>Ga0126307_10000087_pt1 | contig 51478 bp, 37 predicted proteins | sample Plot28_FD_89955 | JGI IMG/M metagenome (GOLD analysis project Ga0126307, IMG submission 89955) | Serpentine soil microbial communities from UC McLaughlin Reserve, CA, USA - Plot28 | ecosystem: Environmental > Terrestrial > Soil > Grasslands | place: USA: UC McLaughlin Reserve, Lake County... | reverse complement strand
GGTCAAGATGATCGGCGACGAGGTCATGTTCACCGTGGAGTCGCCGCCGGCAGCGGCGGAGATGGCGCTCGCCCTCGCCGAGGGCACCCGCGACGCCGACGAGCTGTCCGACGTGCGGGTCGGCCTGGCGTCGGGGAACGTGCTCGAGCGCGAGGGCGACCTCTACGGGCCGACCGTGAACCTCGCCAGCCGCATCACCGGCATCGCCTTCCCGGGCTCGATCGTGGTCAGCCGGACCATGCGCAACGAGCTGCACGACGTCGCCGACTACTCCCTGCGGGCGATGCGGCCCCGCTACCTCAAGGACATCGGCCGGGTGCCGCTCTACGTGCTGCGTCGGGGCGTGGCGGCCCAGAGCCGCTTCGCCGACCGCCGGCAGATCCTCCGCGACGCCACCAAGGCCCGCGTCGACGCCCCCAAGCCCGGGCCTCCCACCGCGCTGGTCCCTGGGTCTCCCGCCGCCCCGGCGCCCGGGTCTCCCGCTGCCCCGGCGCCCGGGTCTCCTGCGGCCCCCGCAGATACACCGTCCCCGGCCCAACACCGCACCCCGACGCACTAACCACCGTCCCTAGGCCGGCATCCGGCGCGGGCTTCGGCGCGTGCCTCTGGAATGTTGTGCAGACCGTGCCGCCGGGGTCCCACGTCATCCGAAACAGTGGCCGGAGTCACGGGCGACGCCCGGCTGCACGGGCGAACGTGCCGGGGGCAGGATGGGCCGGCGCCCGACCGAATGCGGCCGGCGTAGGGAGGCTTCGTGGCACGCGTCCTCGTCACCGGATCGACCCAGGGGTTGGGCCTCATGGCCGCCCGCCTACTCGCCGACGACGGCCACGCCGTGACGCTGCACGCCCGCAGCGAGGCACGGGCCGCCGACGCCCGTGAGGCCCTGCCCGGTGCCGAGGCGGTCCTCGTCGGCGACCTGGCGGAGATCGCCACCGTGCGCGAGGTGGCGGGCCAGGCGAACGGGCTCGGACGCTACGACGCGGTGATCCACAACGCCGCCGTCGGCCCCCGCGAGCCGCGCCGCGTCGAGACGGCGGACGGCCTGTCCCACGTGTTCGCCGTCAACGTCCTCGCGCCGTACCTGCTCACTGCCCTGATGACGCCGCCGGACCGGCTCGTCTACCTCAGCTCGGGGACGCATCGCAGTGGCGACACCAGCCTCGCCGACCTGCAGTGGCAGCAGCGGCGCTGGAACGGCTTCCAGGCCTACGCCGACAGCAAGCTGTGGGACGTCGTACTGGCCTTCGCCGTCGCCCGGCGCAGGCCCGGGGTCGCGTCCAACGTCGTCGAACCCGGCTGGGTGGCAACGAGGATGGGCGGCCCGGGCGCACCGGACGACCTCGCGCTGGCCCCGGTCACCCAGGCGTGGCTGGCGGTGAGCGACGATCCCGGGGCCACCGTGACCGCCCGGTACTTCTTCCACCAGCGTCCCCGCGAGGCCCACCCCGCCGCCGCGGACCCGGCCGTGCAGGAGCGGCTGCTCGAGGCGTGCGCTGGCCTCACGGGCACCGTGCTCGGCTGAGATCACGTTCTGGCAGCGCTCCGTTCGCCCCTCGCGTCTCTGCGCTGCCAGAACCGTCAGGGCCCGGCGAGGGCCAGCGTGGCGATCTCCCACGGCGCGAGCTCCACCGAGCCCTCGAACGGCTCGAGCGGCCGCCCGCGCAGGTCGACGCGCCAGCCGGTGCGCCCCTCCACCGTCGCCGTCGCCGGATCGGGACGGGGATTGAACACCCGCACCACCAGCGTGCGCCCCTCACGCACGACCGCGGACACCTCGGCTCCGTGCACGCTGAGGGCCGTGCCCGTTGCCCGGGGGCCGAGGCCGCCCGGCACGCCGCCGCCGCCGCCCGGCGCCCCGCCGGCACCGCCCGGCGCCCCGCCGGCACCGCCCGGCGCCCCGTCATCGCCCGCGGGCAGCGAGCCGTCGTCGATCGCCGGGTCGCCGCCGGCCACGACCAGCGGCACGAGCACGTCGTCGGCCAACGCGTACGGGTCGACGTCGTCGCCCACGGCCAGGGCGTAGCGGTACGTGACGGTGCGCTGCAGCTGCGGACCCTCGACCGCCGTGACCGGCCCCGCCGGCAGCGGCCGGGTGGGCATCGATCGCTGCGAGATCAGCCCCGTGCACCGCAGCAGCGTGAGCGCCAGCTCGTGCGCCCGGCCGCCGTGCACGTCGATCAGCTCGTACTCCGCCACGCCGTCGTGGACGACGGTGAGGCCGCCGGCCCGCACGAAGCGCGTGGACGGGTACGTCGCCAGTGGCGTCTCGGTCCGGCCGCCCTCCGCCACGAGGCCCCGTTCGACCGTGGCGAACGCGGACTCGGCCCTCGACCGCCCGGCCGCCCGGGGGAGCGGCAGGTGGGCCCGCAGCCGGTGGTCGCGGCTGCGGTTGTCGACCGTCACGGCCACCCGCACGACGGCCTCGCCGGTCCGCACGTCGACCTCGGTGCGCACGTCGTGCGTCACCTCGCCGACCCGGCGGTCGAGGCCTTCGACGGCGGCCGGCCAGCGGTACCGGGCGGTGATGGCCACGCGGGCCCGCAACGGTCCGGACTCGACCACCGCGACGTCCACGGCGTCGGGCCGGTCGACGACAGTGTCGTCGGCCGGAGGGCACCAGTTGTAGGTGTCGCCGCAGTCGCCGCCGTCGACCAGGCGGCCCAGCCCGGCGTGTCCGTCGACGGCGAACGTCCCGTCGGACGGGTCGACCTCGACGGTGACGAGCCCGTTCGCCAGCCGCACGAGACCGGTCCCCTCGACCACCACGGGCCGGGGCGACGGGGCGAGCTGCAGCCCGGGGCGCCAGGTGGCCCACCCGAACCCCGGCACGTCCTCGACCCTGGCCAGCACGGATACGCGTGGCCGGCGCTCGACGGTCAGGCGTAGCGGCGTGGCCTCGTCGAGGGCGGCGAGTGCCCGCCAGACGTCAGCGGTCACGAGGGGGCCGTCGCCCTGGCGACGCCGTTCGAGGACGGGCGTCCCGTCGACCGCCGCGACCGTGAAGCCCTCCACCGGGCCGAGCCAGTCGACCTGGGCGACGGCGGGCACGACCAGCGCCGCCGGCCCCTCGGCGAGCACCCGCTCGGCCGGACGGACGGCGACGAGCTGGGTGCCGGCCGGCGCCTCCTCACCCACCACCGGCACCTCGACAAGGCCGCCCCGGGCCCGGGCCGCCGGGTTCACGACGAGCGCCTCGCCGACCATGAGGCCGGCGTCGGCGCGGGCCCGGGCGAGCGCCCGGGCGGCGAGGCCCTCGCCGATGTCGGTCGCCTCTGCGTAGCGCGACACGACGGCCTCGACCACGGTGTCGATCGAGCAGGCGCACACCGAGTCGTGGGCGGCGTCGAGGATCACGGCCCGCCACGCCTCGTCCAGCAGCGATCCCGGCCAGCCCTCGGCCGGCAGGTAGAGGGCCGACAGGGGCTCGGCGAGGCGCTCGAGCGCCCGCTCGGCCCGGGCGGCGGCCTGGCGTACGTCGACCCGGTTTGACGTGACGCCCATCAGGAGGTTGGCGCGGGCGCCGGACCGCAGCTCGCCGGTCCAGGTGGCGAGCCCGTCAGTCGGGGCGCTCGCGAGGTGCTCGGCCAGGGAGGTGACGCGCACGTCGAGGTCGTCGCCGAGGGCGTCGGCCTCGGCGACGACCCGGCCCAGCCAGGGCTTGGGGGCCTGGTGGTCGGTGCCGTTCATCCACAGGATCGGGCCGTCGAGCAGCCCGTCCCAGCGCTCGGCGAAGCCGGCGATCTGGCGGGCGAGCGCCTTGGCGTCGGCCGGCAGCGCCGAGCCGTTGCCGTAGCCGTCGGGCATGTACTCCGCCCGGACCGTCGTGCCGTCGGGCGCGCGCCACCAGAACGCGCTGCGGGCGACCGCGGCGGGCACGCCGCGCCACACGACGGCGTGGTCGAAACCGAAGCCGCGCAGGATCTGGGGCATCTGCGCCACGTGGCCGAACATGTCGGGCAGGTAGCCGACCGACATGGCCCCGCCGAACCGGTCGCCGGTGCGCAGGCCGAGCTGCAGGTCGCGGATCAGCGTCTCGCCCGAGACGAGGAACTCGTCGGGCAGCGTGTACCAGGGGCCCACGGCGATGCGGCCGCTGCCCACGAGGCGCCGCAGCCGGTCCTCCGCCTCGGGGCGCACCGCCAGGTAGTCGTCGACGACGGCGAGCTGACCGTCGAGCAGGAAGCGGGCGTAGGAGGGGTCGCCCTCCATGCGGGGGAGCAGGTCGTCGAGCAGGTCGACGAGCCGCAGGCGGAACGACTGGAACGAGGCGTACCACTCGCGGTCCCAGTGGGTGTGGGGCACCACGTGCACGACCCGGGGGCCATCCGGACCTGCGGTTCCTTCGCCGTGTCGCTCCGTGCCAGCGTCCATCGGGCCACCTCGGTCCACAGCCGGTCCTCAGCGCCCTGCGTAGGACGCCGTCAACGATGCTCCGCGCCCCTCATCCTGGCGGATCAGGGGCGCATAGGTGCGCAGCACGGTTGGCATCTGGCCGTCGACCCATTGCTGAGCCGGCGAACGGCGTGGACATCCTGCCGGTCCGTTGCCGCAGCCGGTGGTGCTTCGGCGGCTCGACATGGCGATCCTCCGTGACCTCGGCAGCGGGACCGGCTCCGCGCCGACCCTCACCGGTGTTCCGGGCTGGGATGCTGGCTGCGTGGGCCGGCGCACCATCGAGACCGATCCACCGCGCGTCGTCCGGGTTCATCCCAGCGTCACCGTGGGCCGGTCCACGATCGCGGGCGACGGGCTGTTCGCACGGGACCACCTCTGCGTCGGCACGATCGTGCTTCGGCTCGGCGGCCGTCTCGTGTCCTCCACCGAGCTGGCCGCGCTCCTCGAGGCGGCGACGGCCGACGCCGGGACGGGTTATGTCGACACCATCACCGTCTACGAGGATCGCCACCTCGTCCTGCCACCGCGGACCCTCGCCCACTGGTGCAACCACAGCTGTGACCCGAACCTCTGGCACGTCGGCCCCTACGAGATCGCGGCCCGGAAGGCAATCAGACCCGGGGAGGAGCTAACCGTGGACTACGGCACCCATTCGGGCGCGCCGGGCTTCCGGATGCGGTGCTCCTGCGGCTCGGCCGGGTGCCGTCGTGAGATCTCCGGCGACGACTGGCGACGGCCGGGGCTTCAGGAGCGATACGGCGGCCACTGGACCCCGGCCCTCCAGTGCCGGATCGACCGCATGACGACGCCCCGGAACGCGGGATCCGACCCCGTGGCCTAGGAACCCACCGACCGCCTGGCGACACGGGGAACGGCCAAGTGGCCGGCCGCCCTACGCCTCGTCGTCCGTCGCGAGGTCAGCCGGTTCGATGTCGATGGTCATGCATGACCTGTCTATGTGGCGGGGCTCAGGCGCGTCCGGCGGCCTGGCGTCCCCGCCGGCTGACGGCGTCGATCGAGGCGGCCACGAGCAGGACGGCGCCGGTCACCATGAACTTCACGTCGGACTCCTGGCCGAGCAGGTTCATGCCGTTGGCGATCGAGCCGATGACGAGCGCACCGAGCAGGGCCGACCACGCCGAGCCCCGCCCGCCGAAGAGGGAGGTGCCGCCGATCACGGCTGCGGCGATCGCGTTGAGCAGGATGTCGCCGCCGCCCGAGGATTGATTGACTGCCAGCAGCCGCGAGGCGCCGAGGATGCCGCCGGCCGCCGCCATGGTGGAGGCGAGGATGAACACGATGGTCCGCACCCGGTCGACCTTGATGCCGGCCCGCCGGGCCGCCTCGACATTGCCGCCCACGGCGAACACGTGCCGGCCGAACACCGTGCGCCGGGTGAGGAAGTCGAAGATCACCACGAAGCCCACGAAGATGAGCACGGCGAGGGGCACGCCCCGGTCGTCGTTGAACACCGCGACCGCCGCCGTCGTGCCCACCGCGACCACGGCCAGCTTCAGCAGGTCGTCGCGTAGCGGGACGCCGACGAGGCCGGCGGCCCTGGCCCGCCGCTGGCGCAGCACCACGACCAGCGCCGTCATCGCGATGATGACGCCCGCGATCGCCCAGCCCACGCCCTCGGAGAAGAACGTGCCGGCCAGGTCGGTGATCGTCTCGTCGGTCAGGTTGACCGTGCCTGTGCTGCCCAGCACGCGTAGCAGCGCGCCCTGCCATGCCAGGAACCCGGCGAGCGTCACCACGAACGACGGCACCCGGAGCTTGGCCACCCACAGCCCCTGGACCAGGCCGACCACCGCGCCGACGGCCAGGCCGGCGAGGATCGCCCACACGGCCGGCCATCCGTGGCGCACGTTGAGCACGGCCATGGTGGCGCCGGCCAAGCCGCTGAGGGCGCCGACCGACAGGTCGATCTCGCCGAGCAGCAGGACGACCACGACGCCGATCGAGATCATGCCGGACGCCGCGATCTGCAGCATGAGGTTCGTGAGGTTGCCCGACGACAGGAACGCGTCGTTGGCCGACTGGAAATAGATCCAGACGGCGACCAGGCCGAGCACGACGGGCAGGCTCCCCAGCTCGCCCTGGGCGAGGCGGCGACGGAAGTCGCGCAGCAGCCCGGCCAGCCCCGGCTGCGCCTGCACGAGGCGGGGATCGATCTCGCTGACGGTCATGACGCCTCCGTTGCGTAGGTCGAGTGGACCTCCTCGTGGCGGGCGCCGGTGATGGCGGCCACCACTTCCTCGGCCGTCGTGTCCGCCGTCGTGAACGACGCCACCCGCTTCCCGAGCCGGAGCACGACGATGCGGTCGGCAACAGCGAACACGTCGACCAGGTTGTGGCTGATGATGATCACGCCGTGGCCCTCTTCGCGCAGCAGCTTGATGAGGTCGAGCACCTGCTGGGTCTGGGCCACGCCGAGCGCGGCGGTGGGCTCGTCGAGGATGACGACCTTGGGATCACCCATCGTCGCCCGGGCCACGGCGATCGACTGGCGCTGCCCGCCCGACAGCGAGGCCACCTCGGTCCGGACGCTGGGGATGCTGACCGACAGGCGCTCGAGCAGGCCGAGAGCCTTGTGCTCCATGTCGACCTCGTCGAGCACCCGCAGGTTGCGCCCGACACCACGCGACCGCTCGCGGCCCAGGAAGAGGTTGGCGACCACGTCGAGGTTGTCGCTCAGGGCCAGGTCCTGGTACACGGTCGCGATGCCGAGGGCGGTCGCCGCCTGAGGGCTCGTGATGGTCACCCGCTCGCCCTCGAACAGGATCGTCCCGGCGTCCGCTGGGTTCGTCCCGGCGATGACCTTGACCAGCGTCGACTTCCCGGCACCGTTGTCCCCCACGAGGGCGACCACCTCTCCGGCGTCGACCTCGAAGTCGACGCCGGAGAGGGCCTGGACGGCACCGAACCGCTTGCTGACCCCGCGGAGGGCAAGCAGGGGGGTGCCGTCGCTCACTCGATGCCGGCCTCGTCGCAGGCGGCCTGGAAGTCGCCCTCGCAGATCTCGTCGACCGACCAGTACTCGTCGGCGACGACCGTGTCCTTCACGTTCTCGGCAGTGACGCTGACCGGATCGAAGATCATCGACGGGATCTCGGCCTCGCCGTTGTCGACCTGCTGGTTGACCTGGTCCTCGGGCGGGTCCTCGCCGCGGGCGAGGGCGATGGCGACCTCGGCCGCGATCTCCGCCTCCGGCTTGGTCGCCTTGTAGACGGTCATGTACTGCTCGCCGGCGAGGATGCGCTGGATGCCGGCCAGCTCGGCGTCCTGCCCCGTGACCGGGGGCAGCGGGTCGACGCCCGCCGACTTCATGGCGGCGATGGCGCCGCCGGCCGTGCCGTCGTTCGCGGCGTAGACGCCGATGAACCCGTCGGCGCCGAGGCGGGTGATCGCCTGCTCCATCTCGCTCTGGGCCTCGTCGGGGCTCCATTCGGGCGTGTCGTACTCGGCGCCGATCTCGTAGGAGCTCTCGTCGACGACCGAGTGCGCCCCCTCCTTGAACAGGGTGGCGTTGTTGTCGGTCGGCGCCCCGTTGATCATCACGATCGAGCCGCTGTCGTCGCCGTCCTCGGCGAGCTTGTCGGTGAGGGCGGTGGCCTGCAGGTTGCCGACCTTCTCGTTGTCGTAGCTGATGTAGTAGTCGATCGGCGCGTCGGTGATGAGGCGGTCGTAGCTGATCACCGGCACGTCGCGCTGCTCGGCCTGGGTCACGATCGAGGCCGCCGAGGCACTGTCGACCGGGTCGAGCACGAGGACCTGCGCCCCGTTCGTGAGCGCCGCCTCGGCCTGCGACTGCTGCTCGGCGGCGTCCTGGTCGGCGTTGCTGTAGATGATCTCGCAGTCGGGGCAGAGCTCTTCGACCTTGGCCTCGAACAGGGGCCGGTCCTGGGTCTCGTAGCGAGCGGTCTTCGTCTCCGGCAGCAACAGGGCGACCTTCACCGCCTCACCGCCCTCGCCGCCGGTGGACGTGTCGTCGTCATCGTCGTCCCCGCCACAGCCGGCGGCGGCCGTGATGAGCATCAGGGCGACCAGCGGCACGATCGCGCGCTTTGTCCGGCGGATCTCGAACATGGATTTCCCCCTCGGGTTCGGAATCTCCGTCACCGTACGGACGGACCCGTGAACGAGGTATCAACATCGGCGCGGGGACGTGAACGAGTTGTGAACGACGGTGGTGCCCGGGCGGTGTGGCGCTCCCCGCCGGGTCAGGCGTCGAGGAGCCCTCTCAGGGCGGCTCGAAGCGGTAGCCGAGCCGGGGCTCGGTGACGATGAGGGTGGGTCCGCCCTCGCTCTCGAGCTTGGCGCGCAGCCGCCGCACGTAGACGCGCAGGTACTCGGTCTGCGTCTCGTAGCCCACGCCCCAGACCCGGCGCAGCAGCTCGGCGTGCGGCAGCAGCACACCGGGGTTGAGCACCAGCTCGCGCAGCAGTGACAGCTCGGTCGGCGTGAGGTGCACGCGCACGCCGCCCTTCTCGACCCGGCGGGCGTCGAGGTCCACGACGACCTCGCCGGCCACGAGGACCGCCGGGTCCTCCGCGACCGGGGCCGGGCGCACGCGGCGGAGCGTGGCGGTGATGCGGGCCAGCAGCTCCTCGACGCCGAACGGCTTGGTCAGGTAGTCGTCGGCGCCCAGGTTCAGCGCCCGGACCTTGTCGCCCTCGCGCCCCCGGGCGGACACGACGATGATGCCGACGGCCGAGCGCTCGCGGATCTCCCGGCACAGCTCGAAGCCGTCGGCTCGGGGCAGCATGAGGTCGAGCAGGACCACGTCGGGCGGGTCGGTCGTGACTGTGCCCACCACACCGTCGCCGGTCGTGGAGGTGCGGACCTCGTAGCCGCGGACCACGAGGTTCGAGCGGACGAGGTCGACGATGTTCGGGTCGTCCTCGACCAGGAGAACCTGGGTGTGCCCGTTGGTGCTCTCAGCCACGGGCGCCACCCGGGGCCGGGTCGATGGGAAGGGTGACGAGGAACGTGGTGCCCCCCCGGCGGGCCTGGCCTGGGTCGACCGGGTCGGGGTCGGGGCCCCGGCCGTGTTCGGCGGCGTCCGTGCTGCGGCCGGCCGGATCCGCGGGCTCGGCGGCGGCGGCGGACCCTGCGGGGTCCGTGCTGCTACCGGCCGGATCCATGGGGTCGGCTGCAAACGCCGGCTCGACGGGGTCCGGGCCGGGGCGCTCGAGCGTGAGGTCGCCGCCGTGGGCCCGCGCGATGCCCCGGGCGATGGCGAGTCCGAGGCCGGTGCCGCCGGTGCGGGGCCCGGCGACGCGGGGGTCGAACAGCGTGGTGGCCAGCTCCGGGTCGACACCGTCGCCGTCGTCGGCGATCCGCACCTCGACCGCCCTCCCGCCCGGTGCCGGTCCCGCCGCCACGCGCACGCGGCTGTCAGGTGGGGCGTGGCGGACCGCGTTCTCCAGCAGGTTCACGAGGACCTGCTCGACGCGTTGGTGGTCGGCCCACACCGGACCCAGGTCGTCGGCCACCTGGATCGCCACGCGCTCGACGCCGCCGGCCGCCGCCGGCACGGCGCATGCCACGGACGCGGCGATGACCAGGCGCAGATCGCACCAGTCGGGGTTGAGGCGGAAGATCCCGGCGTCGAGCGCGGAGACGTCGAACAGGTCGGCGACCAAGCGGCGCATGCGGTCGGACTCGGTGGCGATCGTGTGGAGGAAGCGGTCCTGCTCGGGGCGGGCCCACTCGACGTCGGGCTGGCGGAGCGTGTCGACGCACCCGTGGATGGCGGTGAGCGGCGTGCGCAGCTCATGGCTCAAGCGTGACAGGAACTCGCGCTGGAGGCGCTGGGAGCGGCGCAGCGCCTGGGCCTCGCGGTGGGCGGCCTCGAGCTGCTCGCGCTCGAGCGCCAGGCTCATCGAGCGGGCGGCGTCGTGGAGGACCTCCACCCCGTCGTCGGCCCGGTCCGCCCGAGCCCACCGCACGGCCAGGGCGGCGTCGCCGGCCGGGGCCCGGAACGGCACGGCGACCACGACGCCGGCGGACGCCCCGCCCGGCCCGTCGTCCGTCCCGTCGGCCACCCGGCCTGTGCGGTCGCTCGCGCCCCGGCCCGGCTCACCGGCCGTGTCGTTCGTACCGTCGCCCGTCCCGGCGGCCCCATGGTCCGCCCCCCGAATCCACCCGCCGGCTGCCTCGCCGGCGCGATCACCCGCCCCATCGGCCGTCGTGTCGGCGGTCCGGCCGGCTGCCTCGCCGGCGGGGTCGCCCGTCCCGTCGCCCGGGCCGTCGCCAGGGCCGCCGGCTGCCCCGGGGCGGGGATCGGCGACCCGGGCGGCCCGCCCGCCGGCGAGGGCGGCGTCGGCCGTCCTGACGAGCGGGTCCGTGGCCGTGGCGTGGGCCGGGTCGCGGGTCAGGCCCACGGCCGAGCGGGTCTCGGGGCGGCCGTCGACCGCCACCCGGATCACGGCCTCCTCCGCGCCGAGCACGTCGCACAGCGCCACCAGGGCCCCGTCGAGCCCCGCGTGGACCTGCTGGGGCCCGGCCAGCGCCTCGAGCACCGTGTGGATCGCCTCGAGCACCCGGTTGCGCCTCCGGGCCTCGACGTACATGCGCTCACGCTCGATCGAGGCGGCGGCGTGGTTGGCGTAGAGCGAGATCAGCGCCAGCTGGTCCGACCGGGGCCGCCCCACCGTGTCGCCGTAGCCGGAGATGGCGCCGAGAACCCCGGTGACCCCGGTTATCGGCGCCGCCCACCCGCTCAGCACGCCGGCCTCCGCCGCCGCGGCGCGGAAGGGCCGCCACGCCGGGTCGGTCCGAACGTCGTCGGTGACGACGGTCGTGGCCGTCTGGGCGGCGAGCCCCACCGGGCCGCCGGCCGGGCCCATCGGCAGCTCGGCGTTCACGGCCAGCAGGGCCTCGGGGAGGGCGACCGCGGCCGACCGGCTCAGCACGGGCTCGGGGGCGCGGTCGTCGAGCAGGTGGACGCAGAGGCGCTCCTCGCCGAGCGCAGCGGCCATCGACGACACGACGAGCGGCAGGGACGCCGCCGGCTCGACCTCGGAGAGCTGCTCGACGAGGCTGCCGAGGCGCCGCAGCTGGCGGCTGGCGGTCGAGTCGACCTCGACGCCGAGCTGCATGGCGATGACGTCGTCGGGGTGCACCGACACCGGCGAGACCGCCCCGACGATGCGGCCCTGGCGCAGCACGACGATGCGGTCGGCCAGCTCGAAGACGTGGTCGAGCTGATGGGTGACGAGCAGCACGGCGGTCCCGTCGCGGCGGACCTCGTCGACGAGGCGCAGCACACGGTCGGTCTCGGTCCGGCCGAGCGACGCCGTCGGCTCGTCGAGCACCAGCAGGCGGGGGTCGGCATCGAGGGCGCGGGCCACGGCGATGGCTTGGCGCTGGCCGCCCGACAGGGCCGCGACCGGGCGTGTGAGGTCGGGCACGTCGATGCCGAGACGGGCGAGCAGGCGACGGGCCTCGACCTGGCGCTCGGGACCGCCGAGCAGCACGCGGCGGTCCTCGTTGCCGAGGAACAGGTTGGCGACCGTGTCGAGGTTGTCGCAGAGGGCGAGGTCCTGCCAGACGACGGCGATGCCGGCGGTGACCGCGTCGTCCTGGCCGGGGCCGACGGGCTCGCCTCCCACCGCGATCGCGCCGGCGTCGGCGGCGGTGGCCCGGGCGATGCAGCGGACCAGCGTCGACTTGCCGGCGCCGTTGTCCCCCACCAGCGCCACGACCTCGCCGGCGTCGACGGTCAGCGAGACGTCGTCGAGCACCTGGAGCGTCCCGAACCGCTTGCTCACGCCCCGCACGTCGAGCAGGGGCGGCGTGCCGGTGCCGCCGGCGCTGCCGTCCCCCGGACCTGGGGAGGCGATCGGTTGCATCCCCACCGGTCGCGCCCCCTGATCGGCGGGCGTGCCTCCGACCTCGGGCGGTGGGGCGACCGCGGTCGTGCCTCCGGCATCCGGCGGTGCGGCGACAGCGGTCGTGCCTCCGGCGTCCCGCGGCGGCGCCACAGCGGTCGACGGCGTGTCGACCGGTGCGGGGCTCACGGCCCCTGCGGGGGACCGGCTCGACGGGGAGAGGGGGGCGCCGGTGGCCGTGGCGAGCCCGGCGGCGGGCAGAGCGGGCGCCGGGCCCGCTCGTCCGGCACCCCGGGTCCGGGAACCGGCCCGGCGGGAGGGCCACCGGTCGCCCACGAGCTGCCGGTCGGAGCGTCGTCGGAGCCTGGCCACGGCCCCAGTGTGGCCTGGGCCACGGCTGTGGGCGCACCCCGCCCCGCTACCCCGCCCCTTCAGCAGGGGGCGGGGCTGCGGGCGGGGAGCAGTCGGGCGAGGCGCCGGCGCGGGGCCGGAGCGGCCTGCGGGCCGGCCTCGACGGCGAGGCTGGTGGTGCTGCTGGCGGCGCGGCGGGCCTCGGCCCGCTGCCGGCGGGCCCGGCGGCCGAGGGCGGCCCGGCGGCCGTCGGTGCGCAGCGCTGCGTGTCGATCGTCGATCAGAACCTGTGCGGTGATGTGGTCCATGTCCTGGCCTCCTGGGGGGAACCTGCATCAAGCGTGCGCCTGTCCAGCTCAGGGGGCATCCGTGCCCACCACGGAACGACCACGGACTGACCACGGATCCGCGGTCGATCGCCCGTGCCGAGCCCGAAACCGCGGTGGGAGGACCCCGATGGTGGGGCACAATCGGCCATGTGACCGCGTCCCGCGAGCTCGACGACGCCGGTGTATCCACCCGCGAGGGCGAGGTGCTGGCCGCCCTGGGCGAGCACCTGACGAACGCCGAGATCGCCGCCCGGCTGTTCATCTCGGTGCGCACGGTCGAGAGCCACGTGTCCTCGCTCCTCCGCAAGCTCGGCGTGGGCGACCGCCGGGCCCTCGCTCGCCTGGCGGAGGCGCAGGCGAGCGCTGCCGCGCCGGCCGCCCCCGGCGAGGCGGGCACGGCATGGGTGTCCTCGGGGTCACCGCCGCCCGGCGGCCCGCCCGTGTTCTCCGGCGTGCCCGGGGCAGACGGTCACGAGGGCCGTGCCGGTCCCGCCGGTGCGGCGTCCCGGATGGACCCCGCCGCCAATGCCGGTGCCGCGGGGACGGGCCCTGTCGGTGCGGGCATCGCTCCGGCCGACGCTGGTGCCGGGGCTGCGGGTGCGGATGCGGCTGGTGGCCTGCTGCCGGCCCCGCTCACCCCGTTCGTGGGCCGGGTCGCCGAGCGGACGGCGCTGGCCGAGGCGCTGCGCGCCAGCCGCCTGGTGACCGCCGTCGGGCCCGGCGGCGTGGGCAAGACCCGCCTGGCGCTGGCGGTCATAGCCGACATGGCCGACCGATACGCCGGCGGGGTCTGGTACGTCGATCTCGTCCCGGTGACCGAACCGGCCATGATCGCCGCCGCGGTGGCCGGCGCCGTCGGTCTCGGTGAGCAGCCCGGCCGTACGCCCGAGGAGACCGTCGTCGGCTGGCTGTCCGAGCGTGAGTCCCTGCTCGTGCTCGACAACTGCGAGCACCTCGTCGACGGCGCCGCCGTGCTGATCGAGCGCCTGCTCGCACGGTGCCCCCGCCTGGTGGTGTTGGTCACGAGCCGGGCCCGGCTCGTGCTGCCCTTCGAGCACGTCTTCCCGGTGCCCGGCCTGTCCCTCGCCCCGGAGCCCGAGCCACCCCTCGGGGCCACGAGCCCGCTCCCGCCAGCGCCGGGCGACGGCGAGACCGGCACGGACGAGGTGGACGAAGGTGACGCCGTGGCGCTGTTCCTGGCCCGGGCCGCCGCCGTGGGGCGTCCCGTCACAGGAGCCGAGGAGCGACGCCGCGTGGCCGCCGTCTGCCGGGCGCTCGACGGCATGGCGCTCGCGATCGAGCTGGCCGCGTCCCGGCTACCGGGCCTCGGGCTCGACGGGCTCGAGGCCGGCCTCGCCGACCGGCTGCGCGTGCTGACCGGCGGCAGCCGCGTCGACGAGCGCCACCGCTCGCTGCGGGCCACGCTCGACTGGAGCTACACGCTGGGCGATCCGGTCGACCAGGCCGTGCTGCGGCGTGTGGCCGTCTTCGCCGCCCCGTTCACCCCGGTCGCCGCAGCCCAGGTGGCCTCCGGTCCTACCGATGCCGGACCGGCGATCGGGTCCGGCGACGTGGTCGAGGCGCTCGCCCGCCTCGTCGACCAGAGCATGCTCGTCGTGGTGCCTGGCGGGGGCGAGACCCGCTACCGGATGCTCGAGACGATCCGCCAGTACGGCGACGACCGCCGGACCCCCGACGAGGATCTGGTCACCCGGGCCCGCCATCTGGCGTGGAGCCTCGCAGCGGCCGACGACCTCAATCCCGGCGAGGACGCCGCCGGCGCGGGCGGGGCGTGGCGGGCGGCGTTCGACGCCGTGGCCGACGACCTGCGGGCCGCACTGGCCTGGGCCGCCGGCACGGGCCCGGGCAGCGGGACCGGCGTGCGCCACCGCGCCGAGGCCCACCGTCTGGCCTGCCTGCTCGGGGCACTCGCGTACCGGCGGGGCCGGGGACTGGAGGCCCAGCGGCGCTACGAGGAGGCGGCCGGGCTGGCCGCTGACGGCGGCGAAGCGGCCGCCGCCCTGCACCAGGCCGCGCTGGTGGCCGCCGGGCGCCATGTCGGCGACGACGCCCTGCGCCTCCACCAGGACGCCGCGGACGCCGCAGTCGCGGCGGGTGACGACGTGGCGGCCGCCCGCGACCTGTCGCTCGCCGCCACGCTCGTGAACCGGTGCCCCGGCATCATGAGCGAGCCGCCGGGCCGCGGCATGGCGCGCCTCCTGCTGCGGCGCGCACACCCGATCGCCCTCGGCCACCCCGAGGTCGACCCCCTGCTGCTCGTGGCCGAGGCCTTCGACGGCGAGGACCGCGACGACATGGCGTCCGAGCTCGCCCTCCGCGCTCGCGAGCTGGCCCGGCGGGCCCGCGACGTGCTGGCCGAGAGCGCGGCGCTCGACCAGATCACGGCGGTCCAGCTGGCGCGCGGCGAGGTCGCGGCCGGGGCGGCGAGCGCCCGGCGCCGCACCGAGCTGCTGGCCGGCGTGCACGAGTGGCCCGACGCCGGCTTCGAGGTGCGCGACGCGTTGACGATGGCGTCCGAGACCGCCCTCGGGGCCGGCGACGTGGCCACGGCCCGGGCCTTCGCCGAGCGTCTCGCCGACCTGGCCGCCCACCGCGAGGAGAGCCACCTGGCGGCCGCCCGGCTCATGGTGGTCGAGTCGCTCGCCGGCGACTGGGACCGGGCGCTCGCCGCCGGCGAGCGCTACCTCGAGGCGTGGGAGCGGGCCGGCCGCCCCCTGATCAGCAGCCTGGCGAGCGCCGCCAGCGCCGCCGCCATGGTGCACGGCCTGCGAGGCGACGACACCGGCCGTGGCGCGTGGCTGGCCATGTTCGACACCCTGCGGTGCGCTATCGACCAGGTCGGCACCGGGCTGAACAGCTACGCCGCCATGTTCGACGCCGTCGTGCTGATCCACCGGGGCGAGTTCGCGGCCGCGGTCGAGCGTCTGGACCACCCTCCCGAGGAGCTCCACCACTGGTTCACCGGGCTCTGGCGCCAGTGGTACGCCGCCACGTGGGCCGAGGCGGCCCTGCTGGCGGGACGGCCCGACGCCGCCGACCGCCTGGTCCGGGCCCGCTTCGCAAGCGCCTCCAACCCCGTGGCCGAGGCGCTCAACGACCGCACCCAGGCGCTGGCCGCCGGCGACAGGCAGGGCCTGCTCGACGCCGCCGCCGCCCTTGACGGGCTGGGATGCCGCTACCAGTGGGCCCGCACGCTGGTCCTCGCCGGGGGCGACGCCCGGGCCGCCGGCGAGAAGGCGCTCGCCGCGCTCGGCGCCACGCCGCTCGGCTGACGCGAGGCCCTCGCCCCCCGGCCACGAGCGCGGGTCGAGCCGGGACCGATGCAGGGCCCAGACGAACCTGCGGCGGATCCGTGCGCTTCCCGTACGCATCGGCCGCGCGTTGGGGGAGTCAGCCGACCATGAAGTCCACGCGCGGCGAGCGGACGCCCCGGCCGCAGCGCGGCGAGGGTCCTGACGCTCCGTCAGGGCGGCGGGGTACGGTCGCGCGCCATGGCGCTGCCCGACCACCTCCGCCAGCTCGCCGCCTCGGTCTCGAACGCGGGGCGGTGGGGGCCGGACGACGAGCGGGGCACGCTCAACCTCATCGACGCCGCCGCCGTCCTGCGCGGCGTGGCCGCCGCTCGGACCGGCAAGGTCTTCTCGCTCGCCATACCGTTCGACGAGGACGGTCCCCAGACCGGCTCGATCCCCGGCCGCGAGAACCCGAGCCGGACGATGCTGGCCGTGAACACGCCCTTCCTCGGCGATCCCGCCGACTTCTGCACGAGCGACGACGCCCTGTCCATGGGCGTGCAGGCCGCCACCCACTGGGACGCGCTCGCGCACGTCAGCTACGAGGGGCGGCTGTACAACAACACGCCCGCCGACGTGGTCGACGCCCGCGGTGCGTCGCGCCTGGGCATCGATGCGTTCGGGCCGATCGTCACCCGGGGCCTGCTCCTGGACGTCGCCCGCACCCACGGCGTCGACCACTTCGACGACGCCCACGTCGTCGACGGCGACGACCTCGACGCAGCGGTGGCCGCGGCCGGCGTAACCGTCGAGCCCGGCGACGTGGTGCTCGTCCGCACCGGGCACATGCACTTCCTGCGCGCCGGGGACAAGGCTCGGTTCGGCCAGCCCTCGCCCGGACTCGGCACCGGCTCGATCGCCTGGCTGCGCGACCACGACGTGGCGGCCGTGGCCAGCGACACGCTCGTCCTCGAGGTGTGGCCGTGCGAGGACCCGGCCGTGCTGCTGCCCGTGCACATGATCGACCTCGTCGACGTGGGGCTCGTGCAGGGCCAGCTCTGGGCGCTCGACGAGCTGGCGGCCGACTGTGCGGCGGACGGCCGCCACGAGGTGCTGCTGTGCGCCACTCCGCTGCCGCTCACCCGGGCGGTCGGCGGCCCGGTGGCCCCCACGGCGGTGAAGTAGGCCGGTCGGGACGCCGCCGGTATGGCGACTCAGGACACGACGATGCCGTCGAGCTTCTCCTCGGGCTCGGGGTAGCGCAGGTCGAGCTCTTCCAGCGTCTCCACCAGCGTGCGGGCGATGACGAGGTCGCGGTGCCACTTCCGATCGGCCGGTACGACGTACCAGGGGGCCTCCTCGGTCGACGTGCGGCCGATGGCCATCTCGTAGGCCGCCTGGTAGTCCCCCCAGCGCTGGCGCTCGGCCAGGTCGCCGGAGCGGAACTTCCAGTGCTTCGTCGGGTCGTCGAGGCGAGCCTGCAGCCGCCGGCGCTGGGCCTCGCGCGAGATGTGCAGGAAGAACTTTCGGATCACCGTGCCCTCGTCCGCCAGCATCCGTTCGAAGTGGCGAATGTGGTCGTAGCGGCGCTCCCACTGCTCGGCGGGCACGAGGTTGCGGACCCGCGCGATCAGCACGTCCTCGTAGTGGCTGCGGTCGAACACCGCGATCTGCCCGTCGGCGGGCACGTGCGGGTGGACGCGCCACAGGTAATCGTGGGCGAGGTCCTCCTCGGTCGGCGCCTTGAACGACGTGACCCGCACGCCCGCCGGGTTCATGCCGGTGAAGACCTTGACGGCGCCGCCCTTGCCGGAGGTGTCCATGCCCTGCAGCACCACGAGGAGGCGGTGGCGGTTGTCCGCGTAGAACCGCTCCTGGAGCGCGTCGAGCCGGTCCTTGAGCTCGGCGACCTCGGCCCGCGCCGCCCGCTTGCCGCCCTCGAAGTCGCTGGTGTCGGCCGGGTCCCAGTCGGCGAGGTGGAAGTCCGAGCCGTCGGTGATGCGGTAGCGCTTCATGTGCAGCGTTCTACCCCGTCACGGGCCGAGCGAGCGTGTGTCCTGGCGCTCAGCCCCAGCCGCTGCCCGGCGAGCGGTCGCGGCGCACCTCGTCGGCCGGGAACACCCGGGGGAGCATGCTCCCGTCGGACAGGCGGCGGATGTGGCAACCGTCGACGTCCGCCGCCGCCACCTCGAAGCCGGTGGCCCACGAGCCGTCGAAGCGCGTGCGCACCTCGACGCGGGCGCCGGGACGCAGGTCGGGGTGGACGACGGCATCATCAGGGGTGTCGTCGGGCATCGGGTTCCTCCCCGGCAGCGGCGCCCGCCTCCACCATCATGTCACGTTCCGGGGTCGCAAGACTCCTTACAGTGATCACTGCAACGGACCGGCCGCAGGGACGGTCGTCGGGCGGCGGGGGCCGCCGGAAGTAGCCTCGCGCCGATGGTGACGACGGCCCCCGTGCTGAGGCAGGTCCTGCGCAAGAGCGGGCCGTCGCTCGCCTACGAGCGCCGCCTGTGGGACGCCGGTCACGACGTCGTGGTGGGCATGGACGAGGTCGGCAAGGGGGCGTGGGCCGGTCCGCTGACGCTCGCCGCCGTCGTGCTGCCCCGCGACCGGCGCGTCTACAAGGTGCGCGACTCCAAGCAGCTCACCGCCGGCGAGCGCGAGGCACTGTTCGACCGCATCGCCGGCTGGTGCGCGGCCTGGGGCGTGGGCCACGCCTCCCACGAGGAGTGCGACGACCTGGGCATGAGCGAAGCACAGCGCCTGGCCGCCCGCCGGGCGATCGAGCAGCTGGGCCTGCGTCCCGACGGCGTGCTGGTCGATGGCAACTGGGACTTCGTGGGCGGGGGCAACGTCCAGCGCATCGTCAGGGGCGACGCCACGTGCCTGTCCATCGCCGCGGCATCGATCCTCGCCAAGGTGATCCGCGATCGCCTCATGCGGGCCGCCGCCGAGGACTATCCGTGGTGGTGGTTCGAACAGAACAAGGGATACCCGTGTCACCGCCACAAGGCGGCGCTACGGGGCATCGGCCCCTCGGCCATCCACCGGCGGTCGTGGGTCTACATGGACGGCCTGCCGTGGACCGGCGTGCCACGCCTCGTGCGTTCGGACCCCCAGGGCAGCCTGTTCGGCTGACGGCCCGGGCGCTCAGCTGAGCGTGCCGCGGAGCACGCTGTTGCTGGAATGCGTGGGGTTGCCGTCGGTCGGCTCGATCGACACGTCGACCACCGGGTACCGGTAGAAGTCGACGCCGGCGGGGATGTCGTAGGTGCCGTCCGCGCGCATGGGGCCGAGCGACACCATGCCCTGGATGTTGCTGTCGATCAGCCACACCTCGTAGAAGGCGGCGGATTCGCGGGGCAGGCCGGCGTCGTCGAGCGGCACGACGAGCTGGGCGCCGTCGCCGCCCTCGACCACCTCGGCCGTGACGGCGCTGACCTGCTGGAGTGGCTGCAGGCGAGCGGAGGCCACGACGTCGCCGCCGTCGCCGCCGGTGATGAGCGCGGCGGCGACGGCCACGACCAGGAGCGTGACGGCGGCCACGGCGGCAAGGAGCCACCCGGCTGGGCGGGGGCGCGTGCGGGCCGGAGCGGCCCGGGCGTGGCGGGGACCGGCCTCGCCGGGCGGCGTGGCGGCTGACGGCCGGGTGTCGCTCGGCGGCGGGGCGGCCTCGGGCGTGGCGGCTGACGGCCGCGTGTCGCTGGGCGGCGGGGCGGGCTCGCGCGCGGCGCCGCCCTCGTGCACGACCCAACCGGCCGCGCCAGGGGACGCGTCGCCGGCGGCGTCGGCCTCGACGGCGGCGGCGATGCCCGCCCACACGGCGGGGGGCGGCTCGTCGAGCACGAGGTCGTCCGCGCTCAGGGCGCGCGCCGCCCGGCCCAGGCGCCCGAGGGCGTCCAGGTCGGCGTCGGCCTCGTCGAGCGCGGCGGCCTCGGGGCGGCCCGCGTCCGGGCGCCCCTCACCGCCCCGCAGGGCGTCGAGCAGGCGATCGTCGGGGTCAACGGATGACATCGACACCCTCCAGGTGTCGGCGTAGGGACGCGAGCGATCGGCGGATCTGCGACTTGACCGTTCCGAGGGGCCGGCCCGTGGTCTGGGCGATCTGCTCATGGGTGAGGTCGGAGTAGAAGGCCAGCTCGACCACTTCGCGCACCTCCGGCCGGAGTCGTCGGAGGCCGTCCGCAACGAGTAGCCGCTGGGCCAGGCTGTCGACGTCGGGTGCCGCCTCGTTGCGGTCGGTCAGCGCCACGAGCTTCTCGGTTCCGGCGACGGCGCGCTGGCGCCGGCGGAGCTCATCGGTGACCTTGTGGCGGGCGATCCCCATGAGCCACCCGCCGAGCGAGCCGCGCGCCGGCTCGAACCGGGTCGCCGAGCGCCAGGCCGCGACGAACACGTCCTGGGTGAGCTCATCGGCGACGTCGGGCCCGGCCGCCTGCCGGGCGAAGGCGTGCACGACGCGTCCGTAGCGCTGGTAGGCCGACTCGAGCGAGCCGGGCTTGGCGGCGCCGAAGGCCTCCTCGAGGGCCCGATCGTCGGCCGTCGCCCGATCGTCGCGGGCGGGATCGCCCCCGGCGTCGTGAGCGTCCGGACCACTGCGCACGTCCGCACCGTAGTGGTGGGAGCGGTGATCGGCCTCATACCCCGTCTTCGTCACCACGGCGGTCGCGAGATGCGCGCGCTCGGCGAACGGGCGTGCATCCGGATCGCGGCCGCCCGGCGAAAGGCCCCGTGAGCTTCCACCCCGAACCAGGAGGGACATCTCCCATGAAGCGTCTCGTCGCCTGCCTCGCCGCCATCGTGGCCTTGGTGGGCTTCTTCGGCACCGCAGCCGCACCCGCCGGTGCGCAGTCCGGTGCCCGCATCCACCTCATCCACGGCATCCCCGACACGCCGGTCGACGTCTTCGCCAACGGCGAGGTCGTGATCCCGGACTTCCAGTTCGGCGACACCCAGGACCTGTCCGACCTGGGTGGCCAGACCCTCGCCGGGCTGCAGGTCCGCCCCGCGGGCACCGAGGACGTGGCGATCGACGGGGGCGACCTCGCCCTTCCCGCCGAGGGCAACGTCACCGCCATCGCCCACCTCGACGCCGAGGGCACGCCCACGCTGACCGTGTTCGAGAACGACACGGCGCCGATCGCGGCCGGCCAGGGCCGCCTCGTGGTGCGCCACACGGCCGCCGCCCCGGCCGTCGACGTCCTCGCCAACGGCGAGCCGGCGTTCACGAACCTGTCCAACCCCAACGAGGCCAAGGCCGACCTGCCCGCCGGCACGATCTCGGCCACGGTGACCGCCACCGGGACCACGGAGCCCGCCGTCATCGGCCCGGCCGACCTCCTCATCACCGAGGGCTCGTCGCTGATCGTCTACGCCGTCGGCTCGCTCGAGGGCGGCAACCTGCAGACCCTCACCGAGACCATCGACGGCCTGGGCTCGGGCCCGGAGTCGGTGCAGACCGGCAACAGCCCGGTGGACGACGGTGGCTCGTCCACCCTGCCGCTGGCCGTCGCCGGGGGCCTGGTCGGTGCCGGCCTCGCCGGTGTCGCCCTGGTGCGCAGCCGCAAGCTGGCCGCCGCCGAGATCAGCAGCCGCTGAGCCGGTGGCCGTGCGATCGCCCGCCCTCGCCGGGCTCGTGATCGTGGCCGGGGCGTTCGTCGGGGCCTGCTCGGGCTCCGACGACACCCCGGCGCAGCCGTACTCCACGGCCTCGACCGCCGCGCCAGACGTGACCGCTGCGCCGGCCGATGCGCCGGCCGGGACCGGTGGTACCCGCGTGACCGGGACGGTGGCCAATGCCATCCGGCCGCTGCCCCCGGCGGAGGCCGTGCCGGCTCCACCATCCGCGCTGGCGGCACCGACGGGCCTCACGATCGAGGACCTCGATCTGGCATCCGCGCCGGTGGTGGCGGTGGGCGTCGAGGCGGACGGTGACATGGAGATCCCCGACGTCGACGAGGTGGGCTGGTACCGCTACGGCGTGCGTCCCGGGGACGAGGGCTCGTCGGTGTTGGCCGCCCACATCGCCTACGACGGGGTCGACGGCGTGTTCCGCCACCTCGAGGACCTGGAGGCCGGCGCCACCGTCACCGTGGCCTTCGCCGGCGGGGCGTCACGGGCCTTCACCGTGACCGACGTGGCGCAGTACCCGAAGGACGAGCTGCCCTCCGACGTGTGGGCCCGCGGCGGGGAACCACGCCTGGTGCTGATCACGTGCGGCGGCGACTTCAACCCCTCGATCGGACACTACGAGGACAACGTCCTGGCCTACGCCGTCCCGGCCTGAGCCGTCGGGCCGCCGCCATTTCACACCCTCCGCGCAGGCCAACGACCGGCGCCGCACGTACGCCAGATCCGCATCTTTGGTCCTCGCCGGGATCAGCGGGAGCGGCCACCCGCGGCCAGGAGCCGGCCGGTCGACGATCCGCGACCGCCGTGAGGCGGTGTCCGCGGCGTCGAGTTCGGCGTGCAGCCTGCTCGACGGCATCGACGCCTTCGTGGCTGGCCGGACCGCCCCGTAGCCTCGACGACGTGCCTGCCCCGTCGCTGCTGCGCCGCCACCGCTTCGCCGTCGCCCTGGTGGCCTGGACCTTCGTCGTCTGGACCACCCGCATCGCCAACATCTGGCGCGACGAGGGGCTCGACACCGGCGGGAAGGTCGTGCGCACCGCACTGGCGCTCAGCTTCACCGTGCTCGCCCTCGCCGTCGTCGCCGCCCTGTGGCGGGCCCGGCGCCTCACCGTGCCGGCCGTCGCCGCGCTGGCGGCGTGGACGGTGGCGGTGTGGGTGGTGCGTGGCGCCGGCCTCGTCGCGGGCGACCACGAGGTCGGCTTCAAGGTCGTCCACACCGTGCTGGCCGTGGTGTCGATCGGCCTCGCCGTGCTCGCCTGGCGTGAGACCCGCGGCGCCGTGCCCGTGCCGGCCGGGCGTGACCGCGTGGTCGCCGGGCGCCGAGATCCCTGAACGCCCGTGGGGTGGTGCGCGGCCGCCGGGGGGACGCCGTCAGGTGAAGGTGAACAGGCCGTGGAACGCGTCGAGCACGCCGCCGTCGCCGAACCGTTCGACCGGACCGACGGTCGGCCGCTGGTAGAGCAGCATCTCGAGGTCGCCGGTCGCGCCCCGTAGGGCCAGGTCCGCCTTCGCGTGGGCGTGCTCGGCCCTCACGCCGTCGGGTTCCAGCGTGACGAGCCACTCGGCCGCCGGGTGATCGGTGCCGTGCAGGTGGAGGGTCTGACCCTTCCCCGGTAGCCGCCGGGCCGCCCGCGCCGACCGGCTGAGGACGAGTAGCGCCTCGTCCACGCCGTCGGCCGCCAGCGTCGCCTCGACCGGCTCGGCACCGCCGCGGGCGAGTTGGGCGTCGAACCGGTGGATCGCCAGCTCGTGGCTGCACCGCCGCGCCACGAACGCCGCCGTGCGGTCGTGGGGGTGCCAGGTCCACACCGCGGCGGTGGCGGGCGTGGCCCGCAGCGCCGCCATCAGCTCGCCGGCCCGTCCCTCGAGCCAGGTCGCCCGCCCGCCGGCGCCGACCTCGGGTGGCGGCGGAGCGGTGGGCCGGGCGCCGAGCCCGTCTTCGCCCTCGCGCAGCACGTGGGTCCAGAAGGCGCAGAACTCGCCGACGTGGGCGGCGAGCGCGTCGACGTCGAACTCGGGGCAGCTCGGCACCGGAGCGTCGAGCGGACCGGCGGCCACGGCCGCCACCAGGGCAGCGCCCTCGCGGGCGACGGCGTCCAACCGGGCGGAGTGGTCCATATGGCGGCGAACCTAGCGAGGTCCCGCCGGACCACCGAGCGGGTTCCCGAAGGCCGGTCGGTCGGGGTGATGTCAGCCCGCCGCCGGGTCAGGCGGGGCAGGAGCGGCGGGGGAGAGCGTGACGTCGAGCCCGAGGGTCAGGCACCGGCAGCCGCCGCCCGCCTTCAAGAACTCGCCGATCCGGCACTCGACGACCGTGAAGCCCCAGGCCTCGAGCACCCGGCCCACCCGCGGCGGCACCGTAGGCATGACGACCGTGCCATCGACCACGACCGAGTTCGCGCAGAACGACAACGCCTCGTCGTCGGTCAGCACGAACGGCTCGGGCACCAGGGCCTCGACCACCTTGCGGCCGTAGGTGTCCCAACCCAGGGGGGCGATGATCGCCCGCCGGTCGTCGAGCGGGCAGAACGTGAGGTCGAGGTGGTACAGCCGGGGGTCGACCAGCTGGATCGGCCGCACCGGGCAGCGCAGTAATGTCGACAGCTCGGTCGCGGCCGGCGCGTCCGACCGGTACGAGTAACCCGACAGGAGCACCGTGCGGCCACTCGCTGGCGTGAACGGCAGGGCGTCGCCGGCCCCCTCGTGGTCGAGGTGGTCCGGCAGGCGGTCGACCCGCCACCCCCGCGCGGCGAACCAGGCGGCGTCGACCTCCGTCTCGGCCTGGCGCTCGGGGTGGCGGAAGTGGCTCGGCACGAACTGGCCGCCGTTGACGAGGCCGGCGTTCGCCGTGAAGACCAGGTCGGGTACCTCCGGGTCGGGCTCCATGACCACGATCTCGGCGCCCGCGGCCCGCAGCGTGGCCAGCAGGGCCTCCCACTGGTCGCGGGCGAGGTCGGGGTCGACGGCGATGGCCCGGTTCATCCACGGGTTGATCTCGTAGAGCACGCCGAAGTGCTGGGGCGGGCACATGAGGAACCGGCGCCCCCAGTCGAGCCGGCCCGGCTCGCGTTCGGGGTCGGGGGCGCTCACGCCCGCCCCAGCAGCTCGTCGGCGAGCTGGCGGACGAACGGCCCGACGTCGGTCACGATGCCCAGAGCCTGATGGCTGCCCCGGTCGGCGAGCTTGGTGACGACGGCCTGGTTGATGTCGACGCAGAACGTCTCGACGCCCGCCGGCAGGCAGTTGCCTGTGGCGATGGCGTGGAGCGTCGAGGCGAGCATGATGGCCACCTCCACCCCCGGAATGTGGCTCCGCAGGGCATCGGCCGCCGCCACCACGTCGGTCATCACGTCCGGCAACGGACCGTCGTCGCGGATCGAGCCGCCGAGCACGAACGGCACGCCTTTGCGCACGCACGCGTGCATGACGCCTCCGGTGACGAGCCCGCCCTCGACGGCGGCGGCGATGGAGCCGTGACGCCGCACCTCGTTGATCACCCGGATGTGGTTCGAGTGCCCGCCCTCGGTCGGCATGCCCTCGTCGACCGACACGCCGAGCGAGGTGCCGAGGACGTTCGACTCGATGTCGTGGGTGGCGAAGCCGTTGCCGGCGAACAGCACGTCGACCCAGCCGCCGTCGACCAGCCGGGCCAAGTCCGGCGCTCCGCCCGTGTGCACGACCGCAGGACCGGCCACGACCATCACCCTGCCGCCGCGCTCGCGGGCCGCCCGGAGCCGGTCAGCTACCTGGCGCACCAGGAGGGCCTTGGGCTTCTCCGAGGACACCTCGGACGCCATGAACTCGAACATCTGCGTGTCGCGGGCCCGCTCGGGAGCGTGGACCCGCACGCCGTCGCTGCCCACCACCACGGCGTCGCCCGCCCGCACCCGGTGCATCGGGGCGGTGCGGGCCCGGTCGCCGTCGACCACGACCGCGCAGTCCATCTCGGGGTTCTCGACGGGCAGCCACCGACCCGCGAGGCGCACGTCGGTCGCCAGGTTCGTCGTGGAGTAGAAGCCCGCCGGCAGCACCCCGTCGACCTCGGCGGCCTCGAAGCGAGCGTCGCGGTGGGTCACCTTGTTGGCCCCGTGGACCTGCATGTCCTCGAGCAGGGGACCGAGCACGTCGTCGTCGCCGTGCACGACGATGACCGCGCGGCTGGCGTCGAGGGCGGTCTTGCCGATGCTGACGTCGACGATCTCGTAGTCGCAGCCGGCGTCGAGGATGGTGTCGAGGATCTTCGCCAGCAGCAGCGAGTCGACGATGTGGCCGGCGACCTCGATCGTCTCGGTGGCCATGGCGGTGCCTGCTCCCTCGTGTGGGTCGGGTGGTGCGGGGTGGGGTTGGTGTGTGCGGGTGGGTGGGTTTGCGGTGCCCCATGGGTGCGGTTTGCGTGCCCCCGTGGGCGGCGGCCGGTTTCGGGTGCGCCCGATCGGCAGGGATATCATGCCGCCGCCATGGGTCAGCCGATCACCGTCGTCGAGAAGCCGTCGCCGCGTCCGGGCATCGCCCGCTTCGAGACCAACCGGTCGTTGACCGGGATGGGGCACGAGCGCTACCTGTCCACCGAAGACATCCTGGCCGATCGGCCCGTCGACGAGCTGGCGCGGCGCCTGTTCGCCTCGGGTGTCGTCGAGTCGGTGCACGTCAACGGCAGCGTCATCACGGTGGCTCTCGCCCCGGGCGAGACGGGCGTCGAGCTGCTCGAGGTGATCCGCGGGCTCTACATCCACTATCCGCAGACCGCGGCGGAGCCGGCGCCCGCGATAGCGGCCGGCTCGAACGGCGCGGCCGCCCCCGCCGAGCCGACGGTCGAGCCTGCGCCGGCGACCGAAGCGGTGTCGATGTCCGAGCCCGAGCCCACGGCCGAGCCGGAGCCGACGGCCGAGCCGGAGCCGACGGCCGAGGCTGAGCCGACGGCCGAGCCTGAGGCGACGGCCGAGCCGCAGCCGGCCACCGAAGCGGTGTCGGTCTCCACGTCGATGACGCCGTCCGCGCCCGAGCCCGAGCTGGAGCCGACGGCCGAACCCCAGCCGGAGCCGACCGCCGAGCCCCAGCCGGTGTCCACGTCGATGACGGCGCCCGCGCCCGAGCCGGAGCCGGCCTCCACGCCCGAGCCGGAGCCGACCGCCGAGCCCGAGCCGCTGTCCACGTCGACGACGGCGTCCGAGCTGGAGCCGGCCGCCACCCAGCCGGAGCCCGCAGCCGACCCGGAGCCCGCCTCCGAGCCGATGTCGGCGCCGGAACCGGAGGCCGCGCCGGCGTCCGGGGGCTCGCCGGCGCCGACGGCCGTGACGGCCGCCGAGGCGAGCACCGCCGTCAACCCGCCCCTGGCCACCGAGCCGCCGCGGGCCCCGGCCACCGACGACGCCGTGGGTACCGAGCCCGAAGCGGCTCCCGAGCCCGAGGCCGGCCTGGCCCCAGAGATGGCCGCCGACCCGGCCGAGGCCACGGCCCTCACGTTCGACGACGCCCCCCACCCCGAGCCGGCCGTCGAGGTGGACCCGGCGGCCGAGCCCGCCGCGGGCGCAGCCACCCGCTCCGACGCCGAGGGCGGTGCCCACGCCAGCGAGTCGGCGGAGGCGGCCGCCGCCCGGCCCGACCCGGTCGCCGACGTCGAACGCGTCCCGCTGGACCCTGGGCCGGCCGCCGAGATCGAACCCAGCGGCACCGAGCCGGCCCTGTCCGCCGATGCCGGCACCGAGCCCGGGCTGCCCGAGAGGCCCGTGCCCGTCGACCCGGCGGCCGACGCCGAGGCCGATCTCACCCCGGCCGAGGCCCAGAACACCCGCCCGGGCGTCGGTGTCGACGAGACCACGGTCGCGGCCGACCCCGCCGCCGCTCCGTCCGCCGAGGCCGAACTGGTCTCCGACGCCGACGCCGACGCCGAGGCCCTTGCCGACGCCGACGCCGAGGGTCGACGTGACGCCGAGAGGGGGCCGGAGGGGGACGAACCGATCCTGTCGGTGCCGACGCCGAAAGCCGCTCGCACGCGCCAGGCCGTGGGCGACGACGAGACATCGGATCCCGACGACGGCGAGTCCCGTCTGTTCTCTTAGACGTCTAAACTCCAGGTACACACCCTGAATGCCGTTACGCAGCGTGTCGGTTTGGCCACTCTATGAATGCGGTAGAGCTACGATAGGGAGTGGAGAGTGACCGGGACGCCGCTCCCAAACGGGGGCTCTGCTGCGCCGGCAGAGGAGAGGGCATGACCAGGAACTCGTGGGAAGCGGTTCTGGAGCGGCTCGACGAGGCGGCAGGCCTGTGCAAGCTCGACGCCGACGTGCACCGGGTGCTGCGTACACCGGCACGCGTGCTCGAGGTGGCCGTTCCCGTGCGCCTCGATGACGGATCGGTCGAGGTCTTCACCGGCTGGCGGGTGCATCACAACACGGTGCGCGGGCCCGGCAAGGGCGGCATCCGCTTCCACCCCGAGGTCGACGCCGACGAAGTCAAGGCGCTGGCGGCCATGATGACGTTCAAGACCGCCATCCTCGACCTGCCCTTCGGCGGGGCCAAGGGCGGCGTCCGCTGCGATCCGTCGGTGCTGTCGATCAGCGAGCTCGAGCGCGTCACCCGGCGCTACACCTACCAGATCAGCGCCATGCTCGGTCCCGACACCGACATCCCGGCGCCCGACGTCAACACCGACGGTCGGGTCATGGCGTGGCTGATGGACACGCTTTCGCTCGTCCATGGCAAGGCCCTGCCGGCCTCGGTGACCGGCAAGCCGCTGTCGCTCGGCGGTACCCGCGCCCACTCGGGCGCCACCTCCGCGGGCTGCCTGGCCTGCGCCCGGGCCGCGTTCCGCGAGATGGGCATCCTCATGACCGGGCGTCGGGCGGTGGTGCAGGGGTTCGGCAAGGTGGGGGCGCCGCTCGCCTTCCTGTTGACCTCGGCCGGCATGCGGGTCGTGGCCGTGAGCGACATCGGCGGCGGCGTGGCGAACGGGGGCGGCCTGGATGTGAAGGCCCTGTCCGACCATGTGTCCGAGACCGGCTCGGTGGCCGGGTTCCACGGTGGTGAGGCCATCAGCGCCGACGCCCTGTGGGACATCGAGTGCGAGCTGCTCGTGCCTGCCGCGCTCGGCGGGGTGATCACCGAGCCGGTGGCCAGGCGCATCAAGACCAAGGTCATCGTCGAGGCGGCCAACGGCCCGACCACGATCGACGCCCAGACCGTGCTCGACGAGCGGGGCATCGTCGTCGTCCCCGACATCCTGGCCAACGCCGGCGGCGTGACCGCCAGCTACTTCGAGTGGGCGCAGGCCCGTCAGGGTTACCCGTGGGAGGACAACCTCGTGGCCGAGCGCCTGCGCCAGCGCATGGAGGACGCCTTCACCGCCGTCTGGGCCCGCGCGCAGACGCTCGGGGTCGGCATGCGGCTCGCCGCCCACGTCGTGGCGCTGGAGCGGGTGGCGGCCGCCCACAAGGCGCGCGGCCTGTTCCCCTGAAACGGGGGCCGGCCGCAGGCCCTCGGCTGCGCACCGGTGCGACGATCGTGTGACATGCGGATCCACTCGGCCACGAGCGGGTAGGGCAGGCGGGCGCGCAAAGAAGGAGCATGCGATGGCCGCGGTCATCCTCGTCTGTGTCGTCGTGGCCGTGAGGGTGTTCGTCGGTGTCGTGGTGAGGCGCATCGCCCCGGCCGCACCGCCTCCCACCATCCGGCCCGCGCCACCATCTGTCTCGCCGTCCCCGCTGCACCTGCGCCGGCCGATCCCTCGTCCAGCCCGACCCGAAGGCTGGGTGCCGATCCCGCCGGGACCCGTCGTCCCCCGGCGTGTTAGTGGGCGCCACCGCGGCGGTACGCCGGGCAGCCTGTCGGCGCTGAGCGCCGTCGAACGGCGGGGCCAGCTGGCCAGGCTGATCGCCGTCACGTTCGTGGAGGGCAGCGCGGCGGTGTCCGCGCCGCTCGTCGACGCCGTGGCCCCTGCGCCCGGGGCGTCGGACGCCGGGGTCGTGGCGCCCGACGCCGATGCCGACCCGGTGCTGGCCGCCGAAGGGGCCCAGCCCGAGGGCGTGCCCCCCTGCCGCCTGCGGGCGGCCTGCCAGATCGTGCACGTGGAGCGCGTCGGCCCCGGCACCATGATCGATCTGGTCACGCTCGGCGACGGGCGGATGGGGACGACAGCCGTGCCGGCAGGGTCGCCCTTGGCGCTCGGCTTCGGGTCCGAGCCTGCCGGGGGCGATTGCCATGACCTGCGGGCCGTGATGGGCTACTGGGAAGCGATCGGCGTGGTCCTCCTCGTCGAGGTGGCGGAGACGGCCCACGGGGCCCGCTACCGCTTCTCGAGCCCTGACGACGGCCTGGCCGTGCTGGTGGAGACCGACCGCCCTTAGCTCGGGCGGGTCCCGCCGGGCGGGCGGCCCTTGCGAGCGGCGAACACATGTTCGATCATGTGGGCATGACTCGCTCCCCAGGTCACGCCCGTGAACTGATCCCGCTCGAGGTCCTGGCCGAGCGCGTCCGTCCCGTGACGCTGGCCCGTGACCAGCAGTTGCCCGTGCTGCCGGCGCTGGCGCCGCTGCTGCCGGGTGGAGCACTGCGGCGGGGCACGACCGTGGCCGTCGGCGCCGCGACCGGGCTCGGGGCCGGTGCGGGTGCGGCCGGGGCGACGTCGCTGGCGCTCGCCCTCGCCGCCGGTCCGTCGCAGGCAGGGGCGTGGGTGGCGGCCGTGGGGCTCGGGTCGCTCGGCGCCGTGGCCGCCGCGGGGTTCGGTGTGGCCCTCGACCGCCTGGCGCTCGTCGACGGCCCCACGGGCGCCCGCCGGCTGGGCGGCTTCGGTGGGCGTGGCGACCGCGGCACCGTGAGCTGGGCGGCGGTGGTGGCCGCTCTCGTGGACGGCTTCGACGTGGTCCTCGTGGCCGCTGGTCCCGGGTTGCGGCGGCGTCCGGCCGACGCCCGGCGGCTCGTGGCCCGGGTGCGGGAGCGAGGGGCGGTGCTGGTGGCGGTGGGCGGCGACCTCCCGGAGCGCAGCCAGGTGCGCCTGTCGGTCACCGCGGCGGCGTGGGAGCCGATCGGAGGAGTGGGCCACCTCCACGGCCGCCGGGTCAGGGTCGATGCCGGCGGGCGGGGCGAGGCCTCGCGGCCCCGCCAGGCCGAGCTGTGGCTGCCCTCGCCGGAGGGCCGGGTGGTCCCGATCGAGCCGCTCGCCCCCGCCGTCCCGTTCCCACGCCCGGCGGCCGTTCCGGCCTCGTCCTCGGCCGGCTCGCCGTCGGTTCGGCGGCCGTTGGCGGCCGGGCCGGGGTCGTTCTCGCCTCCGGATGCGCCGGTTGCGCGTCGGGGGGCCGTTCCGGCCTCGTCCTCGTCCTCGGCCGGCTCGCCGTCGGTTCGGCGGCGGGAGACGGCCGCGCCAGGGCGGCGGTCGGACGTGCCCGGCGGCCCGTCCGGGTCACGCGTCGAGCCGCTCCCCCGTAGGGGCCCTGGCCGGTGGCGGCCCGACGGTGACCCCGACGTCGACCTGGCGGAGACGGCGGGGTGAGGCGGGATCGTCCCTCGACCCGTTCTGTGTGCCGGGGTGGTCGCCGGAGCGCCGCTTGGGCACACAGAAGCACCCCCGGAGTGGGCGGTTTGGGGGCGTCGTGACCGGGGCCGTGCGCACGCTGGTGGTGTGGTGCCCCGACTGGCCGGTGGTGGCGGCGGGGCTGCCGCTCGACGTGCCGGTGATCGTGGTGCGGGCCAGCCGGGTGGTGGCGTGCTCGCCGGCGGCCCGGGCCGAGGGCGTCGCCCTGCACCAGCGGCGGCGCGAGGCGCAGGGGCGCTGCCCCGAACTGATCGTGGTCGACCACGACCCGGCGGTCGACGCCCGCACCTTCGAGCCGGTGGCCGCCACCCTCGAGGCGCTCACGCCCCGTATCGAGATCACCCACCCGGGCTGCTGCGCGTTCCCGACCCGGGGCCCGTCGCGCTACCACGGCGGCGACCGGGCGCTGGCCGGGCGGGCCGCCCGCCTGGTGGGCGATGTGCTGGCGGGACGGGGCGTGGCGCGGATCGGCGTGGCGGACGGTCCCTTCGCCGCCCGCCTGGCCGCCCGCATCCCCGCCCCGGACGAGGCGGCCGGGCCGCCGGACCTGGCTCCGATGAGGGGATCGGTCGGGAACCGACGCGATTCGTCACTGGAGCGCGACGCCCCCGGCCGGGTGGGCCCCTCGCCGGCACCGGGGGCGATGGGTGCGACGGGGGTGATGGGGGGGACCAGCGCGCCGGAGGCGATGGGCGCGACGGCGGTGGGCGGAACGAGCGCGCCGGGGGCGGTGGGCGCCACGAGGGCGATGGGCACGCTGCGGGTGATCGAGCCGGGGGGCAGCCGGGCGTTCCTGGCCGAGCGGTCGGTGCGAGCGCTCGACCGACCGGAGCTGGTCGACGTGCTCGAGCGCCTCGGCATCCGCACGTTGGGCCAACTGGCGGCGCTGCCGGTGGCCGACGTGGTGGGGCGCTTCGGCGTCGAGGGGCAGGTGGCCCACCGGTTGGCTTGCGGGTACGACGAGCGTCCGCCGGCGACCGAGCCGCCGCCGCCCGACCTGTCGATGGCGGCCGAGATCGACCCACCGGCCGAACGGGTCGAGGCGGCGGCGTTCATCGCCCGGGGCCTGGCCGACGACGTGGCGGCGGGTCTGGCCGCACGGGGTAGCGCCTGCACCCGCCTGGTCATCGGCGCCGAGACAGAGCACGGCGAACGCCACGAGCGGGTGTGGCGCACCGAGGGCACGTTCACGACCACGGCGATCGCCGATCGGGTCCGCTGGCAGGTCGACGGCTGGCTCCACGCCGGGATCAACCGCCCGACCGGGGGACTGATCCGGCTGTGGCTGGCCCCCGACGAGATCGTCCCCGCCGGTGGCCGACAGCTGGCGTTCGCCGCCGCCGGACCCGGGGCGGTCGACGCCGTCGAGGCGGCCGAGCGGGCGGCCCGGGCCCTGGCGCGGGTGCAGGGCCTGGCCGGTATCGAGTCGGCGCACGTGGTCGAGTGGCGGGGCGGGCGGGGTCCGGGCGAGCGTGTGCGGCTCGTGCCGGCGGCGGCCGTCGACGTCACCGAGCCCCGCCCCGCCGCCCAGCTCGGGTGGGTGACCGAGCCGTGGCCGGGCCACGTGCCCGACCCGGCGCCCGCCACCGTGCACGACCCACCCCTCGCCGCCGAGGTGCTCGATGATGCCGGCCGCCCGGTGGGCGTCGACGGCCGGGGCCAGGCCAGCGCCGCGCCGGCCACGGTCGTCATCGCCGGGCTGGCCGGTGGCCCGGCCGTCGGGCTGCCGGGCCCCGCCGCAGGTGGGGCGGTGGTTGGGTCGGCGGACCCGGCCACAGGTGGGGCGGTGGCTGGGTTGGCGGACCCGGCCGCTAGTGGGCAGGCGGGTGTGTCAACCGCCCCGGCCGTGGGCCGCGCGGACGGTAGGCCGCTTGGCCGGGCCGGGGGTGGGTCGTCGGGCGGACTTCCCGGGGGTGGGTCGTCGGGCAGACTTGCCAGGGGTGGGTCGTTGGGCGGACTTGCCAGGGGTGGGTCGTCGGGCGGACCGTCAGGGGGTGGGTCGTCGGGTGGACCGCCCGAGGGTTCGGCCGGCCGAACCGCTGGTGGGCCGGTCGACCGTTCGGTGGGCGGGGCGGCGGTCCGTGGTCGGGCGGTGGTCGACTGGGCCGGTCCGTGGCCCTGCGACGAGCGTTGGTGGGATCCGGACGGACGTCGCCGCCGGGTCCGCATCCAGGTGGTGCTGGCCGACGGCGACGCTCACCTCCTCACCCTCGAGGCGGGCCGCTGGTCCGTCGAGGCGACCTACGACTGAGGCGCCCCTCAACGTCGGTTGCCGCCCCGCCGGAGCCCGCCGGGCGGCCAGCGGCCGGCCGGAGCCGGGTGGACCGACCGCGGCCCCGCGGCCGGCCCACTAGGCCGAGAGCGTCAGCCCCGCACCTGACCGAGCAGGCGCAGCACGTACCAGAACAGCAGCATCACCGAGGCGAACAGCTGGACGGCCCCGCCCACGTAGGCCTCGGACGGGTAGCGCCGCATGATCGTCTGGGTCTGGTAGAGGATCGACCCACCGGCGAGGGCGATCATCGCCACCGAGAACCACACGCCCAGCTCGAGGCCGAAGAGCACCGCGGCCAGGATGAGCACGATGGCGCACACGCCGCCCCACAGCAAGAGCGGGCGGATGAACGACAGGTCGTGGCGGGTGGTCATTGCCACGGCGGTGAGGCCCAGGAACCCGACGGCGGTGATGACGCCGGCGGCGGCCACGGTGGCCGAGCCGCCCGACTCGATCTCGAAGAAGTAGTGCAGGAACGGGGCGAAGATCAGCGCCTCGGCCGCCGCCAACCCGAACAGGCCGGCGTACTGCCGGGAGGGGTTGAGGATGTCGTGCGCGGCGTTCGTCGCCAGCCAGCTGACGATCATGAAGCCGCCGAGGACCAGCAGCCAGGCGCCGCCGCTGCCAGAGACGGCATCCCACATCCTCTCGGCGATGCCGAGGTTGATGAGCAGCGCTTCGAAGGCCACGAAGGCGCCGATGGCCACCAGCAGGTGCTGGTAGACCCGGATGATGAAGGTCGAGCGTGCCTGTTCGTCGAGCGTCGCGACGGGCTGGAAGCTCACCGGTACGGCCATGGGGACCTCTCTGTCGAGTGGTGAGACGTGCCGTCAGGGTAGCCACCCACCGGGCCCGGCACGCGGCGGCCAGGCTCCCGCGCGACCCGGCGCGCCGAGCCGCGCGACGGCGTGGGCGGCGGCGTCGAGCAACGAGCCGGTCGGGGTCGGGATGGCTTCGACACCGGCGAGGCGCAGGACGTCGAGGTTGCGGGCGTAGGCGGGGTGGGCCAGCCGGCGCCCACCCAGGGCACGGTCACCACCGGGATGCCCGTCTCCAACGCCTCGTGGCCAGGCCGAGCGCGAGCGTGCCGTTGAGGCCCGCGGCCCAGCGGTTCACCGTGTTGAACGTGGCGGGCGCCCAGCCCCGCCGCCTCGCGGGCCGGCGGGGGGGCGCACGCCACGAGGTAGGCGACATCGCTTTCGGCCGAGCCGAAGCTGCCGATGGTCTCACTGTGCCGATGGTCTGACTGTGCCGAACGGCGACCACCGGCCGGCAGCTTCGCCGGGCGCCCGACCGCTAGCCTGGGCGCCCACGTCGGGGGCGTGACATTCCCCATGGGAACATAGGCTGGACGCGATGTCTACGCCGTCGAACGGGCCGACGCAGCCCACCACGACCGGTCACACGTTGCTGGGGCTGCTGTCGTTCGGCGGGGAGCTGTCGGGCTACGAGCTCAAGCGCTGGAGCGAGAACCTGCGCTTCTTCTGGGCGGCGCCGGCCATGAGCCAGGTCTACCGCGAGGTCGAGCGGCTGACCGCCGGCGGCTACGTCGAGCAGCGGCTGGTGGTGCGCGACGGCACCCGCGAGACGAAGGTGTACCGCATCACGCCGGCGGGACGGCAGGCCCTGCGGGCCTGGCTGGCCGGGCCCCCCGAGCCGCCCCTGCTGAAGCACCCCGTGGCGTTGCGGGTGTTCTTCGGGCACCTGCTGGAGCCGGACGAGCTGCGCCGCGCCATCGAGGCCCACCGCGACTGGTGCAAGCGGATGCTCACCGAGCTGGGCGACGTGCGGGACTCGCTCGGCGACGACGAGTCGTTCCGGAACGCCGCCCTCGTGGCCGAGTGGGGGATCGGCTACTACCGGGGGGAGCTGGGGGCGGTCGATGGCCTGGAGAAGGCCGCCATGACGGCCGGCGGGTCGGCCGGCGCGCTCGGCGGGCCCGACGTCGGGACGAACGCCGGCTCGGGCCCCCGCGATCCCGACGGCCCGGACGCCGGGACGAACGCCGGCTCGCGCTCCGGCCACCCCGACGATCCCGACGACCCGGACCCCGGGACGAACGCCGGCTCGCGCCCCGACCACACCGATGATCCCGACGATCCGGACGTCGGGACGGACGCCGCCCCCGGCCCCAGCGCCGGCCCCGACACCGCTCGCGAGCAGGTCATGGGCCCGGCTGGCGAGCCGGTGGGCTAGCGCGCGCACCCGGGCGATCACACCCACCCGCGTCCGACGGCCGCCAGCGCCAGGACGAGCGCCGTCACGGCGGCGAGCTGGCCTACCTGCGCGTAGATCAGCGTGGTGACGCTGCGCTGGTGCCCGGGCGAGGGCGGTGCCGAGGTCGTCGGCGGCCTCGTCGACCGCATCGACGATGGCCCGGTCGGCGGCCGCCGAGCGGCGGATCGCCTCGTCGAGGTGCAGGTCGAGGTAGGAGAGGTAGCGGGCCATGGTGTCGAGGCGTTCGAGGACGTGGTGGAGGGTGGGCTCGTCGGGGCTCATCTCTGGCATCTCCGTCTCGCGGGGACGACGGGGGCGACGGGGAAGTCGGTGCCGGTGGTGAGGCTAGGGAAGGGGTGTGACAGTCGGCGAACGCCTGTACGTGGCGTACATGCGTTCGTAAACTGCCGGGATGGGGTTCAACAACCCGAACGTCCCCTGGTCAGAACTCGAGAAGGCCCTTTCCGACCCCCGGCCCGGGAAGCTCAAGCCCGGGCTGCCCGGGCGACCGTCGTCCGTCCCGGCGGGGGCCGACGGCGGTGACAGCCCCGCCTGGTCGTCGCGGCGTCCCGAGTACGAGCCGCCGGCCCGGCTGCGCCGCCGGGCCGGCGCCACGCCCTACGCCGAGCTGCACTGCCACTCGAACTTCAGCTTCCTCGACGGCGCCAGCCACCCCGAGGAGCTGGCCGAGGAGGCCGCTTGCCTCGGCCTCGAGGCCCTGGCCCTCACCGACCACGACGGCTTCTACGGGGTGGTGCGCTTCGCCGAAGCTGCCCGCGCCGTGGGGGTGCCGACGGTGTTCGGCGCCGAGCTGTCGCTGGGGCTGACCCGTCCGCAGAACGGCGAGGCCGACCCCGAGGGCACGCATCTGCTGGTGCTGGCCCGCGACCCGCAGGGCTACGCCAACCTGGCGTCCACGATGAGCGCCGCCCACCTCGCCGGCGGTGAGAAGGGCAAGCCCGACTACTCGGGCATCGACTGGTCCGCCGCCCACGGCGGCCACTGGCTGGTGCTCACCGGGTGCCGCAAGGGCACGGTGCCCCGGGCGCTGCTGCGCGACGGTCCGGCGGCCGCCGCCCGCGAGCTGGACCGACTCGTCGAGGTGTTCGGCGCCGGCAACGTCGCCGTCGAGCTGTGCGACCACGGCGACCCGCTCGACACGGCCCGCAACGACGTTCTGGCCGCCATGGCCGCCCGGGCGCAGGTGCCTTTCGTGGCCACCAACAACGTCCACTACGCCACGCCGTCCCGCCGGGCGCTGGCCACGGCCCTTGCGGCGGTGCGGGCCCGGCGCAGCCTCGACGACGCCGAGGGCTGGCTGCCGGCGGGCGGCACGGCCCACCTGCGCTCGGGCGAGGAGCAGGCCCGCCGGTTCGCCCGCTGGCCCGGCGCCGTCGAGGTCGCCGCCGAGTTGGGCCGGGCCTGTGCCTTCGACCTGTCGCTGGTGGCCCCCCAGCTGCCACCGTTCGAGACGCCCGACGGCCAGAGCGAGATGGCCTACCTGCGCGAGCTCGTCGGCGAGGGGGCGACGTTCCGCTACGGGCCTCGTGGCGGGATGGGCGTGCCGGCTGGGCAGCGCGAGCGCAACGACAAGGCCTGGCGGCAGCTCGACCACGAGCTGGCCGTCATCGAGGGGCTCGGCTTCCCCGGCTACTTCCTCGTCGTGTGGGACATCGTCCGCCACTGCCGCGAGAAGGGCATCTACTGCCAGGGGCGGGGCTCGGCCGCCAATTCGGCCGTCTGCTACGCGCTCGGCATCACCAACGCCGACGCAGTGTCGCTGGGCCTGCTCTTCGAGCGGTTCCTGTCGACCGAGCGCGACGGGCCGCCCGACATCGACATCGACATCGAGAGCGGCGACCGCCGCGAGGACGTCATCCAGTACGTGTACCGCAAGCACGGCCGCGAGCACGCCGCCCAGGTGGCCAACGTCATCAGCTACCGGGCCCGCTCGGCCGTGCGCGACATGGCCAAGGCGCTCGGCTACTCGACCGGCCAGCAGGACGCCTGGTCGAAGCAGATGGACATGTGGGGATCGGTCAGCTCCACCGTCGAGGGCGGCGGCCACGAGATCCCCGAGACCGTGCTGGCCCTGGCCGGCGAGGTCGAGCACATGCCCCGCCACCTGGGCATCCATTCGGGGGGCATGGTGATCTGCGACCGACCCATCGTCGAGGTGTGCCCGGTCGAGTGGGGCCGCATGGCCGAGCGCACCGTGCTCCAGTGGGACAAGGACGACTGCGCGGCGGTCGGCCTGGTCAAGTTCGACCTGTTGGGCCTCGGCATGCTGGCCGTGCTGCACAACGCCATCGACTTCGTGCGCCGGACGCACGGCGTCGAGGTCGATCTCGCCACCATCCCCCAGGACGACGACGTCTACGAGATGCTGTGCCACGCCGACTCGGTGGGCGTGTTCCAGGTCGAGTCGCGGGCGCAGATGGCCACGCTGCCCCGCCTGCAGCCCCGGATCTTCTACGACCTGGTGGTCGAGGTGGCGCTCATCCGGCCGGGGCCGATCCAGGGCGGGTCGGTCCATCCCTACATCCGGCGCCGGAAGGACCTCGAGCCGATCACCTACCTCCACCCGGTGTTCGAGGACGCCCTGCACAAGACACTCGGCGTGCCGCTCTTCCAGGAGCAGCTCATGCAGATGGCCATCGACGCCGCCGGCTTCACCCCCGCCGAGGCCGACCGGCTGCGCCAGGCCATGGCGGCCAAGCGCAGCCACGAGCGCATGGCCCAGTTGCGCCAGCGTCTCTACGACGGCATGGCCGCCACCCACGGCATCAACGGCGAGGTGGCCGACCGCATCTGGCAGAAGCTCTCGGCCTTCGCCAGCTACGGCTTCCCCGAGAGCCATTCGGTGAGCTTCGCCTACCTGGTCTACGCCTCGTCGTGGCTCAAGCGGTTCTACCCGGCCGCGTTCTGCGCCGGCCTGCTCGACGCCCAGCCCATGGGCTTCTACTCGTCGCACACCCTCATCCAGGACGCCCGTCGTCATGGGGTCGAGGCCCGCATCCCCGACCTCAACGTCTCGGACGTGGGCGCCACCCTCGAGTGGGACGGAGTGGACTGGTCCGGCGTGGCCGGGGGCGGTCCGCCGGCGCCGGGGGCGCCGCCCGAGCCGGTGCCGCAGATCCTGGGTCCCGAGCCGCCTGAGCTTCCCCGGGGGGCGGCGGCCCGGGGCGCGCCGCCGGGCGAGTGGGGCCGCGGCGGTCCGGCCGTGCGGCTGGGGCTGGCGACGGTGCGCGGCGTGGGCGACGAGGTGGCGGCCCGCATCGTCGCCGAGCGCGCGGCGGGCGGGCCGTTCGCCGACCCCAACGACCTGGCCCGGCGGGTGCCCGACCTGACGGCCGCCCAGCACGAGGCGCTGGCCACGGCCGGGGCGTTCGGCTGCTTCGACCTCGACCGCCGCCGGGCCCTGTGGGTGGCCGGCGCCGTGGCCGGGGTCAGCACCGACCGGCTCGACGGCATCGTCACGGGGGTGCGGGCCCCGACGCTACCGGGTATGTCCGGTGCCGAAGAGGCCCGAGCCGACCTGTGGGCCACCGGGATCAGCCCCGAGGGCCACCCGACCCGCTTCCTGCGGGACCGGCTCGACGCGCTCGGGGTGGTGCCGGCCACCGGGCTTGCCGCCCATCCACACGGCGCAAAGGTGCTGGTTGGCGGTGTGGTCACCCACCGCCAGCGGCCGGCGACGGCCGGCGGCACGATGTTCGTGAACCTCGAGGACGAGACCGGCCTGATCAACGTCGTGGTGTCCAAGGGCTGCTGGATCCACCACCGCCGGGTGGTGCGCACCGCCCCGGCCCTGGTCGTCCGGGGCCGGTTGGAGCGGGTCGACGGCGTCACGAACGTGATCGCCGAGCGCATCGACCCCCTCCCGGTGACCACCTCGCTCAAGTCCCGGGACTTCCGCTGACCCCGCCGCCCACCACGGGATGGGCGCCGGTGTCACACCCCGTGCCTACCCTCGGGACCCATGAGCATCCGAGAGGCCGCCGAGCGGCTGTTGGCCCGGTCCACCGGGCGCCCGGGGGCGACGTTCCGGCCCGGCCAGTTCGAGGCGATCGAGCGACTGGTCGAGGGCCGGGGTCGAGTCCTCGTGGTGCAGCGCACCGGCTGGGGGAAGAGCGCGGTCTACTTCCTGGCCACGCGGCTGCTGCGCGACCGGGGGGCCGGCCCGACGGTCCTCGTGTCGCCGTTGCTCGCCCTCATGCGCAACCAGGTGATGATGGCCGAGCGCGGGGGTGTGCGGGCCGCGACCATCAACAGCGGCAACCGCGACGAGTGGGAGCGCACCGAGGCCGACGTGCGCGCCGGGCTCGTCGACCTGCTGCTGATCTCGCCCGAGCGGCTCAACAACCCCCGCTTCCGCCGCGACGTGCTGCCCGACCTGGTGCGGTCGGTGGGCCTGCTCGTCGTCGACGAGGCCCACTGCATCAGCGACTGGGGCCACGACTTCCGGCCCGACTACCGGCGCATCGCCCCCGTCCTCGCCCAGCTCCCGCCGGGTGTCCCGGTGCTCTGCACCACGGCCACGGCCAACGACCGGGTCGTCGACGACATCGTCGAGCAGCTCGGCGACGACCTCGAAGTCGTCCGGGGGCCGCTCGACCGGGAGAGCCTGTCGCTGGCCGCCCTGGTGGTCCCCGAGCCGGCCGAGCGCCTGGCCTGGCTGGCCACCGTGGTGCCCCGGCTCGACGGCTCGGGCATCGTCTACTGCCTCACCGTGTCCGACACCGAGCGGGTGGCCGACTGGCTGCGGTCCCGCGGCATCGACGGGGTCGCCTACACGGGCGAGAGCGACAACGACGAGCGGGTCGGCATCGAGGAGGCGCTGCTCGCCAACGAGATCAAGGTCGTGGTCGCCACCTCGGCGCTCGGCATGGGCTTCGACAAGCCCGACCTCGCCTTCGTCGTGCACTTCCAGAGCCCCGGCTCGCCAATCGCGTACTACCAGCAGGTCGGCCGGGCGGGGCGAGCGGTCGACCGGGCAGTCGGGGTGCTGCTTCGGGGCCGCGAGGACGTCGACATCCAAGACCACTTCATCACCACCGCCTTCCCACCCCGTGAGACGGCCGAGCAGATCGTCGGGCTGCTCGAGGGCTTGACCGGGGCCATGCCGCTCAGCCACCTCGAGTACGAGGTGAACGCCCCCCGCAGCCGCATCGAGTCGATGCTGAAGGTGCTCGAGGTCGACGGCGCCGTCGAGCGGTCCGGCGGTGGCTGGCAGCGCACCGCCCAGCCGTGGAGCTACGACGCCGAGCGGGTCGAGCGCGTGACCGCGCTGCGCCGCGCCGAGCAGGCGGCGATGGCCGACTACGCGGCGACCGACGGCTGCCGCATGCACTACCTGCGCGGCCAGCTCGACGACCCGGCAGCCGAGCCGTGCGGCCGATGCGACCGCTGCACCGGCGAGAGCTGGGTGATCGAGCCCGACCGGGCGCTCGTGGCGGCCGCCGTGGCGCATCTCCGGGGGCGCACGCTCACGATCGAGCCCCGGCGCCAGTGGCCCACCGGGTTCGGCGATCTGCGCGGGCGCATCCCCGCCGAGAAGCGGCTCGGGACCGGCCGGGCCCTTGCCGTCGAGGGCGACGGCGGCTGGGGGCGCACCGTGCGCGACGTCATCCGGCTCGACGGGGACTGGCCCGACGAGCTGCTCGACGCCGCCGCCGGCCTCGTGTCCCGCTGGGGGCCCGAGCCCCGGCCCACGTGGGTCGCCGCCGTCCCCTCGGTCTCGGCTCCCAAGCGGGTCGACGCCCTCGCCCGGCGGTTGGCGGACGCGCTCGACGTGCCCTACGTCGACGCCGTCCGCCGGGTGCAGCCCGGCCCACCGCAGCGGGCGATGGCCAACAGCGCCCAGCAGCTGCGCAACGTCATCGAGGCCTTCGCCGTCGACACCCCCGCAGTGCGGCCCGGAGCGGTCCTGCTCGTCGACGACACGGTCGACTCCCGCTGGACGCTGACCACGGTGGGCGTCGCACTGCGCGAGGCCGGCAGCGGGCCGGTCCACCCCGTCGCCCTGGCGGTCGCCGCCGGGTCGTGACACAGGCGGGGGCGGGCTCCTGGTCCGCCGGGTCAGACTGGGCCGTCGACCACTTCGTAGTCGAGGTCGGCGGCCGTGAGCCAGGGCGGGGCCTCGGCGGCTGGCCAGCAGCCAGCCGGCGCCCACCACCACCGATTCGACCACCATCAGTCGAACCCGCTTGACGCCACCTCCGGCTGGCCGGCGTTGGGGACCAGCACGAAGCGGTGCCGGCGGCCGGCCTTGAACCCCGGATCCCACCAGCGGGTCACGTAGCGGTGCGCACCCTCGGGCGTCGCCCCCGCGTGGACGACCTCGATGTCGCAGCCCTGGTCGTCGACCGGGCGGCCGTGCGCCACCGCCGGCCGCCACACCCCGGCCCCATCGGCCATCTCGACCCGCAGGAGTGGCTCGTGCCAGTCGAGGTCGGCGGGCGCGACGTCGAGCCACTCCAACTCCCAGCGCGGGTCGGTCGTGGCCGTGGCGTCGACGAACGCCGCGGCCCCGGCCACGGACCGCACGGCTCCGGCTCCCAGTCCGGCCGCACCGCCAGCTGGCCGACCGGTCGCACCGGCGCGGGCCGGGAGGTAGCGCCGGACCCGGAGGTCGAACCGCCGCCCGGGTACCAGGTCGGTGACCAGGCCCGCCCGCATGGTCTGGGCGGCCAGGCGGGCGGCCTCGGCCGTGACGAACGGCTGGGTGCCGGGTCCGTAGAGCGTGTGGCCGCCCTCGTAGCGCTGGAGGCCGTACTCCTCCGGCGTCGTGCAGTAGCCGGCGTACTCGTTGGCCACCGACGTCACGATCGTCCGCTCGACGTCGGCCACGCCGTCGGCGCCGATGGCGGCGAGCACGGCGGCTCCGACCCGCCTCCCGGTCTCGACCGTCAGCTCGAACGGCAGCCCTACCAAGGCCACGTCCGCGATGCGCAGCACCTGCACCGGCAGCACGCGGGGGAACGACCGGGGCGGCAGGACGAGGGCCTGCAGCGATCCGCCGATCACCCACTTCACGCCCTGGGCGCCGTGGGGCCGCCGGCGGGGCATGCCGGCCTTGAACGGGGGGATGCGGTGCAGGACGGGCGTCTCGTTCTCGAACGCGCCGCCGAGGAGCGCCCCGCCGACGGCGGCCCGGCGGGACAGCGTCACGCCGCCGGACGTGCGGTTCCGGTCGAGGTCGAGCTCGCGGAGCCCACAGGCCAGCTCCACCCGCTCGGTCAGCGATCCCTCGAGCCGTTCGTAGAGCTCCGCGGCCGCCGCCCCGATGCCGGCGCCGATCCGCCGGGCCTCGAGGTGGCCCGCCCTGCCGGGGTGGAGCGAGGGGGCCACGTCCGCGTGCGGACCTTCGACGGCCCCCACGACCGGACGCACGCCGTGGCGGTGCTCGATGCGCGCGGCCAGCTCGCCCACGACGTAGGCCCACAGGTCGGCGTTGTAGTGGTCCGCATGCATCGGCACGCCGGTTCCGTGCACGGCGAAGACGACGGTGGCGGCCAGCGGTTCGAACCCACCGGCGGGCGCCTCGGCGTCGACCCGCACGAGGTGCAGGCAGGGGTCGATCGACACGTACGAGCGCTGGCGCTCGGTCCGCCGGTCCGTGACCTCGGCGTTGCGCACGTGCGAGTCGAGCGACCGGTTGCGGGTCAATCCCCACACGTCGGTTTCGCCGACCGCCAGTCGGGCGGGGCGGCGGTGCGCGACGGCGGCGACCACGCCGCCGGCGATCCGCTCGGCCAGGAACTGGGTCCACGCCGGATCGAATCCGGTCTTGTTGGACGCGAAGCGGTTGTAGAAGTCGGTGCCGAGGAACTGGCCCGGCCCCCCGTGGGTGTGCGTCGCGCCGATGTAGACGCCGGGGGCCGGCACGTCCGTGCGCTCGGCGACGGCCCGGGCGACGAGGCGCTGCACGACCGCCGAGCCCCCGAGCAGGTCGCACTGCACGAGGACGAGCGAGCCCGACGGCGAGCGCAGGTGGAGCACCCGGGCGCGCAGCCGGCTGCGGAACCCCGTGCCGGTCTTTGCGTTGCGCGAGTAGCCGGCCTTGGGCATGCCCGGCGGGGGCGTGATGTCGACCTCGGTGGCGCCGGCGAGCAGGCCCGTCCCCCGTGGTAGCGGGGGAGGGGAACCGGCCGCGACGGGGTCGTCGACGGTGAAGCGCGCCCGGCGCACGCGTCCGTCGACGAAGGGGAGCAGCGGGCTGTCCGCGGCGATGTCCCAACCGGCTGCCATCGTCGGCGCCTCCCGGCTCTCGGTCTCGGCGCTTACGGGTTAGCACGGCGGGCGCCCGCCTCCGCAGCCCGCCGGGGCGAGACCGGCGACCTCCTGCGGCGACCTCCGAGAACGCCAGGTCGATGGAAGGGTGTCGTGCCGCGTAGCGTTGCCCCGTGCCCGATAAGCGCCAGACCTCGAAGCAACGCCGCGCTGCCCGCAACCGAGCCCAACGCGAGGCGCTGAACGCCCGTCGCGAGAACGCCGTCGCGCGGGCGGCGACTGCCACGGCGGGGTCGGGCGCCGGTAAGGCGACCGGGGCCGGCAAGGGGAGCGGGGAGGCCTCGGGCGGTACGACGGACCCGGCCACCGTCTCGACGGCGGCCCGTCCGACCGGCGGCGGACTGCTCGGGATGCTCGGGCTCGGGCGCGGGGCGGGCAGCCGCCGGCCCGGCGACCTGGCGGTGCTCGCGGCGCTCGGCCTGTCGATCGGCGCCTTCGTCATGCTGCTCCTCTACAAGGTGCCGGTCGACGACCGCGGCGAGGCCCTGCCCAGCCAGTTCGGCGGCGTGGCCCTCGACGCCCGCTCCGCGTTGACGGGCAGCGAGGTCGAGACGCACGACACGAGCATCATCGACGCCTACGGCCCCGGGATCATCGGCCTCATGGCCGTGCCGGTCGTCGTCGTGGCGGTCACCACGGTGCTCAACCGGCGCCTCCAGGAGCGCAACCGCCTTCTCACCATCGCCATGCTGGCCCTGGCGGGCATGGTCGTGTTGACCGGCGGGTTCGGCTTCTTCTTCCTACCGGCGCTCATCGCGCTGGCCGTCGCCAGCTTCCAGGTGCGCAAGGCCGAGATGCCCGGCCGCGCCGCCCAGCGGGGCGCCGCCCGTGCCGGGCGCACGGCCCGCACCGCCGAGCGCGGTCGCGGCCGCGACGACGCCATCGACGTCGAGGAGGTGGACGAGATCGACCTGGTCGAGCCCGATTCGGTCGAGGCCGACGATGCCGCGGCCGACGATGCCGCGGCCGACGATGCCGCCGCCGACGATGCCGCGGCCGACGATGCCGCGGCCGACGATGCCGCGGCCGACGATGCCGCCGACGTCGCCGCCCCGGACGAGCCGCCGGCCCGCCGGTCGTCCGGTCGTCGCTCGCGCCTGTCGATCGGGTCGCGGGACCGCCGCCGGCCGCCGATGACCGATACGGCCACCGACGCGGCGGCCACGGGCGACGCCGACGCCGATGCGACGACCGAGCCCGATGTGCTGGAGGCCGAGGTCGTCGCACCGGGCGTCGACGAGCCCAACGGGGACGAGGTCGACCAGAGCAGCCTGAGTGGCCCCGGGCCCGGCTCGTCGCCGAGCCGGCGGAACCGCAACCGTCGGCGTCGCGGCCGCCCAGCCCCGGTCGTCGACAACCCCGAGATCGTGGCCTACGAGCCCGACGCCGGCCCGGACGCCGATCCGGCGGCCGGGGGACCGGCGGCGGCGGATGCCGACCCGGCGGCGGTCGCCGAGGCGGCGCCCGAGCCCGAGGTCGACGAGGGCGCCGAGCACGACGACATCCTCGCGGAGCTCGAGGAGGAGCTTCGCCGCGAGAGGGAGGCCGAGGAAGCGGACGACGCCGACGAGCGCCGCCGGCCCTGACCCTCCTCCAGAGCCGCGCGGGTCATGCGGGCGCGGTGACGGTGCCGCTAAGGGCGGCCGAGGCCAGCTGGGGCGACGACTCGATGGCGTCCGCGGTGAGGGCGCCCGATGCACCGGCCTGCACGTCGAGCTGCTGGGTCAGGGCGTACAGCCGGAACTCGTAGTGGTGCACGCCGGCGTCGGGGCACGGCGGGGCGTAGCCGGTCGAGCCGAAGTCGTTGGCGGCCTCTACGGCGCCCTCCGGTGGCGTGCCCTGCGCCAGCCCGCCGGTGCTCGCCGGGATGCCGGCCAGCACCCAGTGGATCGCCGCGCCGGCGTCGAGGTCCCGCACGACGAGCGCCAACTCGGCGGCCCCCAGCGGCACGCCGCTCCACAGCAGCGGCGGCGATAGGCCCTCGCCCCGACAGGTGTGGGTGTCGGGGATGGGCCCGCCCTCGGCGAACGCATCGCTGGATATGCGCACGGTGGCAGTGGCGGGCACGGTGCCGATCGCCGCGGTCGCCGACGTCGTCGCTCCGGCCGTCGTGGTCGTCTGGTCGGCGCTGGGGTCCCGCAGCGCCCGCCCGTCGTCCGCGCACCCGGCGGGCCCGGCGGCGCCGAGCCCGAGGGCCAGCACCACCGCCCCGGCACGGGCCGGCCCACGCAGGCCGCCACGCGCCTCCACCGGCCCGCCGCGGCGCGTCCCCGTCCGACCTTGAACCCGCGCCTTGCCCCGCGCCACAGCGTTCCCTGTCGAGTCAGGCGCCATGGGGCCGAGTGTTGCAGACTGTCGCGGCTTCGCCGGAAGACGGTCTCGAGCCGACGAGCCCACCCCCCGAACCGATCGATTGCGACAGAACCTCCCGTCTTTGGCGCGGCTGCGCGCGCTCTTGGGTCCGGACGTCGCCGGCGTCCGGCAGAGCCTCGTCGCGCTCGGGCTCAACTCCTCCACCAGCCTGGTGGCCGGGGCCTTCCTCGGCGCCATCACCGACACCTTCGACCGGTACCCCGGCCTGCTCGTGCTCGTGCCGGCGGCCATCGGCCTGCGCGGCAACGTGTTCGGCTCGTTCGGGAACCGGCTGTCGACGGCGATTCACGCCGGCACGTTCCGCTGGTCGCTGCGCCGGGAGGCGGTGCTCGGCCAGAACGTCATGGCGTCGCTCCTGCTCACGATGGGCTTGTCGCTCGCCCTGGCGGTGGTCGCCAAGGCCGTCGCCCTCGGGCTCGGCCTGGAGGGGTCCATCGACCTGCTGTCGATGTCGACCGTGTCGATCCTCGGCGGCATCCTCGGCTCGATCGTGGTGCTGGCCGCCGCCCTTGGCCTCACGGCGGGCGCCGTGCGTTTCGGGTGGGACCTCGACAACGTGACCGCCCCGCTGGTCTCCACGCTGGGCGACGTGCTGACGCTTCCCGCGCTGTACCTGGCCACGCTGCTGCTCGGCATCGCCGTTATCAGCCCGGCGATCGGCGCCGTGCTGGTCGGGTTGTCGCTGACGGGCCTCGTGCTCGGCTGGCGCAGCTCGACCGACGGGCTGCGGCGCATCGTGCACGAGTCCGTCCCCGTGCTGGTCATCGCCGGGTGCGTGAGCGCCGGGGCGGGCGTGGCGCTCGAGACGTCGTTCGACCGGTTCGCCGCCCTGCCCGCGCTGCTGGTGCTCGTGCCGGCCCACCTGTCGAGTGCCGGGGCGCTCGGCGGCATCCTCTCGGGCAGGGTCTCGTCGAAGCTGTTCCTCGGCCTCGTCGCCCCCGAAGCCCGGCCGAACCGCGAGGCCCGCCGCGACATCACGTTGGCGTTCCTGCTGGCCCTGCCCGTCTACGTGGTCAACGGCGCGGGGGCCCACGTCGTGGCGCGGGCCCTCGGCCAGGAGAGCCCCGGGCTGGCCGCCATGCTCGGAGTGTCGCTGATCGGCGGGGTGCTGGCGATGGCCTTCGTCGTGAGCGTGGCCTACTACGGCACGATCGCCGCCTACCGCACCGGCGTCGACCCCGACACCTACGGCATCCCGGTCGTCAGCTCGTCGGTCGACTTCGTGGGCGCGTTCACGCTCGTGTGGGCGATCGCCCTGCTGGGCCTCGCGTAGCCCGTGCGCGCCCGTCCGGCCCGCCCGGGCCGCCCGGGCCGTCCGGCCCGCCCGGCCCGCCCGGGCCGCCCGGGCCGGCCCCTCCGGCGCAACGCGGCCGATCGCACGACGGCTCGGATCATGGCGTCCACGCGGACGTCGTGGCGGTGAGCGGCTGGCCTGCCTGCTCGGCCCAGTGCTGCAACTCGGCGGGCGTGGCGATCGAGACCGCCGCCACCATGACCGTGCGCGACCGCAGGTGATGGCCGCAGTCGCCGGTGAGCCCGGGATCGGTGCAGTCCACGGCGCCGATCGTGGCCCCGGCCTCGCCCACGGCCTCGCCGTCGCCGGTGCACTGGGTGGTCGCCGGCGTGACGTCGTCCTCGTAGCGGGTGGCGGGGGTGAGGGGCAGGTCGGTGTCGACCGACGCCGACACGCCCAGCCCGCCCTGCGGACCGAGGAACGTCCACCACGACGGGACGCCGGTGGCCACGGCGTCGGGCTGGCCGTCGACCTGCACCCTGCCCGCCGCCTGCGGGCTGCGGAACGTCATGCCGAACGCGTCGCGGTCGAGGTCGAGGTACGAGGCGACGCCGGGGATGGCGTGCACCCGCAGATCGACCGTCGTCTCGATGGAGGTGCCGTAGAAGGCATGGGTCGCCTGGGTGTTCGGGCCGCTGTTCGCGCCCACGTAGCTGCGCAGCCCCCGCACGGGGCCGACCTTGTTGACGACGAACGCCCCCTCGCCGGCGTCGAAGGTGTCCTCGGTGCGGCCGCACTGCCCGGGGATCAGCCGGTACTTCATCCGGTCGACGATGTCGACGCCGGACCGGTCGCCATGGGTGAGCGTGACCTCGTCGAGGAGCCAGCGGTCGGCGAAGTGGGCCGTGTAGGTCGACCCGGTGATCGTCGAGTCCTCCGGGTTGGGGCCTGCGGTGCGGTTGTAGGTCGTGCGGTAGTCGCCGCTCGCCAGGGAGAAGTCGTAGTCGACGTAGGACGCGCCGGCTGACGGGTCGAGCGTGCTGCTCCGGAACAGGTAGACGTAGCCGGTCGCCCCGGGGACCGCGGGGTCGTCGAGGCGCACCTCGACGCCGGTGCCCGGCACGGTGCCGGCGGGCGTGGAGCCCGGTGCCCGGCCGCCGGCGTCGCGGGCCATGAACACGACCTCGTCGTCGGCGTCGAGCGCCGGATCCGGGTCGGCGCCGGCGAACGTCGTGGGGTCTGCGTACGCGCTGATGGGGATGGCGGTCGACGAGTTGAACTGGTCGGGAGGCAGGTCGTAGACGTCGGCGACGGTCGTGGCCAGTCGCTCGTCGACCTGCACCGGGATCTGCGTCCACCCGGCGGAGGACGCCCGGAACGCCACCACGTCGCCGACCGGGGCGCCGGCCAGGGCCGGCAGGTCGGCGCCGTCGAGGACGACCGGGCTCACCGGCCGGTCGAGCGTGCTGCGCACGGGGTCGGGTTCGCATGCGGCGAGCACGGCCGCCACCAACACGATGCCTGCGCCCGCTCCGGCCAGGCGGCCGCTTCCGTGGATGCGCACGTCGTCCCTCGTGTCCCCAGCGGCTCACCAGCGAGGCGCCGCTCCGCCAAGAGGGTCCCTCGGGCGGCGTCGCCGGCGCAACCTCGGGCCCGGGCTGCCTGCCTCGCCTATCGTTGGCGCGACAGCCGCATGGATGACAGACCCCGCAACCTCCGAGCCATGCTCGCCGAGGTCAAGGACCTCTCGGAGCTCATGGTCGACCTCGCGTACGCCGCGCTGTACTTCGGCGATCCCGACATGGCCGAGGAGGTGGGCGAGCTCGAGGACCGCATGGACGTGCTCGTCCACGAGATGCGCTCGGTGTGCGTCATGGCTGCCCGCAACCCCCGCGAGGCCGACGCCATGGCCTCGGTCCTCGGCGTGATCTCGGCCATCGAGCGGGTGTCCGACGCCGCGGTGGACATCGCCCGCATCGTCACCCACCGCCTCGGCATCCCCCGCGAGCTGGTGGCAGACCTGTCGACGGCGGACGAGGTGTCGCACCGCGTCCTGGTCCGCGAGGGCTCGCACCTGGCCCGCCGCCCCCTCGCCGACCTCGAGCTGCCGGTGCAGACCGGCATGCGCATCGTGGCCATCCGCCGCGAGCGCGACTGGATCACCGACGTCGAGGGCGAGGAGATCCTGCTGCCCTCCGACGTGCTGTTCCTGCGCGGGTCGCCGGCCGGCATTCCCCGGTTGCGCGAGCTGGCGGCGGCTCCCCATTGGGATCCGCCCGCGTTCCCCGAGGACGCCCAGCTCACCGACCTGGACCGAGCGATCGACGTGCTCGTCGAGATGAAGAACGTCTCGGAGACGGCCGTCGGCCTCGCCTACTCGGCGCTCGTGCTGAACGACCTGGGCCTGGCCGCGGAGGTGCGCCACCTCGAGGACCGGCTCGACGAGATGAAGGACCGGCTCGAGCTGTGGGTGCTGCGCGCCAGCGCTGCCAACGTCGACCCGTCGCCCCTGCGGGGCCTGCTGCGCCTGTCGCAGGCGGCCGAGGACCTCGGCGACGCCGCCCAGCAGATGGTGTGGCTCGTCGAGAAGCGGGAGGAGATGCACCCGATCCTCGCCATCGCCCTGGGCGAGAGCGACGAGGTCGTGGTACGGGTGCCGGTCGGGCGGGGTTCGCAGGCCGACGGCGCCACGCTCGTCGAGCTGCAGCTCGACGTCGACCCCGGCTTCCACGTGCTTGCCGTGCGCCGGGGCGGTCGCTACCTCTATCGGCCCCGGGGCCACGTCGAGCTGCGGGCGGGCGACGAACTGATCGCCAGCGGTCCCGACGAGGGCCACCCGCTCCTTGCCCTGCGCCTCGGCTGGCGCCTCGAGGAGGACGAGGACACCGGCGGCGAGCGCCTCGAGCCGCTCTCCCGCATCTCGCACGGCTGACCCACGCCGGCTCGGGTCCCCCGGCTGCGTACCGGGCCGGCCGTGCGTACGTCGGACACGTGCGACGACGTCCCGCCGCGGCGGGAGCGGCTCAGCGGCGGGACGCCCGTCGATCAGCCGTGGTCGGCCTCGTCGGGGTAGGGCGGCACAGAGCGCGGCGAGGTGTTGCTCGGGATCGACCGCACGGTCGAGCCCGTCGCGGTCGCGGACGTGGCGCCGGGCCGCTCGTGGTCCTCGTGGCGCGCCGCGCCATTCGCCCCCGGGACGCCGTTGCCGAGGAGTTCGGTGATGGCGGTGAGCGAGCCGGCCAACCCGGCTAACTCTGTCGGCACCACGATCTTCGTGGCCTGGCCGTTGGCCATGACCTCGAGCGTCTCGAGGTACTTGATGGTCAGCAGCGTCGGGTCGGGGTGGTTTTCGTTGATGGCCCCGTACACCGAGTTGATGGCCTGGGCCTCGCCGAGGGCCACCGTCTCCTGCCGGAAGCGCTCGGCCTCGGCCACCCGCTGGATCGCCTCGGCCTCGCCCTCGGCTCGAAGGATCTGCTGCTGCTTGTTGCCCTCGGCCCGGAGCACGGAGGCCTGCCGCTCGCCCTCGGCGCGGGTCACCGCCGCCTGGCGCTCACCGTCGGCGGAGGTGACCGTGGCGCGGCGTGTGCGCTCGGCCTTCATCTGCTCGTGCATCGCCGCCGTGACGTCCGGCGGGGGGTCGATGCGCTGGATCTCGACCCGGCCGACGCGCACGCCCCACTTGTCGGTGGCGTCGTCGAGGATCTCGCGCAGCTCGGTGTTGATCTTGTCGCGCGAGGTCAGCGACTCG
>Ga0126307_10000086_pt1 | contig 51658 bp, 46 predicted proteins | sample Plot28_FD_89955 | JGI IMG/M metagenome (GOLD analysis project Ga0126307, IMG submission 89955) | Serpentine soil microbial communities from UC McLaughlin Reserve, CA, USA - Plot28 | ecosystem: Environmental > Terrestrial > Soil > Grasslands | place: USA: UC McLaughlin Reserve, Lake County... | reverse complement strand
TTGCGGTGCTTGACGAAATACTTGAACGCTTCCTTGAGGCGTGACGCCTGGCCCTTGAGGCCGCGGTTCAACGGGTTGGGGGCGCCGCCCGAGGCCCAGCCCACCTCAGTGATCCAGAGTGAGGCGTTGCCGTCGTGCGCCTTGACCATCTCATGGCGGAAGAGCTTGACCTGCGCCAGCACCTTGCTCTTGAACTGCGCGCCGTAGGGGTGTGGAGCGACGCCGTCGAAGGTCCGCTTCGCGCCCTTGATGCCGTAGAGCTTGCGAAGAAAGCCCCACGCCGAGAGCGCCGGCCGCTGACCGCCGAGCGGCGTCCCGAACATCCCGCCCAGGATCACTTCCGCGTCGCGGTCGACACGCTTGATCGCGCTGTTGCCGGCCTTCATCAGCTTCGCGAATCCCTTCACGCTCGGCTTCGGCTTGTAGAAGCTGGGCGAGTTCTGTTCGTTCCAGAGCTGCCACGCCTTGACCGGCACCTCCGGCACGCTCGGGTTCTCGGCCCAGAACTCACCGTCCGGCCCGTACCGCTTTACCGCCGTGCGGAGGAACGTCGCCCAGGCGTCGAGCGCCTGCTTGCTCCTCGGCGCGTACGCCCCACAGTCGTCGGCGCAGTTGTGGCCGTCGGCATGGGCGACCCACCCCGGCGTGTTGTAGATGAACGGCAGCACGCGGACACGGTTCTCCGCGGCCCGGCGGACGTCGGGGTCGATTCCGGACCAGTCGTAGTTCCCCTTCGACGGGTTGGTGTTCGCCCAGTTCACGTGGAACCGCAGGGTGCCCACCTTGGCCTTGCCCATGATCTCGAAGTCCTGGTCGCCAAGCCCGCCCTGCGGCACGACGCCGAAGAAGTTGCGCGGCGGCTTGCCGGCCTGGGCCGGGCCGGCGATCAGCAGGCAGGCGCAGAGCAGCGCGACGCCGAACGAGATTGTCCCCAGCCGTCTCGTCACGGGCGCGCCACCCTAGCGAAAGCCCTCCAGGCTGGCTTCGCCGATCCGTCCTTCGCCCGCAGCCCGGCGTGGCCGCACCACTCGCAGATCGCCGTCCCGCCGGCCTTGTCGCGCCACGAATACCAGAACACACCGCGCAGGCGGAGGCTGCGGCGGTCGTGCTCGTACGCGCCGAGCGCCCGCGAGAGGATCTTCGCCTGGCCCTGGAGGCCCTTCACGTAGGGATGCTTCTTTGGGCCACCGGCGGCCCAACCGATCTCCGTCACCCACAGGCCGGCGCGCTTGTCGCCCTCCTTGCGCACTACGTTGCGCGCCGAGCGCAGCTGCGCGAGCGAGGCGCCGGCGTTCGAGGAGTACGGATGGATCGCGATCGAGTCGAAGCTCTTCTCGATCCCGCGGACCGCGTAGAGCTTGGTGAGGTAGGAGCGGACCGGCATGATCACGTCCTTCGCCGACTCCGGCCCCCACATCCCGCCCAGGATCACGTCGGCGCCCGGGTCCTCGGCCTTGATCGCGGTACCGGTGGCGAACAGGAGCGACGCGTAGCGCCGCACGTTCACCTTCGGCGCGAAGTACTTCGAGGTGTTCTGCTCGTTCCAGATCTGCCACGTCCTGATCGGATGCGGCTGTGTGCACCCGCACGGGGCTTCGCCGGGACCCGGCACCTCGCCGGACGATGGGGGCGGCCCGCACGTGATGAGCGGCGGAATTGGGATGCAGACGGAGTAGCGGTCCACCCCCGCCGAACCGTCGTTCGCGAGGAGCGGCGTCGGCTTCCAGAAATCGCCGTCCGGCCCGTAGCGCTTTACGGCCGCGGCCGTAAAGCGCGCAAAGGCGGCGCGCGTCTCAGGGCTCTTCGGTGCGTAGGGCGGACATGAGCCTGCGCTGCAGGAGTAGCCGTCGGCGCGGGCTGCCCAACTCGGCATCCCGTATACGAATGGGAAAGGCTGGATTCCGTGCTTGATCGCCTCACGCACCACCGCGTCGACAGCCGACCAGTTGTAGACGCCGGCGGTCCTCTCGACGTCGCCCCAATTGACGATCACGCGGACGGAGCTGATCCCCGCCTTCGGCATCCGGTCGAGGTCGTGACCATCCGGCAGCGCCCCGTCCTGGGGCACGATCCCGTAGACGAGCGGCTTCGCGCCAGCCACGCCCGCCGACAGCGCCAGCGCAATCAGCCCGAGCGCGCCCACGATCAGGAGCCGCGCGACGAAGCAGCCGCGCGGCGCACGGCGCCCGCTCGCCCCCGCGCCCGTTTGCATCAGGCGGACTGGGTGTCGCCGGTCGCGCCCGGGGTCATCTGACGGGCTGGACCGTCGGCGTCCGAGCGCGGCTCGTCACCGCCCTCTGAGTCGCCCCTGCGGCGAATGCGCCAGGCCGCGAATGCCGCGCCGAGGGCGGCTATGACCGCGAGCACGATCAGTCCGACGGGCGCGCCTCCGCCGCCGTCGTCGGTTGCGGCGCTGGGCGAGGCCGAGGTCGTGCTCGCGGGCGGACCGGTCTGGCCACTACCGCCGCCCCCGCTCGCGGTGGACGAAGTCGTCCGGCCCTTGCCGTCGCCGCCACTACCGTTCGCGCTGTCGCCGCTACCGGGCGCGCCGCCGGCGCTCGAGTTCTGGGCTGCGTTTGCGCCGGCGGGACCGCTGCCTGTCGCCGGCTCCACCTTGGAGCTCGTGTCCGTGCCGGCCGCGGAGGTGTTGCCCGCGTCCGAGGGGGACGCGGAGCTGCCGCCGGAGGAGCCGCCGTCGCTGCCGCCGGCGTTCGGAAGATTGAGCTGGTCGTACTCGCCGGAGGCCGCCTGCGACCACGCCATGGCAGGCGCGAGCATCCCCGCGAACCCGATCGCGACGATGACGCACGAGAGGGCGCGCGCGGCCGTAGACCTAGACTCCCAGCCTTGCTTCATACGTCTCCGTTCCTCATCTCGGCCCCGGCGCCAGGGTACACGCTGGGGCCGACCGCTTTGGTTGCATGCGACGCTTGAAGCCGCAACACGTTACTGCGGCCGCGGTTGCGGTGAGCTGCTTCGGCCTCGCGCTTGCCAACGGCGGCTTCGACGGCACAACCTTCGCCGCCGCGGCCCTGACGGTCTGGCTGGGAGTCATCCTATTGCTCGCGATCGGGCTCGTCCCGCGGGCGGAGCCGCCGGTCGCGGCGCGCGTGGCGGGGCTCTGCCTCGGCGGTCTGGTGGCGTTCACGGCGCTCTCGCTCCTTTGGGGGAACGACGCCGGCCACGCCTTCGAGGACGTGGTTCGTTTGTTGCTCTACGTCGGGGTCTTCGTGCTCGTCGTGATCGCCTGCGGCCGCGGTGAGGCACGCGCCTGGATCAACGGACTCGGCATCGCCCTGGCCGCCGTCGCGGCCGTCGCGCTGCTCGCACGGTACGAGCCGTCGCTGTTCGGAAATCCCGACGCCGACGTCGCCGAGCGTCTCCCCGCGGCGCTCGGGCGGCTCACCTATCCCATCGGCTACTGGAACGCGCTCGCCGCGTTGATGGCGACCGCGATCCTCCTTCTCACCTGGCTCGGCGTCTTCGCACGCTCCCGCGCCGGCCGGACCGTCGCGGTGGCCGCGATGCCGCTCGCCGTGCTGGCGCTGTGGATGACCGACTCACGCGGCGGGGTGGTGGCCGCGGCGATCGCCTTCGTGATCCTCGCCGCGACCAGCGTCGGCCGCGCCCGCCTTGCCGCGAACGTCCTGCTCGGGTCGCTCAGCGGGATCGTCCTGATCGTCGTCCTGCTGGGCTTCGATGAGCTGCGCGATCAGCCGACGGCCGAGGCCGCGGCGGGCCAGGGCGACGCGATGCTCGTGATCACACTCGCATTGGTCGCGGCGATGGGGGCCGCGCGATGGTGGCTCGACCCGCGCCTTCAGGGGTTCGAGGTCTCGCGGCGGCTCGCCATCGGAGTGGTCGCGGCGGCGGCCGCCGGAGCGCTCGTGCTGGTCGTGCTCAGCGACCCCATCCAGCGCATCGACGACTTCAAGGAGCCGCCGCGGGCGGTTGCGCCGGCGGGCGACGTCGGCCTTCTGCGCGGAGGCGGTAGCGGCCGTTACCAGTTCTGGGAGGCGGCTGTGGGCGCCTTCGAGGACAGGCCCATCGGTGGGCAGGGCGCCGCCGGCTACACCCCGTATTGGCTCGAGCACCGCGACGTCGCGATCCCGGCCACCCGCGCGCACTCGCTGCCGTTCGAGACCCTGGCGGAGCTTGGCGTCGTCGGCTTCGCCTTCCTGGTCGGGTTCTTCGCCACCGGCGCTGTCGTCGGTTGGCGGCGGGCGAGGTCCCCTGGGGCGCCGCCCGAGGCGGCGCCCGCCCTGGCCGTCTTCGGCGTGGGCTTGGCCGCGAGCGCGGTCGACTGGACGGCCGACCTGCCCGCGGTGTTCGCGGTCGTGATCATCACCGCCGCCCTCCTCACCGGCCCGGCGACGCTGGCGCCAGACGGCAGCCGCCCCGTCCGGCGCGTCTTCGGCGAGGTGCGCAGCCGGCGGCGGTTTGCGGCCGGCGTTGCCGTCCTGCTCGTCGCCTGGGTCTCCATCTGCGCCGCCGGGCTCCTCCTGCTCGAGGACCGGAAGGTCGAGTCGAGCCGCGACGCCGCGAACCGCGGCGATCTCGCGGCCGCGCTCGACGCCGCCGACGACGCAGCCGACCTCGAGCCGTGGGCGGCGGAGCCGCGCACCCAGCAGGCGCTGGTCTACGAGCTGCAGGGCGATTACACCGCCGCCCGGGAGGCGATCGCCGAGGCCATCGACCGGGCGCCGCGCGACTACCAGCTCCGGCTGATCGCCGCGAGGATCGATACCGAGGCGGGCGATCCCGCGTCCGCAAAAGCCCAGGTCGCCTCGGCCCGCGCGCTCAATCCGCTCGACCCAATCGTTCGGTTCGCCGAGGAGTATCGCGGTTAGACATCCTCCTCCTCGACCCGCGGCTCGAGCGGCAGCCGGGCATCGATCCAGCGGTACCGCTCCCCGCCGGGATCGAACGGCGGCGTCACCTTCGCGAGCGCATCGGGCATGTGGAACCAGAGCCGGTAATGGATGTGGACGATCTCGTCGAGGTCGAGCCTGTCGGCCGGGGGGGTGAGCGCCATCCGATGTCGGAGCGCATAGTTGTAGGTGGGGGGCAGGACCCGGATGCGGTCGTGCACGTCGGCTGTCACGCCCGCCCAGCTCAGCTGGTCCATGAAGTGTGGCCAGCGCTTCTGCACGATCCCCGCGTCGAACAGCCGCTCGAGCGCCGATGCCCAGGCGCCGAACAACCCAGCGCTCCGGCGCGCCGCGACCAGGCCGCTGTTCCAGTAGGCGCGGATCGGCATGCTGCCGACCGAGGTCTCGACGAAGGGGCGTTCGCGGACGCCGAGCTCCTCGTACATCTTGCGCCAGAACGGCTCGCCCTTGCCCTTGCCCTTCGAGCCCGCGATCCGGCGGTCGACCGGCCGGCAGGCAGCGACCTCCTCGCCGTCGAGCGAGAGCAGCGAGGGATCGCCGACGAAGACCGTGTCCGTATCGGCGAAGACGAGTGTCTCGTGCTCGAGCTCGCGCTCGGCCCAGGCCGATACCGCGACCTTGTTGAAGGTCGGCGTGTCGGCAAACCGCTCGACCAGGTTGTCGTCGACGAATGTGGCGTCGAGTGCCTCGAGCCGCTCGATGGTCGCCGGCTCGGGATGGTGCCCCTCGCGCGGCGCAAAGGCGTAGAGCGGCGCCTGGGCGCAGGCGCCGCCCCACTCGCGAAGGCTCTCCACCATCAGGAGGGCCTCGCTCTCGAGCCGGCCGCGTTCGACGCAGATGAGAAACGCGAGATCCAAGACCGGGCCGAGGGTAGAGAATCCCAGGGGTCCCAGCACCGCATCGTCAAGCGGCTTCGCGGGTTAGGCTTGTCGGAATGTCCACGGGCGGTGCCGCTTCCGTAGAGGTGGGTCGGAGCGAGCAGCGAGGCCCCGACAGGTCTCGTTTCTGGCGCGATGCGCTGCGTCGGCGCCTGCTTGCGGCGGCCGACCTGATCGCCGCTGCGGCCGCAAGCCTCGTCCTCGCCTCCTCCTCAGCCGATGCCTTCTGGGCCTTGGTGCTGCTGCCGGCGTGGATCGTGATCGCGAAGCTGATCGGCCTGTACGACCGCGACCACGTCGCGATCCGGCACCTGACGATCGACGAGCTGCCGGCACTCGCGGCCTGGGCCGGCTGTGGGGTGGCGCTGCTCGCGCTCGTCCTTCCGCAGACGCCCGCCGGAGAGGTCAGCCCGAGCTCGGCCGTGATCGCGTTCGTGGTCGCCTCCGCGACCGCCCTCGCCCTGCGCGGCGCCGCGCGCTGGATCTGGCGGCGCTTGGTACCGCGGGACGTCACCGCGGTGCTCGGCGACGGCGACCTGGCGGAGATGATCCGCCGCAAGCTCGAGCTCTTCCCGGACATGCACCTGCGGCTGATCGGCGAGCACGAGATCGATGCCTTCGACGCGATCGCGGGGGACGTCGACCGGGTGATCTTCGCGTCCGACTGGATCGAGCCCGGCCAGGTCGGCGGGCTGGTGGCGCTGTGCCGTGAGCGCCAGGTGAAGCTGAGCGTGATCTCGCCGCTTCACGGGCGCGCCGGCCCCGTGCGCCTCTCGCGGGTCGCGGACCTGCCCGTGCTGGAGTACGAGACCTGGGACCCGTCGCGCTCGACGGCGATGATCAAGCGCGCCTTCGACATCTGCGCCTCCACGATCGGCCTGCTCGTCACCGCGCCGCTCTTCCCGCTGATCGCGCTCGCGATCCGGCTCGACTCGCGGGGCCCCGTGGTCTTCAGTCAGACCCGCGCCGGGCTCGACGCGAAACCGTTTCAGATGCACAAGTTTCGGACCATGGTCGCCGACGCCGAGCGGCGGCTGCCGGACGTGATCCGGCTCGACGACCTGCGGGAGCCGGTGTTCAAGCTCTCCGACGACCCGCGCGTGACCAGGGTGGGGCGGCTGCTGAGGCGGCTCAGCCTGGACGAGCTGCCGCAGCTCTGGAACGTCCTGCGCGGCGAGATGAGCATCGTCGGCCCGCGTCCGGAGCAGGTTGAGCTCGTCGAGCGCTACAGGCCCGAGCACCGCTTCCGGCTCAGCGTCAAGCCCGGGATCACCGGCCCGATGCAGGTCTTCGGCCGCGGCGACCTCACCTTCCACGAACGGCTCGCGGTCGAGCTCGACTACATCGAGAACCTCTCCCTCGCCCGCGACCTGCGGATCATCGCCGAGACCGTCCCCGTGACGCTCCGCGGCTCGGGCGCATACTGACTTGAGCAGCTGCCCCGCCTGCGGGGCGGAGGGCACGCGGCGGTGGCGAGCCGCGAGCGCCTCCGACCCGCACCTTGCCGGCAGCTCGGAGTTCTGGCTCGATCGCTGCCCGGTCTGCGGTAGCGCCGCCACGATTGGCGATGCCGCCGATCCTGGCGCGATGTACGAGGCCGGGACCTACTCGCCGCCGAGCGCTGCCGCTGCGGGCCCGCTCGCCGCGCTCCGTCGTTTGGCCGACCGCGATAGGACGCGTTTCGTGCGCCGCTTCACGTCGGGCGCACGGGTGCTCGAGGTCGGCGCGGGCGACGGCAAGCTGGTCGCGATCATGGCCCGGAAGGGGCTCGACGCCTGGGGCATCGATCCTTCCCCGGCCGCCTGTGCGGCGGCGCGGGCCGCGGGCATTGAGGTCGTCGAGGCGGGAGTGGACGAGGCGCCGGTCGAGCCCGCGAGCCAGGACGGGGTCGTCCTCTGGCACTCGCTCGAGCACCTCGACCGCCCGTCCGCGGCGATGGAGCGGATCGCGCGGTGGATGCGCCCGGGGGCGCGGCTCGTCGTCGCGGCACCGAACCTCGCCGGGCTGCAGGCCCGGATCGGCGGCGATCGGTGGTTTCATCAAGACGTGCCACGGCACCGCACGCACTTCACGCCCACCGGTCTCACGGCGCTGCTCGCCCGCACCGGCTTCGGCGTCGAGCGCACGCACCACCTGCTCGTGGAGCAGAACCCGTTGGGCATGTGGCAGACGCTTCTCAACCGGCTGACACGCCAGCGCGACTTCGCGTTCAGGCTGCTCAAGCGCGACCTCGCCGGCGCGCCGCCGGCCGAGCGCCGGCGCGACGTCGCCGTCACGGCGATCGTGGGCCTGCCGCTCGTTCCGGTCGCGATCCTGCTCGAGGCCGGCGCCGGGCTGGCCCGCGCCGGCGGCTCGATCGTGGTGGAGGCGCGGAAGAGCTGATGGTGACGCCGCGCGCGAGCGTGATCATCCCAACGCTGGGCGGCGAGCGCCTCCGCCGCGTGCTCGCATCGCTCGGCGGCGGGCACCAGACGATCGTCGTCGACGACGGCTCGGAGGGCAAGGCCGTGGTGGAAGCGTGCGAGCCATTCGAGGACGTCGAGGTCCTGCGGCTCGAGTCGAACCAGGGATACACGCGCGCCGTCAACCTCGGGGTCGAGCGCGCCGACGGCGACGCGGTCGTGCTGCTGAACGACGACTGCGTCTGCGAGGCCGGGTTCGTGGAGGCGATCGCCGGGGCGCTCGACCCGCCGTCGGGGGTGGCGATGGCGGCGGGCGTGATGCGCGACTGGCGCGACCGCGAGCGGATCGACAGCGCCGGGATGGAGCTCGACGAGACCCTGCTCGTCTTCGACTACCTGAACGGGGAGCAGGTCGCGGTGCTTGAGAACGGCGTGCGCGACCCGATCGGCCCGTCGGGCGCGGCGGCGGCCTTCGACCGCGCCACCTTCCGCTCGGTCGGGGGGTTCGACGAGAACCTGTTCGCGTATTGGGAGGACGTCGACCTCGTGCTTCGCCTGCGCCGCCTCGGCCTGCGCTGCGCCCTGGCATATGGGGCGATCGGCGACCACGAACACTCCGCGACGCTCGGCTCCGGCTCGCCGCGCAAGAACTACCTGATGGGCTATGGCCGCGGCTACGTCCTTCGCAAGTGGAGGGTCGTGAACGCGCGCCGGCTGGGTCCGGTGCTGCTTCGCGAGGTGGCGCTCTGCGCCGGCCAGGCGGCGATCGACCGCAACCTCGCCGGAGTGCGCGGCCGCGTACGCGGCTACCGCGAGGCGGCCCCGTCGGAGCGCTACCCCCAGGCGGTGGACCTGCACTCGGCGCCTGGCGGCACCGTCACGACCCTTCGGCGCCGGGTCGCGCGGCGGGCGCGGCTGCGGCGCGGCGCCCCGGCGAGGCCGGCCGTCCCGCGGCGCTCGCTCGCCGTCTTTCACCTCGCGGGGACGAGCGGTCCGTCGCGCTCGCTCGAGGCCGAGCTCTCCTGGCTCGCGGGGCAGGGGGAGCTCGACGTCGTCATCCCGGGGCATGGGCGGCTCGCCCACCTGCTGGGCGACGCCGCCGATGTCCTCGCGCTGGACTATCGCGCGCTGACGCTGCCGAAGCCCGGTGTGCGCGGGCTGCTCGCCACGGGCCGGGAGCTTCGTCGCGACGTCCGCCGCTTCCGCGGCCTGATCCGGGAGCGGAGGCCCGATCTGGTGCTCGCTGTGACGACGATGCTCCCCGCGGTGTCGATCGCTGCGTGGCTCGAGGGAGTGCCCGCGCTCGTCTACTGCGGCGAGCTCTTCGACCGCGGCGACCGCGGCGGCGCCCGCCGCGCCCTCGCCGGCCGGCTGCTCGCCTCGCTGACGGCGCGGCTCGCGGACGGGATCATCGCCTGCTCACGGACGGTCGCGGCGCAGTTCGCGGGCGCGAGCGCCGTGGTCGAGACCGTCTATCCGCCGGTCGGCACGCGCTACTCGTACGGCGACGGTGCCGCGATCCGCCGCCGACTCGGGATCGACGAGGACGCGCCGCTCCTGGCCTCCGTCGGCTACCTGACGAACGGACGCGGCCAGGACGTCCTCGTGCGCGCGATGCCCGCGATCCTCGAAACCGCGCCGGCGACGCGCTATCTGATCGCGGGCGATCCGTTTCCGCGCTCGCAGGACCTCGCGTACCGCGACCGCCTTGAGGCGCTGATCGCCGAGCTCGGGCTCGAGGGAAGCGTGATCCTCGCCGGCCACGTCGAGGACGTCGCCGGCCTCTACGCGGCGGTGGACGTGGTCGTCAACCCCGCCCGCTTCAACGAGCCCTTTGGCCGGGTGCCCTTCGAGGCGGCGATCGCCGGCCGGCCGGCGGTGGTCACGCGGGTCGGCGCGATCCCGGAGCTGCTCGAGGACGGTCGCTCGGCGCTGATCGTGCCGCCCGACGCCCCGGCCGCCCTCGCCGACGCCGTGGTGCGGGTGCTCGGCGATCCCGGCCTCGGGGCCGAGCTCGTCGCCGGAGCGCGGGCGGTCGTGGCCGACCGCCTCACGCCGGCGCACAGCCTGGAGGGCTTTCAGCGCTCGGTCACCGACACACTGGCACGCCGATGAGCGGCGCTCCCAACGTGGCGGTGGTCGTTCCCGCGACCGACGGCTCACCGACACTGGAGCGCTGCCTCGCGGCGGTTCGCGCGTCGACCGAGCCGCCCGAGGAGCTGATCGTGGTTACCGAGCCGCATGGCGCGGGACCTGCCGAGGCGCGGAACCTCGGCGCCGCGGGCGCGGGCACCGAGCTGCTCGTGTTCATCGACGCCGACGTCGAGATCCATCCGGACGCGCTCGCCCGCGTTCGGAGCGCCTTCGCCTCGGACGCCTCGCTCACCGCTCTGTTCGGCAGCTACGACGACCGCCCGGCCGATCCCGGCCTCGTCTCGCAGTTCCGGAATCTCCTCCATCACCACGTCCACACGAGCTCGCCGGGCGAGGCCTCCACCTTCTGGGCGGGCCTCGGCGCGATCCGCCGCGAGGCCTTCATCGCCGCCGGCGGGTTCGACGCCGCGCGCTTCGCATCTGCCGCGATCGAGGACATCGAGCTCGGGCTGCGGCTAAGCGAGGACGGTGGGCGCATCACCCTCGACCCGCTCGTGCGAGGGACCCATCTGAAGCGCTGGTCGCTGGGGGACTTTTTGCGCACCGACCTGCTCCGGCGCGGCATCCCCTGGGTTCGTCTCCAGCTCGAACGGCGCAGCGCCCCGACCGCGCTCAACCTCGGCTGGCGCCACCGGTTGAGCGCGCTCTGCTCGTTGAGCGCCGTGGTCGCGCTTGCGATGCGGCGGCCGCTCGCGGCCGCCGCCTCAGCGCTTGGCCTCCTGGCGCTCAACCGCCGGTTTTACGGGCTCCTCGAGCGCACCGGCGGCGTCAAGCTCGCGCTCGCGGGCGTGCCGCTGCACATGCTCCACCACCTCGCCTCCGTCGCCGCGCTCGTCACCGGCGTCGCGCAGCACGCGCTCAGCCACGAACACGGCGCGCCGCGACCAGCCGGCGAACGGGCGCCAGAGCAGCCGAGACCGCCAGCTTGAGCGCGATCCCCGCGTAGACGGCGCCGTTCACAACGGGCGAGCGCTGCGGCGCGTAGTGCTTGCGGTAGAAGCGGTACATGCCGTAGTGGAAGGCCCGGTTGAGGCGGAACGCACGCACCTCGCCGCTTGTCCCGGCCTTCACGTGGATCACCGTCGCCGCCGGCTCGTACCAGGTGATCCAGCCCGCCCGCGCGAGCCGGTAGTTGAGGTCGAGGTCCTCCATGTACATCCAGTAGCCAGTGTCGAAGACGCCGACCTCGTCGAGCGCCGCCCGGCGGATCAGCATGAAGGCGCCGTTCACGGCGTCGATCGGGCCGGTCTCGCCCTCACCGAGTTCAGGCGCCCGGTACTGCCTGAGCGTCCTGCTCGCGCCGGCGCGGCGGCCGATCCCCGTGAAGTGCGCGAGGGCGCCGAGCGGGGTCGGGAAGCTGCGCTTCGCGGCATGGTCGAAGCTGCCGTCCGGACGCTCCAGGCGCGGCCCGACGACGCCGATCTCGGGCCGGGAGTCGAGCACCCGGCAGAGGAGCTCGAGGGCTCCGTCGGTCACCTCGGTGTCCGGGTTGAGGATCAGCACGTACGGCGCCGAGCCGGCCTCGATCGCCTGGTTGTTGGCGGCGCCGAAGCCGACGTTCTCCGGGCTGCGCGTCAGCCTGACATCCGGGAACTCGCGCTCGACCATCTCCGCAGTGCCGTCGCCGGAGGCGTTGTCCACCACATGGATCGTCATCGGTCGCCGCGGTGGATGAGCGTCGAGCGAGCGCAGGCAGCCCCGCAGCAGCGACTCGCAGCGGTAGGAGACGATCGCGACGTCTAGGACCGGTGCCGCGACTTAGAGCTCCTCGGCGACCCGCGGCGCCTCGCGGCTGAAGACGATCGGCGCGGCCACGCAGATCGCGATCGAGATCGCGATCGGAATCAGCAGCAGCCACGGCCGCCCGCTGGTGGACTCGACCGCCCCCGGGGCGTTCGGATCGAAGATCCACTCGCGGATCTGGACGAAGATCGGGGTGAGCGGGTTGAGCATGATGAGGTCCTTGAACTGCTGCGGCGCGCCAGGGAAGTTGATCGGGTAGAGGATCGGGCACGCGTAGAAGAGGGCCGTGCTGCCGACCGCCCAGATGATCCCGATGTCGCGGACGCGGACGTAGATCACCGAGAGCAGCATCGAGACGGCCGTCGTCAGCGCGATCAGGGCGAACAGCGCGAGCGGGAACAGGACCCACGTCCACTGCGGAGTTACGCCGTAGGCGAGGATGAAGGCGAAGACGACGATCAGGCTGAACGCGAGGTGGAGCAGGTTCGTCGTCACCACGGACAGCGGGATGACGAGTCGCGGGAATTGCATCTTGCGGACGACGCTTTCCGAGCGAACGACCGAGCTCAGCGCCTGCTCGGTGGCCTGGCTGAAGAACTGGAATAACAGGATGTTGAGGAGCAGCATCGGCGCGTAGTTGTCGACCGAGCTGCCGAGGCGGAAAACCTGGGTGAAGACGAGCAGCAGGATCGCGAACAGGAGCAGCGGCCGCGCGAACGACCACAGGAAGCCGAGCACGGTCCCGTGGTAGCCGAGCTTGAACTCGGTGACGCTGGTCAGGCGCAGGAGGTCGAGGAAGCGACGGGCTCCGCCGCCGATCGCCGACGGGCCGCGGATCTCCTCGAGCGCGGGTCGCCTCTCGGTCGCGCTCATGCCTTGGTCTCCTCGGTCACGGGCACCCTCTCAGCGGTGAAGTCGAGCTCGACGAGGCCGCGGAACCCCCGCGTGCCGAAGACGACGAAGTCGGCCGCGTTCTTGCGGAAGGCGATCGGCCGCGGCGCGCCGCTGCCCAGCCCGACGCCGCAGCTCAAGAAGTAGTGGCCCGAGGCGAGCGGGTTGGCAAGCCGCCCGCGCAGGCGGACCGTGTCGCCCGGCGACAGCGTGCCTTCCTCCGCGAGCGGCTGCGGCGGCGGCGCGAACATCAGCGTGCCGTCACCGTCGCGGATCTCGAGTCCGAGGACCGGATCGGTGAGCTTCGCCGTCGCCCTGACGGTGACCTCGAGCACGACGGGCTCGCCCTGCTCGAAGCTGCTCGACTCCTCGCCCTCCGTATCGAACAGCGTGGCGTCCACGATCTCAGCCTCGCTGGAGTGACCTGAGATCGGCACGTCGACGCCCTCGACCGGCCGCCGGTCGCCCGGGAAGTTGAGCTCGAGGTAGTGCCGCGCTACCGCGCTCGGGTCGCCCTCGTGGACGATCTCGCCGCCCTCGAGGAGGATGGCGCGGTCGCAATGCGTGGCAACCGTCGCCATGTCATGGGTGACGAGGATGATCGTCTTTCCCTCCTGGTGGTTGCGGGCGAACGCGTCCATGCACTTCTGCTGAAACGCGGCGTCCCCGACGGCGAGGACCTCGTCGACGAGGAGCAGGTCAGCGTCCACCTGGGTCATCAGCGAGAAGCCGAGCCGCACCAGCATCCCCGAGGAGTAGTTCTTGAGCTTCAGCTCGGTGTAGTCGCCGAGCTCCGCGAACTCGATCACGTTGCGGAAGCGCGATCGGGCCTCGCGCGGCGTGAGCCCCATCATCACGCCGTTCAGCACAACGTTCTCGTACGCCGCCAGCTCGGGATTGAAGCCGACGCCGAGCTCGATGCAGGGCGCGATCCGGCCCGCGACCCGGATCCTCCCGGCCTTTGCCCGGTAGATGCTCGCGAGCAGCTTGAGCAGGGTCGACTTGCCCGAGCCGTTACGGCCGACGATGCCGAAGAACTCGCCCGAGTAGACGTCGAAGTCGATCCCGCGAAGCGCCTGGAGCTCGCGGTACTCGCGGCGGCTCAGCAGATTCGTCGCGCGCTCCTTGAGCGTGTCGACGCGCTGGGTTGGCATGCGAAACGACTTCACGAGGCCCCGGACCTCGATCGCCACGTCCCGCCGTTCGGGTTCCGGCACCGAGAGCATCGTCGCAATGCTAGTTTCGCGCGGGCATGAGTGAGAGGCGGATCGCGTTCGTCTCGCGCGAGGTCTATCCATTCGATTCGGCGGGCCTTGGCAATTACGTCGGGTTTGCCGCTGCGGCGCTCGCCGGGCACGCCGACGTCACGGTCTTTACGGCGCGCCGGCACGAGGCCCGCTACGAGGAGCTTCGCGCAGCGGGCGACCCACGCCTTCCCGCCGGGGTTCGGTTCGAGTTCATCGACGAGCCGCACGGGCCAGAGGTGGACTACTGGTACACACCGCTTCAGCTCTGGAGCTCGCGGGCGCTGGAGGCGCTCGTGCGCGTCTATCCGGACGGAGGTCCGGACCTGGTCGAGTTTCCCGACTACCTCGGGGAGGGGTGCGCGACGACGCAGGCGGCGCAGACGCTCGACCCGCGGCTCCGTCGGACCACCGTCTGCGTGCGCGCGTACACGACCGCGGAGATGTGCGCCGTGCTCGACGGGTTCATCGGTGCGGACCGCGATACCAGGCTGGTCTGCGAGCTGGAGCGGTACGCGCTGCGCCGCGCCGACCACTTCCTGTGGCCTGGCGGTGGGGTGCTGGACGCCTATCGGAGCTTCTACGGAGCGACCGGGATCGCGAGCCCGGTCGAGGTCGCGCACGTCGCCCCGTCGGAGGCGGGAGGGCAAGCGCGCGCGCCCGCCGACGGGCCGACGGCTTTCCTCTACGTGGGGCGGCTCGAGCGGCGCAAGGGCGTTCAGAACCTGATCCGCGCCGCGACCATGGCTTCGGGCGACGCCTGGTCCCTGACCCTGATCGGAGCCGATACCGCGACGGCGCCACTCGGTACCTCGATGCGGGCGCAGCTCGAGCTGATGATCGCGGCGGATCCGCGGATCCGCCTACTTGAGCGAGTCCCGCGCGAGGAGCTCGGTCGGCACTACGCCGAAGCGGACGTCTGCGTCTCGCCCTCGCTCTGGGAGTGCTGGCCGAACACGGTGCTGGAGGCATTCGATCGCGATCGCCCTGTGCTCGCGACGCCGGTCGGCGGCCATCTGGGGATGATCGCCGACGGCCGCTGCGGCTGGCTCCTTCGCAACGGCCGTCCCGAGACGCTCGCCGAGGCGATCGAAGCGCTCAGCGCTGCCGGCGGGGGCGGCGAGGAGCTGGCGGCGATCCGTAGCGGCGCGCCGCGACGGCGCTTTCAGGAGCTCACGGACCCGGAGCCGGTCCGGGAGCGCTACCTCGAGCTCGCCGCGCGCGAGCTGCGCCGCCGCCGGGCGCCCCGGCCGGCGAGTCGCGACCCGCTCGTCTCGGTCGTGGTCCCTTACTTCCGCATGGAGGAGTTCGTCGCCGAAACGTTGAAATCCGTGCGCGCGCAGACCTTCGGGTCGATCGAGACGATCATCGTCAACGACGGCTCGCTTCGCGACGAGGATGCGGCGCTGTGGGAGATCGCAGAGCGCTTCGGCGCGCGGCTGGTCGTGCAGCCGAACAGCGGGCTCGGGCAGGCGCGCAACCTGGGGGTGCGCCTCGCGCGGGGCGAGTACGTGCTCCCGGTCGACCCGGACAACGTGCTGCTTCCCACGTTCGTGGAGCGCTGCATCGACGTTTTGGAGCGGCGACCGGAAGTCGGCTATGTGACCTCGTGGAGCCGGTTCATCGACGAGGACGGCGAGCCGCTCGAGGGCGGCTACCAGCCGCTCGGAAACACGGTCCTCAACCTTCGCTCGGAGAACATGGCCGGGGACGCGATGGCGCTGATCCGCCGGCGATTGTTCGAGCGCGAGCTGCGCTACAGCGCCGACCTGACGAGCTACGAGGACTGGCTTTTTTACTCGGAACTGCGCAGGGCCGGGATCGAGGGGCACGTGATCCCCGAGCGGCTCTTCCACTATCGCGTGCGGAGGGCGTCGATGCTTCAGGGCGTGGGGCGCCAACGGCGAGAGCGGTTGTACGGAGAGCTCGAGGCGCACCGCCGGGAGGCGGAGGTCGAATGGATGCCGTCGAGCGTCTGAGCCCTGCCCAGGCGCGAGAGCCGAGCCTGCTCGGGCTCATGCACGTGCACCGGTACAAGCTCGCGGCCGAGCTCTGCGGCGGTCGCCGCGTGCTCGACCTCTGTTGCGGGACCGGGTACGGCATGAGGATCCTCGCCCGGACCGCCGCAAGCGTCCATGGCGTCGACTCGGACGAGGGCTCGCTCGGGCTGGCGAGGGGGGAGACCGAGGGCCTCGCGAACGTCTCGCTCGAGCTCGCCGACCCACTCGGCGTGCTGGAGCGCCCGCTCGAGCGGGACTTCGATGCGATCGTCCTGTTCGAGGGGCTCGAGCGCGTGGCCGACACAGAGCGAGCGCTCGCGGCGCTTCGAGCGCAAATCGAGGCCGGGATCGGACTCGTCATCTCGGTCGCCAACGGGCGGGGGTTCGACTACGAGCGCGCGACGGGCGCGCTCGAGAGTCTTGGGATGGATGAGATCCTGCTGCAGTTCCAGGCCGAGGGCTCGGTGATCGGGTCGCCGGAGGCGGAGGGCGTCGAGGCCGAGCTTCGTTCGCGCGAGCGCGCGGCGCCGGAGCACTGCAACTATCTGATCGGGATCGCGAACCTCGCCGAGGCGGCCCATTCGCGCCCCGCGTCGACCCAAATGCAGATCAGCGCCGCGCCCGCGCCGAATACCCACGTCCTCCAGCTCGAAGAGGAGAACCGGCAGCTGGCGCGCGCGAACCTGCGGCTCGCACGGGAGCGAGTCGGAATCGCCGACTCGGCCGCGGCCGCGGCCCTCGAGCGGTTGCGGCGCGCCGAGGAGCAAGCGGCCATCCAGGTTGGTGCCCGGGGTGCGCTGCAACGCTCGTTGCGCACGCTCAAGCGCGCGCTTGCGTTCATCGTTCCGCACGGCCTGATGGTGCTCCAGCAGCGCGTCAAGGAGGCGCTCTCGAACGACGACGGATCGCCTCCGGGTGCCTCGCGGCGCCCGCATTGACGCCCGCGCGGCTCCTGTAGCTTGACCGCGGTGAGCTCGCTGCGCGCGCGAATCCCCTGGCTGCTCCTGGCCGCCAGCCTGATCCTGTTCGCGCTCGCGTTCTGGCCCGGGCACATGAACGGGGACACGCTGGCGATGCTCGACGAGGCGTCGGGGGACGTCCCGTTGAACGACCACCACTCGCCGCTGCTCGTCTGGATCTGGAGCCTGGGGTGGCCGATCGGGCTGCGGCCGGGGGTGATCCTCGTGCTCCAGATCGCAGCGTTCCTGTCGGCCGCGTACCTCGTCGCGCGGGTCGGCTTCGGGCGGCTGGGGGCCGCGATCGTCGCGATCGCCGTCGCGCTCTCGCCGCCCGTGTTCGGGAACCTCGCTCTGGTCGGTCGCGATGTCTGGTTCCTTGACTTCCTGCTGCTCGCGTTCGGGTGCCTCGCCTACGCGGTGCGCGCCCCGGCGCGCCGCCGCCCCGCGCTGATCGCCGCGGTCGTCTTCGCCGTTCTGTGCCTGTTCGCCCGCCAGAATGCGGCGGCCGCAATCATCGTCTTCGCAGTCGCGCTCGCGGCAATCCTGCTCTCGGGACGCCTCGAGCGGGGCCGCGTGCTGCGGGTCGTAGCCGTGGCCGGAGCGGCGGTCGTCGGTGTCGTTGCGGCGCTGGCATTCCAGCTTGGGTCGACGAAGGCTGTCGGCGCCGATGCCCGGCACCCCGAGCAATACGTGTACCTCTACGACCTCGCAGGGCTCTCCGTTCGCGAAGGCGAGTCGCACTTCCCGCGCGACGTCTATCCATCGGGCGACGTCACGACGCTCGCCGCCCAGAGCTCCCTCGACACGATCATCCCGCTCGCCTTCGGCTCCGGCGCGGCGGTCCCGATGCCGCGGCCAGACGACCAGGTCAGCGAGATGCGGGACGCTTGGCTCGACGAGGTGGAGTCCGAGCCGCGAGAGTACCTCGAGTGGCGTTGGGACGCCTTCGAGAAGCAGATCGGGGTCACCGGGCCAGGGGTGTGGATCTTTCATCCCGGGATCGATCCGAACGAGGACGGCTACCACATCGCGATCCCGGCACTCAACGATGTCGCCGTCGAGTACCAGGAGCTGTTCGCCGATCAGTACCTGAACGGCCACACCTTCCAGCTCGCGTGGTTCTACCTCCTGCTGGCGCTGTGCGCGATGGTCGTCCTGTTCGTCGTCCCGGGGCCGCCGCGGATCGTCGGCGCGCTCGCGCTCAGCACGTGGACCTACCAGGTCGGCGTGTTCTTCGGGACGATGGGGACGCAGTGGAGATTCGAGTTCCCGGTCGCCGCGGTCTCGCTATGCGCGGCAGCGGTCGCCGCCAAGGTCGCATACGACAGGATCCGCGGCGAGCGGCGCGAACCCGCCGAGGAGCGTCCGCTCAGCGAGGCCGGCGAGCCAACGCGACCAGCTGAAGTCCCCACGGCGAGCGCGTCAGGTTGAGCCGGAAGAGTCCCTGGAACGCGGCCATCGCCAGCTTCGCCGCTGCGCTCGGGGTCGCGCCCTCCGCGCCCGCGTCCTCGATCAGCGCTTCGCCCCGCGCTCTGACCACGGCGCGATAGAGGTTGAAGAAGGGAAAGCCGGCCCGCAGCACGTCCTCGGCCGCGTAGCCGGCCTCGGAGAGCTGCGAACGCAGAAGCTCCGGCGTGTAGTGGCGGCGGTGGCCGATGTGGCGGTCGAACGCCGACATCCGCCCCGAGGGGACGGTGACGACGAGAAGCGCCCCCGGGGCGAGCGTCTCGGAGGCGTTTCGAAGCAGTGCCACCGGCTCGTCGAGATGCTCGAGCACCTCGGAGCAGACGGCGTGCGTGGCCCAGCGGTCGAGGTGGGATAGCCGCTTCGACGCGGCGGTCAGGTCGGCGACCGTGAGCCGCGCGCGCGGCACGCGCCGGCCCGCAAGGCGCACGCCGGACGCGCTGACGTCGACTCCGGCGAGCTCGGTCTGGGGCCACAGCGCGGCGGCGTGGGCGAGAAAGTCGCCGCTGCCGACGCCGATGTCGAGGACGCGGGAGGGTGCGCCGTCGGCGTTCAGCAGCCGCGTGAGGAGCCGGGCGCGATAGCCGACCGCGGGGTTGAGCTCGCTCGCGGGGGCGAGCTCGTCCCAGTGGCGGTCCCAGTCATCGCGAGCGGGTGTTGCCTCCGGCGGCGCGCCGACCTCAGCCATCGGCGCCGACGATGCGGTACCCGGCGCCGACCCCGTCGCGATGGAACATGCGAACGGTGTCGAGCGAGAACTCCGTCAGGTCCTTGCCGAGCGACGGGAGCTTCGCCAGCAGGTCGTGGGTGACGGTGATGATGTGGCAGCCGGCGCGATCGGCCTGGACGATGTTGAGGACCTCGCGGGGGCTCGCCCAGATCAGCTCCACCGTGGGCAGGTGGTCGAGTGCCGCGACGGCGTCGACGACCATCGGCACCGGATCGACGCCGGCGTCCGCGATCCGGCCGGCGAACAGCGAGACGCATGCCGGCGCGCCGCCCTCGAGCGCGGCGGCGATCGTCGCCACCTGCTGGAGCGTGAACAGGCCGGTGACGTTCAGTTTGACGCCCTCGGCGGAGAGCTCGCGGACCAGCTCCGTGCCCGGGTTCCCCGAGGTGTCGGTGACCGGAACCTTCACGTAGACGTTGTCGGCCCAGGACGAGACGACGCGCGCCTCCCGCGCCATCTCGGCGAAGTCGTCGGTGAACACCTCGAACGAGATCGGGCGGTCGCCGACGAGCTCGAGCGCCTCGCGCGCAAACGCCTCGTAGTCGCTGATGCCCGCCTTCCGCATCAGCGTCGGGTTCGTGGTGAACCCGGCGATGACCGGGTTGGAGGCGAGGTTGCGGATCCCCTCGAGGTCGGCGCCGTCGGCGAAGATCTTCACCCGAAGATCCTCGACGCGCACCCGCTTCTCGGCTACGGCCGTAGCTGTCGCACTATCCATTCACTTGCCTCCTGGAGCCCTCCCGCTGTCGCGTCAGGCGACACCGTCAGCGCCTCATCGTAGTCCCGATCCACGAACACCGTGCGCGTGCCAGCGTTGCGGCCCGCCTCGACGTCGCGCCACCGATCCCCCACCGTGAAGCTGCGCGACAGGTCGATTCCATGCCTTTCGGCAGCTCGCAGTGTAAGGCCGGGCCTCGGCTTGCGGCAATCGCAGCCGTCGGCGTCGTCGTGGGGACAGACCGCGATCTCGGCGAGGCCGAGCTCGGCGACGAGCCCGTCGTTGATGCGCGCGACGTCCTCGGCGCGGATTCGTCCGCGCGCGATCTCGGGCTGGTTCGTGACCCCGATCAGCACGAACCCCGCAGCGCGCAGCGCGGCAGCACCGGCCCGGGCGTCGGCGAGCAGACGGACGTCCTCCGGGCGGGATGGCGCCCGCGGCACCCCGTCCACCACCGGCGCCTCGTTGAGGACCCCGTCGCGGTCGAGGAAGACCGCGGCTCGCCCGCTCAAGCCCCGACGCCCGCCTCGAGATCGGCGAGCATCGCCTCCATCGAGGTCCGCAGGGCCTCGCGCGATCCCTCTGAGGGTCGCCAGCCCAAAGACCGGATGCGATCGGTGGACAGCCGGACCACCGGCACGTCACCCTTCCAGCCCCGCGGCTCGGGTCCGTAGGCGATCTCGGTCGTTCCGGGCGCGATCCCGAGCACCTCGATCGCGAGCTCGGCGATCTCGCGCACCGTGATGTAGTCGCCGGTGGCGACGTTGTAGGCGCTGAACGGCGAGGCGTCGTCGTGATCGACCGCGGCGAGGACCCCGGCGACGACGTCGCCGGCGAGGATGTAGCTCTTCGACTGTGAGCCGTCGCCCATCACCTCGAGCCGCGAGGGATCGGCGCGCAGACGGCGGACGAAGTCGAACCCGACCCCGTGCGTCTGCCGGCGCCCGACGACGTTGCCGAACCGCGTCGCGACGCCGCGGATCTCGAACATGTGGGCGTAGGCGCTGACCAACGCCTCCCCGGCGAGCTTGCTCGCCCCGTAGGTCGAGACGGGAACCAGCGGCCCGTGGTCCTCGTCCGCCTCGAGCTCACCGAGGTCGCCGTACACGCCGCTTCCCGACGCGTAGGCGATGGTTCCGGCGCCCGTGCGCCGCGCCGCCTCGACGACGTGGTGGGTGAGCAGCGTCCCCTCGTCGAAGTCGATCCTCGGATCGACCATCGCCGCGGCGATATCCGGGTTCGAGGCCAGATGGACGACCAGGTGATGGCCCGCCATCGCCCGCTCCAGCGCCTCGAGGTCTTTGGCGTCGCCGCGGATCACCTCGAGGCGGTCGTCGCCGGCATGGTCGGCGTAGTGCCACTCACGCCCCGAGCTGAAGTTGTCGAACAGGGTGAGCCGCTCGGTGCGCCGGTCGGCGAGCAGCGCATCGGTGAAGTGGCTGCCGATGAACCCGGCGCCCCCGACGATGATCACGCGCGAGCGCCCGGTCAACGCTCAGCCGTGGGCGCGGAGACCGACTCCCACTTGGTCGCGGCGCGCTGCAGGCTCGGGTGGCTGACGAGCAGGTGCCAGATCACGGCGCAGAGGCCCTCCGTGTGCGGCGTGATGCGGGATTCGAAGAGCGGCGGGATCACAACGCACGCGTCGGCGGTGCGGGCGGTGTGGCCGCCGTCGCGGCCCACGATGCCGAAGATCGCGGCGCCCTCCGACCGCGCCAGGTCGAGCGCCCGGACGAGGTTCGCCGAGACACCGCGCTCCGCGTCGCCGCCACCGACTGAGAAGACGAGGAGGCCGTCGGCCGAGCCGAGGCGCGATCCCCGCAGCCACTCCTCGAACACCGTCTCGAAGCCCTCGTCGTTGGTGCGCGCGGTGAGCTCGGAGACGTTGTCGGTTGGCGCGTAGGCCTCGAACCCGCAGATCTTGCGGAAGTCGTTGACGGCGTGGGAGGCGTGGCCGGCCGATCCGCCGACCCCGAGGATGAACAGGCGACCGCCGCGGTCGCGGACCTGGGCGAGGCCGGAGGCGACGCTCTCGATCGCGGGGCCGTCGATCGCGTCGAGAAGCGCCTTCGTCTCGTTCACGTAGGTGGTGGCGAACTCGTCGCTCATCGGTTGCCCTCCTCCGTCGAGGGCGCCACCTGGCAGGCGGCGAAGGTGTTGAGACCGAACTTGTGCCGGCGGCAGCGAATGCGGCTCGGGGCGAAGCCGGCCGCGACCAGCATCGGCCAGAGATCGCGCGGATCGTAGTACCTCTTGTGATCGTCCATCTCCGCGCGCGGGCTGAGGCCGAGGCGAAACGCGGACAGCTCGAGGAACCGCTTGCCGCGCCAGGAGGGCACGTTGACGAGCAGCTTTCCACCCGGCGCCAGCAGGCGCGCGAACTCGTCGAGCACCCCCTGGGGGCGCCACAGGTGCTCGAGCACGGACAGGCACAAGATGAGGTCGAGCGAGTCGCTCTCGATGCCGGGGAGTGCCTCCTCGATCGTGGACTCGATCGCCTCTACCCGCGGCTCGCGCCTCAGGTCGGGGGCCAGCGCGACGTCGACGAGCATCAGGCGGCTCACCCGGTCGAGCATTGTCCGCGAGAGGCTCGCGTCGTAGCCACAGCCGAAGTCCGCTGCCCGCGCGCCGTCGAAGCTCGCGTGCCGGCGCACGGCACGGCCGCTGAGCCAGACCCCGAAGCGGTCGACGACCGTCGGCCGGTAGCCCTGGCCGAAGGACGTCGTGCGCTCGGCGCTCATCGCTTGGCGCCGCGCGTACGGGCGAGGACGGCCCCGTGGAGGATCAGCGTGAAGACGAAGACCGAGAATCCAGCCACCATCGCGGTCGCGCCGAACACCGCGAGGTGGTTCTCGATCGCCGACGGCCGATCGAGCTCGAGGCCGCGGTCGAGGTACTCGACCACCAGCGGGATCGCGGCGACCGCCCCGGCGATGATGAGCCCGAACGCGATCAGGACCGTCGGCGTGTACGCGAAGCGTCGCGTCCAGCGCGCCGTCGCTTCCCCGGTGTAGTCGAACAGCACCTGTGCGATGCAGCCGAGGAACACGCCCTGAAGACCGACGACGGTGAGGATCATCCCGAGCAGCATCGAGTAGAGCGACAGGGTCACCGGCCCGATGTCGAGCGGCCCGAGGGCCGGGAGCACGGCGAGCGGGATGCCGACGACGAGCAGCGCGATGCCTGGCTTGAGGACGAAGAAGTCGGCCCCGTAGATGAACATCGAGCGCAGGTTGATCCACGCCGCATGCCACGGCGAGAACCAGCCGGCGCGCTTGTGGTGGGACAGGCGGCCCTCGCGGTCCTTGAGGAAGCGCACCGGGACCTCCGCCGTACGCAGCTTCATGTGCACCGACTTCAGCACCATCTCGCTCGCGTACTCCCAGGACTGCGACTGGAGCTGCATCCGCTCCAGGGCGTCACGGGTGATCCCGCGCATGCCGCAGTGGATGTCCGAGAACTTCGAGCCGAAGAGCCGGTTGAGGATGAACGTCGTGACGGGCGTGCCGAGGTAGTGGTGAAGGTGGGGCATCGCGCCCTGCTCGATCGATCCCTTCCAGCGCGAGCCCATGACGAACTCACAGCCCTCGCGGAAGCGTTCGACGAAGCCCTCGAGCTGCCGGAAGTCGTAGGTGCAGTCCGCGTCGCCCATCAGCACCCAGCGGCCGCGGATGTGGGGGAGGGCATCGATGTAGGCGCGCCCCAGCCCGCGCTTCGGCACGCGCAGGACGCGGGCGCCCTCCCGGATGGCGAGCTCCGGGGTGCGATCGCGCGAGCTGTCGACGATCAGGACCTCACCGCGGACTCCAGCATCGGCTAGGCCCTGCTTGCACCAGCGCACGAAGTCCACGATCGTCAGCTCCTCGTCGAGCGCCGGGATCACGATCGAGAGCTCCGGATCGGTGGCGTCGTCGGCCGGGACGAGCAGCTCGACCTCGGTCGGTCGCCCGTCGGTCACCTCCTCCCGGGGCGCCGTCTCGGCCGTCATCAGCCCGCTCTCGCTCATCGCGCCTCGGATCCGGCCGAGCCGAGGACCGCCTCGAGCTCCGCCAGCCCCTCTGGCGAGCCGATCTCATAGAAGCGCGCCGTGACCTCGAACGCCGCGACACGGCCGGCGCCGGCAAGCCCCTCGTAGACCTGCGCGAGGTCGACCCTTGAGTCGGGCGGGATGTCTGGGATCGTGCGGTCGCGGTCGATGATGGAGAACCCGTAGTCGATGTAGTTGAGGCCGGCCGCGCGAGGGTCGGGCAGCCCCTTGTTGTAGCGGGTGACGAGACCGCCGGCGACGGCCGCGTTGGAGCGGTCCCAGCGGCCGTCGTTGCGCAGAACACACATGAGGACGTCGCGTTGCGCCGCCGTGAACGCGCCCCACGCGGCGGTCAAATCGAAGCTGAGGTAGGAGTCGCCGTACAGCACGGCGAACGACGGCTCGAGCACGCCCTCCTCATAGGCGAGCCGCAGCGCGCCCGCGGTGCCGCGGGGCTCCTCGCCCTCGTCGACGTAGCCGACCTCGAGCCCCCAGCCGGCGCCGTCGCCGACGAACTCGCGGATCTGCTCGCCGAGATGGCCGATGCAGAGGACCACTCGCCCGATCCCCTGGCCGGCCAGCCACTCGAGCTGGTGGGCCGCGAACGGTCTCCCGGCGACGGGCAGCAGGAGCTTCGGCGTTCGCGCCGTGAGCTCGCCCATCCGCGTCGCCAGACCGCCGGCGAGGATCGCGACCTGCATCAGACCGTTCTAGTCCCTGACCACGACGACTGAGCCGTCGAGGTCGAAGCTGAACCGGGTCTCGGCGAGCCCCTGCTCGTCCATCGCGGCGCGCACGCTGCGCGGCTCGGCGGCGTAGAACATCAAGAAGCCGCCGCGCCCGGCGCCGACGAGCTTGCCGCCGATGGCGCCCGCCTCGCGGCCGGCCTCATACCAGCGGTCGATGGACTCGTTCGAGATCCCGGCGGACCGCCTCCGCTTGCGCTCCCAATGCTCGTGCATGAGCTCGCCGAAGCCGGTCGCGTTCCCGCGCTCGAGCTCCGCCTTGATCTCGAGGCCCAGCGCCTTGATCGCGTCGAGGTTCTCGAGCATCGTCGCGTCGCCGGCGGTCGAGCGCCTGTTTTGGTCCTCCAGCGCCTCACCCGCCGAGCGGGAGTAGCCGGTGAAGAAGAGGAGCAGGTGCTCCTCGAGGTCGTGAAGCGTGGACACATCGATGGCCAGCGGCGTCACCGACACGTGTCCGTCCGGGTCAAACTCGAAGCAGCTCAGGCCGCCGAACGCCGCGATGTACTGGTCCTGCTTTCCGACCGGCTCGCCGAGCAGGTCGATCTCGATGTGGGCAGCTTCCTCCGCGAGCGCGCCCGCGGTGATGTGCTCGCGCTTGTGCGCGTAGATCGTGCGAAGCAGCCCGACGGTGAACGCCCCCGAGGAGCCGAGGCCGGCGCCCGAGGGGATGTCCGCCATCGAGACGAGCTCGACGCCTGGATCGACGCCATGGCGGTCGAACACGGCGCGCACGATCCGGTGGTCGATCTCGCCGACCGACCGGCGCCGCTCGAGCTCCGAGTACTTGATCAGGTAGTCGTCGGTGAAGGTCCGATTGAGGACGACGTACATGTACTTGTTGATCGCGGCGGAGATCACGAAGCCGCCCCGCTGCTCGTAGTAGCTGGGCAGATCGGTTCCCCCGCCCCCGATCGAGATCCGGAGTGGCGTGCGCGTGATCAGCATCGTCGTCGGCGCCGTCCGGGGCGCGCCGGCGCCCCGTCCCCTCGCGGCGGGCGCAGAATAGCGCGGTGAGCTTCTCGGTCATGCATCGCGGCTAGCCTGCGCCCCGGCAAGCCCGGCTCTTCGTCGGGATGGATCAGTGCTACGCCTGGATCGCCTGGGGGCCGACCCTCCTTGGGATCAACGACGCCTACGGCCTCAGTGCTCGAGCACAAGCCCGAGGAACTGCTTCGTCCGCTCCTCACGCGGGTTCTCCAGCACCTGGCCGGGGTCGCCCTCCTCGACGATCGAGCCGTCGTCCATGAACACGACCCGGTGGGCGACCTCGCGCGCGAAGCCGAGCTCGTGGGTGACGACGATCATCGTCATCCCCTCCGAGGCCAGCTCGCGCATCACGTCGAGGACCTCCTTGACGAGCTCCGGGTCGAGGGCAGACGTGACCTCGTCGAAGAGCATCACGTGCGGGTCCATCGCCAGCGCCCGTGCGATCGCCACCCGCTGCTGCTGACCGCCCGAGAGCCGGTCGGGGAATTCGTCGAGCTTGTCGGCGAGCCCGACGCGCTCGAGCAGCGCCTTGCCCTTCTCGCGCGCCTCCCGCGGGGAACGCTCCAGCACCTTCTCCTGGGCGAGGGAGACGTTCTCGACGGCGCTCTTGTGCGGGAACAGGTTGAACTGCTGGAAGACGATCCCCACCCGGCGGCGGACGTAGTCGATGTCCTCGGCCGCCTCGGTGCCGCAGATGTCCTGCCCCTCGAGGATGATCCGGCCCTGCTCCGGTGGCTCGAGCAGGTTGATGCATCGCAGGAGCGTGGACTTGCCGGAGCCGCTCGGGCCGAGCACGCAGACGACCTCGCCCTTCGGCAGCTCGAGGTCGATGCCGCGCAGGACCTCGAGGCGCCCGAACCGCTTGTGGACGTCCTCGAGGCGCAGCATGGAGCCGTCCGCGCTCATACCGGCCCTCCCGCCGGCGCGCCGGGAGGCGTCGTCAGCTTCGGGGGTTCGGCTCCCGCCGAGGGGGCGCCGCCCCGCTGGGTGCGCTGTTGCTCGCGACGGATCAGCCAGTCGACGAGGCGCGCGAGCGGGATCGTCAGAATCAGATAGAGGATCGCGCCGAAGACAAGCGCCGAGCCGTTGTACGTCTCCGCCTGGACGTCGCGGCCCGCCTGGGTCAACTCCACGAGGCCGATGAAGGCCACCAGAGACGTGTCCTTCATCAGCGCGATGAAGTCATTCAGCAGCGGCGGGATGACCTTGCGGACCGCCTGCGGAACGATCACGAAGCGCATCGCCTGGCCGTGGCTCATCCCGAGCGAGCGAGCCGCCTCCATCTGACCTCCGGGCACTGCTTCGATGCCCGCGCGGTAGACCTCGGCCATGTAGGCGCCGTACGTGATCGCGAGTGCCAGGATTCCGTACCAGAAGGGCGACGGCTGGCCGAGCCAGGTCGGGCTCACCAGGCCGCGCGGCAGGATCTCGCCGCCGATCGGGGCGCCGAACACCGAGACGCCGGAGACGAGCAGCAGGACGAGCAGCAGCGGAATGCCGCGGAAGATGTCGATGTAGGCGATCGTCAGCCACCGCACCGGCGCCAGGACGCGGCTCCGGGTCTGGCGCAAGACCGCGAGCACCAGGCCCCAGGCGAGCCCTAGGAGCCCCGAGATCACCGACAGCTTGATGGTGTACCAGAAGCCCGCCATGAGGTCGTTGAAGTGACCGTCGGCGAAGACGTAGTTCTTGAAGTCGAAGTAATAGTTGAAGATGAAGTCCATCTCGCCCTCCTCTGCGCCGTCGCCGGCAGGCTAACCAGAAAGCAAAGGGGCGCCTCCGAGGCGCCCCTTCGACCGAGCCTCGACGAAGGCGCTAGCTCGGATTCTGGGTCGTCCCCGTCATCACCGACTCGGGAGGCTCCGTCTGGAAGTACTGCTGGTAGAGGTCAGCGATCGTGCCGTCGTCCTTGAGCGCCTGAAGCGCCTGGTTGACGGCGTCGACCAGGTCCGGGTTGTCCTTCGACATCGCGTACCCGTACAGCTCGTGCGTCGGGATCTCCTGCGCGATCTCGACCCCGCCCTGCTTCTCGACCGCATCTACCGCTACCGGCTGATCGATGATCACGGCCTCGACCTGCCCGGTGATCAGCGCGGACGTGGCGTCGGGACCCTCGGGGAAGCCACGCACCTCCGAGGCGTCCGTCTCGTCGTTGGCGTAGGTCTCGCCGGTCGTCCCGTCCTGAGCGCCGACGATCGTCCCTGAGAGGTCGTCGACGGAGGCGATGTCGGAGCCCTCCGGGACGAGCAGCGCCTGCTGCGCCTCGTAGTACGGGTCGGAGAAGTCGACCGTCTTCTGGCGGCCCGGTGTGATCGTCGAGGCCGCGGCGGCGATGTCGAACTGACCTGAGGCGACGTCGCGGAAGATCGTGTCGAACGAGGTGTCCTGGTACTCGGGGGTGAGGCCGAGCTGCTCCGCGACCGCGTTCATCACGTCGATGTCGTAGCCCGAGATGTTCGGCGGCTGCCCGATCTCAAACGGCGGGAACGGCGTGTCGGTGCCGACCAGAAGTGTCCCCTCCGTGATCGTGGTGACGTCGCCGCCCGTGGCCGAAGTCGTGGCGTCACCGCCGCCCTCGTCGTCGTCGTCGCCGCATCCCGCGACGAACAGCAGGCCGAGCGCCAGAACGAGCGCCGCTGCGATGTACAGAAGCCGAGATCTCCTCATGCTCAAATCCTCAAGTCCTCTCTGCGATGGGTCCGTGGACGTCGGGCGGAAAGCTAGCCGCTCCGGCGCCTCGCCGCCTTACGAGCGCGCCGCGGGCTCTCCCTACACTTCCTGTGCCCATGCTCGAGCCGACGCTCAATCGCCCGTGCGGCGGCCGCTACGGAAACATCATCGAGGCCGTCGGCAACACGCCGCTGGTCGAGCTGCCGCGCCTGTCCCCCAGACCGAGCGTGCGGATCTTCGCGAAGCTCGAGGGGCGCAACCCGACCGGCTCGGTCAAGGACCGGGTCGCGAAGGCGATGATGGAGGGCGCCGAGGCCGAGGGGGCGATCGAGCCCGGGCAGACGGTGCTCGAGCCGACCTCGGGCAACACCGGGATCGCGCTGGCGATGATCTGCCGGCGCAAGGGCTACCCCTTCAAGGCGGTGATGCCGGACAACGTCACCGAGGAGCGCACCCAGCTCCTGCGCATGTTCGGCGCGGAGATCGTCTACTCGGAGGGCGCCAAGGGCTCCAACGGCGCCGTCGAGCTGGCGCTCGAGATGGCCGGCGCCGACGCTTCCTACTACATGCCCTACCAGTACGGCAACGAGGCCAACCCGGCCGCCCACTACAACGGCACTGCGCTCGAGATCCTCGAGGAGCTCGACGACGTGGCGGCGTTCGTCGCCGGCCTCGGCACCGGCGGCACCCTGATGGGCGTCGGGCGGCGGCTCAGGGAGCACGACCCCGAGACGAAGATCGTCGCCGCCGAGCCCATGCAGGGCGAGCTCGTCCAGGGCCTTCGCTCGCTCGACGACGGCTTCATCCCGCCGATCATCGACCTCTCACTGCTGGACCGGAAGATCATGGTCTCGAACCGCGACGCGATCGTCTGGACGCAGCGCCTGCTGCACGAGGAGGGCCTCTTCGCCGGCGTCTCGGCCGGAGCGGTTGCCGCGATCTGCGTGCGGATCGCCGGCGAGCTCGAGGAGGGAAACGTGGTCTTCCTCGTCCCCGACGACGGCTGGAAGTATCTCTCCTCAGGCGTCTACACGACGCCGGTCTCCGAGCTCGAGGGCGTCGACACCACCGTCTGGTGGTGAGCCGGACTAGCGGAACAGCCGCGCCGTGAGCGGGGCGCCGACGCTGACCCCGAGGTAGACGCGCCCGGCGCCGAACCCACGCCACTGCGGGCAGCTTCCGACGCGCACGAGGACGGAGTCCGAGCGCCCGGCGAGCGTCCGGAAGGTGACCGCGCGCCCTGCGCCGGAGCGCTCGTCGACCACCGTGTAGAAGTCCTCCGGAAGCGGCGCGTCCGAGGTGAGCTCGAGCCAGGTGTAGTCGCTTGCCTGCGCCGGGAGCTCGAGCAGCGACCGTTCCTGCGGCGCGGCCTGAAGGAGCTCGAGCGCGCCGGTCACGACGCCCGGCTCGACGTCGATCCGCTCGCCACCTGGCCCGGCGAGGGACTCCAGCGCCGGCGCGCCGGCCGCCGGATCGCCGATCTCCGAGGCGACGCCGGAGGGGGAGAGGCCGAAGAGACGGATCGGCTGCTCGGGATCGCGCCCCGCGCCCAGCGCGATCCGGGAGGCCGCGAACCCGGACGCGGCGAGATCCGGGTTCCCGTTGGCCGCGGCGACATCGTCCCGCCGCACGCCGATCGGGATCGCGCCGACGATCCGCCGGCCGCGCACGATCAGGACCTCGGTCGCGGGCCGCCCGGCAGCGACGTCCGCCGCCCAGCCGCGGGCGGCGACCACGTAGCCGGCACCCGCCGGCCGCAGCGGCACGTCGACCGCCTCGGCACCGGACTCCGGCCGCTGGTCCAGGAACTCGGGCGCGTAGCCCCAGTCGCAGGCGGCGCCCTCGAAGAGCAGGTCCTCGCGTGGCGCCCGGTCGCTCGTCGCCGGATCGAGCGGCACGCCGTCGCGCACCATGAACACGTAGTCGCCCACGGTCGTGGCCGGCCGGTAGTGGTCGAGCAGGTAATCCGCGACGAGGTAGTGACGCACGGGGTTCACGATCCCGTCCCAGCTGTAGACGCCGTGCTCGCGGCTCGAGAAGACGACGAGCGGCGGGCGCTCCTGTTCGAGCTCGGAGATCAGCGTCCGTTGCGTCTCGGCGCGGATCGCCATGCTGACGTGGTAGAAGCGAGTCGCCGGATCCGCGTCGACCAGGTAGCCGAACAGGGCGGGGCTGTTCGTGAAGTCGAAGACGTCTCCGCCGTAGGCGTCGACGATCCTCTGCGCGCGGGGGATCAGATCGGCGGGGAGCGCGCCCTCGCTTGCGTAACCGAGGCGGTCGTTCTCCGGCGCCGCGTGGGCGCTCGCGACCATCCTCACCGGGAGCTCCTCCAGCGTGTCGAGCGGCGCTCCGGGAGCGAGGACGACCGCGCAGACGGCGAGCGCGGCGCTCGCGGGGCGCCAGGCGAGCGCCGAGCCGCCGCTGCGGCGCGCGCGCTCGTCGAGCCATCCGACGACCCGGTAGACGACGTAGAGCGCGGGGACGACCGCGACGGCCGCCACCTGATCGAGGTGGCCGGTGTCCGGGCGGGCGAGGAACTTGAGGTAGTAGGCGATGAGCCCGACGACGGCCGCGCCCACCACCCAGTCCGAGCGGCTGAACCAGCGGCCGGAGAGGACGCCGAAGGCGGCGTAGGCCCAGGCCGCGAGCGCCACCGCGATCGGGATCACGACCCATGCCCAGAACTCGAAACCCGTGCCGGTGATCTCGAGGCCGCCGGTGAGGACGTGGCCGCCGACGAAGGTCGCGTAGTAGTCGGCGAAGCCACCGAGGGCGTCGTTCGCGGCGAGGTAGACGACGAAGACTCCGAGGATCGCCGCGCCGGCCAGCGCGCAGCGGATCGTCCTGGCCCATGGCGGGGCGCCGGCGCGGCGGTGCACCGCGTCGTAGGCGACGACGACCGCCCAGATCGGCGCCGAGATCACGGTCGCCTCCGGGACCACGATCGCCTGCCACAGCGTCAGCGCCATCAGCGCGATCGCTCGCGGCCGGCTCGGGCGGGCGAGGAGCGCCGCGAGCGCCAGCAGGCAGAGGGGCGCGAGGACCATGCGCGTGTTGAGGACGGTGTCGAACCAGCCGAAGGCGAGCAGGAGGAGCGTCGTCAGCAGGAAGATCCAGTTGCGCCGGAAGAGGTAGGCGCAGAGCAGCAGCGTGGAGACCCAGAAGAGGGGCCCCTCGACGATCGACTCGCCGTTGTTGATACCCCACCGGCTGTCACCGAGACTCGCCAGATCGAGCTGCGGCAGGACCACGTCGGCGAGCAGCCCGTGTGGGAACAGGAGGTCGCGCCATGGGAAGTCGCCGGCGGCGACCAGTGTGCCGGCGGTGAGCTTCTCGCCCTCGTGGAAGAGATCGGGCGGCCCGAGGTCACCCGGCATCCGCGCCACGAGCAGGAACACGGCGGTCGGAACCACGAGGCAGAGGAGCACGAGACGCTCGGCGACCGGCCACCTCGCCGGATCGAGCCGCGCGATCGCGAACGCCACGGCCGTCGCGGCGAGCACGGCGACCAGTGCGAGCAGCCAGGGCGCGGCGAGCGGATGGGCCACCGCCGCGCCGAATCCCTCGATCACCTCCGAAGCATCGGCGGCGGCGGCGAACGCGAGCAGGCCGAGCGCTCCGGCCACGGCGTTCACCGCCGAGAGCGCCTCGCCGGCGCGGGCCTCCGAGCGCGCAGCGAGCAGTCCGGCGGCGCCGCGCGCAATGACGGTGTAGGCGACCGTCACCGGCACGAGGATCGTCAGCAGCCACTCGCTTCCGGCGTCGACCGCGATCGCGACGGTCGCCGCGGCGAGCGCGCCGACCGCGCCCAGGCGCGCGTACGCGAGCGCGGGGGCCGCCGTGGTGCGCTCCGGCTCCGCGCCCGGCTCGGCCGCCGGAAGCGCGAGCGGCGCGAGCGCGGGGCGTCCGCGGCGACGCGCGAGGCGGTCGAGGACGCAGAAGAGCCCGATGGCGAGCGCCGGGAACGCGGCCGTCGCCAGCAGGTAATGGACGGTGTACGGGGTCGGGTTGAAGTCGGCGAAGATCGGGTTGCCGACCACGTCCGTGCTGACGTCGAGCGTCTCCGGGTACGCGGCCCAGGCGATCCCGCAGAGGCCCGCCGCGATCAGGCACGCGGCGACGGCGCGCGCGGCCGTTTGCACCACGGGCGCACTCGCCGCCCGCGCCGCCGTCTCAGTCGTCACGCGGCGGCATTATCTAGGGTCCTGCCCGTGAACGAGCGGATGGGCGCCCTGCTCGCGGGGCCGCAGCAGATGAGCCTGGGCGAGCGCGCCGCGCTGGAGGGCGTGCTCTGTGCGCTGCGGCCGGAGCTGGCGATCGAGATCGGGACCGCCGAGGGCGGCAGCCTGCGGAGGATCGCCGCACACAGCGCCGAGGTCCACTCCTTCGACCTCGTCGATCCGGACCCGAAGACGGCGGCAATCGAGCACGCGACGTTCCACGCCGGCGACAGCCACGAGCTCCTGCCGGCGTTCCTCGCCGAGCTCGCGCGCGACGGGCGCAACGTCGACTTCGTCCTGGTCGACGGCGACCACTCGGCTCCGGGCGTTCGCCGGGACATCGAGGACCTCCTCGACTCGCCGGCGATCGGGCGGACCGTGATCCTGCTCCACGACACCGCGAACGAGGAGGTCCGGAGGGGCATCGACGCGGTCGACCTCGACCGCTTCCCGAAGGTGACTCAGGCGGACTTCGACTTCGTCGCCGGTTACGTCTTCCGCGAGGCCAGCCTCAGGGACGAGATCTGGGGCGGCGTCGGTGTGATCCTCGTCGACGAGGACGACCCGCGCAGCCCGGACCTGCCCGCTCGCCAACAGCGGATGGTCGAGACCGCGACGCTCCTGCGGGAGGCGAGGAACGCGAGGGTCGGCGGCCGCCCGCCCGGTCGCGGGATCCGCACGGCGCTCTCCGCCCGCCTCGGCCGCCGCCCGCGTTGACCGCTCGTCCGCGGATCGCATTCGTCTCCCGCGAGGTCGCGCCGTTCGGCGGCGGGGGAATCGGCGCGTACGTGAGCGACGTGGCCCGCACGCTGGCGCCCGTCGCCGACGTGACGGTGATCACCACCGACGCCCACCGATCCGCCTACGAGCGGCTCGCCCGCGCCGGCGATCCGCTGAGCGAGGCGGCCCGGTTCGTCTTCGCGGCCGAGCCGCGGTCGTGGGAGGTGGGGGAGACCGATGGTGTCCTCTCGGTCTGGAGCGCGAGGGCGTTGGAGGCTCTGTGCGCGGCGTTCCCGGACGGCGGCCCGGACCTGGTGGAGTTCCCCGACTACCTCGGCGAGGCGTTCTCCGCCGTGCAGGCGCGGATCTGCGGCGACCCGCGTGTGGCGCGGACTACGATCTGCGTGCGCGGCTACACCACCGGCGAGATGACCGAGGTGCTCGACGGCAGCCTGCGCGAGGACTGGGGCCAGTGCGTCACGCATGAGATCGAGCGCCACGCCCTCGCACACGCCGATCACTTCCTCTGGCCCGGGGGTGACGTGCTCGGCACCTACGAGCGCTTCTTCGGCTCGGAGATCGCCTCGCCGATCCTGGTGCGCCACCCGCTGTTCCTCGACGCGGAGCGGGCGCCGGGCCCGCGCGTCGACGACGGGCTCCTGCGCCTCCTGTTCGTCGGCCGGCTCGAGCGCCGCAAGGGCGTGCTGGACCTCGCCCGGGCGCTCACCGCGATCGAGAGCGACCGCCTGCGGCTCACGTTCGTAGGCGGCGACACGACGACAGCGCCGCTCGGCCAGTCGATGCGGGCGATGCTCGACGTGATGCTCGGTGGAGACCCCCGGGTCGAGTTTCTCGATCAGGTCCCCCGCGGTCGGCTGCCGGAGCTCTATGAGCGCCACGACGTCGTCGTCATGCCGTCACTCTGGGAGTGTTGGCCTGCGGTCGGGCTCGAGGCGCTCGAGCGCAACCGGCCTGTGCTCGCGACGCCGACCGGGGGGCTCGCCGAGATCGTCCAGCCCGGGCGGTCGGGCTGGCTCACTCACGACACGGGGGCGGAGGCGCTGATCGAGGCGATCGAGCGGCTGCTCGAGCGGCCCACCGACGCCGCCGAGCTCGCCGCAGCCGGCGCGCCTCGCGCGGTGCTCGTCGAGCTGACCGACCCCGACGAGATCCGCGACAGCTATCTGGGGCTCGCCGCCGAGGCGAGGCCGGAGCCGGCGCCGCTTCCGAGCGACCCGCCGCTGGTCTCGATCGTCTTGCCGTACTACCGGCTCGAGCAGTTCGTCGAGGACGCGCTGCGATCGGTCGCCGAGCAGACGTACCCGCGGATCGAGACGATCGTGGTCAACGACGGCTCGCTGCGCGAGCGGGATCGGATGATCCTCGACCTCGCCGACCGGTACGGCGCGAAGCTGATCACCCAGGTGAACTCGGGCCTCGGCTCGGCGCGAAACGCCGGGATCGTCCAGTCGAGCGGTCGCTACGTGATGTTCCTGGACGCCGACAACGTCCTGCGGCCGACCTTCATCGAGCGTTGCGTCGAGGTGCTGGAGCGAAACGCGCAGTTCGCTTACGTGACCGCCTGGGCGCGCTACATCGACGAACGTGGCGAGTCGTGGCGCGGCTCGCAGGGCGAGTACCGCCCCCTCGGAAACTGGACCGGGCTCGTCCACCGCCGCAACGTCGCGGGCGACGCGGCCGCCGTCTTTCGCCGCAGCGTCTTCGACCGCCTTGCCTACAGCGACGAGTTGACCTCGTTCGAGGACTGGGCGCTTTACCGAGAGATGCACGATCGCGGCCTGATCGGCACAGTTATCCCGGAGCGACTGCTGGAGTACCGCGTGAGGGCGACGTCGATGTTGCGCGAGATCGGGGCGCCGAACCAGGCACGGATCGAGGATGAGATCCGCGCCCGGATCCGCGAGGAGGAGGTGGAATGGCTGGCGCCGACCGAGTGAGAGGGCCCGCGGATCCGGACGCCGACCGCGTCGCCGAGCTCGAGCGGCGGGTGAGGGAGCTCGAGGAGGCAAACCGCAGCCTCCTGCGCACCAATCGACGGCTCGCCAGCGAGCGATTGATGGCGCTCGACTCCGCGGCGGCGAGCGTGACGCCGAAGCTCGTCGCCGCCGAGCGAGAGCTCGAGCGCACGCGCAGCTCGCTGAGCTGGCGGCTGACGGCGCCGTTCCGCGCGCCGGCGATCCTCCTGCGGGCGCTGCTCAGGCGGATGCGCCCGACGCTGCGCGCGATCGCGCACCGCTTGATGCGCTGAGGCGCGCGGCCCGCCTCAGAAGTCGCACCAGCGCTCGTAGCCGCCGGCCGTTTGACGCTCGACCAGGACGCTCGTCGTCACCGGCTCCCCTGTGAGCAGCCCGGCGCCCTCGTCGATGTGGCCGCACGGCTCCGGGAACCCCCTGCGGCCCACGTACTCGGCGTCGTCGGTCCAGATCGTCACGTGGAGCTCCGCCGCCGGCCACGGACGAGGTGCGTTGACGGTCACCTCGCGGACGCCGTACGGGACGCCGAACACGTCCAGGCCCTTGTAGTCGACGCCCCAGAACAGCGGCTGCTGGCGGGTGTAGAGCCGCAGCGTGTCGAGCCCGTCTCGGTCCGCGGCCTCGAACAGGTCCCGCCACAGGGGGTTCGTCTCCGGCGGACCGACCCAGTAGCCGGTGTCGTCCAGGATCGTGAAGCTGCCCGGATCGATCCCGAACTCGAAGTTCGTCCCCGGCGTCTCGGGGCGGACGACGGGGATCTTTCCCGTGATCGAGACCGCGACGTTCGCGGCGACGGCGATCCCGAGGACGGCGAGACCGATCCGCCGGAACGCGGTTCGGGCGGTGGTCGTGATCCAGCCGGTGGCGATCACGGCGACGAACGCGACCAGCGGCAGGGTGTAGCGCGGGTCGCGCAGCGAGAGCACGACCGGCAGCGCGAGGTAGGTGATCACGATCCCGGCGAGCAGCTCTGGTACGCCGGCGCGCCTGCGCATCTCCCGGAACGCCGCCACGAATCCGACCGCGAACAGCGCGAGCAGCGGCACGAAGTACTGGTCGTTGATCGCGGCCCAGGCGTACCAGGTGAGATTGTCGAAGGAGATCCGTGCGTCGCGGTCGAACGCGGTTCCGGTTGCGCCGATCTCGCCTCCCACCGTCGACGCCTCGCCCACGTCGACGACCTCGTTCAGGTGGGCGAGGTAGTACGGACCGGCCACGATGAGGAATGCGGCGGCGGCCAAGGCGAGGTTGCGCCACTGTCGCCACCCGCCGGCGACGAGCATTACGAGCACCGGACCCGCCAGGTAGAGCGGCGCGATCGTCTTCACCAGCATCGCGAGCCCGACGAGCGCGCCCGCGATCACGCTCGCGCGCCGAGCGGTGAAGCACTCGGAGGCCAGCAGCGCGGCGAGCGCGATCGCCACCGTTGCTGCGAGCGGCGCGTCGAGCAGGAAGACGTGGAAGAGGCTGAGCACCATCGGGGTGCCGAGCGCGAAGATCGCCGCCAGCAGCCCGGCGGTCGGTCCGTACACGCGTCTCCCGACGAGGTAGGTGCCCGCGGCGAGCATCGGCGCGAAGACGAGGTTGACGGCGAGCTCACCCCAGTCCTGAATCGGCTCCAGGTGGAGCGCCGGCGCGATCCCGCCGATGAGCTGGACGAGCGGCGGGTAGAAGCGGTCGGTGTCCGGGTCGAAGCCGACGTCGAAGATCCCGCCGAGGTCGCCGGCTCGCAGGAGGTCGCCGATCCGCAGGGCCGTCGTCAGGTGGTCGGCGGGATCGCCGCCGCCCGGCGTTCGCTTGTCGACGGCGAGCCACCACGCCGAGAGCGCGATGAACGCGACGGTCGCAGCCGCGGCGCCGGCGGCCGGGCGTGACATCCGCAGCCGCCCGACGCGGAATTCGCCCGCGCTCACCGCGCCACCGCGCAGAAGGCGAGCCGCCCGATCGCGATCGCCGACGACACCTCCGGACGCTTCCGGATCTCCCTGTACGCGGACCGCACGGGCTTCCAATTCGCGTCGTCGAACACGACGAGCGCGCCCGGAGCGAGGTGCGGCGAGACCGTCGCGAAGTGGTCGATCGTCGGCTGACGCTGGTGCTCGGCGTCGATGAACACGAGATCGAGGGGGGCGCGTTCGGCGGCGGCCACCGGAAGCGTCTGTGCGAGCGGACCGACCTCGACGCCGACGCGGCCGAGGTTGAGCCGGGATAGCCCGTCCTCGGCGCGCGTGGCCCAGTCCTCGAGACCCTCGAGCGTGCGCAGTTGACCGGCGCCGTTCAATTCCAGCGCGGCACCGATGTAGGAGCTCGAGATCCCGAACCCGGTGCCCAGCTCGAGGCAGGAGCCGGGGCGGCTCTCGCGCACCAGGCGCATGAGGAGCAGGGCCCACTCCGGCGCCAGGCTCATGAACGTGGACGCGCCGCCCACGGTCGCCGCCGACTCTGCGACGTCAAACTGCGCCGGTCCGTCCCCCTTGCCCCCGCCTGAGACCATCGGCAGGTCGGTCCGCGCGTGGTTGGCGGCCAGTTCCCGCCGTCGCCCCTCGATCCGCTCGATCCAACGACGCTCCTCCGGGCGCGCAGTTCCGCGCGCCGCGTCGGCCAGCGCCGCGCGAAGCGGACGCATCGCCGAGTCGCGGTCCAGCACGAGTCGCGGCAGCGCCGCGGCCATCCGGGCGCGCGCGAGGCGCGGCGATCCGGCGATTCGGTGGATCAGTGCCACGGCCGGAGCCTTTCAGAGGTCTCGATTCGGCGGCCGGAACGCGCGTCTAGCGGCGGAGCAGGCGTTTGCGGGGACGCGCCGCCGGATGGAATTCGAGGACAGCGTCGCCGACCTCGATCCGTGGCGCCTCGATACCGACGAGCAGGACGCCGAACCCTCCCGATGGCTGGTCGGCGAAGACGCCGCCCTTGGTCATCCGGCCGGGAACGAAGTCGAGGTCCGCGTGGGTCACCTTCTCGTGGCCGGCAGCCGCCTCGATCCCGGCGCGCACGGGGGGATGGAAGGAGTCGTGGGCGAGGATGACGGCGCGCTGTACACGCGGCGAGTCGAGCAGCGAACCGAGATCCGCGGCCACCGCCGCCTCCGTGTGCTCGCCGTCGACGAGGGCGAAGTCGACGTTGCGGTCGAGCTCAGCGAGCGCAGCCGGCAGCGTGCCCCGGCTGTCGCCGCGATGGAACGCCGCATTCGGCGGCAGCTCCGGCGGGCGTTCGAGGTCGAAGGTGTGGACCGTCTCGCTGTGGGCGGCCATCCGCGCGAGGCTTCCGCCCCGCGCCGTCCCCACCTCGATCGACAGCCCGGGACTCAACGCGCACAGGACGCCCTCCAACGCCGCCCGATCTCCCGGCGACATCTGCCAATCTCGCCGCGCGAAGATGTCGATCCGCGCGAGTCTAGAGCCGTCGACCGTGATGTGTGGCACGGCGCGGACTAGACTTTCGACCCTTGCACCTGGGGCGGGTCGACACGAGAGAGAGTCTTGGTGCTGCCGTGATCGGCGCCGGCCCGGCCGGGCTGACGTCCGCGTGGATGCTCGCGCGAGCCGGCAGGAGGGCGACCGTGCTCGAGGCCGACGGCACCGTCGGTGGGATCTCGAAGACGGTGGAGTTCGGCGACTATCGCTTCGACCTCGGGGGGCATCGCTTCTATACGAAGCTGCTCCCGGTCCGGCGCCTATGGGACGAGATGCTCGGCGAGCAGTTCCTGACCCGCCCGCGCATGTCCCGGATCTACTACCGGGACCGCTTCTTCAACTATCCGCTGCGCGCACAGGACGTGTTCCAGGGCCTGGGGGTCGTCGAGTCCGGCCTCGCGGCGGGCTCGTACCTCTACTGGCGCTGGAAGCTCCGCAACACGCGGCCGAAGACGTTCGAGGACTGGGTGGTTGGCCGTTTCGGCCGGCGCCTCTACGACGCCTTTTTCCGCTCCTACACCGAGAAGGTCTGGGGTATTCCCGGCTCTGAGATCCAGGCCGAGTGGGCCGCGCAGCGAATCCAGGAGTTCAGCTTCACGCATGCGGTTCTCGGCGTCCTCGGCCTGCAGCGGGGGGAGCCGCGCACGCTGATCGAGAAGTTCCACTACCCCAGGCGCGGGCCGGGGCAGATGTGGGAGGCGTTCGCCGACGCCGTCGAGACGCGGGGCATCCCGGTGCGCCTCAACCACCGCTGCCTGGCGATCAGCCACGACGCCGGTCGGGTGGAGAGCGTGGTCGTCGGAACGAACGGGCATCGGAGCGAGCACGCGGTGGACGCGGTGCTCTCGAGCATGCCGCTCGCGGAGCTGATCGAGTGCCTCGACCCTCCAGCCCCGGATCACGTCCGCGCCGCGGCCCGGATGCTCAAGTACCGGAACCTCTGCCTGGTGGCGCTGATGACTGACGAGCCGGAGCCGTTCCCCGACAATTGGATCTACCTCCACGACGCGCGCACGCAGGCGGGTCGCGTGCAGAACTTCGGCGCCTGGAGTCCCGACATGGTGCGCGCGGGGACGACCTGCCTCGGCGTTGAGTACTTCTGCTTCGACGACGACGACATCTGGCGGATGCCGGACGCGGAGGCGGTGGAGCTGGCGAAGGGCGATCTCGCGCGGATCGGAGTGCTCGACCCCGCGACCGTCTTCGACGGAGTCAAGGTCCACGTCCCGAAGGCGTATCCGATGTACGACTCGCGGTATCGCGAGGCCGTCGCCGAGATCCGTGGCTACCTCGAGCACTTCGAGAACCTGAGCACCTTCGGCCGCAACGGCCTGCATCGCTACAACAACCAGGACCACTCGATGTGGACGGCGATGCTCGCGACGATGAACTGGACCCAGGGGACCTCGCACGACGTGTGGTCGGTGAACACCAAGGCGGAGTACCTCGAGGAGGGACCGCTGGCCGAAGGCCTCGCGGAGCTCGACCTCGTCGCGTAGAGCGCGCGGGACCCTGTCCGGCGCGGCTCAGCCGGGAGCGCCGCACACGACGACCCCCACCCTCCGCAGCGGGAGCGAGAAAACCACCCGCGGGCGCGACGAGACGACCGCCCACGCGAGCCTCATCTCCCTCGTCTGGGTGATGTCGTCGAGCACGACCACCGCCCCGTCCGCGAGGTGCGGAAGCAGCAGGTCGAAGTGGCGCACGGTCGCCGACAGCGAGTGCTCGGCATCCAGGAAGGCGAAGTCGACCGGGCCGACCGCCGCCAGGAGGTCCGGCAGCGTCTCATCGATGAGGCCGAACCGCAGCTCGATCCAGTCCGAGAGCCCGAGCTCCGCGAAGCCGCGCTCGGCGACGCGCGAGGCCTCGTGGACGTCGAGCGTGACGAGCTTGCCGGCGCCGTTCAGCTTCAGGGCGCTCGCCTGATACGCGCCCGAGAGCCCGAGCCCGGTCCCGAGCTCGAGTGCCGATCGAGGCTCGAGGGTGCGCACGAGCAGGGCGAGGAACCGCCCCCAGACCGGCGAGATGCTCGTCCAGCGGCAGATCTCCCACGTCTGAGCGAGGCGCGCCGCGTACGCCGTGGATTCGTCCGCGGACGCCGCGCCCGCCTCCGCCGCCTCGCTCACGTCGCCGGGAACGATCCCGAGCTCGAGGCCCGCATCCACGACCTCGAACGGGATCTCCGCGCGTCGCACCTCGACGCGGGCGAGGGCGTCGCGCTCCGCGGCGGTCAGGCGTCCGACGGCCGCGGCGGCGAGCGCGCGCCGTAGCGCCTGCACCCGGGGCTCGGCGCGGCTGGCGAGCCGCGCGAGTCCCCATGCGAGGACGAACCGGTGAGCCGCCATCGCCGGCGGCGAGTTCGGCGCCAGGTGGGCGCTGAGCGCGCTCATTCGCCCGCGGCGGCCGGCTCGGCGATCGCGACGATGCCGAGCCTCCGCACGGTGACGGCGGTGGCGACCCGCTCGCGGCGGCGCACAACCCGCCATGCCTCGCGCATCTCCTCGGTCCAGTTGACGTCGTCGAGGACGACGACGGCGCCGTCGGCCAGTGCGGGCAGAAGCGCGTCGAAGGCCGCGAGCGTGCCGCTCCCGGTGTGATCGTGGTCGAGCAGCGCGAACTCCACCGGGTTCGCGTCGGTGATCGCGGCATCGAGGGTGTCCTCGATTCGGCCGGCTCGCAGTGAGACGCGGTCTTCGAGCCCGAGGCCGGCGAGGAACGGCCGGGCGATCGCGGTCATGCCCTCGACGTCGAGGCTGACGAGTCGGCCGCGGCCGTTGAGCTCGAGCGCAGCCGCCTGGTAGGCGGCGGAGACGCCGAAGCCGGTGCCGAGCTCGACGCACGCGGACGGCCGCAGCTCACGCACGAGCCGGATCACGAGCCTGCCGGCGATCGGCGGCAGGCTCATCCACCTGTTCGCCCGCGAGGCCTCCGCGAGCCAGGTCTCGCGCTCGAGCCCGCGGGTGTCGAGGGCGTGCTCGACGGTGGTGGCGGGCAGCAGGTGCCGGTGCGCCTCGATGCGGTCGAGCCACGCCCGCTCCTCCGCGGGCAGCCTTCCGGCCCCGGCGTCCAGGAGCGCGGCGGTGACCGCTGCCGCGCCGCGGCCGCCGTGCGGACGAGGTCGCGCCCCGGCGCCCAGCATCAGCAGGCGGTAGGCGGCGTCGCCGGCGGGCGAGCCGGGTGCCAGGCGCTCCTTCAGACCCATAGAGCCGGGCAGCTTTCCAGACTCCCGGCCGGTGCGGCCCGGCCGACCGTGACTAGACTGCCCTGCGCGTTGATTGCCGGCAGTTCCACGGGCGCGGCGGAGACGCCCGGCAGCGCGCGGCGGAGCGTCGACGTGGTCGCGGCCCTCGTGCGCTCGGACCTGCGGATTCGCTACGGCCGGGGCAAGGTCCGGGTGCTCAAGTGGCTCCTCGACCCGGTCGCGGCGCTCGGCATCTACCTCGTGCTGGTCGCCGTGGTGCTGGACCGCAGCGGCACGGCCGCGGGTCTCAGCCTCGCCTGCGCGATCGTCCCGTTCCAGCTCCTGATCACGAGCGTGCTCAACGCGCTGCAGGCCGTCATCCTGCGCAGCTCGATCATCGTCAACATGGGTTTTCGGAGGACGCTGATCCCGCTCTCGTCCGTGGCGACCGAGTCGGTGGCCGTCCTCGCCAGCTTCACGATGCTGCCGCTGATGATGCTCGTCTACGGCGTCGCGCCCACCGCCGCGGTGCTCTGGGTGCCGGTCGCCTTCGCGGTCACCGTCGCGCTCGCGGCAGCGCTCGCCTACCCGGCGGCGCTGATCGGCGTCTGGTATCCGGAGATGGTCCCGTTCAGCGTCTCGCTACTGCGAGCGCTGTTCTTCATCGCGCCGGGGATCATCGCCCTGGACGCGATCACGGGGACCGCGCGGGACCTGCTGCCGATCAACCCGTTCACCGGGATCTTCGAGCTCTTCCGCCACGCGCTTCTCTACGGCGATTCCCCTCCCGCCTGGCAGGTGCTGGTGCCGCTCGGCTTCGCCGCCGCGATTCTCGCGCTCTGCCTCCCCCTCTACCGCCGCGAGCAGGGCGAGCTCGCGAAGCTGGTCGGATGAGCGCCGTGGTCGCGGAGCACGGCGTTCGCTCCGGCGCGGGCGAGGTCCGGCTGCGCGGCGTCGGGGTGCGATTCGACTTCGACGGCCAGGGTCGGGTGCTCACGCCGGTCCTGTCCCACCTGCGCCGCCGTCGCGGCAGCGCGTGGGGTCTCAGCGACGTCGACCTCCACCTCGAGCCGGGGTCCGCGCTGGCGCTGGTCGGCGCGACCGGCTCCGGGAAGACGACGCTTCTGCGGGTGCTCGCCCGCGTCCTGCCCCCGGACGCCGGCGAGGCCGAGATCGAGGGCCGCGTCGGATCGCTTCTCGCCGCCGACGCCGGGCTCCAGCTCCTGCTCACAGGGCGCGAGAACTCCGAGCTGCTCGGCGTCCTGGCCGGCCAATCGGTTCGCGAGGCGCGCGCCGGGCTCGAGGCCGTCGCCGAGCGCTCCCGGCTCGGCGACGCCTTCGATCGCCCCGTCCACACCTACTCGGCCGGGATGCGAGCCCGGCTCGGCCTCGCCGTGATCCAGTCGATCTCGCCGAGGGTGCTGCTGCTCGACGAGGTCTTCGAGGCCCTCGACCACGAGTTCCGCGGCATCGTCGAGCGCTTCGCCCGCGGCCTTCGGGAGCGGGGCGGGATCGTCGTCGCCGCGGGGCACGACCACGACGCCCTCTCGCGGATCTGCCCGCAGGCGGCCTGGCTCGAGGGGGGCCGCGTCCGGATGCAGGGGCCGTTCGCGGAGGTGATCGCCGCCTACCGCGCGGCGTAGGCCTCGATCACCTCGGCCGCGCGACGGGCGCCGTCGTTCGCGGCCGCCCAGGCCGCGAGCTCGCCGGCGCGGGCGGCGAACCGCTCCTCCTCGAGCAGCCGCCCGAGGGCGGCGCGCAGCGACGCGGGCGCCGCGAGGCGCCGCGGCACCATGAGGCCTGCCCCGGCCCAGGTCACGCGGGCGCCGTTCTCGGCCGTCTCGGCGCCCGCGGGCACGACGAGCGGGGGCACGCCGGCGCACAGGGCCCGGGCGACGGTCCCGTGGCCGCCGCTCGTGACCACGGCCGCCGCGAGCGGCAGCACCTGCGAGTAGGAGAGCCAGTCCACGACCGCGGCGTTGGGCGGCACCGGTCCCGGCCACGTCGTTCCGCGCCGGTTCACGGTCGCGACCACCCGAACCGGCTCAGCCGCGAGGCCGCGGAGCGTCGCGCGGACGAGCTCCTCGCCCGCGTGCACGGTGCTCGCCGCGACGACGATCAGCGGGCCGTCGCCCGGCGGCAGCTCCACGTCGGGGTGCGGGACCTCGAACGCGAGGGGCCCGGTGACGTGGACGTGAGCAGGCCATCGGCGCGGATACTCGAGTTGCGGAAATGTGGCCACGAGCGCGAGCTCCTCGCTGAGCGGCCCGTAGGTGGTCACCGCGCGGTCGGCCGCGAGCGGCGGCAGGCCGAGCTTCGCGCGCGTGGAGTCGACGAGGCGCGGCACGCGCCGCAGCCAGCGGCCCGAGCGCCGCCACCGTCGCGTCGCGGGTTCGAGCGCCGACCAGACGGTGTAAGTGAGCCGCGTCCGGGGCGCGACGAAGCCCTGCTCGAACGGGGGCAGGCCGCGCCCCTGGACCGGATAGACGAGCGGGATCAGGCTCGCCCAGGACACCCGCGTGAGCTCCGCGGCGAGGCCCGGAGCGGGCGCGACCATGTCGGCGACCACGAGGTCAGGGGAAAAGCGCTCGAGCACGGGCCGAAGCCCCTCGACGGTCTCGATCACGGTCGCCTGGCCCGCGTCCGCGGGCGCGGCGGCGGGGAAGGCGACGTAGTCGACCGCCGGGGTGAACTCCATCCCGAGCCCGGTCACCGTCTCCCGCCAGCGCTCGGAGAGCTCGACGAGGACCCGGTGGCCGCGGGCACCGAGCTCTCGGGCAAGCGCCAGGGCCGGGAAGGCGTGGCCCTCGCCGAACCCGGCTGAGACCATCACGCGCAAGCGTGCTCCTCGACCAGGGCGGCCGCGCGCTCGGCGCCGTCATGCTCGCGCGCCCAGCCGGCGATCTGCCGCGCCCGCTCCACGTACTCACGGCCGGCGAGCAGCCGGCGGGCCGCGGCTCGCAGGCTCGCGGCGCCGAGCAGGCGTCCCGGCACCATCGCGCCCGCGCCCGCCCAGGCGACGCGGGCGCCGTGCTCGGCGTCGTCGGGCATCGCCGGGCTCACCAGCACCGGCACGCCCTCCGATAGCGCGCGGACGACCGTCCCGTGGTTGCCGTGGCAGACGACGAGCGACGCCGCCGGGATCGCGAGCGAGAAGTCGACCCAGTCGACGACCGTGCAGTTGGGCGGCGTCGCCAGATCGTCGAGGTCGCGGCGGCCGCTGAGCGTCACCAGGATCCTCACCGGCTCGTCGGCCAGCGCCGCGATCGAGGTTCGCACGAGGCGCCCGTCCGGGTCCTTGGCGGTGCTGGGGGCGACGAGGACGAGCGGCTCGTTCCCCGGCGGGAGCTTCACCGCCGGCGCCGGCGGATCGAGGATCAGGGGCCCGGTCACCTGCACGTTCGCGGGCCAGACACGCGGATACTCGAGGTGGGGCAGCGTCGCGACCAGGTGGAGCTCGTCCGCTCGTGGGCGGTCGAAGCTCTCGAGCGGCGCGAGACCGAGCGCTCGGCGCTCGGCGTTGAGGCTGGTACGCGAGGCGCGCAGCCACGCGGTCGAGGGCAGCCGGGTGCGCGCGAGCGGCGCCGCGAGGCGCCAGGTCGCCGCGCCGAGGCGCGTCCGCGGCGGGAGCAGCCCGAGGGAGAAGGGCGGCAGCTCCCGCTCGGTGACGTACGGGTAGACCTCCGGGAACAGGATCGCGCGCCGGATCCCGGCCGCCTCGGCCGCGAGCGCCGGGGTGAGCGTGAGCGCATCGCTCACGACCACGTCCGCGCCGAATCGCTCGGCGCTCGCGGCGAGCGCCCGAACGACCGCAACGCGCCCATCGGCGGCCGAAGCATCGCTCACGATCTCATCCGTGCCGCCGTCGAAGCGAAGCCCCAGGCGGTCGACCATGGGCCGCCAGCGCTCGATCGCGTGCACGAGGACCTCGTGGCCTCGAGCCGCGAGCGAGCGCGCGAGGGCGAGCGCCGGGAGCGCGTGGCCCGCGAGGTCCTCGACGCCGATGATCACGCGCACGCGGCCGTTCACGGCGCCAGCCCCTCGACCAGGGCCGCCCCGGCCGCCGCGCCATCGTTCTCGCGCGCCCATGCGCCGATCTCCCGCGCGCGGCCCGCGAAGCGGTCCTCGCCCAGGAGCCGCCTCACCACGGCCCGCAGGCTCGACGGGGCGAGCAGCCTGTTGGGCAGCATCAGCCCGGCGCCCGCCCACGTAACGCGGGCGCCGTTCTCGGCCATGTCGCCGGCCGGGGGCACGATCAGCACCGCGACGCCGGCGGCCAGCGCCCGGGCGACCGTGCCGTGGCCGCCGTGGCAGACGACGAGGGCGGCATCGGGCAGCACCTGGGAGTAGGAGACCCACTCGTGCACCCGAGCGTTCGCCGGCGCCTCCGGCACGAGCGCGCCCGCGCGATTCGCGCTCGCGATCACCCGAACGGGCTCCTCGGCGAGCGCCTCGAGCGCCGTCGAGATCAGGCGCATGTCCGGGTCGCGCTCGGTGCTGGCGGCGACGACTACGAGCGGCCCGCCCGCTGCCGGCAGCTCGACCGGTTGGTGATCGAGCTCGAACGGCATCGGCCCGGTGACGTGGACGTGCGCCGGCCAGTGGCGCGGGTACTCGAGCTGCGGGAACGTCGCGACCAGCGCCAGGCGCTCGCTGATCTGCCCGTCATAGCCGCCCAGCGGCGGCAGGCCGAGGTCCGCGCGCACGGCATCGAGCTCGGCGCGGACCCGCCCCAGCCGCGTCGCCGGCAGGCGCGTCCCCGCAGCGCTCCACGCAACCCGCCACCCAAGCGCGCCCGCCGCGCTTCGGGGTGGCAGCAGACCGAGCGGATAGAGCGGAAGACCCGGCTCGCGGACCGGGTACGGATGCGGGATCAGCGTCGCGCGAGGGACGCCCGCCACGTCGGCGGCGAGCGCGGGCGCGAGCGTGAACATGTCGGCGACCACCGCGTCGGCCCCAATGTCGCCCAGTACCGGGCCGAGCTCGCGGGCGGCCGCCGCGAGCCCTGGCGCGTCGCCGCCGGCGTCCGCGGATGCGAAGCCGATCCGCTCGCGAGCGGGCAGGAAGCCAAGCCCCAGCTCCTCGATCACTCCCCGCCACCGCTCGAACGTCTCGACCCAGACGCCGTGGCCGCGGCCACGCAGCGCCCGGGCGAGCGAGATCGCGGGGAAGGCGTGGCCGGTCCAGCCGACCGCGGCGATCACGACCCTCATCGCGGGCTCATGCCGATCTCGAGCGCGGCCAGGCGGCCACCGGCGCCGGGCGGCCGCGGATCCGGCGCGCGAGGCCCGGGGCGATCAGGACGATGTCGGTGAGCGCGCGGTCGAGGCGGGCCGCCGCCCCCGAGCGCAGCCGCAACGGCAGCTCGTCCGAGTCGAGCCTCAGGGTCACGTCCGGAGCGAGCAGGAGCCGCGTGAGAAGCCGCGAGTAGACGTTGGTCCTCATCCTCACCAGCCAGGGCTTGTGCGAGGCGTGGTGAAGGAGGAACGGCTCGACTCCATCGCGGTAGGCGCAGCGCAGCGCGCCGGCGTCGAGGAGCCGGATCCCGGCAAACGGCGGGATCGGCGCGAGGCGCGCGGGCAGAGCCTCCACCTCCCTCGGCGCGAGCAGCGAGCGGGCGACCGCGTTGAAGACGTCCTGGTCGAGGAAGAAGAGGGCGTCGCCCGGATCGCCGTCGGCGACCCAGGTGCCCGCGCGATCGACCCGCGGCAGCCGCTCGCCCATCGCCTCCAGCAGCCTGCGGCCCGGCTCGCCGCCGGCGAGGATCGCGCTCGAGCTCAGGTAGCGGTCGCGTCGCACCTCCGGCAGGTCGAGGAGCTCCGACCAACTCGCGAAGTGGCGGTCGACGTCGTTTTCAAACGCGACGACCCGGCCGGCGGCGGCCGCACGGATCGGCCCCGCGAGGGACCCGGTGACGATCACGTCGGCGTCCAGCAGAACCATGACCTCCGCCGGCTGCAGGCCCGGCGCGACGAGCTTCAGCGTGCTCGGCGGCTCCTCGCTCGGCGCCTCGACGATGGTCGCGTGCCGCCCGAGCACGGCGCGCTGGCCCGGGGTCATGCCGCAGTCGAGGACGACGAACGGCTCGGAGTGACCGGCGAGCCGGAGGGAGTTGAACAGGGCCACCGCGCCACAGAAGAAGTCGCGGCCGGTGACGCAGTAATAGGCGGTCGCCGTCATCGGCGCAGCACGTAGCGGTTGACGACGTCGATCAGGTCGACGCGCGCGCGCTCCGCGCGCGCCAGCGGCCCGCCGCGGAGGCGCAGCGGCACCATCTCCGGCGGCACAGTCACGGCGATGTCCTCGCCGAGCAAGAGGCGCGCGAGCAGCCGCGAGTAGAGCCCGTGGTAGATCGGGTCGATCCACGGCTTGCGGTGGAAGTGATGGAGCACATAGGGTCGGGTCCCGTCGTCGTACGCGACTCGCAGCGATTCGGCGTCGATCAGCTCGAGGCCCGGGAACGGCGGGTTCGGAGCGAGCCGGTTCGTGAGGCGCTCCACCGTCGTGTCCTCGATGACCGTGCAGAGGATCGCGTTGAGCACGTCCTGCTCCGGATACAGGAACGGGTAGTCCTCGTCGGCGTCGCCGAAGAGCGTCCGCGAGATCTCCACCCGACCCTGGCGGTCGTCGAGCAGCTCGAGCACCCGGAGCCCGACCTCGCCGCCGAGCACGACGAGCCCCGAGCTCACGTACGGCCGCCGGCGCGCGGTGCCGAGGTCGAGGAGCTCCCCCCACTCGGGACGAAACCGCGGCCGATCGTTCAAGAACGCGACGACCTGCCCGGGCGCGGCCAGCTCGAGCAGATCGGCGAGCGGGCGCGTCACGATCATGTCGACGTCGATCAGGACCATCACCGAGGTCGGGTGAAGCCGCGGCGCGAGCGTCTTGGAGAGCCACGGCGGCTGGTCCGGATCGCCGTCGACGATCGTCGCCTCGGCCGCGAGCAGCTCCCGCTGCTCTGCCTCGAGCCCGAGGTCGAGCACGAAGACCGGCTCGGATTGGCGCTGGAGGCGAAGCGAGTTGACCAGCGCCACCGTGCCCAGGAAGTACTTCGCGTCGGCGACGCAGTAAAAGGCGGCGGGCCTCACCGCGTTGCACCCGCGCGCCGCCGCCTGCCCTCGATCCAGTCGGGGATCACGTCTCTGACGTACCAGCGGGCGAGATCGAACGCATCCACCCGGCGCCGCTCGAGCCGCGCGATGAGCCCGGTCCGCATCCGCAGGGGGATCTCCTCAGGCGGGTAGCGAAGCGGCGCGCTCGGGGAGAGCCAGGCGCGGCGCAGGAGCTCGGAGTAGATGCCGTGGTACATCGGCTCGAGCCAGGGCTTGCGCACGAACTGATGGATGACGTACGGCTCGTTACCCGCCGCGTCGACGCACCGCAGGCCCTCGCGGCCGAGCGGCCGGATGCGGCGAAAAGGCGGCACCGGCGCCAGCGCCGGATCGAGCGTCGTCACCCGGTCCGGCTCGACGGCGGTGCAGAGGATCGCGTTGAGCACGTCCTGGTCGATGTACCGAAACGGGTAGTCGCGCTCGTCGCGCTCGAAGAACGAGGCGTCGTAGTCGACGCGCCGCTGGCGGTCGTCCCAGAGCTCCAGCACGCGCCGTCCGGTCGGGCCGCCGAGCACGACGAGCCCCGAGGAGACGTACGGGCGGGGCCGCGCCGTGCCGAGGTCGAGGAGCTCCCCCCATTCGGGCACGAACCTGTCGATGTTGTCCTTGACCGCGATCACGCCGTCCGCGGCTCCGTCGATCAGCGGCCGCAGCGAGCGGGCGACGACCATGTCGACGTCGATCAGCACCATCACCTCGCTTGGATGGCGAAGCGGCGCCACGGTCTTCAGCAGGTACGGCGGTGTGGCGTCGGGGGCCGGGATCACGTTCACCTCGCGCTCCAGCAGCCGCCGGTGGGTTTCCGTGAGCCCGCAGTCGAGCACGTGGATCGCTTCTGTATGACCGGACATTCGCACTGAGTTGACGAGACCGACCGCCCCCGGGAAGTAGAGCTCGCTCGAGATGCAGTAGAAGGCGACGTCGCTCATCGCCACGCCTCGCGGCGGTGCCGGCGGTCCTCGAGTCGGATCGCGATCGGTCGCGGGAGCCGGTCCCCGAAGTGCCAGCGCAAGAAATCGCGCGCGTTGATCCGGGCTCGCTCCACGCGCCCCGCGCGATTCGCGAGCAGCCGCTCCGGGAGCCACTCGTCCGGCACGCGGATGGCCACGTCGTCGCCGGTCAGAAGCCGCCGCAGAAGCTGCGAGTAGACGCCGTCGAAGGTGGGCTCGAGCCACGGCTTCCGCAGGTACTGGTGCACCGCGTACGGCTCCGCGCCATCGCGGTAGCTGCACTCGAGCGACCTCGGGTCGACGACGCGCAGGCCGCGGAACGGCGGCGTCGCCGCGAGGCGCTGTTCGAGCGAGTCGACGCGCTCGGGGTCGATCCGGGTTGCGAGGATCGCGTTCAGCAGGTCCTGGTCGGCGTAGAGGAACGGGTAGTGGCGGACGTTCCTGCGCCACAGCGTGAGCTCGAAGTCGACCCGCGACCGAAGCTTGTCGAGCAGGTCGAGCGTGCGCTGCCCGGGCTCGCCCGCGGCGATGACGAGCGAGGAGGAGACATAGGGCCGGCGGATCGCTCGGCCGGCGCCGGTGAGCTCGCCCCACTCTTCGAAGAAACGCTGCTGGCGGTCGCGGAAGGCCACGATCCGCCCCTCGGCGGCGCGCTCGAGCAGCGGCGTCAGCGATCGCGTCACGACGATGTCGGAGTCGACGAGCACGCTGACCGCCGGCCCCCGCGAGAGCGGGATCACGGCCTTGAGGAGCCACGGGGGCACGTCCGCCGGCGCCGGCGTGATCGTCGCCTCGGCGGCGAGCGCCTCGCGCTGCGCGGGCCGCAGCCCGCAGTCGAGGAGCAGGACCGGCTCGCCGTGCCCGACCAGCCGGAGCGAGTTGACGAGCCCGACGGCGCCGAGGAAGTAGCGCTCGTCGGCGACGCAGCAGAAGGCGATGTCGCCGTACACGGTCATCCGCGTGCGAGCGCGCGGCGGGCTCGCCGGCCGATGCGCTTACCGGCGTCGATCCGCTTGCGGGCGGCGTACCCGCGCAGCCCGCGGCGCAGGCGCAGCGGCACGAGGCGCTCGGGCACCCTGACCGGGAGGTCGTCGGCGTCGAGCAGCCGGCGCAAGAGCCGCGAGTAGATCCCGTCCTCGGTTGGCTCGAGCCACGGCTTGGTCAGCCAGTGGTGGATCACGTAGGGCTCGGCGCCGTCGTCGTAGGCGCAGGCGAGCGTCGCCTCGTCGACGATCTCGAGGCCGGCGAACGGCGGGCTCGCCGACAGGCGCGGGTCGAAGACGCGGATCTCCCGATCGGCGGCGCGGGCCGCGAGCACGGCGTTGATCAGGTCCTGGTCGGCGTGAAGGAGCGGATAACCGGGGACGTTTCGCCGCCAGAAGGTGAGCTCGAAGTCGACCGCGTCGCGGCGCTCGTCGACGAGCTCGACGAGCTCCCGGCCGAGCCGCCCGCCGCAGAAGACGAGCCCGGTGGACACGTACGCCACCGGCCGCACGTCGCCGAGGTCGAGAAGCTCGCCCCACTCCGGGCAGAAGCGCTCCATCTCCGCGCCGCCGGCGATCA
>Ga0126307_10000085_pt1 | contig 52109 bp, 50 predicted proteins | sample Plot28_FD_89955 | JGI IMG/M metagenome (GOLD analysis project Ga0126307, IMG submission 89955) | Serpentine soil microbial communities from UC McLaughlin Reserve, CA, USA - Plot28 | ecosystem: Environmental > Terrestrial > Soil > Grasslands | place: USA: UC McLaughlin Reserve, Lake County... | reverse complement strand
GTCGAGCTATGGGCGGTCCAGCGCGAGCTCGACTTCCCGAGCACCGTCTTCGGCCTGTCGCACGAGGAGGCGACCATGGAGCGGGTGGCCGCGCGCTACTCGGAGCGCTTCGGGCGCCATCTCTTGGATCGCGTCGTCGCCCGTGAGCCGAACCGTCCGGTGCTGCGAACATGGTGGCGTGCCCCTCATCGCGCACGCCGGACACACGCTCGTCACGGTCGCCTACTTCGTGCCGGTAGTCGCCTTCATCGCCTGGCTACTCGTCACGCAGCTGCGCGAGCGCAGGCGCTCGTCGGGCGGGGAGCGCGGCTGACCTCGCACGGTTCCGTCACTGCCGTTTGCGGCCGTCCGCTTGTCCTCAGCCTGCACGTCGGAACGCGATACCGAGCCTGTAAAGACCTTCATCCGTCCGTCCTTCAGCACGAGCTCGGGAACCCGCGACGCTCGTCGTGGTGAGGATCGAAACGGCGGCGTAAAAGGCCTCGACGACGACGTTCCACCTCTGAGTGAGCGCGTACGTGAGCGTCCCCGTCACGACGAGCAGCGACCCGAGGCGAAGACGGTCGCGAACTCCCCCTCGCGCCGCGCGTACGCGAGCGCGCGTTCCACCCGCCGCAGCATCAGAAGCGCCGACAGGATCGCTTGAAGGATTCGCTCCGGAACGCCTCTGTCCTTGCGGGAGGCCCCGACGGCTCGCGCTATGCTCGTCACTCGCTCAAGCGGGCGTAGCTCAGTTGGTTAGAGCGCCGGCCTGTCACGCCGGAGGTCGCGGGTTCGAGTCCCGTCGCTCGCGCTTAAACCCCTGCAAACTGCGGTTTCTATGTGAGCGGTGCGCTTTTCCGCGCGGACCAACACGTACGCCACCCGGTCACCTGGAACGCCGAGCCGTCCGGGCTCGGCCGCGTCGAGTCGCGCCCCCGCCATCGACTTGACGGGGTAACCCCAGATCGCCTCGATCCTCATATCTCCTTCCCAGTTGCGCGGCCATCGCAGGCGGCGGGTCGCCTTGTCGATGGGTCGCCGTTAATGCTCGCGTCGCGTCGCGCGGGTGCTACTCGGACGCTCGCTCTCGCACGACCGCGAGCATTGCGCCCCGTCAGCCGGGGATTCTGCCGACCACGGACCAGGCGCGTGCGGTGAGCTCGAATGGACCCTCACCCACCCCGAGACGCCGGCGCAAAGCGTCGCGAAGTGCGGCTCGGTCGTCCTCCTCGAGCGACTTGCAGAACGCGCCGGCTGGACCAACTCCGGTCGGCAACGGCGACCACAGATCCTCGAAGTTCGCGTACTTGGCGCGTGCCACGAGCGAGCCGAAGCGCACTGATCCCAGGCCGGCGGCGCGCCATAGCTCGGCGAGCTCGCCTTCGGCGCACCAGCGCATCACGACGCCCTCATCAGCAGCGGCGCCGCGTTCAGGATCGACTTCGCGGGCAGCGTCCCAGAACGCGCGGAGCAGCGTCATCTCGCCCCCGTAATCCCACACAGATGAGGCGACGACTCCTCCAGGACGGGTCACACGCGCCATCTCGCGCACCCCCGATTCGCCGTCGCGCATGAAGTTGACGACGAGCTGCGAGACGGTGGCGTCAAATTCTCCATCGGCGAACGGCAACGCCTCGGCACCAGCCTCGACCACGTCGACCCCGGGCAAGCGCCTCCGGCATGCATCGACGAACGGCGTTGATGGGTCCGCCGCCGAGACTCTCGCCGCCCCGAGCCGCTCCACCAGCATGGCGGCCAAGGCACCCGGCCCGCAGCCGACGTCGAGCGTCCGCATCCCGGGTTCGACACCCGCGAAGTCGATCAGCGCCGTTGCGAGCTCAGCGCCATAGCGCCCGACGAAGCGGTCATAGGCATCGGCTGATGCCCGAAAGGTCTCAGCACCTGCCATCGCAACCGCGACTGGCCTCAACGGCATCGAACAGCTCCTTCTGCTTCGCAGTTGCCCCATCGGGATCGACGAAGCACCGCGAGCAATGCGGCGCGCAGACTGCCGATGTGCGAGCCATTCCTGTGACCTTTCGTGTTCGCTGGGAGGCGACGGTAACCAGCGCCCGTTCGTCGCGTCGATACGCCGTTCGGCGGTATTTCGCCGAATCTAGCGCGGATTGGTCCCTATGTCCCCGCCTGGTGCGAGCGACGGCCGCGGCCCGGTTGGCGACCCCCAGCCTGGCGTAGATGTTGTCGAGGTGCTTTGGCTGCGCCTCAATCGTCAAGCCGGGCACGGCGAGCGTGATTGGGTGCGGGGACGGCGCGCCTTGACATCAGACATCTATGTCTGATTTAGTAACCCAGACACTACTGTCTGAGTTACGAAATGGAGTCGACATGTACCGCCGCCCCCACGCGCCCAGCAGCAGCCGCAGCAGCAACAGTTCTCGACCCGCTCTGCTCGCGGTGCTTTTGGTGGCGCAGCTGATGGTCATCCTTGACATCTCTGCCGTGAACCTGGCGCTGCCGGACATGGCGAGTGACCTCGGCATCGGCGGTGGGGACATCACTTGGACGATCACGAGCTACTCGCTGGTGTTCGGCAGCCTGCTGCTGCTCGGCGGGCGCGCCGCTGATCTGCTCGGACGCCGACGCGTCTTCCTTGCCGGTCTGACGGTCTTCACGCTCTCCTCGCTCGCCTCGGCGCTCGCGGGCGACGGCGCCGCGCTGTTCGCGGCCCGGGCAGGCCAGGGTCTTGGCGCCGCGCTGCTCTCGCCCGCGGCGCTGTCGATTATCACCACCACCTTCACAGGATCCGAACGCACGAAGGCGCTTGGCGCCTGGGGCGCGGTCGGCGGCGCGGGCGCCGCAATCGGCGTCCTCCTCGGAGGCGCCCTGACGGAGCTCGACTGGCGCGCGATCTTCCTGATCAACCTGCCCGTCGGCGTCGTGGTCGCGGTCGTAGCCCGCACGATCGTCCCGGCTGATCCGGCGGGGCCGAGTTGGCGTGGACTCGATCTCCGCGGCGCGCTCGTCGCGACCACGAGCCTCGCGGCGCTGATATACGCGATCTCGCAGGCCGACAGCGCAGGCTGGATGTCGATCCAGACACTCGGCATCGGCGCGCTGGCGCTCGTCGGGCTGGCCGGCTTCGCCGCGCTCGAGCGCCACACCGCCCGGCCTCTGCTACGCGTCGACCGGCTCGCAGACCGCGCCGTCGGCGGCGGCTTCGGATTGATGCTCGCCGCCTCGGCGGTCCTGTTTGGCACATTCCTGCTGTTGTCCCTGTACATGCAGGATGTGCTCGGCACCGGCCCGCTCGAGACGGGGCTCGCCTTCCTTCCACTGGCCCTTGCGGCGGGCGCCGGCGCCCACGTCGGCAGCCAGCTCATCAGCCGCGGCGGTGTGCGCGTCCCGATGGCCGGCGCGTTCGCGGTCAGCGCGGCTGGGCTCCTTCTACTCTCGGGCGCAGGCCCGGATGGCAGCTATCTGACTGACGTCCTGCCGGGGATGCTGCTCGCAGGCATAGGCCTCGGCATCGTGCTGGTCGCGGTCGCCGTAGCCGTCCTTACCGGCGCACGCGACGAGGAGAGCGGCATGCTCTCCGGGTTGAACACGACCGGCCACGAAATCGGTGGCTCCCTTGGGGTCGCGGTGCTCGTGACGATCGCGACGGCTGCGATTGGAGCTGCACCCGCGTCGGGCGCAGGGGCGGCGTTCGCAAACGGGATCGGCGACGCATTTATGGCGGCAGCCGGGCTCGCCGTCGCCGCCAGCCTGGTGGCCCTAATCGTCCTACCCTCCGCACGCGCGTTCCTGCCCAGGCTACGGCTGGCACCAAGCTCTATGCCGATCCACTGACCCAGCATGGCTTCTGCGCACACCCCCACCCCACGCGAGCGCCGCCCCCGACGTGCGGACGCCGAGCGAAGCGAGGCACGCATCCTTGACGCCGCCGTCGAGGCGCTGGCGGACGATCCCGAGGCCAGCATGGCCGAGGTGGCCCGCCGAGCGGGCGTAGTACGAGCCACGGTCTACGTGCATTTCCCGACACGCGAGGCGTTGATTGCCGCGGTTACGGAGCGGGCGATGTCCGAAGTCGTCGCCGTCATCGTGGCGGCCGACCCCGAGCGCGGCGACCCGGCGGACGCACTCCGCCGGGTCGTGACCGAGGGCTGGCGGACACTCGGGCGCTACCACGCGCTGGTGGCGATCAACAGCCGGCTTCCAGACGCCGAGCTGCATCAGCGCCACCGGACGGTCTTCGCCGCGCTCGAGTCGCTGATCGAACGCGGCCAGCGAGGAGGTTCATTCCGTAACGACGTGCCAGTTGCGTGGCACCTCTCGATGCTCGTGGCGCTGATACACGCGGCGAGCGCCGAGTTGCGCGCCGCGCGCGTGCCACCGGACGCCGTCGAGTCGGCGCTCGTGGCGACCGCACTTGGCGCGGTTGGTCGCTCGGGATGAGCTCTAAGACGCGCGCATGGCGCCCGCCGCCGAAGGGACGCACACGTTGAGCGTGCAACATGACCACTCCCCTGCCCAAGGGATACTAAGCGGACGATGTCCCGAGACGAGACGGACGCCGGAGCGGTTGCGTCGACGCCGCTGTCCGCGAGCGAACGCGATTGGCTCGACGGGCTCTATGCCGTCTGGAACGAATCGGGGCCGGAAGGCCTGGCGCGGGCTGCTTGGCACCCAGGCATTACCTGGCACGATCCGCCGGACGCGCCGGACACCGGGGTCTTTCAGGGCATCGACGCGGTCGTTGAGCACCTCCGCGATCGCCTGGAGGCGATCGGCAGCGCGACCGTAACGGTCAATGCAGCTCTGTGGGCGAATCGCGACACGGTTCTGGTCGAAATCTCCCTGCGCTCGGGAGGGCGATCGAGCGGCATCGAGCTCGACGTGCCCGTGTTCCACGTGCTGCATATCGACGACGGGCGTGTGACTGAAGTCTGGGAGTACTTCCAACGCGACCAGGCCCTTGAGGCCGCCGGCCTGCGCGAGTAGGCGGTCGAAAAGAAGAACCTGGAGCAAGCGCTCTCCAGAGTCGACGGCTTGGTCGCAAGACGGCGCGGGCGTGCTCGACCAGGGAGGCCGCTCTCGAGGCCGCCGGGGCTGCGGGAGTTGCGCGGGTGGCGACGGACCCGTGCCACCACGGAGGGAGGACTGTTGCTGGCCCCGTTTCGCGGCGGAGCATGCGGGCGTAGCTTCGGGCGACAGGTCGAACTACGAAGGGGTCAGATGCGCAAGCCAGTGACACTTGCCGCCACGGTGCTGTCGCTCGCGTTGGCCGCGCCCGCCTCGGCGGCGACCGCGGATCCGCACGCCAGCTGTGCCGGAACCGTCTACGCCAGCATTGCTGGTCAGCCCGGAGCCCGCGCCGACATCCAGTTCTTGTACGTCTTCCCGGATGCAGCCGCATATGGAGTACCGCCCGGCGTGCTCCAGAGCGGGTTCAGCCGCTACCACCAGCCTCTGGAGGAGTGCTAGGGGGGCCGACGAGCTCACGCGGTGGTGGGCTGCTCCTCCGACTCGCGGGCGTCCAGCGCGCGCGAGATCGCCTGGGAGGTTTCGTCGCGTTCCATCCTCTTGTCGATCAGCGGGTTCAGGATGCCGCGGAGCACGGAGAGCACTACCCAGCGGCGCGGCCGGATGATGCGCGGCGCGCGACGCTCGATGCCCTGGACGATCGCTTCGCCGGCTGCGCGCGCTGGCAGCCGCTTTTGGAGGACGCGCGGGAAGGTCGAGAACATCGGCTCGGCAAGTGGATCCGCGTCGATCGCCCGGCGGACCATCTCGGTGTCGATGAAGCCGAAGTACGCCACGCTCGCGCTCGCCCCGTGCTGGACGAGCTCGACTCGCAGCGCCCGGCCGAACTGCTCGACCGCGGCCTTGCTCATCGCGTACGCGCTCGCGCCCGCGCCGTTGCCGAAGGCGTAGACCGACGCGATGACGACCACGTGCCCCCTTCGCCGGACGACCTCGGGCAGCGCCGCGTCGACCGTCCGCACCACGCCCATCAGGTTCACGTCGAGCACGCGCTCAAAGCCCTCGCTTGCCGCGGCGCGGAAGGTCGCCGCGCGCGCCGCGATGCCCGCGTTCGCGACCACCACGTCGAGTCCGCCGAAGCGCTCGACGGTCGCGGCCACGGCTTGCTGCATGGCGCCGCGGTCGGTCACGTCGGCGGCGAGCCCGATCGCGCGTGCGTCGTCGAGGCGCGTCGCAGCCGCCTCCGCGGCGTGCGCCTCGAGGTCCACGACCGCCACCTGCGCACCTCGCGAGATCAGCTCCTGGGCGGTCGCAAAGCCAATCCCCCGCGCCGCGCCCGTGACGAGCGCAACCTTCCCGTTCAACTCAAAGGACGCCACCGTGCGACTCTAACCCCGCGGGCCGGCTTCGGCGCTCGTGCAGCCGCGCGAGCACCGGGAAGAGCAGTCGCTGGAGCGGCGCCGGGGGCATGGGCGGGAAGCCGAGGACGACCATCTCCCGATGCCGCTCGGCGAGCGCGGCCGCCTCGAGCAGCGCAGCGGGCGTTCGCGGTAGACCGCGCGAGCTGAGCTTGCCGGCGCGCGAAAGCTCGCCGAGCTCTTCGAGGAACTGCTCGAGCGTCAACGGCGGGGTGACGTCGCACACGAAGTGCACGGGCTCGCCGCTCCTGTTGCGGTAGGCGTGGCGCGTGCAGGCCGGGACGACTACGGTCTCGCCGGGAGCAGCGGTGCGCCAGCGGCGTCCTGCGAGGAAGCTCGGGCGCCCCGCCAGCACTCGGAAGCGCTCCTCCATAGCGGGGTGCGCGTGCGGCGTCACGCCCCCGCCCGGGTCGACCCAGGTCTCGACGTGGAGGACCTCGTTGCCCTGCTCGTCGCGGCTACGGTTGAAGCTGTAGCGCTGCCTCAGAACCGGATCCTCGATCACTCGCGCGCTCACGGCCGTCTCCTTCCTGCTCTAACCTAGTGATGAGTAGGTAAGTTACCTAGCGAGCATTAGGTTGTCAACGAAGCAACGGCACACGCGAGACGGCGCGCGTCGGCGTTTGAGCGCCGGCGCGCGCCGGGAGCTGATCGAGTGCGCCGCGCTCGAGGTGTTCGCCGAGCGCGGTTACCACCGGGCGGCGATCGACGAGATCGCGCGCCGTGCCGGCATCACCCCGCCCGTGCTCTACGACCACTTCGACTCCAAACTCGCGCTGCACCGCCGCCTGCTCGAGCGCACGCGCGACGAGCTGCTCGCCATGTGGCGAGAGCAGCTGGGGGGCGACGAGCCGGCCGCCCTGCGCATCCCGCGCGCGCTCGACGCCTGGGCGCGCTACGTGCAGGAGCACCCCTATGCCCCGCGCATGTTCTTCGTCGAGACCACGGGCGAGCCCGAGATCCGGGCGGTCCACCGTGACGTCCAGGCGCAGGGTCGCGCCGCACTGGGCGCGCTGCTCGAGCACGAGCCGGGCGCGGTGCGTCTCGCCGGCGCGGACGACGCGCAGTCGCTCGAGATGCTCGCCGAGGTGATTCGCTCGGGGCTGACCGGCCTCGCGATCTGGTGGAGCGACCACCCCGAGGTGCCGCGCGAGCGGATCGTCAGAACCGCCCTCGATACCTTCTGGATGGGCCTCGAGCGCGCCGGCCGCGGCGGGACGGGCCGGCGCTCTACTGGTTCGCCTGCGCGAGCAGCCAGAGCGCGAGGCTCGTGAAGCCCACCATCACGGCGAGCATCCAGTACTGCGAGCGCACCGCCTGACGCGCGTCGGTGTACATCGCGAGCGCGCGATCGTGCGCGAGCGTGAGGCCGGCCACGTGGCCCGCGATCACGAATCCAACCTGCAGGTACCACGTCGGGTTGGCGCCGATGAGTCCGTAGTCGATCGTGGCGCTGGCGGTGCCGAAGATGTCCGAGCCGTCGCCGAGCGGGTCCGACACGAGATAGCCGAGCGCCTGGCCCTGGAACAGCAGCAGCGTCATGTAGTGCGCGGCCACGTACGCGAGCGAGATCGGCACCAGCGAGTGCACGAACGAGCTCGCGAGCCGGCGCGCGCTGAAACCGCCGCCCACGCTGCGTGCGCCCAGCACGCCGAGCCAGTAGAAGCCGCCGACGATCAGGATCGAGCCGATCAACCCGAGGAGGAACGCGAGCTCGAGCGAGTTCTGAGGCGAGAGGCCCACGTCCTGGAAGAAGCTCGCCAGATCTGGGGAGATCTTCGTCCACGGCGCCGCCTCGGAGGCGCCGTCGAAGCTCACCGAGCCGATCATCACGGCGACCAGCGCTACGGTGCCCGGCAGCGGCCGCAGCGCGGCGACCCCGGAGAGCGGGCGGCGAACACCGACCACGCCGTCACGAGTCTCGATCGGCGACAGCCGCGAGAACAGATTGAAGTAGACCGAGAAGGCCTCGCCGCGCTCGGTCCAGCGATCGACCCCGTAGAGCGCCATCCCGATGAACGTGATCGCCGAGTAGATCAACGCGGCGATCGCGAGGTTCTCGGGCCGGTCGCCGTTCGCCGCGACGAGCTCCATCGTCGCGAACGCGAGGATCCCGACGGCCGCGGGCCAGCGGCCGAGCCGCTCCGGATACGCGAGCGGCTCGGGCAGCTCGCCCCGCGAGGCCAGGCGGGCCACGCCGGCGACCGCACGGCCGGTCGCGCGCCATGGGTTGAACGCCTTGAAGACGTCGCCGAACAGCACGCTCGCGGGCACGAGCGCGAGCCAGAAGATCACGTAGATGAAGATCGGCGCGAGGTTGGCCGTGGGACTCTGCTCGCCGCGCAGACCGGCGTAGATGACGAGCCCGAACAGCAACACCCCGATCGCGCCGCAGAGGATCTCGACCGGCCGGCTCGCTGGCACGCGCCCGAGCGCGCCGGGGAGCGGGCGCCAGCCCTCGTCCTCGAGCTTCGGCTGTGGCCACAGCACCGCGAGCGCCACGAACGACACGACGAGCACCATCGCGGCGGCCCAGCCGAAGAGCCACTCGGGAATTGGAAGGTCTGAGCGCGCGACGAGCCCGTGGGCGAGCTGGATCACTACGGGTTCACCAACACCCTGATCTCTCCTGCGTGCGACATCTGCCTGGTACCTCCGAACTCGCGGGTGCCGCCTGCCGGCGGCCCCTCATTCCTCAGACCGCGAGCCAGGGAGGCGCCCGGCCGGCGAGCCGGCGCGCGAGGCCGGCCCGGCAGGGCAGGAGCCGGACGATCGGAAGCCACTCACGGGGCGCCGCGCCGCGGCGGTGTCGCGCGCGCGCCGCCGCGCGTTCGAGGAGCGCCTCGGCTCCGTGCAGCAGCAGCGCAACTCCCACCCCTAGCACGGCCGCGATCGGCAGAGCCGCCCAGCCGCCCGCACCGACGACTCCCTCGAGGCCGGGCGGATGGCCGCTCGCGAGCGCGCCCTCGATGAGCTCCTGGGCGGTATAGACCGCCACCAGCGCGAGCGTCGCCGCCAACCAGACCGGACCAGCGGCGGGCGCGAGCGGCGCCGCGAGTCGCCGCCGGCGGCGAGCCGGGCGAGGAACGCGCCGATTGCCGCCACCAGCAGCAGCGCGACGACTACCGAGACGACCGACAGGTAGCCGTGGCCGTGGCGCGCCTCGACGGCGCCGGCGTCGGCACCCCAACTCGCCAGGTAGCGAAGCTCGTGCACCGCCAACGCAGCGCCCGCCATGAGCGCACTGGCGCGAACGGCTGAGGGTGCGCGCGGCACCGCGCGGATGATAGGAGGGCACGCCGATGCGGCCCCACCGAGCAGTAACAGGAGATTCACGGCCCCGCCCGTGCGCTCACGTCAGACTGACCATACGTGGCGGGTACGCGGAGGCAGTTCATCGGGGCGGGCATCGGCGCCGTTTCGGCCATCGGGCTCGGCGCCGCCTTCTGGGGTGACGTCTTTGACGCCGCCGGCTCGGGCGCTCGCAGCCGGGGACCGGGCTACGGCCCGCGCGGGCCAGCCAACCAGCACGGCCTGCGACTGCCAGAGGGCTTTCGCTCGCGCATCGTGGCGCGCGGCGGCGAGGCGGTGGCCGGAACGGGCTACCGCTGGCACGAGGCCTCGGACGGGATGGCGTGCTTACCGACCGAGGACGGCGGCTTCCTCCTCGTGTCGAACTCGGAGACCTTTCTCGGCGGTGCATCAGGCATCCGCTTCGGCGCCCGGGGCGAGGTCCGCGACGCCTACCGGATCCTCGACGGCACGACTCAGAACTGCTCGGGCGGCGCCACGCCGTGGGGCACCTGGCTGTCGTGTGAGGAGGTGTCCGGCGGGCTCGTCTGGGAGTGCGATCCAGCCGGCCGCCGGCGCGCCGTGAGCCGTCCGGCGATGGGTCGCTTCAAGCACGAGGCGGCCGCCGTCGATCCTCGGCGCCGGCGGATCTACCTCACCGAGGACCTGATGGACGGCCGCCTCTACCGGTTCACGCCGGCACGCTGGCGAGACCTGAGCAGCGGGCTTCTCGAGGTCGCGCGCGTGGACCGCGCCGGCAGCGTCAGCTGGACCGAGGTCCGCGATCCCGCCGCGGCACGCGCGGCCACCCGCAAGCAGGTCCGCGGGAGCACGCGCTTCAAGCGCGCCGAGGGCATCTGGCACGACAACGGCACCATCTACGTGGCCACCACCGGCGACCACCGCGTACACGCGTACGACATCTCGAGGCAGCGGATCAAGGTGATCTACGACGGGCTCGGGAGCGGGCCGACGCCGCTGCTTCGCGTCGACCAGCTCACCGCCAACCGCGCCGGAGAGGTCTTCGTATGCGAGGACCTGGCCACCGAGGAGATCGACATCGGCCTGATCGACCGCTCCGGCCGCGTTTCGCGCTTCCTCTCCGCCACCGGTCCCGACCACGCGGGCTCCGAGCTCACCGGCGTCACGTTCGACCCGTCGGGCACGCGCATCTACTTCTCCTCGCAGCGGGCATTCGGCTCGAGCGGCGCCCCGGGTCCGGGCGCCGTCTACGAGGTGTCCGGGCCGTTCCGCGGTTCACGGCCCGTTCACGCGACGGCCGCGAGCACGTAACAACCCGCCATTTGCAGGCGTTTAGCGTCGGGTCCATGATCCGGCTGCTGACAGGGGCAGGGGCATTCGCGGCGGCCACAGGGGCCGCTTTTTTCATCGGTGTGGCGCCGGCGAGCGCGCCGGATCGGCCGGCGGGCGCGGTGCACGTGCGGCTACTCGGCGTCAACGACCTGCACGGCCACCTCGAGCCGCCGCGACCCGGAGCGGGCGGTGTGGCCTGGCTCGGCGCGCACCTGGACGCCGCAACGTTGCCGGGGCACACCATCCGCGTGAACGCCGGCGACATGGTCGGCGCCTCGCCACTGGTGTCCAGCTGGTTCCACGATGAGCCGGCGATCGAAGCGGCCAATCGGATGGGATTCGACGTCGGCACGCTCGGCAACCACGAATTCGACGAGGGCGGGGACGAGCTCATGCGCCTGCTGCGCGGCGGCCGCCGAGTGGGTCCCGACGCGCTCAAACGGAACGTGACCGGCCGGCTCGTAAACACCTCGGACGCGGGGTTCGGAGGCACGGCCTTCCCCGTGATCGCGGCCAACACCTTCGACCGCGGCGGGCGGCTCGTGCTGCCGCCCTACGCGATCGCCGAGCGCGCCGGCGTGCGCGTCGGGTTCATCGGCGTGACCACCGTGCGAACGCCCACCTGGCTCCTGCGCCGGCACGCCGAGGAGTTCCGCTTCAGCGACGTATCGGACGCGGTCAACCGCTGGGTGCCGGTGCTACGCGCCAAGGGCATAGAGGCGATCGTGGTGCTCGCCCATGAGGGCGCCGCATCGCCCGGGACCGAGGGTCCGGTGATCGACGAGACGCGCGAGATGCACGACGCGGTGGACGTGGTCGTGGCCGGACACAGCCACTCGCTGCTCAACGTGCGCGTGGACGGCAAGCTCGTGGTCGAGGCGATGTCCTACGGCACGGCCTACGACCTCGTGGACATGACGATTGACCGCGACAGTGGCGACGTGGTCGCGTCCTCGGCCGAGGTGCCCGCCACGACCCACGCGGGAGTCGATCCCGACGGCGAGCTGGCGCGACTCGTGGCCGACCGCCGTGAGCGGGTCGCGCCGCTCGCCGAGCGCATCCTGGGAAGTACGGACGCGCCGCTGACGCGCGCGGGCGGCGAGCTCGCCCGCCTGGTGGCCGACGCCCAGCGCGTGAGCACGGGCGCCGACATCGCGCTCGTCAGCCCGGCGAGCCTGCGCGCCGACATCGACGCCGGCCCGGTCGCCTACGAGGAGCTCTTCGCAGCCCAGGCGTTTGACCATCCACTGCTATCGGTCCGCGTGACCGGCGCGCAGCTCGAACGGCTGATCCGGGCTGCCGGCGAGCGCGCGACCGCATCTGGGCCGGACCCGCCGTTGCGGCCGGCCGCGAGCTACGAGCTCGTGGCGAGCGAGCTGCTGCTCGACCATCTACCCCTGCCGCCGGAGCGGCGCCCGCGCCACGCGCGAACGGAGGTCGAGGCGCTCGCGGCCTACACACAGGCGCGGCTCAGGTGACGGCCAGCTCGATCGCGGGCGCTTCGGCCTGCACCGGCTCCGGTGCGGGCGCGCCGCCGGCCGGCTCACGCTCGGGCACGTCGGGCCTGTGAACCAGCAGCTCCGCCGGCGGTGGTGGCTCAAACGGCTCGCCGCCCCCGTCGCCTCGCTCGGGCTCGAAGCGATAACCGACGCCGAAGTGCGTATGGATGTAGCTCCAGTCGGGTGATGCCTTCTCGAGCTTCTGACGCACCTTGCGCACGAACACGTCGACCGAGCGGTCGCCGTGCGCCATCGCGTAGCCCCACACGGCCTGGTAGATCTCCTCACGCTGGAGCACCTTCCCGCGCGCATCCGCAAGCAGGTCGAGCAGCTCGAACTCGCGGCGGGTGAGATCCACGCTCGCGCCGCGCACGAAGGCCTGAAACTGGTCGGAGCGGATCTCGAGCTCGCCGGCGACAACCGGTGCGCTGTCCGTGCGGGCCGACGGCCGGCCTTGGCGGCGAACGACCGCCTCGATCCGGGCCAGCACCTCCTCGGGATGGCACGGCTTCGTGATCCAGTCGTCGGCACCGGCGCGCAGCGCGCGCACGCGCTGCGCGACCGTCGAGCGACCGGTGCAGACCACTATCGCCAGCCCGGGCAGCGTCGCGGACACGCGGTCGAGGTAGTCCGAGGCTCCCGGGCCGAGCATGGCCAGGTCGACGACCAGCGCGTTCACACGCATGGGCACCAGCTCGTCCGGCCGCGGCGCGCCCTCAAGGCGCCGGTACTGCCAGCCCAGGTCCCCCGCACGCTTCACGAGGACGCGCACGAACCCCGAGTCGGAGTCGAGGATGGCGATTCGCATCTCGCGCATCGCGGCCGAGTCTACGCGAGTACCCCGTCGCCTCCGGCCCGATTTACAGCATCTTCACAGGTGCGCAACGGTCGAGTAACGGACTTTCCGCAAGATGCTGGGAGCCTCGTCGGAGATGGCGACGGCAGCTGGACAGCACCGACAGGAATTCGACCCGCGTTCCGGGAGTCTGCGCGTCGGCGATCTCGAGATCCGTCCGGGCGAATTCACGGCCCTCGCGGGCGGCCGCCGCCTCGCGCTCACGGTTCGCGAGCTCGACCTGTTGACGGCGCTCGCCGAGCGAAGCGGCCGCGTAGTCGCGAGGGACGAGCTTTACCGGGTCGTGTGGGGCGGTCCCTACCGCAAGGACGACCGCTCGGTGGACGTCTACGTCGCGAAGCTGCGTCACAAGCTCGAGCGCGCGCTCCCCGGTAGGCAGCTGATCCATACGCACTTCGGATTCGGCTATCGCCTCTCCTGCGACGTTTAGGCGTCTTTCACGTCTTTTTCACAACGGGGCGACACGCAGGTAACAGGCTGGCCCCAGCCGCCGTGACAGCGTCTGCCGCGACATGAACGAACCGAAGGAGAAGAGGCGAATGAGGAAGCTCCTCGCGCTCGCGGCATGCGGCGTCCTGGCCCTGGGAGCCGCCGCTTGCGGCAGCGACGAAGACGACAACGGCGGCGGCGGAGGCGGAGGCGGCGACCTCTCCGGCAGCATCGCGATCGACGGCTCCAGCACGGTGGCGCCGTTCGCGCAGGCGGCCGCCGAGGAGTTCCAGGCCCAGTACCCCGACGTGAAGATCACGGTCGGCACGTCCGGAACGGGCGGCGGCTTCGAGAAGTTCTGCGCCGGCGAGACCGACATCTCGGACGCCTCGCGGCCGATCAAGGACGACGAGGAGGTCCCGATCTGCGAGAAGACCGGGGTCTCGTACAAGGAGGTCCAGGTCGCCAACGACGGCATCGCGGTCGTCACGAACCCGGCGCTGAAGGTCGACTGCCTCACGACGGAGCAGCTCAAGGAGATCTGGAACCAGGGCTCGAAGGTCAAGTCGCTCGCCGACGTCGATCGGAAGCTGCCCGACACGCCGCTCAGCCTCTTCGGCCCGGGCACGGACTCCGGCACGTTCGACTTCTTCACCGACGAGATCAACGGTGAGGAAGGCGTCTCCCGTGACGACTACCAGCCCTCCGAGGACGACAACGTGCTCGTCCAGGGAGTGGAGGGTGAAGACGGCGGGCTCGGCTACTTCGGGTTCTCCTATTACGAGCAGAACCAGGACAAGCTGAACCTCGTCGGAGTCGACTCCGGCGACGGCTGCGTCAAGCCGGCGGTCGACGCGATCCAGGGCGGCGAGTACAAGCCGCTGTCGCGGCCGCTGTTCATGTACCCGAGCCGGAAGGCCCTCAAGAAGCCCGAGGTCAAGGCGTTCATGGACTACGTGGTCGAGAACTACCAGCCGATCGCGGAGGCGTCGCAGATCGTGCCGATGAACCAGTCGCAGGCCGACTCCGCCAAGACGGCGCTCGGGGGCTGACCATCGAGGCGGCCACGACAGCTGCACGCTCGGGCCGCCCGGAGGCGCAGATCCTCCGGGCGGCCCGGCCGCGTTACGGCGAGGCCGTGATCAAGGGGCTGCTCGTGTGCGCGGCGCTGATCTCGGTGATCACCACCACCGGGATCGTGATCTCGCTGCTCGGCGAGACGATCGCGTTCTTCGGCGACGTCGGGGTCGGCGCCTATCTGACCGGCACGAAGTGGTCGCCGCTCTTCCAGCCGCCGAGCTTCGGCGTGCTGCCGCTCGTGAGCGGCACGCTGATCATCAGCGCGGTGGCGATGCTGGTGGCCGCTCCCCTCGGGCTCGGCGCGGCAATCTACCTGAGCGAGTATGCGCGCCCGAGGCTTCGCAGGACGGTGAAGCCGATCCTCGAGCTGCTCGCGGGCGTGCCGACGATCGTGTTCGGTTACTTCGCGCTCGTCTTCTTCACGCCGGAGATTTTGCGCGGGCTGTTCGGGCTCGACGTGGCCGTCTTCAACGGGCTCGCCGCCGGCATCATCATCGGCTTCCTGATCGTGCCGACGGTCGCGTCGATCTCCGAGGACGCGATGACCGCCGTGCCGCAGGCGCTGCGGGAGGGCGCCTTCGCCCTCGGCGCGTCGAAGCTACAGGTGACGATGCGGGTCGTGTTCCCCGCCGCGCTGTCCGGGATCGTCGCCTCGCTCGTGCTCGCGCTGTCGCGCGCGGTGGGCGAGACGATGGTCGTGGTGATCGCCGCCGGGCTCGTGCCCCAGTGGGGCGCCAAGCTGGGCGAGCCGATGGAGACGATGACCGCGTTCATCGCCGCGACCGCGAAGGGCGACGTGCCCACCGGCTCGACGGAGTACAAGACGCTGTTCGCCGTAGGCACGACGCTGTTCGTGATCACGCTCGTCATGAACCTGATCTCGATCCGGTTCGTGCGTCGCTACAGGCAGGTCTACGAATGACCGCCCGGCGCGTGAAGGGAATCGCCTTCCAGGGCGCGCTGATCGGCTGCATCGCAATTTCGGTGCTGCTGCTCGGCACGCTGCTGTTCGACGTCGTCTCGGACGGCAGCGGCGATCTCGACTTCGAGTTCATCACGAGCTTCGCGTCTATCGATGCCGAGCAATCCGGCATCCAGGCGGCGCTCTGGGGCACGGTCTGGCTGATGGTCGTGTGCGCCGGCTTCATCGTGCCGGTAGGCGTGGCGACCGCCATCTACCTGGAGGAGTACGCGGACGAGACGAAGTGGTGGAACCGCATGATCGAGGTGAACATCCAGAATCTCGCCGCGGTGCCCTCGATCGTCTACGGCATCCTCGGGCTCGCCTTCCTGGTGCGCGGGCCGATCTCGCTTGGACCGGTGATCCTGGCGGGCGGGCTGACGCTCGGGCTGCTCGTGCTGCCGGTCGTGATCGTGGCAGCGCGCGAAGCGATCCGTGCGGTGCCGCCCTCGATCCGAGAGGGCTCGATGGCGCTCGGCGCCACGCAGTGGCAGACCGTCTGGCGCCAGGTGCTACCCGCCTCTGTGCCGGGGATCGCCACCGGCGTGATCCTCGCTCTCTCGCGCGCGATCGGCGAGACGGCTCCGTTGATCGTGGTGGGCGCGGCGACGTTCATAGCCTTCAACCCCGAGGGACTCGACTCGCGGTTCACCGCAATGCCGATCCAGATCTTCGACTGGATCTCGCGCCCCTCGAGCGAGTTGAACGACTACAGGCCGCTGGCGGCCGCGGGCATCCTGCTCCTGATGCTGCTGCTCGTGGCGATGAACAGCGTGGCCATCTGGTTGCGGAATCGATACGAGCGGAGGTGGTAATGGAGGTGACCGAGCAGCAGAGGACTGAGCAGCAGAAGCGCGCCGGTCCCGGTGTTCCGGCACCGGCGCTGCAGGGGGTTCGCCGCGCGCCGCACGCTCGGCAGAAGCCGATCTTCCAGCTCGACGGCGTGACCGTCTCCTATGGGCGCAAGCCCGCGGTGCGCGACGTGACGTTCGACATCGGGGAGAACGAGATCACCGCGCTGATCGGGCCCTCGGGCTGCGGCAAGTCGACGCTGATCCGCTGCCTCAATCGCATGAACGACCTGATCCCCACCGCGCGCGTGGACGGCAAGCTCGCCTACCACGGGCAGGACCTGTACGCGTCCGGCGTCGACCCGGTCGAGGTGCGCAAGCGCATCGGGATGGTCTTCCAGAAGCCGAACCCGTTTCCGAAGTCGATCTACGACAACATCGCCTTCGGCCCGCGTGTGCTCGGGATGAAGGGCGACATGGACGAGATCGTGCGGCGCGCGCTCGAGCAGGCCGCGCTCTGGGACGAGGTCAAGGACCGGCTCAAGACGAACGCCTACGGGATGTCCGGCGGCCAGCAGCAGCGGCTCTGCATCGCGCGCTGCCTGGCGGTCGAGCCGGATGTGATCCTGATGGACGAGCCGTGCTCCGCGCTCGACCCGATCTCGACCGGCAAGATCGAGGATCTGATGATGGACCTGAAGAGGCGGTACTCGATCGTGATCGTCACCCACAACATGCAGCAGGCGGCACGCGTCTCCGACCGCACCGCCTTCTTCACCGTGGAGCTCGACGAGGAGGAGCACCGCAGCGGGCGTGTCGTGGAGTTCGACGCCACCGAGACGGTGTTCACGAACCCGGCCGACTCGCGGACCGAGGCGTACGTGACGGGGAAGGTCGGTTGACCCGCAACCAGTTTCAGGAGGAGCTCGCCGACCTGCAGGAGCAGGCGCTCGGCGGCCTTGACATGGTCGTCACGGCGCTCGACCGGGCGATCGAAACGATCGCCCACCATGACGTGGAGCTCGCCGAGATGGTGATCGCGGACGACGACCGCATCGACGGCCGCTACCTCGAGGTGCACCAGGGGATCCTGTCGCTGCTCGCGCGGCAGGCTCCCGTCGCGGGCGACCTGCGCGTCGTGGCAGCCCTGCTCCACCTGATCAAGCACATCGAGAGGATGGGCGACCAGTGCGTGAACATCGCGAAGGTGGTCCCGCTCGCCGGCCACGAGCCGCCCGCTGACGCGGGCATCCTCGCCTGCGTGGCCAGCATGGGCGAGCAGGCCCGCCGGCTGGTGGTGCAGGCGGGCCAGGCGTTTTCACGCCGCGACGTGGCGCTCGCGCACGACCTGGTCCGCCAGGATGACGAGATCGACCGCCTGAACCGCGAGGTGTTCCACCGCGCGCTCGAGGTCGGCGAAGACGCCGATCGGCGCGAATGGGCGATGCACATGCTGCTGATCGCTCGCAACATCGAGCGGATCGGCGACAATGCCGTTGACATCGGTGAGCAGACCGCCTTTGTCGTAACCGGTCTGTTCCGGGAGTTCGAGGACGCCTCGCACCCGGAGCCCGTGTCGCCCCCGGCTTGATCTGTGCCTGCATAGACATCGGCAGCAACACCACCCGCCTGCTTGTGGCCGACGCCGGCGACGGCCGCCTCCGCGAGCTCGCCTCGCAGCGCGCGTTCACGCGCATCGGGCGCAGCCTGGTGGCGTCGGGATCGATCCCGGCGGAGAAGATCGCGGAGACCGCCGACGTTGTGCGGACGCAGGTGGCCGTGGCTCGCGAGATCGGCGCGGGCGAGGTGATCGCCGTCGCCACCGCGGCGATCCGTGACGCGCCGAACCGCGACGAGCTCGTGAGCGCCGTACAGGGCGCGGGCGGCATGTCGCTCACGATCCTCACGGGCGAGGAGGAGGCCCGCCTGTCGTTCGTCGGCGCCACGCGCACGCTCACGCGCCCGCCCGACGGGCCGGTCGCCGTGGTCGACGTCGGCGGCGGCTCGAGCGAGATCGCGGTGGGCGACCCCGTGGGACGGATGCGGTGGTCCGAGTCCTTTCGGATCGGTTCGGGCTTCCTCGCCGACAGCTATCTGCGCTCGGATCCGCCGGGCATCGACGAGCTGGAGAAGCTGCGCCGGCACGTGGCGGGCACGTTCGAGGGTCTTCGCCCGCCGCCGGCGAGCTCGGCCGTTGCGGTGGGCGGCACGGCCACCTCGCTTCGGCGGCTGCTTGGCGGCGAGCTCGTGCACGACACGCTCGAGCGCGGCATCCGAGTGCTCTCGAGCACGCCGATCGGGTCGGTGGCGGAGCGCTTCGAGCTCGACCCCGAGCGAGTTCGCCTGCTTCCGGCCGGCATCCTCATCCTCGAGGCGGTCTCGGACCTCCTCGAGCTGCCGCTGCGAATCGCCCGCGGCGGGCTGCGCGAGGGGATCCTGCTCGAGCTGGTCGAGGGACGGGCGCTCGCGTGAGCGCGGCAGCTTAGCCGGCGATGATCCGCAGCTCGCGCGGCCCGAGCAGCAGGATCAGCTCGCCCTTGTGCACTGCCGCGAGGCCGCCCTTGCGGAGCCGCACCTGTGCGCCGGTGAGAGAATGCACGGCCATGGAGAAGTCCGGATCGTGGCCCACGAGGAGCACGTCGTCGCCGAGCCCGGCGGCGAGCGCCTCGGCGTCGAACGGGCCTCCGGCCAGCTTCGGCTCGAGCACCGGCTCGACCCCGAGCTCCGCGCACGCGAGCCGCGCGGTCTCCGCGGAGCGCACCTTCGGACTCGTGAGGCACGCGTCCACCTGCACGCCCAGCCGGCGCAGCGCGACGCCCGCGCTGCGCGACTGCTCGAGACCCTCGTCGCTCAGCGGTCGTTCCGAGTCGGGCGACCCGTCCTCGGCGTCCCCATGGCGCAGTAGCCAGATCACGGCGCGTCACCATAAAGGCTGACGATGGAAGCGGCGACAGCGACCACCGCGACGCGCACGCTCGAATCGCCCGACCTCTACACGAACCGCGAGCTGTCGTGGCTTCAGTTCAACGAGCGGGTGCTAGAGCTTGCGGAGGACGAGCACATGCCTCTGCTCGAGCGCGTCAAGTTCGCCGCGATCTACGCGTCCAACCTCGACGAGTTCGTGATGGTCCGGCTCGCCGGGCTGCACGACCAGGTGGACGCGGGGATCGACGCGCGCGGGCCCGACGGGCTGTCTCCCCCCGAGACGATCGACCAGATCACCGAGCGCTCGCGCGAACTAGGGCGGCGCCACTCGCGGATCTGGAACGAAACGCTGCGCCTGGCGCTCGCGGAGCACGGCATCCGCGTGCTCGACTGCGAGAGCTGCTCGCAGGAGGAGCTTGCCACGATCGATCGCGTCTTCGCGGAGCAGATCTTCCCCGTGCTCACGCCGTTGGCGGTCGGCCCCGGGCGGCCGTTCCCCTACATCTCGAATCTGTCGCTGTCGATCGCCGTGTGGCTGCGCGACCCCGTCTCCGACGACGAGATATTCGCGCGCGTGAAGGTGCCGAAGGAGGTGCTGCCGCGCTTCGTCTCGCTCGGCGACGACGCGTTCGTGCCGCTCGAGGCGGTCATCGCCCGTCACCTCGACGAGCTCTTCCCGGGCATGCGGATCCTGAAGCACGACTACTTCCGGGTCACCCGCGACGCCGACTTCACCGTGTCCGACGAGGCGGACGACCTGCTGCGCGCGGTCGAGGACGAGCTGCGCCGCAGGCGCTTCGGAGAGGTGGTGCGGCTCGAGGTGTCGGCCACGATGGACCCGGCCATGCGGAGCTACCTGATCGAGCAGCTCGCGATCGACGAGGAGCAGGTCATCGACGTGGAGGGGCTGCTCGACCTCGAGGACCTGTGGGAGGTCTACGCGGTGGACGGCAGACGCGAGCTGCGCGACGCCCCGTGGACGCCGGTGAGCCAGGCGGCGCTCGTGGACCGCGAGGGCGGGCTGACTGACATGTTCGCAGCGGTGAGGGCCGCCGACGTGCTGGTGCATCACCCCTACGACTCGTTCGTGGGGAGCGTCGAGCGCTTCGTACGCCAGGCGGTGAGCGACCCGGACGTGCTCGCCGTGAAGATGACCGTCTACCGGACGTCCGACGACTCGGCTCTCGTGCCGGCCCTGATCGAGGCGGCCGAACGGGGCAAGCAGGCAGTCTGCCTCGTGGAGCTGAAGGCGCGCTTCGACGAGCGGCGGAACATCGAGTGGGCGCGCTCCCTCGAGGAGGCGGGCGCGCACGTGGTGCACGGTCTGCCCGGCCTCAAGACCCACACGAAGGCGCTTCTCGTGGTCCGCCGCGAGGGCGGCGGCGTGCGCCACTACGTGCACGTCGGCACCGGCAACTACCACGCGAAGACCGCGCGTCTGTACGAGGACTTCGGCCTCCTCACCTGCGACCGCGACATCACCGCCGACGTCGCCGAGCTGTTCAACGCGCTCACGGGCGCCGCGCGCTCGCCCGAGTACCGCAAGGTCGTGACGGCGCCCGACCACATGCGCGACTGGTTCCTGCGCGAGGTCGCGGAGACGATCGAGGCGCGGCGCGACGACCGCGAAGCGCGGATCGTGCTGAAGATGAACTCGCTCGTCGACCCGCGCTGCATCCGCGCGCTCTACGACGCCTCCCAGGCCGGTGTGGAGGTGGACCTGAACGTGCGCGGGATCTGCTGCCTGCGGCCTGGAGTGCAGGGCGTTTCCGAGAACATCCGCGTGATCTCGGTAGTCGGGCGCTTCCTCGAGCACTCGCGCATCTACGGCTTTCACAGGGGCGACGAGCGCCGCTACTGGATCGGCTCCGGCGACCTGATGCCCCGTAACCTCGATACGCGCGTGGAGATGCTCGTGCCCGTGACTGAGCCCGAACTGCGCGCTGAGCTCGAGGACACCCTCGAGCGCTGCCTCGCGGACGACACGTTCGCCTGGGAGCTGACCGCCGACTCCACCTGGGAGCGCCGGCAGGGCGGCGGGCGCAGCGCGCACCGCGAGCTCATGGAGCGCGCGCTCGAGCGAGCCGCGGCCGACTGACGCTCAGCGGCGTGCGAGCGCAGCCTTCAGCGCCAGCACCCGCGCGGCGCTCTCCCTCACGCGCTTGCGAAACGCCGGCGAGCTGCGAGCGCGCGCGAGCAGGCGAGGGAAGACGAGGTTCCAGCTTGCCGAGCCGGTCATCAGCACGAGGTCCGCGCCGGCGCGGATCGCGCGCTCGGCCGCAGTGGCCACGCCCGAGCGGCCGATCACGGCCTGCGCCTCCATGCTGTCGGTCACGATCACGCCCTCGAAGCCGAGCCGCCGGCGCAGAACGCCGGTGACTATCCGCGGCGACTGGGACGCGATCCGGCGAGCATCGAGCGCCGGATAGAGCGCGTGCGAGAGCATGACGAGCGGCACGCCGGCGTCGACGGCGGCCCGGAACGGGACGAGATCCTCCGCCACGGGTCCCGGCACGGTGGCGGGCGCGTCGTCCGTGTTGACCGGCGAGTCGCCGAGTCCGGGGAAATGCTTGGCCGTGGCCGCGACGCCGGCCCCTCGCATCCCCTCGACCGAGGCGCGGACGCGAGCGGCGATCCCGCGCGGCCCGCCCGCGAACGCACGCGAGGCCATCACCGAGCCCGGGCCGGGCACGTCGGCCACCGGGGCGAGGTTCACGTTCACGCCGGCCGCCGACAGCTGCCGGGCAGCGGCGCGGGCGGCCGTTCGCACGTGGTCGGCGTCGCCCTGGAAGCGCTGCCCCGCCTCCGGGCCGGCGTGCTCGACCGTACGGATCTCACCGCCCTCCTGGTCCACCATGACGAGCGCGCGCCCGCGACCGGCGGCCTGGAGGGAGCGCGTCAAGGCGCGCCAGTGCGCTTGGCCGCCGCCGTTGCGGCCGAACAGGATCGCGCCGGCGGTCTCGCGTGCGCGCAAGCGCCGGCGCAGGTAGTCCGGCCGGAGAGGCTCGTCGAAGCTCGAGATCGTGAGCTGGCCGACCTGCTGGCGGAGGGTCAGCCGGTCGGCCGCGCGGAGCGCGGCCGCCTGCCGGCGCTCGGCGGGCGTTCCGGCGGCGTCGCGCTCCGCCGCGCCGTTGTCGGCGCCCGCGCCAAGCACGAGGCCGACGATGAACGCGACGAGCGCGCCCAGGCTCAGGGCGGCCAGCCTCCGCCGCGCGGCCGGGTCACGCGAGAGTCGCAGCTTCGGGCTCGTCCCGCCTGGCCGCGTCGCGCCCGCCGCCCTGCTCCGAGATTCCCGCCCAGGCACAGCCCTCCACGAGAGCGTCGAGGCCGAAGCCGTCCACCGGGCCGAGCGCGCCGGTGCCGCGCAGTCCGCCGGCCGCGGCGCGCTCGGCTGCCCACGCGAGGATGCGCCCCGTGAACGTGTAGCCGTTCACTCCGCTCACGTGCACCTCGCTCAGCTCGCGTCCGGCCGCGTCGTAGGCGATCGCGACCACGTGCGAGCCGCCGCGCACGCGGCTGGCCGCGTCGGGGCCGCCTGTCGAGCCCTCCACGAGCCGGTCCGAGGCGGCTTTCCACAGCGCCTCGGCGCCCGGAAGCCGCATCGCGAGGCTGCTCGCGAGCGAGAACCCCTGCATGGCGCGCGTGGCGGGACCGAACCAGCCGAGATAGACGTTCACCTCGCGCAGCTGCGGCGCCACGCGCGGCAGGGCGAAGTGCTCTGAGCCGCCCACCGAGATGGCGGCCAGCCGCTTGGAGCCGACCGGGAAGCTCCGCGTCCGAGCGCCGCCTCGCTCGGTGCGCACGCGCCCGTCGCGGAACCCGAATGCGGGCGCGACCACGGCGCCGGCGGTCGACGCCTTGGTGCCGCCGCTCATAGCCGCCTTGCCGGTGATGAAGTAGCCGACGTTCACGCGCACCGCGGCCTCGCCGGCTCGCGCGAGCGCCAGCGCGGAGGCGAGGTTGCCGGGCACCCAGTCATAGCCGCAGGCGGTGATCATCGCCGCACCGCTCGCCTCTGCGGCCGGCCCGTAGCGCTCGAACACCTCTCGGATGAAGACGGGCTCGCCAGTCGAGTCGAGGTAGTGGGCGCCCGCGGTCGAGGCGGCGGCCGCCGCGGGCCCGCCGAAGCGCGCAAACGGTCCGACGGTCGTCACGAGCACGTCCCCGCTCGCGACGAGCCGGCGCACGCTGGGCGGGTCGGCTACATCCGCGCGCGCCGTCTCGAACCCGCCGCCGAGCTCCTCGGCGAGCGCCGCGCACCTCTCCGACGAGCGCGCGGCGAGGACCGGACGCATGCCGCGCTCGGCCATCGCCTCCGCGGCGAGCCGCCCGGTGTAGCCGGTGGCGCCGAAGAGAACGATCCGGCCGGCCACCGCTCAGTCGGGGCGGCGAGCCTCGATCGTCTCGCGGACGCGCTCGATCGCCTTCGGCACGCGCCGCTCCATGCGCTTCAGGTCCCAGCCCGTGAGCGTCACGACCAGCATCGACGTCTTCGCCGTCACGGTGGCGTTGCGGAGCGTCTTCTCGAGCAGGCCCATCTCCCCGAAGAAGTCGCCAGGTCCGAGGGTGGCCAGCTGCTCGCCCTCGCGGGTCACCTCGGCCTCACCCTCCTCGATGGCCATGAACTCATAGGAGAAGTCGCCCTCGCGCACGAGCTGGCGGCCGGCCTCGACCGACACCTCCTGCGCGAACGTCGCTATCTGCGCGAGCTCCTCGTCCGGGATGTCACTGAACAGCGGGATCCGCTTCAGCCGCCCTGGGTCCAACGCGTCCTCCTATAAGTCGGTCGCGGCGACTCTACCCAACCGGGAGAAAGGCGAGCGCCGTACCATGCGAATTCGCTCGATGATCGCCCGCGTCGTGAGCGCAGCTGTGCTCGGCCGCCTCAGGGGCGGCCAGCTCGAGGTGCGGGACGGCGGCCGCCGGCATAGCTTCGGACCGCCCACCGCCGAGCTCCGCGGCAAGCTGCGTCTGAACGACGCGTCGTTCTGGCGGGCGCTGCCGCGCGGCAGCGTGCCGCTCGCAGAGTCATACGCGGCGGGCGGTTGGGACTCCGACGACCTCGTGACGCTCGTCCGCATCGGCGCCCGCGAGCTGCCCCGGCTCGACAGGCTGCGCGCGCCCCTCACCCCGCTGTACAGGGCGCTCACGCGCCTGCCACGCAACACCCGCTCCGGCGCGCGCCGCAACATCTCCGCACATTACGACCTCGGCAACGACATGTTCCGGCTCTTCCTCGACGACAGCATGACCTACTCGTGCGCCGTCTTCGAACGCGCTGACATGGACCTCGGCGAGGCGCAGCGGGCGAAGCTCGAGCGCGCCTGCCGGAAGCTCGAGCTCGGGCCGCAGGACCACCTGCTCGAGATCGGCACGGGCTGGGGGTCCCTCGCCGTGCACGCCGCCGGCGAGTACGGCTGCCGGGTCACCACCACCACGATCTCCCGGGAGCAGCACGACGTCGCCGTTGAGCGCATCCGCAAGGCTGGGCTCGACGACCGGGTCGAGGTCGTGATGCGCGACTATCGCGAGCTGCGCGGCCGCTACTCGAAGCTGATCTCGATCGAGATGATCGAAGCGGTGGGCTGGCAGTACTTCGACGCGTACTTCCGCCGCTGCGCGGAGCTGCTCGAGCCGGACGGCCTGATGCTGCTGCAGGCGATCACGATCGACCACCGCGCCTACGAGGTGGAGAAGGCGACCCGCTCCTTTGCCAAGGCGCTGATCTTCCCGGGCGGCTGCCTACCGTCGCTCGAGGTCATCCGCCACTGCACCGCGCGTGCCACCGACATGCGCGTCGCGGACGTGGACGACATCACCGCTCATTATCCGCCCACCCTGCGCGTCTGGCGCCAGAACTGGCTGCGCGCCGCGGACGCGGCCGAGGCACTCGGCTACGACCGGCGCTTCCGGCGGCTGTGGGAGCTCTACCTCGCCTGGTCCGAGGGCGGCTTCCGCGAGCGCCGTATCCGGGACTACCAGCTCCTGCTCGCCGGGCCGCGCTACCGGCCGGGCACGGCCGCCGTCCGCGGCGCGGCTATAGCTCGCGCCGCGCCAGCTTCGTGACGCGCTCGCGCGCACGCTGAACGACGCCGCGCTGGCGCCACGCGTTCGGCTCTATCGGCTCCGCGTGCTCCAGGTCGCGCTCGAATTGCTCATGGAGCTGGCCGGCGAAACGCTCGCTCTGCACGCACAGCGTCACCTCGTCATGCAGCTGAAAGGAGCGGTTGTCGAAGTTCACCGAGCCGACGGAGGACCAGACGCCGTCCACGGTGAGCGTCTTCGCGTGCAGCATCGTGGGGCAGTACTCGAAGAGCTCGATGCCGGCGTCGAGCAGCTCGTCGTAGCTCGCGCGGCCGGCGGTCCGCACGAAACGCTTGTCGATGTAGGAGCCCGGCACGAGGATTCGCAGCCGTGCTCCGCGCTCCGCCGCTTCGATCAGCGCCCGGGTGAACGCGGGGCGCGGGACGAAGTACGCCGCGGTCAGCTCGAGTTCCCTCTTGGCGGCGGCGACGGCCAGGTAGTAGAGCGCCTCGGCATTGCTGTCGCCCACCGTCGCGCTCGAGCGCATGACCTGCATGGCGCCGCCGCCGTCCACCTCATCGAGGTCGGGCAGGTAACGCGCCCCGCCGAGCACGGCACCGGTCGCCTCGAGCCAGTTCTCCGCGAAGGCGCCCTGCAGGCCGCGGACGACGGGACCGTTCACGCGAACGTGGGTGTCGCGCCAGTGATCGGGGTCCTGCGCGTCCCCCGTCCACTCCTCGGCGATGCCGACACCGCCGGTGAAGCCGACCCGGCCGTCCACGATCAGTAGCTTGCGGTGGGTGCGGTACTGAAGTCGCTTGATCGCGTACGGCTTCGGCGGGCGGAAGTAGCGCACTGTCACACCGGCCTCTCGCATCCGCTTCACAAGCGCGCGGTCCATCCGCGCCGCTCCGACCGCGTCGAGGAGCACGTTGCACTCGACGCCCGCGCGGGCGCGCTCGCAGAGCGCCTCCGCCACGTCCACTGCGATCGAGCCGCGCCAGTAGGCGTAGGTGAGAAGGTTGACGGTCTCCTGCGCCTCGCGGATCGCGCCCAGGTATGCGGGGAAGATCTGATCGCCGTTGATCAGGAGGTCGACGTCGTTCCCGTAGGAGACGGGCGCGCCGGTCAGGGCCTCGGCGGCCCACAGGAAGCGCGCGTCAGCCACGGCCACATCGCCGCGCAGCTCGTAGCCGTGCCCGCCCTCGCGCCGATGCCGGAGGCTGTCGGCGGCGTACCAGGCGACACCCGCGGCCGCCACCGAAGCGGGCCAGACGTAGCGAGCGGGGGGCATCCGTGCGCGCATCGGCGGTGATTACCCCGCCGGGCTGCCTCGCATGCGCGCACGCCTGCGGCGCCACACGAGCGCGGCCGTGCCGACGAGCACGACGACGGCGAGCGCCGCGAGGATCGGGACGGCGAAAGCAGCGAGCGTGAGGAACGCCGAGCCGGCATCCTCGAGCAGCGATAGCACGGGATTCCCGACGCCGGCCGTGCCGAGCGTGGACAGCGGGCGGATTGCCGCGCGCCCGGCGTGCACCGCCTCGGCGGTGCCTCCGCCGAGCACGATCGCGAGAAGCGTCGCGAGGTCGCCACCTGATGCGGAATCGCCGCCCGCCTCGCCCGTGAACAGCGCCGCCCCGCTGGCGGGAGCGACGACCGTGCCCATCGCGTGCAGCACGTGATCGACCGCGGGGACCTTGTCGCCCACGAAATCGGCAGCGGTGAGGACGCCGAGCACCACGAGTGCGCCGCTCCCCTCCAGCTCGCCGAACGGCTGGCCGAGCTCCACGACGTCGAGCCGGTTCAGGAGCGCCCCCGCGAAGAGCGGCAGCCACGCGTTCAGACCCGCGGCTGCGCTCAGCCCGAACCCCGCGCAGATGCTCGACAGGTCCACCGCGGCAAAGACTAGGATCAGCCATAGATGGGCGTGGCTCCCTCTCCCCCAGCGCGCTCGGAGCCCCGCGTGGCGCCGCCGCCGCCGGTCCCCAGCGGAGTCGTCGCACGCATCCGATCCGATCTGCGCGCGCAGCGCGCGGCGCGCGGCCAGTTCCCACCGGGGGAGATGCCGTTCAGCGTCCGCCGCACCCGCGAGTTCGAACGCGAGCCGCTGCCCCTGCTGCTCCGGCTTTACGAGCGCCACGGCCCGGTCTTCACGATCCGGCTGATGTACGCGCCCGTCGTCTTCGCGATCGGGCCCGAGGCGAACCACCACATCACGCTCTCGAACGCGTCGAACTTTCGGTGGCGCGACGGCGGGCTTGGCGATCTGATCCCGCTGCTCGGCGACGGCCTGCTCACCACCGACGGCGACTACCACCGCCGCGCGCGGCGCATCATGCTGCCCGCATTCCACCGCGATCAGATCGCGGCCGCCGAGACGGTGATGCGCTCCGAGAGCGAAGACGCGCTCGCCGACTGGCACGACCGGGCACGGCTCGACCTCTACGCCTGGACCCGCCGGCTCGCGCTCCGTATCGCGATGCGCGCGCTCTTCGGCTTCGACGTGCGGCGCGAGCGCGACGCCGCAATGGCCGAGGAGTTCGAGACCGCGCTCGGCTACTGGGGGCGGGCGTTCGCCGCGCAGATGCTGCGCGGGCCGGGCAGCCCGTGGCGGCGCATGCAGCGCGCCCGGACGAAGCTCGACCGAGTGATCTTCGCCGAGATCGCCCACAGGCGCCGCTCCGGCGAGCGCGGCATGGACCTGCTCAGCCTGCTGCTCGACGGCACGGACGAGAACGGCTCGGGACTCTCGGACAGCGAGCTGCGGGACCAGGTCATGACGCTGCTCTTCGCCGGCCACGACACCACCACGTCGACGGTCACGTTCCTCTTCCTGGAGCTCGCGCGGAACCCGCTCGAGCACGAGGCACTGCTGGCATCCGGCGAGGGCCCCACGCTCGAGATGGCCGTGGACGAGACGCTCCGCATGTACCCGCCCGCGTGGATCGGGCCGCGGCGCTCGATCGATCCCTTCGAGCTGCACGGCGTGCGCGTGCCGGGCGGCGTGCTCGTCAACTATTGCTCATGGGCGAGCCACCACCTGCCCGAGGTCTTCCCCGAGCCGTCCGCCTTCCGGCCGTCCCGGTTCACGGCTGAGGCGCGCGCCGCGCTGCCGAAGGGCGCCTACGTCCCGTTCGGCGGCGGCTCGCGCACGTGCATAGGCATGCGGTTCGGCCTGCTCGAGGTACGAACGATCGCCGCGACCATCCTCGAGCGCTTCACGCTCGATCTGGCCGAGCCGGAGCGAGCGATTCGGATTCGGCAGATGCCGACGCTGTCGCCGCGCGGCGGTCTTCCGGTGGTCGTCCGCGCGCGCTGACGCGGAGGGCGGCTCCCTCGCGCCGCCGGCCGGCGATGGGCGGTGCCTGGCTCGAACAGGCGACCTCCACGTTGTAAGCGTGGCGCTCTACCAGCTGAGCTAACCGCCCCGCCAGCCGAGTCTAGTATCAGCTGGGTGGACGTCCGGCTGTTCTGGAAGTCGCTCGCGCTGCAGGCCCTTGTCGTCGCCGTACCGTTCGCGGTGCTCGCCGCGGCGCTCGACGGGAGCTTCTTCGAGGACTATGGCTGGATAGTCGGCCCGGCCGTCTGGCTGGGATCGTCGGTCGTCACCGCACGTCTGCTCGACATCCCCGTCTCGTACGTGGCCTTTTCCGCCCTGGCGGGCGGCGTCGCGGGCCTGCTCGTGATGCTGGTCACCTCGCACTGGGCCGGGATGGCGGTGGCGCTGCTCGTGTTCGCGGCGTCCACGGGAAGTTGGGACCCGGACGCGCTGGAGGAGGCGCCGGCGGCGGAGTGAGTGGACCGCGGCGACCGGCGGCGCACCACCCCCCGGCGAGACCGAGCTTTTCGTCGATATGCATCGAAAATCTTGGTCTCGCCTCCGGATCGCTCCGGACGGGCGGCGCCCGACCGCGCAATAGGGGCGACGGGATTCGAACCCGCGATCCCCGGCGTGAAAGGCCGGTGTCCTAGGCCGCTGGACCACGCCCCCTTGGCACCGATTCTAGGCCCGCGCTGTTTCCGGGGCGGGTGACGTCTGGTACGCGCGCCGCAAGCGCCACGCGAACAGCACCGCGCTCACGGCCGTCGCCAGGTTCAGGCTCGACACTCCCACGAGCATCGGTAGCGCGAGCGTCAGGCTCGCCTGCTCACGCACCGCCTCGCTCAACCCGTGACGCTCGGTCCCGAATGCGAGCACCGCGTTGTCCGGCACGGCCGCCGGATCGAGCCGGTCGCCGTCCACTGCCACCGCCACGAGCGTGCGCGCCTCGAGGTCGGGAGGGCCGTGCACAACCGGGATCGCAAAGTGCAGGCCCGCGGACCCGCGCACCGCCGGAGGCGCCCACGGGTCTCGATCACCCGAGACGAAAGCGCCGGCCGCCTCCGCGGCGGCGGCGACGCGAATGCACGCGCCGAGATTTCCGAGGTCGCGCGGGTCCTCGAGCCAGACGCTCGGCGCATTCCGCCCGACGTCGTTGGACGTTGCGCGCGGCCGACGCGCCCATGCGACGACCCCGGAGTACGGAACGTGCTCGAGCTCCGAAGGCTCGACGGCCTCGACGCGTTCGGCGAGTGCCTCCGCGACATCGGGAGCCAGCTGCCGCGCAAGGGCGAGCGCCTCGTCACGGTCGACGGCGACGATCCGGTCGATCACCGCTCCGAAGCGGAGCGCGTGCTTGACCGCGTGGAATCCGTCGAGGCGGACGAGTTCGCGGGAGTCGGGTCGAGTCTCGCGCTGCTGCATCGGGTGAGTGCCCCCGGCAGGGATCGAACCTGCGCGCTTCGGATTAAAAGTCCGCTGCTCTGCCAACTGAGCTACGGGGGCGTCGTGGCGACCGACGGTAGCTCAAGCGGGCGCGGCCCGCCGCGCCTCGTCCGCCGCGAGGATGGCCTCGAGCAGGCCCGGGAAGCGGTCATTCACGTCGTCATAGCGGAGCGACAGCATTCGCTTGCGGCCATCGGGGCGCGTGCGCACGATGCCCGCCTCGCGCAGCACCCTGAAGTGGTGGGAGAGCGTCGCCTTCGAGAGGCCGAGGTCGAAGGTGCCGCAGGTGCACTCGTCGCCGATCGAGAGCCGCCGGACGATCTCGAGCCGGGCCGGGTCGCTCAGTGCGTGGAGGACGGCGGGGAGCTCGAGCTCACCGCACGATGGGTGATGGGGTTCTCTCATGGAGGAACCTGCGCCCGCAACTGTAGCGACCGTTCGACAGACGTCGAAGCGCCTGGCCGCGCGGCCGGCCTCAGTGCCTGAAGTGACGCCTGGCCGTGAACACCATCGCGACCCCCGCTGCTTCGCACGCCGAGATCACCTCGTGGTCGCGCTGCGACCCGCCTGGCTGGATGATCGCCTTGATACCGGCCTCGATCGCGAGCTGGGGGCCGTCGGCGAACGGGAAGAACGCGTCCGACGCCAGGACCGCCCCGTCAAGCGGGCGCTCGGCGGCGCGCGCCTTGTCGATCGCGAGCCGAACCGAATCGACCCTGCTCATCTGACCCGCACCGACCCCCGCTGTCGCGAGGTCGCGGCCGAGCACGATCGCGTTCGAGCGCACGTGCTTCGAGACCCTCATCGCGAACAGCAGCTCGCCCCACTCCGCCTCGCTAGGGCTGCGCTCGGTGGTGACCTGCATGTCCTCGCGCGCCTCGAGCCCGCTGTCCCGGTCCTGCACGAGCAGACCGCCGCGCACCCGTTTGTAGTCGTGCTCACTGATCGTCGGTCGGCGCCGCTCCTGGTCGTGAAGGATGCGGACGTTCGGCTTCTGCTCGAGCACGTCGAGGGCCTCGTCCTCGTAGCCCGGCGCGAACACGACCTCGACGAACATGTCGCCCAGCCGCTCCGCCAGCGCTCGGCTCACCGGACGGTTGAAGCAGAAGACGCCGCCGAACGCGCTCTGCGGGTCCGCCGCCAGCGCCTTCTCGAATGCCTCCTCGATGCTCGCGCCGAGGGCGGTGCCGCACGGGTTGTTGTGCTTCACGACCGCCGCGGCGGGCAGCTCGAAGTCCTCCACGAGCCGGCGCCCTGAGTCGAGGTCGAGCAGGTTGTTGAAGGAGAGCTCCTTCCCGTGCAGCTTCGACACCATCGAGAGGAGGTGCGAGCGCGCGCCGAGCTCGGCGTAGTACGCCGCCCGCTGGTGCGGGTTCTCGCCGTAGGGAAGGTCGAGCACCTTCTCGAAGGAGCGCGTGTAGGCCGCAGGGAAGTCCTCCTCGCGCTCGGCGAACCACCGCGAGATCGCCGTGTCGTAGCGCGCCGTGTACGCGAACGCCTCCATCGCCAGGCTCTGACGCGTGCGGCCCGACAGCCGGCCGTCGCTCTCCACGAGCTCGTCGAGAACGGCGTCGTAGCTCTCGGGCGAGACGACCACGGCCGCGAACTCGTGGTTCTTCGCGGCCGCGCGAATCAGCGTGGGGCCGCCGATGTCGATGTTCTCGATCACCTCCGACTCCTCGCGCCCGCGCTGCGCCGCCACGCGCTCGAACGGATAGAGGTTGACGCAGACGAGATCGATCGGCTCGACACCGTGCTCGTTGAGCGTGCCGACGTGCTGGTCGTTCGAGCGTACGGCCAGCAGACCGGCGAAGATACGCGGGTTGAGCGTCTTGACTCGCCCGTCGAGGATCTCGGGATGGCCCGTGTAGTCGTCCACCGGCCGCACCCGGAGGCCGGCGCCCTCGAGCTCCTGCGCCGTGCCTCCTGTCGAGATCAGCTCCACCCCGAGCTCTGCGAGCCCACGTGCGAACTCCACCAGGCCGCGCTTGTCCGAGACACTCAGGAGCGCGCGCCCGATGCGGACCTCGGCGGGCGCGGTGAGCTCGGCGCCACGCACCTCGGGGTCAGCCACTCGCGTTCCTGTCGACGTTCACGAGCCGCGGATTTTGCTCGTCGATCCGCACACGGCCCTCCGCGATCAGGCGGACCGTGGCGGGCAGAAGCCGGTGCTCGACCTCGTGGACGCGCTGTTCGATCGCGGCGATATCGGCATCGTATGGAAGCTCGAAGGCCTCCTGCGCCACGATCGGCCCGGTGTCGACGCCCTCGTCGACGAAGTGCACGGTAACGCCCATGAGCTTGACCCCGTAGTCGAGCGCCTGTCGGATCGCGTCGATCCCCGGGAACGCCGGCAGCAGCGCCGGGTGCACGTTGATGATCCGCCCTGCGAATCGGCGGATGAACGCGGGCGACAGGATCTCCATGAACCCGGCGAGCACGACCAGCTCGACGCGGCGCTCCTCCAGCCAGCGCGCGAGAGCGTCGTCGCGCGCGGCGCGGTCGCCGTGCTCCGCGCCAGCGAAGACGCCGGTCTCGACGCCGGCGGCGCGCGCGCGCTCGAGGCCCCTGGCGTCGGGCCGGCTCGACGCGACGGCCACGATCTCGATCTCGCCGCGCCCGTGCACGCTGTCGAGCAGCGCCTGGAGGTTCGTGCCCTCCCCTGAGATCAAGACCGCGACCCTGAAGCTCACGCGGCCGCCCGCGCGGGCAGACGGAGGACGGGATAGGGCCCGCCCGTCGTCTCGAGCCGGCCGGCCTCGATCAGCTCGTCCACGCGGGCCAGGATGTCGGCGCGGCGCATGCGCGACGAAACACCGTAGGCGGGCAGGCCGTCGTACGACCTGCGCTGGATCTTCTTGCTGCGCGACCCGTGCAGGATCTCCGCGCAGGTGGTGCGCCCGACGGCCGGCCGCGCCGAGCCGGCTACCGAGATGATCGCGTCGTCGAGGTCGCCGATCTCAGCCGGCTCGGGTGGTGGCGCCGCGCGTTGCAGAGCCGGGTCGCAGACGTCGCAGCAGGGGCCCGCGGGGCGCACCGGCGCGACATCGCCGAAGTGACGCAGGATCGCCTCCCGCCGGCACGAGTCCTCCTCGACGTACGACCAGATCTCCCTGTACTGGCGCCAGCGCGTCCGCGCTCCTTCCTCCATCGAGGTGCGACAGAGCGCCGCGGCGCGGTCGTCGAAGCGACCCAGCACGCGCCCGGCCACCCGGTCCACACCCGATGGCGCCGGCGCCACGACCCCTGCACGTGTGAGATGCCCGATGAGCGCCCGCAGCCGGTCGCCGTCGCCGCCTAGGTCCCGCGCCAGGTCTGCGGCGGCGAGCGAGTAGCGACCGTCGCCGTCGGCCGCTGCCGCGAAGCGGTCGGCGAGCCAGCCCGGCAGCCCCGGATCGAGCTCCTCGCGCTTGATGAAGTGGACGTGGAGAGCCTTGTCGCGGTTCTCGGCGAGGAGAAGAGCCCGCGCCGGGCGACCGTCGCGCCCCGCACGACCGGCCTCCTGGTAGTACGCCTCGAGCGAGGCGGGCACACTCGCATGCAACACCGTTCGTACGTTCGGCTTGTCGACGCCCATCCCGAACGCGTTTGTCGCACAGATCACGCTCACCTCGTCGGCGAGGAAGCGGCGCTGCACCGCGGCGCGTCGCTCGCGATCGAGCCCCGCGTGGTAGGCGACGACCTCCTCGCCCAGCGCCTGCGCCAGCACCTCCGCCAGCTCGTCCGAGCCCGCTCGCGTGCCGGCGTAGACGATCGCCGGGAGCGCGTCCCCCGCCCTCAGCGCTTCACACGCGAGCCGCGTCTTCTCGTGCCCTCCCGGTCGCACCACCGCAAAGGACAGGTTCGGCCGGTCGAACCCGGTCGCCACCCGCAGCGGATCGCGCAGGCCGAGCCGCCGCACAACGTCGGCCGCCACCCTCGGCGTGGCGGTGGCGGTGGACGCGACGATCGCGCGGGCGCCGAGCCGGCGAGCGGCGTCCGCCAGGCGGAAGTAGTCGGGCCGGAAGTCGTGCCCCCACTGGGAGACGCAGTGCGCCTCGTCGACCACGAACAGGCCCACAGAGGCGTCCGCCATCCGCTCGAGGAAGCCCGGGGCGGCGAAGCGCTCCGGCGCCACGTAGAGCAGGCGGAGCTCTCCGGCCGCCGCCCGCCGCAGCGTGTCGGCGTTCGCGCCGGCGTCCTGCTGGGCGTTGACGAGCGCGACGCGACCCCCGAGCCCGCGCGCGGCGAGCGCCTCGACCTGATCCTGCATCAGCGCGACGAGCGGCGAAACGATCACGGTGAGGTCGTCGCGCAGCAGGGCCGGGAGCTGGTAGCAGAGCGACTTGCCGGAGCCGGTGGGCATCACGACCAGCACGTCGCGTCCGGCGAGCGCCGCCTCGCAGGCCTCGCGCTGTCCGGGGCGGAAGCCGGGGAAGCCGAACAGGTCCTCGAGCGCGCGCGTGAGATCCATGGGGGAGGCCACAGTAGCGCCGCATCCGGAGGGAGCGCTCGGCGTGTCGCAGAGTTGTTACGAAGCCGCCGCGGACATCGGCGTCGGGCGCTCCGCGCCGACCACCTCGAGCGCGAACTTCCCGTTCGCCGACTCCGTGCGCTCGAGCGGATAGTCGCCCGAGAAGCAGGCGTCGCAGTGCGTGGCGCGGACGGAGCGGATCGCCTCGTAGACGCCGTCGAGCGACAGGTACGCCAGCGAGTCGCAGGCGAGCTCGCGCGCGACGTCGTCCTCGCTCCGCCCGTGCGCGACCATCTCCTGCGTCGTAGACATGTCGATGCCGTAATGGCAGGGATGGCGGATCGGCGGGGCGGAGATGCGCATGTGGATCTCGAGCGCGCCGGCGTCGCGCAGCATCTGCACGATCTGGCGGGTGGTGTTGCCGCGGACGATCGAGTCGTCCACGACCACGAGCCGCTTGCCCGAGACGACCTCGCGCAGCGGGTTGAACTTCATCCGCAGGCCGTGCTTGCGCAGCTCCTGGCCCGGTTGGATGAACGTCCGTTGGACGTAGCGGTTCTTGATGAGCCCGTCGTCGCGGGGGATGCCCGAGGCCTTCGAGTAGCCCGCCGCCGCCGCGTTCCCCGAGTCCGGCACCGCGATAACGACGTCCGCGTTGACCGGCGCCTCGCGCCACAGGATCTCCCCCATCTTGCGACGCGAGACCTGCGTCCGGTTCCCCTCGAGGATCGAGTCGGGCCGCGCGAAGTAGATGTGCTCGAAGACGCAGAAGGCCTTGCGCGGGGACTCGACCAGCTGGCGGGTCTCGATCCCGCGCTCGCCGAGCGCGACCATCTCGCCAGGATGGACCTCGCGCAAGAGCTGGGCGCCGATGATGTCGAAGGCGCAGCTCTCGGAGGCGACGCAATAGCGATCGCCGATCATGCCCAGCGCGAGCGGGCGGAGCCCCGCGGGGTCGCGGAAGGCGATGATGCTCTCCTTCGTCATCACCACCGTTGAGAAGGCGCCGCGCAACCGCGGCATCACGTCGGCGAGCGCGTCCTCGATGCGGTCGGCCTCGTGGTTGGAGAGCAGCGCGGCGATGATCTCGGAGTCGGAGGTGCCGCGGAACTGCACGCCGCGGTCGCATAGCTCCGAGTGGAGTTCGACCGCGTTGATCAGGTTGCCGTTGTGCGCGAGCGCCACCTGGCGACGGTCGCTGCGCCACACTGGCTGCGCGTTCTCCCATGCCGACGAGCCGGTGGTCGAGTAGCGAACGTGTCCGACCGCCATCTGGCCGGGGAGAGCCCGTAGCTTCTCCTCGTCGAAGACCTGCGAGACGAGCCCGAGGTCGCGCACGGTCATGATGTGGCCGGAGTCGCTCGTGGCGATCCCGGCCGACTCCTGACCCCGGTGCTGGAGCGCGTACAGCGCGAAGTACGCGAGTCGAGCCACGTCGGCACCCGGCGCGTACACGCCGAAGACGCCGCACTCGTCGCGCGGGCCGTCGCGATCGTCGAGATCAGGATTCATGCGCTCGAGGCGAGCACCCGGGACGGCTTGCATTGAAGGGTGACTCGCCGAGTCGAGCGTACCAACGAACGCGGCGGATGCCTCGAACCAAGACATTGTCCTGCTTTACCCGGCCGACAGCCGGCTGATCCAGCACAGTTCAGATGAAGGCGGCGGGAATCGCGCCTTCGTAGGCGTCACGGAGCGCATCGACCGGCACACCGAGCGCCCCTGCGATCGAGAGCGTGTCGCCGCCCGCCTCGCCGATGACGCGCGCTCCGGGCACCGCCTCGACGGCCTCGCGCGGCCCGGCGACCACCACGCCTCCCGCGCCCTCTCCGAACAGCGTTTCCATAGAAACGTCCTCCAGTGAGATACGCGCCCCGATCCCGCCGTCGATGCAGCACTCGGCAAGCGCGCAGGCCAACCCTCCCTCACTGATGTCGTGCGCGGTTGAGATCTCGCCGCCGCGCATGGCCTCGCGCAGCTCGGCGAGGAAGCGCGCCTGGGCGTCGACGTCGACCGCCGGAAGGCCGCGAGAGAGCCGGCCGTACAGCTTCTCCAGCTCGGAGCCTGCCAGGGCGGGCTGGAACGGTCCGCAGAGCGCGATCATGTGACCTTCGGCCGCGAGCCCCGCCCGTGGCGCCAGCGCGGGGTCGGGCAGCTTTCCCACCAAGCCGACGATCGGCGTCGGGTAGATCGGGCCCTCCGCGCCCTCGTTGTAGAGCGAGACGTTGCCGCCCACCACCGGCACCCCGAGCGCGAGGCAGCCGTCGCGCAGTCCCTCAACCGCGCGCACGAGCTGCCAGGCGATATGCGGCTTCTCCGGGTTCCCGAAGTTGAGGCAGTTGGTCAGCCCGAGCGGCTCCGCCCCGACGCAGGCGAGGTTGCGCGCGCATTCGAGCACGGCCTCGACGGCGCCCAAGTAGGGATCGCAGGCGACCCGCCGACCGTTCCCGTCGATCGACACCGCCAGCGCCCCGCGGCCTCCGTCCGGGAGCAGCGACAGCACGGCCGCATCCGCCTGGCCGGGCCGGCGCACCGTACGCGACTGCACGATCGGGTCGTACTGCTCGAAGACCCAACGCTTGGACGCCACGTTCGGGGACCCCAGCAAGGCCAGCAGCGTGTCCTCGATGCTCGCCGTCTGCGCGAGGGTCGCCCGTGGGTCCGGGTACACCGCGGCCGCCGGCTCCTCCGGCTCGAGGTCGTACAGCGGGCAGTCGTCCACGAGCGCCTCGACCGGCATGTCGCCGACCAGCTCGTCGCCGTCGAATACGCGCAGCCGCCGCGTTTCGGTGACGGTGCCGATCGGGGTCGCGCGCACCTCCCAGCGCTCGCACAACGCGAGCACGTCGCCGAGCCGCTCCGGCTCAACCACGCAGAGCATCCGTTCCTGCGACTCCGAGATCATGATCTCGAACGGCTCCATGTCCGCCTCGCGCAGCGGGACCAGCGAGACGTCGATGTCGAGTCCGACGTCGCCCTTCGACGCCATCTCGGAGGACGACGACGAGAGGCCCGCCGCCCCGAGGTCCTGAAGCGAGCGAAGCAGACCGCGGTCGAGCAGCTCGAGGCAGCACTCCACGAGGCGCGACTCCTCGAAGGGGTCGCCGATCTGCACGCTCGGGCGCTTCGCGGCGTCCTCCTCTGACAGCTCGGCGCTCGCGAGCACGGACGCGCCGCCGATGCCGTCGCGGCCGGTGCGGGCGCCCAGCAGCACGACGTGGTTGCCGACTCCGGCAGCGGCGCTCCGGATGAGCGCCTCGCGCCGCGCCAGCCCGACGCACATCGCGTTCACGAGGCAGTTCTGCTCGTAGGCGGGCTCGAACATCACCTCGCCGCCCACGGTTGGCACCCCGATCGAGTTGCCGTAGTGGCCGATGCCCTTCACCGCCCAGTCGAAGAGGTAGCGCGAGCGCGGGCTCGACAGCTCGCCGAACCGGAGCGAGTCGAGCACCGCGATCGGCCGCGCGCCCACCGCGAATATGTCGCGCAGGATCCCACCCACCCCCGTAGCCGCTCCCTGAAACGGCTCGACCGCGCTCGGGTGGTTGTGCGACTCGACCTTGAACGCGACCGCCAGCCCGTCGCCCACGTCGACCACGCCGGCGTTCTCCCCGGGCCCCATCAGCAGGTGCGGGCCCTCCGTCGGCAGCAGCCGCAGCAGCTTGCGCGAGTGCTTGTAGGCGCAGTGTTCCGACCACATCAGCGAGAAGACCGCGAGCTCGAGCGCGTTCGGCTCTCGCCCGAGGCGGTCGCAGATGCCTTCGTATTCCGTGTCGGTTAGGCCGAGCTCGCGGTGACGCGCGGCCGCCGCCGTCACGCCGCGACCAGCGCGAGCGACTCGAACAGCCTGCCCCCGTCGGTCGAGCCGGTGAGCGCGTCAACCGCGTGCTCGGGATGCGGCATCAGCCCGAGCACGTTGCCGGCCTCGTTCGTCACGCCCGCGATGTCGTCCTGCGAGCCGTTCGGGTTGTCGCCTGGCGCGTAGCGCAGGGCCACCTGATCGTCGGGGATCGCGGGCGCGTGGTAGCGGCCGGTCGTGTGCTTGACGGGGATCGAGAGCCTCTCGCCCGACGCGCAGGCTCGCGTGAACATCGTCTCCGGGTTCTCGACGACGACCTCGACCTGCCGCGAGACGAAGCGGAGCGACACGTTCGGCAGCAGGGCACCCGGCAGAAGGCCGGCCTCGCAGAGCACCTGGAAGCCGTTGCAGATGCCGAGCACGGGCCCGCCCGCCCGGGCGAACTCGATGACCGACTCCATCAGCGGCGAGAAGCGCGCAATCGCCCCCGCACGCAGGTAGTCACCGTACGAAAAGCCGCCCGGCACGACCACGGCGTCGACGCCGTCGAGGTCGCGGTCGCGGTGCCAGAGCAGCTCGGCCTCGCCGAAGCGGCGGCACGCCATGAGCGCATCGACCTCGTCGCAGGAACCTGGAAAACGGACTACCCCAAACCTCACGAGACGACCTCCATGATCTCGTAGTCCTCGATCAGCGGGTTCGCGAGGAGCCGTTCGCACATCTCGGGCACGCGCGCCGGATCCGCCACGTCGAGCTCCACGAGCCTGCCAATGTGCACGTTCTCCACTCCCTCGAAACCGAGAGCCGGAAGCGCTCGCTCCACGGCCTGTCCCTGCGGATCGAGTATCCCCTCCTTGGGCCGAATCAAGACACGCGCCCTCAAGCCGCGCCGCTCCGCTCGAGCCACGCGGAGAACGGCGCGCCGGCGATCCGCTCGTACGCCTCGACGTAGAGCGCCCGGGTGCGCGCCACCACGTCGTCCGGCAGCGCCGGGGCCGGCGGCGTCTTGTCCCAGCCCGACCCCGCGGCCCAGTCGCGCACGTACTGCTTGTCGAAGCTCGGCTGCGAGCGCCCCGGCTCGTAGCCGTCGGCGGGCCAGAAGCGCGACGAATCGGGGGTCATCACCTCGTCGCCCAGGACGATCGTGCCGTCCCGCCGGCGGCCGAACTCGAACTTCGTGTCCGCGAGGATGATGCCGCGCTCGCGCGCGTGAGCGGCACCCATCTCGTAGAGAGCGATCGAAAGCCGGCGCAGCTCCTCCAGCAGCGGCCGGTCGCCCACGATCTCGGCGGCGCGATCGAAGTCCACGTTCTCGTCATGGTCGCCCACGTCCGCCTTCGTGGCCGGCGTGAAGATCGGCTCGGGCAGCTGCTCGGACTCCCGCAGGCCGGCCGGCAGCCCGATTCCGCACACCGCCCCGGTGGCCTGGTAGTCCTTCCAGCCCGAGCCCGTGATGTAGCCGCGCACGACGCACTCGACCGGAACCATCTCGAGCCGCTCGACGAGCATCGCGCGACCGCGCTCGGCGTCCGGGACCTCGGTGTACGAGATCAGGTGGTTCTCGCAGATCGAGGTCGTGCGCTCGAGCCAGAACGCGGTCAGGCCGGTGAGCAGCTTCCCCTTGTCCGGGATCGGGGTGGGGTGCACGACGTCGTACGTGGAGATCCGGTCGGACGCGACAAGCAGCAGCCGATCCCCGCCCACTGCATAGATGTCGCGCACCTTCCCGCTCGAAAGGTGCGTGAGGGCGCTCATCAGTTCGGCCGCGAGGCTATCAACGCCGGCTGACGCCGGCTCAGCGGGCCGTCCAGATCACGACCTGGGCGCTCCGGCCGCGCACCTCGAGGCTGTCGACGTGCTCGAGGTCGCCGCTGTCGTCGCCCATGAGCATCGAGCGCGTCGACTCCGCGAGGTAGATGGTGTGCGGGGTGCCCTTCGTCATGCCCTCGATCCGGGAGGCGGTGTTGGTGGTGTCACCGATCACCGTGTACTCGAGCCGCTGCTCGGATCCCACGTTGCCCGACATCACGGGGCCGCTGTTCAGGCCGATGCCGATCCTGAAGCCCTCGGGCTCACCGCGCTCGGCCATCCACTCGTTGAAGCTGGCGAGCGCGGGCCCGGCCATCTCGCGCGCGGCGGCCAGGGCCCGGTCGGCGTGATCGTCGAGCTCGATCGGCGCCCCGAAGACAGCCATGATCCCGTCGCCCATGAAGCTCACGAGCGTGCCGCCATGGCGCAGGATCACGTCCGTCATCATCGTCAGGTAGCGGTTCAGCACCTCGATCACCACCTCGGGCGGGCGGCTCTCGGAGTACGTGGTGAAGCCGCGAACGTCGCTGAAAAGGACGGTGACCACCTGCCGCTTGCCGCCAAGGCGGAGGTCCTCGTCGAGGTCCTTCAGGACGTCGGCCACCACGGCCTCGGGGACGAAGCGAGAGAAGAGGTCACGCACCCGCTCGCGCTCGAAGGCGTCGAGCACGAGTCCGATCGCGAGCGCACCCACCACGCCGAGCACGAGCGAGGAGAGCGGATAGAGGAAGGACACGATCAGGCCGGAGTTGAACGCGAGCTGCACGAGTACCGTGAAGACGGCCGCGGCCGCGACGCCGAAGATCGCCGCGCGCAGGGGCCCGAACGCCAGCGCCGTCGCCGGGCCGACGATGCCGAGCAGCACGATCAGCGCCACGTTCAGCGCGCCGGGTGCCTCCTGCAGCGGGAAGTCGTCGAGCACGGTCGCGATCGCGTTCGCCTGCAGCTCGGGGCCCGACATCTGCTCGCCGCCGCCGACGGCGGTGCTGTGGGTGTCCTGAAGGGACGGCGCCGTCGCCCCGACGACCACCACCTTGTCGCGGAGCAGGTCAGGCTCGAACTTCCCTTCGAGCAGGCGCGAGAACGAGAGGAAGTCCATGGTCCGGGGTGGACCGGCGAAATCGATCCACTCGTAGCCGCTCCTGCGGGGAGCGCGCTCGCCGGTGAACTCCTCGCTCGCCGCGACCGCGAAGCCCACGAGCCCCTCCCTCTCGAGGGGAAGCCGTCGGATCACTCCGTCCTCGTCGTTGCGGAAGTTGCTGCTGCCGGCCCGCGCACCGATGTCGCGCAGGATGCCGCCGCCCCCGAAGACGTTCGGCTCGCCGCGCTTGCTGACCTCGGTGGTAGCGAGCACCACCCCGTCCGCCTCCGCCACAGCGGTGATCAATGCGTTGTCGGCGCGCGGCGACGTCGGCTCGCTGAACTGGACGTCGTAGGCGATCACCTTGGCGCCGGCCTTGCTGAGCGCGTCGATCGCGTCCGCGTGCAGCGAACGCGAGAACGGCCAGCGGCGCTGCAGGTCGCCGAAAGTCACGTCGTCGATCCCGACGACCACCAGGTCCTCCGGGGCGCCCCGGGTCCCGCGGATGTCGAAGCGCGAGTCGATGGTGTCGAGCTCGGCGGCGTCGAATACGCCGCCCGCGTAGGCGGCGATCACGACAGCGGTGAGGCCGAGCGCCGCGCAGAGGAAGATCATCAGCCGCAGACGGCGGAACGACCGCCGCGACCGCCCACCGTTCGGACCCGAGTCCATCGCCTTCAGTCTTGCCGATGTGGCCGAACCGTGCGAGGGTCGGGCCGAATGATCTGGCTCGAGGTGTTCGCCGTGTTCATGGTCTCGCACCTCGTGGGGGACTTCGCGCTACAGACCGAGTGGCAGGCGCAGAACAAGCACTGCGGGTTGAGCCGTGACCCCACTGCGCGCCGGGCGCTGCTCGCGCACGTGGTCACATACACGCTCGCGTTCGTGCCTGCCTTCATCTGGCTGTGGGACGAGAGCGGCGCCCTCGTACTCGTGGTGGCCGCGCTCCTCTTCGCGACCCACCTCGTTCAGGACGACGGCCGGCCGATCAGCGCCTATATGCGCACGGTCAAGCATGCGGATCCCGCGGCTCACCGCACTGTCGCCGCGGCGGTCGACCAGACGTTCCATGTCCTCGTGATCTTCGGGCTGTCCCTGCTCGCCGTGGCATGACGGGAGCAGTCGATACGGAGCGAGGTGCGCTTCACCCCGCCGGGAAGAGCGACGCCGACCTCGGCGGGCCACGAGCGCCTGCAGCTCCGCGGCGTGCGCAGCAGGTGATGACCGATCAGCCTGTGGTCGCGCACAGCTCTGATCTTGTATCCGGACAGCGTCCTGACCCTTATGCGGCGAACGAAGTTCCGGCGGACGCGACGGACGGCGCTTAGCGCGAGCTCCAGGCGCGCGGGCGTGGCCATTGTCGGCGCCGGGAGGTCGAGGTGGACGGGGAGCGTCGCGAAGCGAAGCTCGATGCCGTACGCTCCCGAGCGCCGGCGGACGAGCCGGCCGACCGCTGTCGCCGTGCGCGGGACGAAGGTGCCAAGGAGCGGCTCGAGGAGGGCGGCGACGTTGCCGGCGCCCAGCAGCTGGCCGGTGAGGACGACGGACGCCGCGTCGCCTCGCCGAATCGACCTTCCCAGGTACGCGTCGAGCTTCCAGGCCACAGCTGTCTCTCCGGTCCCCGAGAGGTAGCCCCGCACAGCGACGATGAAGCGGCCGAAGCCGATCCGGCTCGACGCGGGACAGGCCGAGCGCACTGCCTCGCGGCGCGCGCAGAGCCGCTCGCGGGCAGCCGTGTCGACGCGCATCCCGCGCGGCAGGGCGAACATGATCGAGCGTGCGGAGCGACCGTTCGGCGAGAGCACCGACTCATCGGCCGCGATCAGCAGCGCCGTGCCCTGGCGGGCGACGCTCGGGTCTAGCGCGAGCGGGGCAGCCTGCTGCGCCGACGCCGTGGCGGCGCCTGCGGCCAGCGCCGACGCGAGACAGGCGCATCCAGCTGCCAGGCGCCTGCTCAGCCGAGGTGCCCCCTGAGCGCAGCAGGCGAGCGGACGATGATCCGGCCGCGCTTGAGCTTGATCACGTCCTCGTTCTCGAGCCAATGAAGGACACGCGCCGTGTCGTCCTTCTCTGCGCCGGCGAGCCGCGCGAGATCGCTCGTGCCGCCGACGAGCTCGACGTTCTCGTCTCCCGGCTGGAGGCTCTGACGCGCCTCGACCTGGGCGAGCAGCGTGGCGAGGATTCGACCATTGACCGTCGACGTCGCGCTCGCGAAGCGGCGGGCCTCCGCCCGCTCCAAGAGGTGGGCCACGTGAACGGCCATGCTGATCGCCGCCCGGGCGTTGCCGTGCAGGATCGCCATCAGATCCTCGCGCGAGATCGCGATCGCCGTCGTCGGCTCGATCGCCTGCAGAGTTGCGGAGCGGCGGTCGCTCGCGAACAGCGCCAGCTCGCCGACCAGGGCGCCGTGGCCGAGCTGCGCGAGCGTGATCGGCTGGCCGTCCACGAGACGGCGGACGACCTTCACTCGTCCGCTGTGGACCACGTAGCACGCGTCGCCCGCGTCGCCCTCCTCGAAGACGACGGCGCCGGCCTCCCAGCTGACGGTCTCCACCTTGCGCGCGAGCGCATCCAGCTCCTCGTCGGCGAGCGCCTCGAACAGATCGAGCTCGTCAAGCAGAGCGACTACTGTCTCGTGCGGCAGGCTCAAGTCCAAACGGATCCCTTCTCTGGCCGATCCTAGTCTGCTTGTGGGCATGCCGGGTCCGGGTTAGGCTCGATCCACTGGCCGCTCGGGCCACAGCAACAATCGAGAGGACTCGCGTGGCCCCGCGCCTCCATAACTGCACTTCGAGGGATGACGGTTGATCACGCCGCTCGCCCGCTTCGCCGTTCGGCACGCGGTGCCCGTGCTGGTCGGCTGGGCGATCGTGGTCGCGGTGTTCGCGGTGCTCGGCCGGGGCGTCGAGAACGAGGTGCAGCCCTCGCTGCTGTTCGTCCCCGGCACGGAGTCCACGGAGTGGCGCGACGTTCGGCAGGGGAGCTTCAACGAAGGGCTGATCGTCCTTCTCGACGGCCCCGCTCGCGAGATCAACCGCCAGGGCCCGCAGCTTGCGGCCGCGCTCCAGCGGCGCGCCGGGACCCGCGCCATTTCTCCATGGAGCCCCAGGGCCAGGCAGCTCGAGGCGCTGCGGCCCAGCCCGCGGCAGGCGGCGATCAGCGTCGACGTCCAGGTCCCGCCCGGTGGCAACATCGGGACGGTCGTCCGCCCACTCGAGGACTTCGTCCACGAGCACGTACGGCCGCCGCTTCGCTCGCATCTGGCGGGCATACCGTCGCTCGGCAGCGAGGTCAACGAATCGTCGATCGAGGCGCTGCGCAGGGGCGAGCTGATCGCGGCGCCGATCTTGATCCTCGTCCTGCTGCTCGTGTTCCGAAGTCCCGTGGCCGCGGCCGTGCCGCTGCTGATCGCGGTCGGCACGGTCGTCACCGGTTTCGGGATCATCTCGTTGATCCTCAACGTCACGGACGTCGACGCGGTCGCGTTGAGCGCGGCGTCGATGATCGGGTTGGCGTTGGGCGTCGACTACTCGCTGCTGATCGTCACGCGCTTCCGGACGAGCCTCGCCGCCGGCGAGACGCCAAAGCAGGCCGCCTCGATCGCGGCGAACACCGCCGGCCGAACGGCGAACTTCGCCGGCGTGGTCCTGCTCGCGATCACCGCGGTCGCGTTCTTCCTGTCTCCCGGCACGGTGCTTCTCTCGATGGCGCTCGGGATGAGCGTCGTGACGATCCTCAGCATGATCGGCGCGATCCTCATCGCGCCGGCGGCGACGAGCCTGCTCGGCCACCGGATCAACAAGTGGCAGATCGGCGGGACACCCAGAGACGACGGCGGCGTGATCTCCCGGGTCGTCGGCCGGATGACCCATCGCGCCGTGCTGGCCGCGGGCCTGCTCGGGGCCGTGCTGCTGCTCACCGCTTCGCCCGTGCTGGGAATCGAGACGACCCCTGCGGATCCACGCGTGCTGCCGAAGGACAGCGACGGTCTTGCCGCCTTCAACGCGCTGCGCAGGGCGAACTTCGGCCCGGAAATCGACGTCGCTCTCGCGGCGCCGCGCGGGACGCTGCTCGACCCGGCGCGGCTGGCCGCGATCGGCCGCCTCGAGCGGCAGCTCGAGAGACTGCCGCTCATCAAAGCCGTGACGGGCCCCGGGCTGATCGCGGACGCGACCACCGAGGTGCGCGAGGCGCCCAAGAACATCGGCAGGTCCCGACGCGATCTGAGCGCCGCTGAAACCGAGCTCGCGTCGCGATCGGTCCAGCTGCGGCGCGCTCGGGGCGACGCGCGCCGGCAGGCGGACGAGGTAAGCCGCGGCATTGGCCGAGCCGAGGGTCTGCTTGCCTCCGGGCAGGATCTCCTCTCAGCGGCGACGAGCCGCACCGGAGACGTGGACCGACTGAAGCTCGGGCTGTCGGCGGCGGAGACCGGCGCCGGGGACCTCGCCGGTGGGACGCAGACGCTGAGCCAGAAAGCACTGCTGCTGGCGTCGGCGCTCAGGGAGATCCGCCGCCAGGTGGACGGCCTGCTGCCGACGATCGAGACCGGGCAGGTCGCGCTGCGCGACGCTGAGGCGCGCCTCGGTCTCCTTCGCATCCCGGTCCAGACGACGGGGCGCGACCTGCGTGACGCGCTCGCGCTGCTCGATCGCGCCAGCGTCGGGAAGTCGGACCCCCTGGTTCAGGAGGCGCGCGAACGCGTGGCGGCGGCGCTGGCCGCCGTGGCCGGCGCGGGCGGTGCGCAGGCCGCGCAGGTGGGTAGCTACGCGGGCCTGGACGCCGCGCTGGCGAGCGAGCTCGTGCTTGCCGAACTCGCGGGTCAGCAGATCGACGTCGCCGTGCGCCAGGCGGGACTGCTCGCCGACGTGATGCAGCGGCTCTCGGATGGCGCCGGCCGGCTCGCGGGTCCCGGGTTGAGCACCCTCGCCGGGGGGCAGCACGAGCTCGCCGCCGCCCTCGGTGAGGCACGCGACGGCGTCGCAGCGGTCCAGCCACAGCTCAACAGCCTGGCGGGCGGGGCGCAGGCGCTCCTGTCCACGGGCGGCGAGCTGCTCCATGCGAGCGGGACCCAGGCGATGCCGCTGCTGTTCGAGCTGCGGCGGGGCCTCGGCAGCGCGTCCACCAGGATCGACACGATCCGCGGCCAGCTTCGGGAGAGGCGCGGTCCGTTCGAGCCGCTGCGGGTCCTGCGCGCGCTCGACCGGGACTCACCCGGGTTCTTCCGCTCGGGATTCCTGATGGCTGCCGGACTCGACGGCGCGCGCCCGATCGACCGGGATGCGATCGCCGGACTCGTCGACAGCTCGAACGGCGGCAGGAACGCGCGGATCCTTGTGATGCCCGACGTCACGACGAACGATCCGCGCCAGGACCAGATCGTCGACGACGTGAGGGTGCTCACCCATCGCTTCGAGCGCGCAACCGGGATCGCGGCGCCGGTGGGTGGGACCGCGCCTGAGCTGACCGACTTTGCTCGCGTGAACCGCACGCGCGTGCCGCTGCTCATCCTCGCGATCTGCCTCGTCACATACCTCGCGCTGATCCCGATCCTGCGCTCGCTGGTCCTGCCCGCGATCGCCGTCGCGCTCAACATGCTCACCGTCGGCGCCGCGTTCGGGGTGCTCACGCTGCTGTTCGTGGGCGCCAACCCGCCGCTCGGAGGCGTCGGGAAGCTCGACGTCGTCACCGTGACGGGAATCTTCGTCGTGACGTTCGCGCTGTCGATCGACTACCAGGTCTTCCTGCTCACGCGCATGCGCGAGGAGTACGTCCGCACGCAGTCGCACATCTCGGCGATCGAGTTCGGCATCTCGAAGACCGCGCGCGTCGTGACCGGCGCCGCGGCGATCATGGTTGCCGTCTTCATCGCGTTCGCGCTCTCGAGCTTCTCGCTCATCCAGCAGCTCGGGATCGGGCTCGCGACCGCGGTCCTCATCGATGCCACGGTCGTACGCCTTGGGCTGCTGCCCTCGATCATGAAGCTGGCCGGCGACCGCACGTGGTGGTTGCCGACATGGCTCGACGAGAAGCTGCCGCTCCTCGACACCGAGGGCGCGATCTTCGCGCACGACGCGCGTCACCTGCACGTGGCCGGCCGCTAGACGAGTTCGTGGTGCGGCTCGCGCTCGGGCCGGTCAGCGCGCGCGAAGGCCGGATGCGCCTGGTCGAGGTACCAGCCGAACGCGCGATCGACGAGCGCCTGATGCCGCAGCGCCCGCAGCACGAGCGTCAGCGCGCGAGGCGGCAGCCGCGGGACGAGCCACTGGAGCCGCAGGGCGAGGCCGAACGCGCGGCCGTGCGATGCGCTGAACGTCCCATACCGCCGGAGTGCCTCGTTCCGAGTTCTCTCGCCTGACAGCACCGATCGCAGCTCGCGGCCACAGGCGATGCCGAAGTAGAACGCCGTGCGTATGCCCTCGCCGGACAGGGGAAAGCAGTGGCCGGCGGAATCGCCCACGAAGAAGACTCCGTCCTCGGCTGAGCGCCGGAGCCGGTGAGGGAACCAATTGCCCTGGAAGCGCACGGGCTCGCGTGCCAGCCGATTCGCCAGCGCCACCGTCGGGCGCCGGACGTGATCGCGAGGCTCGTAGGAGCCCACCCCGACCCGCTGTTCGCCGCCCGCCGGCACACTCCAGCCGTAGCCGTGGCGGACGAGCGATCGATCGACCCAGACCTCGAGGTCGCGCCCGCCGCCGTCGGGGTGAACCTCGAGGCCTCGCGAGAGCGGCGCCTCGGGCGGCTGGTTCGCGTCGGCCGCGAGCACTCGTCGCCACCCGAGCGCGTCGACGAGCAGAGGCGCCGTGATGTGTCCACGATCCGTGAGCACGCCTCCGTTCGAGCGTCGAACGACGGTGGCGATCTCGAGGCGGGCGTCCGTCTGGTCGAAGAGCTCCAGGCAGAGCTCGCGATAGTCGAACGCCGCCCAGCTCCACGGAAGCCGGTACTGCACCGAGCCATGCGGGGTGTGGAAGGTCATGCACGGGATCTCCTGCCGAATCGACCCGGCCACGCCCATCGCCTCGAGCCACGGACGTGGTGCGGCGCAGGCAGAGGTGGCGCGCTCGCCCAGCTCGTAGCGGTCCAGGAGCAAGACGTCCGCGCCGCTCCCCGCCAGCTCACGGGCCACGGCAAGTCCCGCGAAGCTCGCACCGCACACGAGCACGTCCGCCGCCTCGCCGTCGAGCGATGTCCGCTCCGCACCTCGGAGCGTCGCCCGGCGCGTCACGCACCGCTCCTGAGCCCGCCGGCGACGGCCATGGCGATCTCCCACGGACGCAGGTTGGGGCGCCGGCACAGCACATCGAAGTCGAGTCGCTCGGTCCGGGCGAGCACCCCGAGGTAGACGCTTCGGGCGAGGTGCATCCCACGCCGGACCCTCGGCTCGACCATGTCGGCCGCTCCGGCACTGGCTCGGAACAGAGAACGCGCCCGTTCCACCTCGAAGGCCACCAGGCGCCTGAAACCGGGCGTCACCTCGCGTCGGTCGATCTGGGCCACGGACACGCCGAAGCGCTCGAGGTCCTCGGCCGGCAGGTAGACGCGGTCGAGGCTCCAGTCCTCGCGTACGTCGCGCACGAAATTGGTGAGCTGGAACGCTGTGGCGAGCGAGGCGAACTCGCGCCGGCGGTCGGTCGGGATGCCGAGCAGCGCCGCCAGTATCCGGCCCACCGAGCCGGCGCTTCCCTGCATGTAGCGCTCGAGCTCCGTCCAGGTCTGTACGCGCACCTGCCCCGCGTCCTTGCGCATCGCGCCGAAGTAGAGGCGCAGCTCGCCGAGCGGGAGCGAGTGCCGCCGCGCCGCGTCCACAAGCGCTGTGACCTCAGGATCTGCGTGTCCGTTCCTGCCCCGGATCGCATCATCGAGGATCAGCTCCCAGCGATCGAGGGCGGCCAGGCGGTCGACCGGATCGGGCGGACGGCCTGGGCCGTCCACGACGTCGTCGACCGTGCGCACGAAGGCGTACAGCGCGTGCACGGCCGGCCTGACGTCGGCCGGCAGGCGTCGTGTCGCCCAGTAGTACGTCGGGTCGTGGCGCCGGTGAGAGCGCCTGCAGTGGCGGTAGGCCTCCTCGAGGAGGATCGGATCGAGAGCGGTCGGCATCGTCTAGGCCCCGCCGCTCAGGGTAACCGGCGACCGGGCCTAGGAGAGCCGCTCGAGCCGTCCCACGATCTCGTGGGAGTGTCGAACGAACGCGCCCGCGTCGAAGACGGCGTCGAAGTCGAGCTCAGGCGCGGCCTGGGTGAGCAGCTCCCGGAAGTGGAGGCCTTCATCCCAGGCGCGCTGCGCCGAGTCCTGGACAATGCGGTAGGCGTCGTCGCGCGAGCGGCCCGCCTCCACGAGCGCGAGCAGGGCGCGCTGGGAGTAGAGCGCCCCGTGCGTGGCCTCCAGGTTTTCCAGCATGCGGCCGGGACGCACTGTCATCCCCTCCACCACGCGGATCGCCAGATGGAGCGCGTAGTCGAGCAGGATCGTCGCGTCCGGCAGGCTGACCCGCTCGACGGAAGAGTGCGAGATGTCGCGCTCGTGCCAGAGCGCCACGTTCTCGAGCCCCGTCTGCGCGTAGCCACGCAGCAGGCGCGCTATTCCGCTGAGACGCTCGCTCACGATCGGGTTGCGCTTGTGCGGCATGGCGGACGAGCCCTTCTGCGCGCCGGCGCGGAAGGGCTCCTCGACCTCGCGCACCTCCGTCCGCTGCAGGTGGCGGATCTCGATGGCGAAGCGCTCGAGCCCGGCGCCCGCCAGCGCAATAGCCTGGAGCAGCTCGGCGTGGCGGTCGCGCGGCACGACCTGCGTCGAGACGTCCTCGCGCCGGAGGCCCAGGCGGCGCAGCACGGCCGCCTCGATCTCCGGTCCGTTGGCGGCGTAGGTGCCGACGGCGCCGGACAGCGCTCCCACCGACACCACCTCGGCCGCACGCTCGAGCCGGCGCATGTTGCGGTGCGCCTCGAATGCGAAGCCGGCCAGCTTGACGCCGAAGGTCGTCGGCTCGGCGTGGACGCCGTGCGTGCGCCCCACGCAGAGCGTGTCCCTGTGCTCGCGCGCGCGCCGCACGAGCGCGTCGCGATAGTCGCGCGCCCCCGCCGCAAGCATGAGCGACGCCTGCGAGAGCTGGAGCGCCAGCGCGGTGTCGAGCACGTCGGACGAGGTGAGCCCGTGGTGCACCCAGCGCCCGGCTTCGCCCACCGACTCGGCGACTACGTCGACGAAGGCCGCCACGTCGTGGTCCGTCACCTTCTCGCGCGCCTTCACCTCCTCGACCGTGAACGCGGCTCGGTCGCGCACCTGCGCCGCATCCTCCTCGGGCACCATGCCCTGTTCCGCGAGCGCATCGACCACGGCCAGCTCGACGGCGAGCCACGTGTCGAGCTTGCGCCGCTCGCTCCACACCGCGCCCATCTCGGGACGCGTGTAGCGCTCGATCACGCCCGGATGATGCGCGCCGCCAGCACGGCAGCGTTGCGCGCGTTGTCCACGCCGACCGTGGCCACCGGCACGCCGGGCGGCATCTGCGCGATCGCCAGCAGAGCGTCGAGGCCCCCGGCCACCGACGTCTTCGAGGTGAGTGGCACGCCGATCACGGGCAGCTCGGTGTGCGCGGCGACGACACCGGGCAGCGCGGCCGCGAGTCCGGCGCCCGCGATGATCACCTTGAGGCCCCGGAGGCGGGCGTTCTTCGCGTACTCCGCCACCATGTCGGGGTCCCGGTGCGCGCTCATCACGCGCATCTCGTGCGGGATCCCGAGCTCCTCGAGCTTGTCCGCGGCCTTCGCCATCACGGCCATGTCGCTCTTCGAGCCCATCACGATGCCCACCTGCGGGGCGTCGTCCACGTCGAGATCGTCGAACTCGTGCTCGACCTCGGTCTCGGTCGGCGGGGCGAACTCGCTCGTCTCCCGATGCGTCATGCGCCGACCCTATCCGCCGCCCGCGACGCTATGTCGGAGCGCATCTGGCGCCCGCTGAACTCGATGCGCTCGGCCGCGGAGTAGGCGCGCTCGCGAGCGGCGCCCGGGGTCGGCCCGAGTCCGGTCACGCACAGCACCCGCCCGCCCGCCGTCACGACCTGGCCGTCGCTCTCCGCCGTCCCCGCGTGGAAGACCTCGGCGTCCTCGACGGCGTCGAGCCCCGAGATCACGTCGCCCTTCGACGAGCTCTCCGGATAGCCGCGCGAGGCGAGCACGACCGTCACGGCCCACTCGTCGGACCAGACCGCCTCGACGCCCGCGAGGCCGCCCGGCCGGGTGGCGGCCTCGAGCAGATCGAGCAGGTCCGACCGCAACCGCGGCAGCACCGCCTGCGTCTCCGGGTCCCCGAAGCGGGCGTTGTACTCGAGCACCTTCGGCCCCGCGTCGGTCAGCATGAGACCGGCGTAGAGCACCCCATGGAACGGAGTGTCGCGCCGGCGCAGCTCGTCGACGATCGGCTGGTGGATCGCCGCGGCCATCTCGGACGCCCGCTCCCAATCGATATCCGGCACCGGCGAATAGCTCCCCATGCCGCCCGTGTTGGGCCCCCGGTCGCCGTCGAAGATGCGCTTGTAGTCCTGCGCGGGCGCCAGCGGGAGCGCGCGCTCGCCGTCGCACAGCGCGAGCAGCGAGAGCTCCTCGCCCTCGAGGTGCTCCTCCAGCACCACCTCGGTCTCGCCGAAGCGGCGCTCGCCGAAGAACACGTCGAGCGCGGCGCGC
>Ga0126307_10000084_pt1 | contig 52300 bp, 55 predicted proteins | sample Plot28_FD_89955 | JGI IMG/M metagenome (GOLD analysis project Ga0126307, IMG submission 89955) | Serpentine soil microbial communities from UC McLaughlin Reserve, CA, USA - Plot28 | ecosystem: Environmental > Terrestrial > Soil > Grasslands | place: USA: UC McLaughlin Reserve, Lake County... | reverse complement strand
GCGACGAGCTCGTAGCGCTCCTCGTGCGGGTCGGAGCCGTAGGCGCCGACCTCGAAGTCGAGCCAGCGGTCGAGCCCGAAGGCGCTCACCTTCACGGCCGCGTTCGTCTCGATGTTGCCGGTCAGGAGCGAGTTGATCACGTCGTCGCGTTCGTGCAGCGCGGCGAGCGTCTCGGGCACGCCGGGGTAGGCGCGCCCCTCGCGCGCGATCGCCTCCCTTCGCCCGTCGAGGGCGGTGGCGAGCTCCTCGAGCACGCGCGGCAGGGGCTCCCTGTCTCCCTCGAGCATCGCCAGCGCGATCTGATGGTCGGTGCGTCCGGCGTACGAGACGCGGCCGTCGTAGCGGCGCCCGACCACCGTCTCGAAGGCCTCCTCGAACGCGTAACGGCCGTGGCCGGCGGTGTGGACTAGCGTCCCGTCGACGTCCCAGAGCACGAGCAGCACGGGGGACGAGACTGGCAGACTTGTCGCGCGATGACCGGACGCGCCCGCGCCCTCGCTTCGCTTGCGATCGCCGTCGTGAGCCTGGCGCTGCCGGCGACGGCCGGCGCGGTCACCGGCTGGCTCCCTGCGCAGAGCCATGGCGCCGGCCTCGACCCCGTGCTCGCGGGCAACGCGGCCGGTACGTTCGCGATCGCCTGGACGGATTCCGCGGACGGCACGGTGAAGGCGCGCGTGCGCTCGCCATCCGGCGCATTCGGGCCGGTTGAGCCGGTGCCGGCCACGCCCGCGCCGCTGGGCCAGAACCTGAAGCTCGGCCTCGCGGTCGACGCCGGCGGCCGGGTGCACCTCGCGATAGCGCTCGCGGGTGGCCGTCCGCTCGAGTACCGGCAGCGCCCCGCCGACGCGACCTGGCTGGCCACGGCGGAGAACGTCGGGCTCGTGAATGCCAGCGACGTCTCGCTGGCCGCCGCACCGGACGGGACGGCGGTTATCGCGTACACCGGGATCGACGACAAGGTCTACGTCTGCGCGCGCCCGCTCGGAGGTCCGTGCGGGGGGTCGACGAACCTGACGCCCACAGCTATCGCGTCGAGCGGTCCCGAGGCCGCGATGGACGCCGATGGCGACGCCGTGGTCGCCTTCCGCATGGACGACGTGCCCACCGCTGCGCGCGTGCCGCGGGCGGGCGGGATCGCGACCGAGCCGCTCGACGGCGACGCCGGCAGCCTCGACCTCGGCGTCGCGGTCGCGGACTCGGGCGACGCCGTCTTCGCATGGCGCGATGGCGTTCTCGAGACGAACAGCTGGCCGACGACCGCCGCTCCGGCTCCGCTCTCGCAGGCGTTTGCCGCAGGCACGGCCACGTGGCCCGACGTGGCTATCGACGCGAGCGGCATCGCCCGCTTCGCGTGGAGCGAGATCCCGGCAGGCTCCGCCGACGACGCGATTCACAGTCGCCTGCTGCCGCTCGGCGGCGCCTTCACACAGCCGTCCGTGCTCGTGGCGAGCGACGATCCGCTGCTCGCGCCGCGTCTCGCCTCGAGCGCGGCCGGCGGTGGGCTCGTCGCCTGGCGGCGGACCGGCTCCATGCAGGCGATCGAGGCGCGCGCGCTGCCCTCCGGGGGAGCGGCGGGAGCGGTTCAGCGCCTGTCGCCGTCCGGCGCCGCATCGGTGAGCGACCACCAGGCGGTTGTCGACTCGACCGGAAGCGGGCTCGTGCTCTGGCGCCGCGATCAGGTCATCGAGACGGCCGCATTCGACGCCGTCGCGCCGTCGCTCGCGCAGCCCGCCGTGCCCGTGCGCGCCGAGCGCGGTGTGCCGATTCAACTCGCCGTGACCGCCACGGACAACTGGGGGTCGGTCGCTCCACAGTGGCGCTTCGGCGACGGCACCGGCGCGGCCGGCGCGGCGGTCAGCCACGCGTGGCAGTCGCCCGGCGCCTACGACGTCAGGGTCAGCGTGGCCGACGCGGGCGGCAACTCGGCGTCGGCGGTGGCCGCGCGACCGGTGACGGTCACCGACTCCCGGTCGCCGCGCTTCCTGAGCGCCCGGATGCTGCGCCGGCGCTTCCGCGTGGGCAGGCCGCGCCCGCGGCCGAGCGCCGTGAAGCGCGGTAGTGCGTTCGTCTTCGCGCTCTCCGAGCCGGCCTCGGTCCGCATCTCACTGCGCCGTCGCAAGGGCCGTCGTTTCGTGCGGGTGGGAGCCCTTCGGCGCTCCGCCCACGAGGGACGGACGGTGGTCCCGTTCGACGGGCGGGTTCGGCGCAAGGCGCTTCGGCGGGGGGTGTACCGTGCGTCGCTTGTGGCGACGGACCCTTACGCAAACCCCTCGAGGCCCAGGCGCCTGAGCTTCAGGATCGCGCGCTGATGCTCGACGCCCTCGCGGTCCCGCCACGGCTCGTGCTGCGCGCGCTCGACGACCTCCACACGGTGGCGGACGCCCTCGGCCGCCTCGCAGCTCGCGACGGCGACCTCGCCGCCCTCCTAGAGTCGGTCACGACGCTGCCGCGCGTGGAGGACGAGCTGTCGGCGGAGATCGCCCAGCTTCGCGCCGAGGTGGCTGAGCTGCGCGGCTGGCTCGAGCCGCTCCACCGCGAGCTCAGCGACCTCGACGAGACGGCGGAGAACCTCGAGCGCGGGCTGCTCCAGGTAGGCGAGTCGATCGCCGGCCTTCAGGCGCTGCTGAAGAAGCTGCCCGGCGTCTAGTGGTCGTGCGCGACCTGCTTGGCCTTCTCCGCGAGGGCAGGCACGCCCTTGTCGAAGAGGCCCAGGTACGGATCGTCCGAGGCGCCCATCGAGAAGCGCTTGTAGTTCCCCTCCATGAAGACGGCCGCCTTCCAGAGCGCGAGCGCCTGGTACCAGTTCAGCGCCGACATCGAGCGCCCGCTCGTCTCCTCGTAGCGCCCGATCAGCTCCGCGCGCGTCATGAAGCCCCATCGGCGGGTGGCCGCGGACAGACTCGCGAAGGAGGTGTCGTCGGGATCGTCGGCCTCGGTCCACGTGACGGTGAAGTAACCGAGATCCGCGAGTGGGTCCCCGATCGTCGAAAGCTCCCAGTCGAAGATCGCCACCAGGCGGGCGGGCGGGTGGTCGGCCACCATCACGTTGCCGAGGCGATAGTCGCCGTGCACGATCGTCGACTGGGGCGACTCCGGGAGGTTGGCCGCGAGCCAGTCGCGCACCTCCTCCACCACCGGCAGCTCGCGCGTCTTGTTGTGATCCCACAGCCCCGAGAAGCGGCGCAGCTGCCGTTCGAGATAACCGGTGGGCTTGCCGTAGCCGTCGAGGCCGCAGGCCAGCCAGTCGACCGAGTGGATCTCGACGAGTCGGTCGACGAGCTCCTCGGAAAGGCGCCGTAGCTCCGCCGGGTCGTCGAGCGCCGACGGGATGTCACTGGTGATCACGCTCCCGTGCATCTCCTCCATCACGTAGAAGGGCACGCCGAGCACGGTCTCGTCGTCGCAGGCGGCGAGCACGGGCGGCACGCGCACAGGTGTGGGTTCGAGCGCACGCAGCAGCCGGGCCTCGCGCAGCACGTCGTGAGCCGAGGGAGGAAGCGGCGGCCGCGGCGGGCGGCGTAGCACGACGCGGGTGTCGCCGCGGCGGATCAGGAATGTGATGTTCGAGTGTCCCTCGCCGATGCGCTCGGCCTCCACGGGGCCGGAGCCGATGCCGTGCGAGTCGAGGAACGCCTCCAGGCGCTCCGGCACGATCAGCGGAGGCAGCTCGGCAGCTTCCATGAGCGCGCGAACACTACCCTGGGGCGCATGCGATCCCGATGCCTGCTTCCACTCGCCGTCCTGGGCACGTCGCTCGTGCTGGCCTCGCCCGCGATCGGCGCCGACCGCACGGTGAGCGTGGTCGACTTCGACTTCGAGCCCGGGGAGGTCCGGATCGAGCCCGGCGACACGATCACGTGGAACTTCGTGAACGGCGGCCACACGACGACCGCCGCGGCGGGACAGCCGGAACGCTGGAACTCCGGCGGCGACACGGGCGCGACGAGCCCGGCCGGCGCGATCTTCCAGCACACGTTCACGACGCGCGGCCGCTTCAACTACTTCTGCATCCCGCACGCGTCCTTCATGAAGGGCGTTGTCGTGGTCGGCGAGGACGAGTTCCCGAAGTCGCAGTCGCGCTTCAAGCAGGTGCGCCGTGGCAACCGGATCACGTTCAAGTTCACGCTCGTCGAGCCCGCGAAGGTGGTCGCGAAGCTGCGCGGCCCGAGCAGGCGCTCGGCGACCAGGCGGCGCCTCGAGCCGGGGTCGCACTCGATCACGTTCCGCGACCTACGCGCCGGCACCTACCGCGGCCGGGTCGCGTTCACCGACGACTTCGACGAGGTCTCCGTCTCGCGCGTCAAGGCGTTCACGGTGCCTCGCTGAGCGGCGGCCCGGTGCGGCGCGCCGCCTTCCTGCTGGTCCTGATCGCGTCGCTGGCGGCGGCCGCACCCGCCGCCGCGCGGGATCCCGGCCGCTGGCTGCTCACCGGCTGGAGCTCCGTGCCGTTCGGCTACTGGCAGGGCGTGACCGGCCCGCCCGGCGCGGGCTCGCTGTTCTTTCCCGGCCCGCAGCACGGGCTCCACCGCACGCGTTCCGACCTGCGCCAGACCGCGGGCGTCGACTTGGCGATCCCGCCCGCCGTCGCCTCCTCGGAGGGCTACAACCACATCGGCGACCCATCGTTCGACGGCGCGGAGGGAGGGCGCGTGCTGTTGCCGCTCGAGTGCTACACGGCTGGCGGGCCAAGCGGCGGCAACACCTGTGGCACCGGTTCGATCGGCGTCGCCGATCCGGAGTCGCTCGCCTTCCGCTACTACGTGAAGCTCGACCCGGCGGAGATCCCAAAGGCGATGTGGGTCGAGAGCTCGCCGGACGGCTCGCTCCTGTGGACCTCGAGCGGCTCGGATCTGCTGGCGTATCGCGCGACCGACGTGACGCCCGCGGCCGCGGCTCCGGCGGGCGCCCCGATCCGCTCCGTAGCCAGGCTTGCGGGCGCGGTTCCGCCGAGCGGCGTGACCGGCGGCGCCTTTCGTGGCGGTCGGCTGCTGCTCGCCGGCTCCACCGGCACGACCTACCAAATCTGGTCGCTCGATACAGCGACGGGCACCCGACGGCTCGAGCTCGAGCTCGAGGGCGTCCGGGGTGAGGCCGAGGGGGTGCACGTGGCGCGCTTCATGAACGGAGAGCTGCACTGGGTGATCGCGCCGGCGCTCGCCGGCACGTCCACGTTTGGCCCCTCCGTGGGGCTGCTGCACTTCGCGCGTGCCTCGGGCCGACCCGGGTTGCGTGTGAGCGCGCGGGCGACGCGGGCGGGGACGCGCCGGCCGCGGGTGGCGGTCCGCGTCCGGCGGCGCGGCCGGCCTGTGGGCGGGGCGCGTGTGTCGCTAGCGGATGCTTCGGATCGCACGAATCGCCGCGGCCGAGCCACGCTTCGACTCTCCCTCGAGGTGCCGGGGACGTACTCGGTGCTGGCGCGCCGGCGCGGCCTGCGCGGGCTGTCTGCGCCGTTGCGGCTCGGCGGCCGTTAGCTCGCGCTCACGCGATCTCGTCAACGTGGCGGACGTTGGCCACGTCGTCGGCGTCCTCGCTCGGGCCGGCCTCGAACCAGCCGTCCAGGATCTCGGCGAGCAGAGCCTCGCTCGTCGTACGCAGCGAGAGGGCGAGCACGTTGGCGTCGTTCCACTCGCGCGCGCCGCGGGCGGTCTCGGAATCGCCGCACAGGGCGGCGCGCACGCCGGTGACCTTGTTCGCGGCGATCGAGGCGCCGGTGCCGGTCCAGCAGCACACGACGCCCTGCTCGGCGCGGCCCTCCGCGACGTCGCGGGCGGCCGCCTCGCTGGCCCACGCCCAGTCGTCGCGCTCGCCCTCGTTCAGCGCGCCGTGGAGCACCGGCTCGTGCCCGCGCCGGCGCAGCTCCTCAACCACCTCCTCGGCGACGCCCGTGCGCTCGTCGGCTGCGACGGCTATCCGCATCGCGGCGAGAGTAGCGCGGCCCTGCCCCTAGCCTTGGAGCCGTGCCGGAGCTACCCGAGGTCGAGATCGCCGCGCGCCGGTTGAGCGGGCAGCTCGAGGGCGCGCGGATCGAGTCGGCGCTCGCACCCGGCCTCGTGGCGCTTAAGACCTTCGACCCGCCGCTCGACTCGCTCGCCGGGCTCGAGATCGCCGGGGTGCGCCGGATCGGCAAGATGCTCGCCGTCGACGCGGGCGATCTGACGCTGCTCGCGCACCTGATGTCCGCGGGCAGGCTTCAGCTGTTCGACAAGCGGGCGTCGCTGCGCGACCGGGCGTCGCGGATCCTCGTGCGCATCGACGACGGCCGCGAGCTGCGGCTTCGTGAGTTCGGCACCCAGCAGCGCGCTTGGGCGAAGCTCTTGCGCGCGGGCGACGTGGCCGCCGACGAGGCCGTCGCGACGCTTGGGCCGGACGCCTACCCGGCGCCACCGCCCGAGCAGTTCGCGGAGCTGGTCGCCCAGCCGCGTCACCTGCACCCGCTGCTGCGCGACCAGCGCATGATCGCCGGCATAGGACGGTCGTGGGTCGACGAGCTCCTCTGGACCGCGCGGCTGTCGCCCTTCCAGAAGGGCTCGGAGCTCGATTCCGAGGCGCTCGAGCGACTGCGGAGCGCCTGCGACGACGTTCTCGGCGGCGCGCTCGAGCACTACGAGAAGGTGATCGACTCGGCCATCCCTGACAAGCTGCCGATGCCGCTTCAGGTGCACCGGAGCGCCGGCGAGCCGTGCCCGCGTTGCGGCACGCGCATCGAGGCGATCCACTTCAAGGACTACGTGATGTGCTACTGCCCGGAGGAGCAGACCGGCGGTCGAGTGCTGAAGGACCGGCGGCTGTCACGATTGCTGAAGTGATCGACCCGGGAACCCTCGCCCCCGACTTCGAGCTGCCCGACCAGGACGGCCAGCCGGTACGGCTCTCGAATCTGCGCGGGCGGCCGGTCGTCCTCTACTTCTACCCGAAGGCGGACACCCCCGGCTGCACCGTTCAGGCCTGCGGCGTCCGCGACCACCTGCCCGTCTACGAGCAGGTGGGCGCGACCGTGATCGGCGTCTCGCCCGATCCCGTGAAGCGGGTGAAGCGCTTCCACGAGAAGCAGTCGCTGGGCTTCTCGCTGCTCGCCGACGAGGATCATGCCGTCTGCGATGCCTACGGCGTGTGGGCCGAGAAGTCGATGTACCGGCGCACCTATTGGGGCGCCCAGGGCACTACGTTCGTGATCGACTCCGACGGTGTTGTGCGGCACGTGATCCCGAAGGTCTCACCCAAGACCCACGACGACGAGGTGCTGAAGGTGCTGCGTGAGCCCGTCGGATCCTGAGGTCAACCGCCGCATGCTGCGGGCGCGCGACGCGATGGATCACGACTTCGCGAAGCCGCTGGACATCACCGCGCTGGCCAGGATCGCGATCGTCTCCGAGGCGCACTTCATCCGAACCTTCCGCGAGATCTTCGGCGAGACGCCGCACCGCTACCTCCAGCGGCGGCGCGTGGAGCGTGCAATGGCGCTGCTGCGCCAGACCGACCTGAGCGTCACGGCGGTGTGCCTCGACGTCGGGTTCGCGAGCCTCGGGACGTTCAGCCGGACGTTCCGCGAGACCGTAGGCAGATCGCCGTCCGAGTACCGCGCGCGTGCGGCGGCACCGCCGGTTCCGGGCTGCTTCGCGATGTCGTGGATGCGACCGAGCAGTTTTGGAGAAGCGGGCGGGCGCGACGCCGCGTAGCGTGAGCGCCATGTTCAACGCGATCACACATTCAGGCATCTACGTACTCGACCAGGACGAGGCGCTCGACTTCTACGTCGGCAAGCTCGGCTTCCAGGTGGCACAGGACGTCGACCTCGGCTTCATGCGCTGGCTCACGATCAGCGTGCCCGGCCAGCCGGAGCGCGAGATCCTGCTGGAGCGACCGGGACCTCCGGCGCTGAGCGACGAGACCGCAACGGAGGTGAAGGCGCTCCTCACGAAGGGCGCGATGGGCCTCGCCTTCATCGTCACGACGGACGACTGCCGGAAGACCTACGAGGAGCTGCGCGCGAAGGGCGTGGAGTTCACGCAGGAGCCGACCGAGCAGCCTTACGGGATCGATTGCGGGCTGCGCGACCCGTTCGGGAACCAGATCCGCATCACCCAGCCCGCCGCGCAGCCGGGAGAGATCACGGACGACGTGAAGGCGCGCTGGGAGCAAGGGGCGCCGCGGCGCTAACGACGCAGGGGGTCAGACCCCATCCCCCCGCGGGGATGGGGTCTGACCCCTTGTGCGATCAGCACGTAGTGGCCCGGCGCCAAGCGCTCGCCCTCGTAGCCGCGCCGGATGCGCACGGTGAAGCCGAGGGCGCGCAGCCGCCCGGCCGCCTCTGAGGGGCGGTGGAGGCGCTGGCGGTGCGTCTCCTCGCCCCGTCGCCACGTCCGGCCGGTGCGGCGAAACGTGGTCATCCGGCGCGTGAGGAGCGCTCGCTCGCGGTCCTCACGGGTCTCCACGAGGACCGCCCAGTCGTCGTCCTCCCACCAGCTGCGCACCGGACCGCCGCCCGGCACCCGACCGGGTCCCGCCAGATCGAGCACGAACAGGCCGCCCGGTTCGATCGCCGCGCGCACGCGCCGGAAGACCGGCATCAGCGAGCGCTCCGTGTAGTTGAGCACCTCGCCGGCCGCCACGACCGCGCGGCAGCCAGGCAGCGAGACGTCCAGGAACGACGCCCGCAGGAAGCGCACGCCCGGGGCGCTGCGGCGGGCGATCCGCAGCATTGCCTCGGAGCTGTCGATCCCGAGCACCTCGTAGCCGGCGCCCGCGAGCGCCCGCGAGGTCAACCCGTTGCCGCAGCCCAGGTCGACGACGAGCCCTCCCTCGATCCCCGCCGCGCGCAGCCGGCCCGGGATCGCCCGGCCCGCGGCCTCGGCGAGCGACGTGAAGCCGCTGGCGTGGATGTGGGCAAGGTCCTCGTGGTAGAACGCCATCCACGGCAGCGTATGACCCGTCCGCCATCCTTACGGCGGTGCAGGCGGCCACCATCGGCGAGTCGTTCGAGTCTTTCTTCGACGCGGTCGACGAGTTCTTCTCGAGCCTCGCCTCGGTGCGGCTCGGGCCGCTCGTGCTCGCCCTGCTGTGCTTCGCGGCCTACCTCACGCTGCGCGCTCGCGCGAGCTTCAACATCATCCGCGCCGCCTATCCCGAGGAGCGGATCTCCTTCCGCGAGATCTGGGGCGCGTACTTCGCGGGCTACGGCTTCAACGCGGTGATCCCCGCGCGCGGTGGCGACGTCGTCCGCCTCTTCCTGACGAAGAGCGCGGTGCCGAACTCGAGCTACCCGGCGGTGGGCGCGACCTTCGTGGTCGAGCTGGGCTTCGACATCGCAATGGGCTCGCTCATCCTGATCTTCGCGTTCACCCAGGGCGTGTTCCCCAAGCCGCCGGACTTCGCGAAGCTGAACGCCTTCGACCTCTCGTACTTCGCGCAACACCCGCGCTTCACGCTCTTCGTGCTCACCGCGCTCGCGGTCGGCACGCTCGTCGGCTTCGCGCTCCTGAGCGCGCGCGTCAAGGCGTTCTGGGAGCGCGTCCGGCAGGGGCTCACGATCCTGCACGACCGCGAGCGCTACCTGCGCGAGGTATTCGCCGTGCAGTTTGCCGGCTGGTGCTTTCGCTTCGCGGCCTTCTGGTCGCTGCTCGAGGCGTTCGGCGTCGGCGGCTCTGTGAAGAACGTGCTGCTCGTGCTGGGCGTGAACGCCGTCTCGGCGGCGGTGCCGTTCACGCCTCAGGGCGCAGGGGTCCAGCAGGCGCTGCTCGTCAAGATCTTCGGCGGCACCGCGGCCGCCTACTCGGTGGGCCAGCAGATCGCGATCGGGGCGCTCACGTTCGGCATCGGCTTCGCCGCACTCGTCTTCATCTTCCGCGTCCGCAGCTTCAAGGAGGTGATAGCGCTCGGGCGCCAGGACCGCGAGGCCGAGCGCACGCGCGGACACGGCGAGCCGCGCCCCGAGGCCGGGGCGTAGCGCTCGCGTCGCTCAGGTTCCGAAGCCCTCGCGCGCCTCGCGCACGAGGATCACGGCTTCCGGGAAGATCAGCCGCATCGCCTGAAGCAGGTCCTGCGACTGCTGCTCGGCGTTGCCCTGGAGGTTCATGCGGGTGATGCCGGCGACCGTCATGTCGACGGCGAGCTTGATGGCGTTGTCCGCCCAGGCGACGCGCTGAGCGCCCTGCATCTGCTCGGCGAACTGCTCCATCCGTCGCCGCAGCTCTTCCGGATCACCGAACAGGCCGCCGAAGGGGTCTTCTGAGGACATACGCAGAGGGTAGTGTTCCGCACCGTGCACATCTCGGATGTGATGACCCAGGGCGTGGTCACGGCCGAGGCGAGCGAGTCGCTCCGTCGCGTCGGCGAGCTGATGCGCGACCGAAATGTCGGCTCCGTGGTGATCTGCGGCTCCGGCCGGCCGGTGGGCGTGATCACCGATCGCGACCTCGCGCTGGCGGTGGTCGCCGATCAGGTGGACGCGGACACGGCGGCGGGCGAGCAGGCCTCGCGGCCGCTGGTGAGCGGCGAGGTCGAGATGGACATCGAGGAGGCGGTGGCGCTGATGGTCCAGCATCGCATCCGCCGGCTCCCGGTCACCGACGGCGAGCAGCTGGTGGGGATCGTCACGATCGATGACCTCGCCGTGCGGGCCGGCGACCTCCACCAGGCTCAGCAGATCACCGCCGAGGTGGCCAAGGCGGCGCTCCCCGAGTTCTACTTCCACCAGCGCGGCGGCTGACGCGTGGCGCCCCTCACGCCCGACCAGCTGCGCATGCGCAGGCGCGTTGAGAGCGTGATTCGGCTGATGGTGCCAGCGCTCGACGTGGTGCTCGCCGTGGGCGAGCGCGTGTCGCGCGTCGTCGAGCCGGATGACGTCGAGTACTACCCGCCGCGCGCGACCCGCGAGCCCCCGCCGCCAGCCTCGCCGGACGCCGGCACGACGGTCTCGTGAGCCGCGAGGAGCAGCTGCGCTGGGAGGCGCAGTGGGCGCGTCCGGCCGCCATCTGCGCGTTCGTGGCGGGCGCTCTGCTGCTCGCGCACATCATCCTGCTGCAGTCCGGGCTCAACGACCGTGCACAGATCGAGGCGCTTCCCGATTTCCTGCTCTCGATCGACGCCGACTCCGGCACGTTCACGGCCTCGAAGGTGTGCCAGTCGCTGGGTTCGCTCCTGCTGGCTCCCGTTTTCGTCTACCTCTTCCGCGCCGCCAACGCCCGCGGCGCCGGGATGCCGAGCTGGTTCCTCTACCTGATCGTGATCGGCCCCGTGCTGTACGCGCTCGGCACGATGCTCGGCTCACTCCAGCAGCTCGATGTGGCGCACGACTTCGCCGACCGCGGCAACGAGGCCGTTCGCGGGACCAGGGGCGACGACCTCGCCGAGGACATGCTCCGCGACAACGCCAGCGCCGGCGTGTTCGCGCTGTCGTTCGCGGGCTCGGTCGCGGTCGGCTTCTCATATGTGATGGTGCCGATCAGGGCGCGGCGCGTCGGGCTCCTGAGCCCCTTCATGAGCATCCTGGGGATCGTCGCGGGCGCGCTGTTCGTGCTCCAGCTGGTCCCGCTCGTGCCGGTGGTGGTGCAGGCGTTCTGGCTCGGCGCGATCGGCGCGATCTTCCTCGGAAACTGGCCGGGCGGCCGAGGGCCCGCCTGGCGGTCCGGTGAGGCGGAGCCGTGGCCGACGTCGGCACAGCGGCGCGGGCTCGAGCCGACGCCAGAGCGCACCGCGGAGGACGAGCCGCAGCTCGATCCGGCGGAAGCGCCCGAGCCGGCAGCCGCAGTCGAGCGGCCGAGCTCAAGGAAGCGCAAGCGCAATCGACGCTGAGTCAGGCCCGCGCAGGCAGCACGAGCAGCACGTCGCCGAACTCGTGGCGCATGTAGCCGTTCGCGCGGGCGGCGGCGTAGGCCTCGCGGAGCAGCCGCCGACCGGCGATCGCCGCGAGCAGCTCGAGGTGGGACGAGTCGCTGTCGTGGAAGCCGGTCAGGACGCCGTCCACCGAGCGAACCGGCCGTTCGGCGGAGATCACGAGGTCCGTCCAGCCGCCGCTCGGGTGTATGCGGCCACCCTCGCCCGCCGCCGACTCGAGCGCTCGCACGACGGTCGTCCCGACCGCCACGACACGGCCGCGCAGCTCGCGCGCCAGATTCACGCGAGCCGCGGTGAACGCCGGCACCTCGAAGCGCTCTGGATAGGGCCGCTCACCGCGCTCGAGCGAGGAGACGCCCGTGTGCAGGACGAGTGGCGCCACGTCCACGCCACGAGCCACGAGTGCGGTGATCAGCTCAGGTGTGAACGGGCGGCCCGCGCTCGGCATCTCCGCGCTACCCGGCTCGCGCGCGTAGACGTTCTGGAGGTCGCTGAGCGGCGGGTCGTCCGCCAGATGGCGGTAGCGGATCGGCCGACCGTGGTCGTCGAGGTACTCGAGGAGCGGCGCCGGTGCATCGAGCTGGGCGACCCACAGCCGTCCGGCGAGATACGGCGCGAGCAGCTTGGCGCGGCCGCCGGCGGGCAACTCGAGGCGCTGCCCCGCGTGCCCCCGCCGCCGGCCGCCCTCGGGGGAGCGCAGCTCGACGATCCAGCGTGAGCGCGCGGCAGTGGTGCCGCCGTCGGGCGCCGGCGTGGACAGGTGGAGCATCGCGCGCGCGCCGCTCCCGTCGCGTGCCGGCAGCGCCGCCGGAAGCGTGCGCGACGTGTTCAGCACCAGCACGTCGCCGGGCGCGAGCAGATCCGGCAGCTCCGTGAAGTGAGCGTGCTCGAGCACGCCGGTTTCGCGGTACGCCGCCATGAGCAGCACGTGGTCGCGTGCGAGGCCGCGCGTTTCGGGCGGGCGGTCCGCCTCGCGCAGCTCGGCGCGGCGTTCACGCAGGGCGACGGCGTTCACGCCGGCGCCGCCGTAAGCTCGCTCACGCGGTAGCGACCGCTCGGCAGCTCGCCCTCCACCAGGCGCAGCACGCCCGGCACGCTCGCCTCCGGCGGCGGCCGGTCCGAGATGTCCTCGCCTGGGAAGGCGTCCTGATGCATGCGGGTGCGCATGTCGCCGGGATCGACCGCATAGATGCGCAGGTCGGAGCGCTCGACGGCCAGCACGCTCGTGAGCTGCTCGAGGGCGGCCTTGGAGGCGCCGTAGCCGCCCCAGCCCTCGTAGGCCTCGGTGGCGGCGTCGGATGTCACGTTCACGATCACCGCGCCCGGACGCATCAGCGGCAGCGCGGACTGGATGAGCCCGAGGGGAGCGATCGCGTTCGCGCCGAGCACGTCTTCCAGCTCGTCGAGGGGATAGTCGGCGAGCGCGGGGAGCGGCGACGGTCCGAGCACGCTCGCGTTGTTCACGAGCACGTCGAGCTCCGGGGAGGCCGCGGTTGCCAGGTCGCGCCGGTGAGCGGGGTCGCGCACGTCGCCGGGCACAGCGGTGACCTGCGTCAGCGTGGCCAGCTCTGCGTGCGCCGCCTCCAGGTCGGCAGGCGTTCGGGCGTCGATCACGAGCCGGTGGCCGCGCGTCGCGAGCTCGCGGGCGAGCGCGAGCCCGAGTCCTCGTGAGGCTCCCGTGACGATCGAGGTCGGCATGGCCACGACGCTAGGGGCGTCGCGGCCGGGGCACCATCGGCAATTGGTCCTAGGACCCGAGCTCGGCCCAGCCGCTGCGCACCGCGAGCAGCGCCGCCTGCGTGCGGTCGTGCACGCCCAGCTTGCGCAGCACGCTGCCCACGTGCGCCTTCACGGTCTTTTCGGCGATTCCGAGCTCGCGCGCGATCAGCTTGTTCGGCAGCCCACGCGCGATCAGGCGGAGCACCTCGTGCTCGCGCGGGGTGAGCGCCTCCGGAGCGGCGGGGGCGTCGGCGTCCGTCAGGGCGGCCATCACGCGCGCGGTCACGGCCGGGTGAAGCAGCGCCCCGCCCTCGTGCACGGTCCGGATGGCGCGCACGAGCTCCGCCGGCTGCACGTCCTTGAGCAGGTAGCCGGTCGCACCGGCGCGGACGGCCGGCAGCACGCGATCCTCGTCGAGAAAGCTCGTGAGTGCGAGCACGCGCGTGCCCGGCAGCTCCGCGACGATCCGCCGAGTCGCCTCGACGCCGTCCAGCTCGGGCATCACCACGTCCATCAGCACCACGTCGGGTCGCGTGGCGCGGGCGGCGTCGAGAGCTTCGTGGCCGTCGCCAGCCTCGCCCACGACCTCGACGTCCTCCTGAAGGTCGAGGAACGTGCGCAGGCCCTGACGGACCACCGCGTGGTCGTCAGCGATCAGGACGCGGATCGCGGTCACAGGGCACCTCCAGCCGTACGGTCGTGCCGGCGCCGGGCCGCGACTCGATCGCGAGCTCGCCGCCGAGCGCGCGCGCCCGCTCCTCCATCGAGGTGAGCCCGAGTCGACGGGAGCGCACGGCGGCCGACCCGGGATCGAAACCCGAGCCGTCGTCCTGCACCGTCAGCGCGATCCGGTCGCCGTCGCCGCTGAGCCGCGCGCGGATCGTGAGCGCACCCGAGTGGCGCAGCGCGTTCGAGAGCGCCTCTTGGGCGATCCGGAAGAGCTCGTCGTCGAGCTCCGGGCGCCGCGCGAGTGGCGCGCTCACCGACAGCTCGATCTCCGCGCCGTGCACGCGGCGCAGCACCTCGACGTGCGAGCGAAGCGCGGCCGCGAGGCCCTCCGCCTCGACGGTGGCCGGCCGCAGCTGAAAGACGAGCGAACGCAGCTCGGCGATGGCGTCGTTCGCGAGCTCGCCGACCCGCGCGACCTGCGCGCGCGCCTCGTCGCTTCCGCGCTCGATGAGCGCGCTCGCGGACTCCGCGGCCAGCGAGACCCCAAACAGCTTCTGGACGACCGAGTCGTGCAGGTCGCGGGCGAGCCGGTTGCGCTCCTCGATCGCGCTCAGCTCGCGCGAGCGCTCGAGGAGGCGCGCGTTCTCGATTGCGATCGCGGCGTGGGCGGCCAGCATCACGATCGCGGCCTCGTCCTCGTCCGAGAACTCCGCCGCACCCTCGCGGTCGGTGAGATAGAAGGCGGCAACGACACCCGCCGGCGAGACGATCGGCACTCCTAAAAAGGAGCCCATCACTGGATGCGTCCGCGGCCACCAGCCGCGGAAGCGCGGGTCCCGCTTGATGTCGGGCATCCGGAACGGCTCGTCCGACTCGAGAGTGGCGCCGAGCATGCCGTGCGTGCGCGGGAGCGGGCCCATCAGCTCGATCTCCTCGTCGCTCATGCCGGCCGTGATGAATTGCGCGAAGCCGCCCTGGCCGTCGGGGATGCCGAGGGCGGCGTAGCGCGCGTTTGCGAGCCCGCGGGCCACCTCCACGAGGCGGCGCAGGACGCGCTCGACCGAGCGCTCGCCGGCGATCGCCAGCACCGCCTCGTGCACGGCCTCGAGCGCGGCGGCGCGGACGGCCATCAGGCGATCGCTGGCGCCTCCGGCAGCCGCGCCAGAGCGGCATCAAGGTCGTCGGGGCCGGCCGGCTGCACGCCGAGGAGGTACTTCGCGGGCTGGGTCACGCGGGCGATCCTACGCCGCTCCGACCGCGGCCACGATCTGCTCGTACGCGGCCGCCGCATCCTCGGCGCCGAAGATGGAGGAGCCGGCGACGAACAGCGTGGCGCCTGCCTCGCGGGTGGCGCTCGCCGTGGCGGCGTCGATGCCGCCATCGACCTCGATCGGCGTGTCCTCGCCGAGCAGCTCGCGAAGCCGCGCGACCTTCGCGGTCGAGCTCTCGATGTAGGGCTGGCCGCCCCAGCCCGGGTTGACCGTCATGCAGAGCACGTGGTCGACGAGCTCCGCGACGCCGGCCACCACCTCGGGCGGCGTGGCAGGGTTGAGCGCGAGTCCGGCGTCGAGGTCGGCCTCGCGCACGGCATGGAGCGCGTAGTGCACGTGCGGCGTGGCTTCCCAGTGGACGATCAGCGTGTCGGCGCCCGCGGAGGCGAACTCCTCGACGCGCCGCTCGGGGCGCTCGACCATCAGGTGCACGTCGAGGATGCCGCCGCGGCCATGCACGAGCCCGGCCAGCGCGTCCACGATCATCGCGCCGATCGAGATGGGCGGCACGAAGTGGCCGTCCATCACGTCGACGTGGATGACCCGTGCGCCGGCGTCCATCACCTCCTCCACCTGCGCGCCGAGCCGCGCGAAGTCGGCCGCCAGGATCGACGGGGCGACGCGGATGTCGTGGAGGAGCGGCGCGGCCACGGCGCGCGCGAGCGTAGCCCATCGAGCCGCCTCGGGCGCGAGGCCCGGTTGCCCGGGCTTCGCGCTCAGCGGCTCGCTAGCGGTCCGCCCGGTCGTCGGGTGGATTCTCCGTGGGGTTCTCCGCCCTTGTCGTCCACCTGGTCGAGGGAGGTGATGTCGCTCTGGCGCTCCATCTCGCAGTCGGCGACGTCGAGCGTTCGGAGGGAGCGGAGTTGCGGGGCCGAAAAGTCGACAAGCCCCGTCGCCAGGGCGGCGTCCCCTACGCCCGCGCCGCCTGCTTCGCGTGCGCCCGGATCTCGCTCAGGATCCGCTCGAGCCGCGGCTCGGTGTCGCGGTCGACGAACGTCATCGCTGCCCCAACCGCCGGGTGGACGCGCGCGATCTCCGCGTGAAGCGCGTGCGCCACGGCGCGGTACGCCGGGTGTCCCTCGCGGCCCGAGCGCAGCTCGATCAGGTGCATCGCCTCGCGGGCGTTCATGTCGAGCACGTAGCGGATGCGGTAGCCGAGACAGAGCGCGTAGGGCGCCAGCTCCAAACGGCCGAGCTCCGCGATGCGTGCGTACTCCGCCGCCGAGAGCTCGAGCCCCGCGCGGTACGAGTCCGCGACGCCCGCGCCCTCGAGCTCCTCGGGCACACCGGCGCCGAGCTCCGGCCCGAGCGTCTGCCACTGGACGGTCAGCATGCGGTGGCGCTGCAGGTCGCGGAAGGCGCCGTAGTCCGAGACGACCTCGAAGCGGTAGCGCAGCGCCTCGAGTCCGCGCCCCGGCCGGTGGCGGCGGTTGCGCCGCTCGCCCACGAGCTCGGCGAGCATCGTGGCGCGCTCGTCCGGTGGCAGCGCCCGCACTGCGGCACGAGCCTCGTCCTCCGACGCGGCGGCGGCCTCGAACAGCAGCGCTGCCAGGAGCTCGTCCTCGCTGCCGTGGGCGGCCAGCAGACGCACGGCCGGGCCGCTACGCTCGCCGCGCCGGACGCGGTCGAGTCCGAGCCGCGCGGCCCAGCGCTCGGAGGCGGCGGCTCGCTCCTCCAGATACGGGACCCATTCGCCGCCGCGCTCGGGTCGCTCCACGCGCGCCACGAAGCTCGGCATCACCGCCTTCAGCTCGCGCAGGATCATGTCCGCGTAGTCGCGCGCCTCTGGTAGCGGCGACGCGAGCAGCCGCAGCAGAAGCTGTTCGTAGGCCTGACCCGTCGCGAAGATGCCCACGTGCGAGAGCGACGCCGCCGGCAGCAGCCCTCGCAGCAGGTCGAGCGCCTTGGCCCTGATCGAGCCGCGGTGGGCTGCCTCGGGCTGATCCGGCGCGCGCGGGAAGCGATCCTCCGCCCAGGCGACCACCCGCGGGAGCGCGGACGAGTAGGTGTCGAAGAGCGAGTCCATGGCGGTGTCGTACTCGGGTCCGAGCACAGGGTCGCGCCAGTAGCGGTAGCCAAGCCCCGGGCCCATCGGCGAGTCGTACGGGATGTAGCGCGTGGACTGCTCGAGATAGGCGGCGAGCCTGCCGCGCTGCAGCAGCTTCGTCATCACGTTCGAGACGAACTCGCACGCGATGTGCGCGCCCCCCAGCTGCGCGACGGAGTCGTCGCCGTAGCCGAGGAAGATGCGCTCGTAGAGCTTGCGCGCGCGCTCGCCCTCCTCGCCGTCGAAGGCCGTCGCGGCCGGCAGGTCGGCGGCGAACTCGTCGAGGTACATCCGTCGCAGGGTGCCCTGGTAGCGCGAGTAGCGGGCGAACATCGCGCCCTTCACCGTCTCTGGCAGGTTCACGAGCGCGAATACCGGCCGGTCGAGGTTCGTGAAGTGGGGCGTGAGGAGGGCCTGCTCCTCTGCCGTGAAGCTCTCGACGGGGTAGTCCATGCCGGCGCCGCCACCATAGCGCCGGCCGCGGTCGGGCTCGGCCGTCAGGCCAGGCGCCGGTCCAGCACGCAGTCGAGCCGCGCGGTGTGCTCGTCCACGGGAACGGCCTTCTCGAGCCGCATGTCCATCCGGCGTCCGTCGATCAGAAGCGTGGCCGCCTGGTTGTCGAACCACGGGCCGCCGTCCGTCATCCGCCAGCGGACGCCCGGGTCGCGAACTCCGGCAGCGCGGGCGATCGCGCGCCAGAGCGCGTGCACCGGCCGCGACATGCCGAGCCGGATCACCCGGCGCTCCTTGGCCTCGAGCGGATTCCGGAGAGGCGAGCAGACCGCCTGCCAGACCGCGCTGCGCACCCCCGCGTCGCGCGGGAACGCCACCTCGAACAGGTATGCGTGGTGAACGTCGCCCGAGAGCGTCACGATCGAGGCGGGCGGCTCGCCCCGCTCTCCGGACCCGACCGCGCGCTGCAGCTCGACCATCTGGTGAAAGGAGTGCTGGAACGCCGCCCAGTGCTCGAGGTCGCCCGACTGGCGCAGCCGCTCCCCGACCCGCGCCGCTGCGCCGCCCCAGGCACCGCCCACCACCGCTTCGCTCCACGCCTCGATGTAGTGCATCCCCGGCCCGAGCAGCCACGGAAGCGACGTGGCGAGCAGCAGGTGGTCGTAGTCCCCGCTCGCCTGCTCGACGACCCAGTCCCACTCCGCCTGGTCGACCATCGCGCGCCGGTTCTCGTCGAGCACGCGGCCGGCGCGCGAGTCGATCACGACCACGCGCACACGGCCGATCTCGCGGCAGTAGCTCCAGCGGCTACCGGCCTGCTCGCGGTCGGCGCCCTCGACGAACTCGCGCAGGATATGGGCGCCGTCGTCCGCTTCCCGCAGCCGGCCGAGCAGTGGATCGTCCCGCTGCGCCGCGGGCGAGAGGTTGCCGGCGTGCTGGTAGACCCAATAGGACATCATCGCCGCCGTCACGTGCTCGTCCCACCAATCGGTGGCGCGCATCTCCTCGAGCCAGGCCGACGAGATGTTCCAGTCGTCGTGCACGTCGTGGTCGTCGAAGATCATCGCCGTCGGCACCGTCGAAAGCAGCCAGCGGATCGTCGGCTCGGACCAGCTCTCCGCGTAGAGGCGCGCGTACTCCTCGTAGTCGAGCACCCGCCTGCCGGGCGGCTCGTCGGGGTTGCGGCGGGTCTCGATGAACGAGAGCGTGGCGGGTGAGACCTCGTCCGCGTAGACCTGGTCGCCGATCATCAGCAGCGCGTCGGGCCAGCGCTCGCGCGGCTCCGTCATCATCCTGCGGGCGAGCGTGTGCAGGGCGTCGATCTCGCGGCCGCGCTCGTCCTCGTCCTTGCGCAGGGAGTAGGGAGCCTCGTGGGGGGCGGCTACGCGGCAGGAGCCGAACACGACTTCCAGCGGCCCGTCGAGCGGCAGCGTGCGGAAGGCGCTTGCCGGCAGGTCAGAGTCCGGCTGCGGCCAGACGCGCTCGCCGTCGAGCGCCACCTCGTACTCGTGCCAGGTGCCGGGCTCGAGACCGGTCGCGTGCACCAGCGCGTAGTCACGGCCGCACACGCGGAAGGTTCGGTCACGCGTGCCGAGGATCTCCACCTCGCACGGTGAATCCGTCTCGACCCAGACGACCGCGTCGGTCTCCCCGACGTGGCGCAGCAGCGGTCCAAGTACAAGCGTAGGCATGACGCGGGTACGTTTACCCCGTGGAGCAGGACCTTCAACGTGTCGGTCGCTCGATCCATGCGGCCTTTCCGGGCAAGTCGCGGCATCCGCTGAGAGCGTTCGACCAGAAGGCGATGGATTTCGCCGCCCACGATGCCGAGCTGAAGGCCGCTCTGTTCCGCTTCGTGGACGTCACGCCCGCCTGCCGGTCGCTCGACGACCTGGCCCGCCACCTCACCGGCTATCTCGACGAGGTGGACGAGCGCCCGCCGCCGATTGAGGCGGCGATGCGCATGTCGGGCACGAAGCCGGGCCGCGCCGCGCTTGGCGCCGCAGCGGCCGCGGGCGTACGCCGCATGGCCCACCGCTTCATCGTCGGCGAGACGCCGAAGGCGGCGCTGCGCACGATACGCCACCTGTGGGAGAGCGGCGCAGCCGTGTCGCTCGACCTGCTCGGCGAGGCCACGGTCACCGAGGCAGAGGCGGACCGCTACGCGGAGCGCTGCATGGACGCACTCGAGACTCTCTCCGCCGCCGCGCCCTCCTGGCCCGAGCAGCCGGTGCTCGAGCGCGACTCGCTCGGGCCGCTGCCGCGCGTGAACCTGTCCGTGAAGGTGTCGGCGCTCAGCCCGCTGCTGCGACCGGAGGCGCCCGCGGTGGGCGCCGCCGACGCGGCCCGCCGGATGCGGCCGCTGCTGGTGCGCGCCAAGGAGCTCGGCGCCCACCTCCATATCGACATGGAGTCGGTCGACACCCTCGAGTCGACCATGGAGCTCGTGATCGACCTGCTGGGAGAGCCCGAGCTGAGCGACGGACCCTCGGCCGGCGTCGTGCTCCAGGCGTACCTGCGCGAGTCTCCCGAGCAGCTCGCCCGCGTAGCGGAGTGGGCGCGCACGAGCGGTCGCGGCTACCCGCTCGTCGTGCGGCTCGTGAAGGGGGCCTACTGGGACCACGAGGTGGTGGACGCCCGCCAGCACGGCTGGACGCCTCCCGTGTTCGAGGAGAAGCGCGAGTCGGACCGCAACTTCGAGACGCTGACCCGCGAGCTGCTCGGAGCGTGGCCGCACGTGCGCCCGGCGATCGCCTCCCACAATTTGCGCTCCGTGGCGCATGCGGTGGCGGCGAACCGCGCGCTCGGACGCGCTGATGGCGACGTCGAGCTTCAGGTGCTGCGCGGCCTCGGCGACGAGCTGGCCGCCGCGCTCGCCGAACAGGGCATGCGCGTTCGCATCTACTGCCCGGTGGGCGACCTCGTGGCCGGCATGGCCTACCTCGTTCGCCGGCTGCTCGAAAACACGGCGAACGAGTCCTTCCTGGGCGAGCAGCAGCGCGGCGTCCCGATCGAGGAGCTTCTCGCAGCGCCGTGAAGTCGTTTCGCAACGAGCCCATCCTCGAGCTTCGCCGCGCGCCCGCGCGGGAGTCGCTCGCGAGCGCTCTACGCGAGCTGGACGAGCGGCTTCCGCTCGAGGTTCCCGTCCTGATCGGCGGCGACCGCGGCCCGGCCGACGGCTTCGAGTCGACCGACCCTGGCGCTCCCGGGCGCGTCGTGGCGACCGCGGGCCGCGGCGGCGAGGCCGAGGCCGCGGCCGCCGTGGAGGCTGCGCAGCGCGGCTTCCGCGAGTGGAGCGCTCGGCCGGCGGCCGAGCGCGCCCAGGTGCTGCGACGCGCCGCGGCGCTGCTCCGCGAGCGCCGCCTCGAGCTGGCCGCCCTGCAGGTGCGCGAGTGCGCGAAGCCGTGGCCGGAGGCCGACGGCGACGTGTGCGAGGCGATCGACTTCCTCGAGTACTACGCGCTCGAGGCGGTGGAGCTCGAGCGCGGCCGTCCGCTCGTGCAGGTGCCCGGTGAGCGCAACACGATGCGCTACGCGCCGCGCGGGGTGGCCGCGGTGATCGCGCCCTGGAACTTCCCGCTCGCCATCCCGTGCGGCATGACGGCGGCCGCGCTCGCGGCCGGGAACGCCGCGGTGCTGAAGCCGGCGGAGCAGTCGCCGGCGAGCGCCGGCGTGCTGGTGCAGGCGCTCCACGACGCGGGCGTGCCGCGCGATGCGCTCGCGCTCGTACCGGGCTTCGGCGAGGCGGGTGCCGCGCTCGTGCGCGACCCGCGGGTGCACGTGATCGCGTTCACCGGCTCCAGCGCCGTGGGGCTCGAGATCCTGCGTGCCTCTGCCGAGACGCCACAGGCACAGTCACACGTGAAGAGGGTCGTGTCGGAGATGGGCGGAAAGAACTGCGTGATCGTCGACTCGGACGCCGACCTCGACGACGTGGTGCCAGAGCTCGTCTACTCGGCCTTCGGATACGCCGGCCAGAAGTGCTCGGCAGCCGCCCGCGCGCTCGTGCACGAGGCTGTGGCGGACACGCTGCTCGAGCGGCTCGGCGGCGCGGTGCAAGTGCTCACCGTCGGGCAGGCGGAGAGCTTCGCCACCGAGGTGCCGCCGGTGATCGAGCGCGACGCGCAGGAGCGAGTCGACCGTTACGCGGAGCAGGCGGGCGACGCGGTGGTGGCGCGCGTGGAGGACGTGCCCGACGCCGGCTGGTTCTGCCCGCCGACCGTGGCAGCCGACCTCCCCGAGGACTCGCCGGTGGTGCGCGAGGAGATCTTCGGCCCGCTGCTCGCGGTAACGCGCGTGCGCTCCGTGGACCACGCCTGCGAGATCGTCGAGAGCCTGCCGTTCGCGCTCACCGGCGGCCTCTTCTCGCGCAGCCCGGCGACGGTCGAGAGGGTGGCAGCGCGTCTACCGGTGGGCAACCTATACGTGAACCGCGGCATCACGGGCGCGATGGTCGGTCGCCAGCCCTTCGGGGGCAACCGGCGCTCGGGGATCGGCTCGAAGGCGGGCGGTCCGGACTATCTACTGCAGTTCGTGGAGCCCCGCGTCGTGACCGAGAACACGATGCGTCACGGCATCCCCGTTGAGTAGGGTGACGCGCCGTGAGCGCCCCAACTTTCGACCTTCAATCCCACTCGCTGCACTCGGACGGCGTCCTGCCGGCCGCGCAGGTCGTGGAGAACGCGGCTCGCGCCGGCGTGCAGCTGCTCGCGCTCTCGGATCACGACACGATCGACGGCGTTGACGAGGCGCTCGCGGCCGGCGCGCTTCACGGGGTGCGGGTCGTGCCGGCCACGGAGATCTCCGCGGTCGACGGCCCGTACGAGGACCTGCACGTGCTCGGCTACGGCATCGACCACCGCAGCGCGCTGCTAGGCAAGCGGCTGCTCGATGCCCGTGGCGACCGCGCGCGACGCGCCGATGCGATGGCCAACCGTCTGCGCAGGCTCGGCTTCGAGATCGACCCGGCTCCGATCGAGGCGCGCAAGACGGCCGGCAAGCCGGTTGGGCGCCCGCACCTGGCGGCGGCCGTGCTCTCGCACCCGGCCAACGCAGAGCGGCTCGCCGCCGAGGCGCACGCGGACGTGTCGTCGTTCATCCCCGCCTACCTGATCCAGGGGATGCCCGGGTACGTGGCGCGCACGCACCCGACGGTCGAGGAGGCGATCGGCTGGATCCACGACGCCGCCGGCGTGGCCATCTGGGCGCACCCCTTCTGGGACATCGAGTCGGAGGACGAGGTGCTGGCTGCGATCGACCGCTACCGAGCGGCTGGGCTGGACGGCGTGGAGGTCTTCTATCCGCCGCACACCGAGGAGCAGACGAAGCTGCTCGCCGACCGCTGCGCGGAGCTCGGCCTGCTCGCCACGGGTTCGTCCGACTACCACGGGCCGGAGCACCGGCTCTTCAGCCGCTTCCGTGCGCACAGCCTGCACGGGCGCGAGCCGAACCTCGGCCCGATCGCGCACGGCACGCTGGCGGCGCCGGCGCGCGAGGGCGCCGGCCTTTGCTTCTGGCTCACCGGCCTCTCCGGCTCCGGGAAGTCGACGGTCGGGCGCCTCGCGGCGGGACGCCTGCGCGACCTCGGTTACCGCGTCGAGGTGCTCGACGGCGACGACGTGCGGCAGAACCTATGCGCGGGCCTCGGCTTCTCACGCGAGGACCGCGAGACGAACAACCGCCGGATCGCCTGGGTCGCGGACCTCCTCTCACGCAACGGTGTGGTCACATTCGTGGCGGCCGTCTCGCCGTACCGCGCCGTGCGCGACGAGGCGCGCGCGCGGATGGGCGAGCGGTTCGTGGAGGTGTACGTGCGCGCCTCCGTCGTGACGTGCGAGGAGCGCGACGTCAAGGGGCTCTACGCGCGCGCCCGAGCGGGCGAGATCCCGAAGTTCACTGGAGTATCCGACCCGTACGAGGAGCCGCTGGCCCCGGAGCTCGCTATCGAGACGGAATCCGAGACACCGGAGCAGTCGGCGGAGCGGCTGGTGGCGTTCGTGGAGGAGCGCCTCGGCGGCCGGGAGCCGGTGCGCGCGTAGCGCCGTGTCGATTTAGCCCTTCGACGTTCGTGTAGGGGGTGAGAACCCCGATAGACGGAGGTACGAGATGAGGCCCCTACGCGTGATCGAGTTTCTGTCGCTGGACGGCGTGATGCAGGCGCCGGCCTCGCCAGAGGAGGACACGGAGGGCGGTCCGCCACGGCGGCTGGCAGGCCCCCTACTTCGACGATGTGCTCGGCGGGACGACGACCGAGGACATCAGCGCGACCGGCGCGTATCTGTTCGGCCGCAAGACCTACGAGAAGATGGCGGCGCACTGGCCAACCGCGCCGGCTGACGATCCCTACGCGCGGTCTCTGAACAGCGCGCCGAAGTACGTCGTCTCGACGACCCTGGAGAGCGCCGACTGGCAGGGGACGACGGTGATCCGGTGCGACGTTCCGGCCGAGGTCCGCAAGCTGAAGGACGGGTCCGGGGGCGGGATCGCAGTGCTCGGGAGCGGTGAGCTCGTGCAGACGCTGATCGCGCACGACCTGGTCGACGACTACTTCCTCGTCGTCTTCCCGATCGTGCTGGGCGAGGGCAAGCGGCTCTTCCGCGCCATCGAGGGCCCGAAGAAGCTCGAGCTGGTCGACTCGCGGGCGACGAGCACCGGCGGGCTGATGCTTTCCTACCGAGCGGCACGATGAAGCAGTACCTGCTCAACCTTTACCAGCCGGTCGGCGGCAGCCTGCCACCCGAGCGGCTCGAGGCGATCATGCGGGACGTTCGATCCGTCAAGGACGAGATGGAGGCAGCGGGTGCCTGGGTCTTCTCGGGCGGCCTGCACTCGCCGGAGACCGCGACCGTCGTGCGTCCGGCGGGCGACGAGCTGCTCGTGACCGACGGCCCCTTCACGGAGGGCAAGGAACACGTGGGCGGGCTCACCGTGATCCGCACGCCAGATCTCGACGCCGCGCTGGAGTGGGCGGGCAGGCTCGCGCGGGCCACCACGCTCCCGATCGAGGTGCGCCCCTTCCAGGACGAGCACTGACGCTGCGGGGCGTGGCGGGGAAGGAGGAGATCGAGCGTGTCTTCCGCGAGGAGTCGGGCCGCGCCGTGGCCGTGCTCACGCGCGTGTTCGGCGACATCGGCGTGGCCGAGGAGGCGGTCCAGGACGCCTTCGTGGAGGCGGTGGCCCGCTGGCCCGCGGCCGGCCTGCCGCCAAGCCCCGCGGGTTGGATCATCACGACGGCGCGCAACCGCGCGATCGACCGGCTCCGGCGAGAGGCCTCGCGCGACGACCGCCACGCCCAGGCGGCGCTCCTCCACGCCCGGGACGAGCCCGCTGAGGAGAGTCTTGTGGAGGACGACCGGCTGCGGCTGATCTTCACCTGTTGCCACCCGGCGCTCGCCACCGGCGCTCAGGTCGCGCTCACGCTGCGGCTGCTCGGAGGCCTGTCCACCCCGGAGATCGCCCGCGCCTTCCTCGCATCCGAGCCGGCGATGGCTCAGCGGCTCGTGCGCGCCAAGGCGAAGATCCGCGACGCCGGCATCCCGTACCGGGTTCCCGACGACGCGGAGCTGCCCGATCGCCTGCGCGCCGTGCTCGCGGTGGTCTACCTGATCTTCAACGAGGGCCACACCGCCAGCTCCGGCGAGCGCCTGGTGCGCGACGAGCTCTGTGAGGAGGCCATCCGTCTCGGCCGGCTGCTCGCCGAGCTGATGCCGGACGAGCCCGAGGTGCTCGGGCTGCTCGGGCTGATGCTGCTGGTGCACGCTCGCCGCGCAGCCCGCACGGACGAGCGCGGCGAGCTCGTGCTGCTCGGCGACCAGGACCGGGGCCTGTGGGATCGAGAGATGCTCGCCGAGGGGCGGGCGCTCGTCCGCCGTTGCCTGCGCTTCGACAGACCCGGCCCGTACCAGCTGCAGGCGGCGATCAACGCCGTCCACAGCGAGGCGGTATCGCCGGCGGATACGGATTGGGAGCAGATCGTCCGGCTGTACGACCTGCTGATCGCCGTCGCGCCGACGCCGGTCGTGGCGCTGAATCGTGCCGTGGCCGTGGCCGAGGTCGACGGGCCGGGCGAGGCGCTCGCGCTCGTCGACGGGCTCGAGCTGGATGGCTACTACCTCTTCCACTCAGTTCGCGCCGAGCTGCTCGGGCGGCTCGGCCGGACTGAGGAAGCGAGTGCGGCCTACCAAGAGGCGATCGCGCTGACCGGAAACGAGCCCGAGGCGGAGCTGCTGCGGCGCAAGCAGCGCGCAGCGAAGGAGGGCTAGATCAGCGCTTGCTGCGCTCGCGCGGCGCGCAGTCGAGCTCGAGTCGCACCAGCATCCGCTGGCCCGCCGAGACGCCGGCGAGCGCGCGGTTCGCGGCTCTCAGCGGGATCTTGAAGCGGCCGCTGCGCACGGTCACGCGGGAGTGATAGGTGTGACCTGCGAGCGTGACGCGCACGCGCGGCTGCCTACCGGCTCCGAGCGCCTCGACCGCGTCCTCGGGCACGGGGATGCCGGTGGCGGTCTTCTTGGCCCGTTCGATCGTCGCGGTGAAGAGTGTGGCGGTCATGCCGCCTGAGACCCGCGCCGTCCGGCCGGCTCATCGCTTGTCGCGCCAGCGCAGGAGCTCGCGCACCGGCCCGAGATCGTAGCCCGTCCCGTTGCCGCCAACGCCCATCGACATGTAGGTCACGCCGGCCCCCGCGAGCGCATCCGCCGTTCCCGGGATGTCGCCGTCACGCGGCACGCCCCAGACGCGCTCGATCGAGGAGGGGTCGCGCCCGACCGCGGCGCAGTGCTCCTCCAGCACCCTCGCCTTGTGGCGGTAGCGCTCCACGTCGCCGAAGGCGTGCCAGAGATCGGCGTGCTCGGCCACGATCCGCAGCGTGACCTTCTCGCCGCTGCCGCCGATCAGGATCGGCATGGGGCCGAGCGGCGCCGGGTTCAGCTTACGCAGGCGCTCCTTGAAGAGCGGGAGCGAGCGCGCCAGGTCGCGCAGCCTGCTCCCCGCGGTGCCGAACTCGTAGCCGTACTCGCGGTAGTCGCGCTCGAACCATCCGGAGCCGATGCCGACGATGAGACGACCGCCCGAGATCTGGTCGATCGTGTTGAGGGCGGCGGCGAGGTACCGCGGGTTCCGGTACGAGTTGCACATCACGAGCGCCCCGATCTGCGCGCGCTCGGTCGCCTCGGCCATGGCGGCCTGGAGCGCGAGGCTCTCGAGGTGCTTGCCGTCCGGGTCGCCGCCGTAGAGCGGGAAGAAGTGGTCCCAAGTGAAGACCGCGTCCGCGCCGAGGCGCTCCGACTCCAGCCAGGCCTCCCGCATCGGACCGTAATCGGCATGCTGCGGCTGAATTTGTACGGCGATGCGTATGCGTGGCATACGCCCGAGACTAGGCAGGTCTGTCGGGCACCCTCTCGGGCGCGTCCTCTCGCTCGGCGGGCTCGCCGTTCGGCCCGGCGCCGTCGCCCGGCCGCGGGCCGCCTCCGCCCCCTGGTCCGGCCGCCATCGCCGCCATCGCCTCGGCGCGCGCCTGCGCGGGCGTCCGCCGCAGAGCCCCCATCAGTGGCAGAGCCGTGAGCACCAGAAGCGCGGCCTGGCGGAACGCCCAGGCAAAGCCCTCTCGCGCCGAGCCGGCGGTCTCGCGGATGATCTCCTCGTCGAACCCCGGCCCCGGCTCGAAGCGATCCTCGGTACCACCGGTGTAGTCGTGAAGCGTGCCCTGGATCACGGGAGTCGCCACGGCGGACGGGATCTCCCAGTCGTCCACGATGTCCTCGATCTCGTCGTCCGCGAACCAGGACATGTGCGCGTGGAGGGCGCCGCCGAAGGTGGCGATCAGGATCGCCACGCCCGCAGCGGCGCCGAGCTGGCGTGCGGTGTTGAGAATGCCGGACGCCACGCCCAGCTCCTGGCCCGACACCGCGCCCATAGCGCCCACGTTGAGGGCGGGGAACCCGATCCCCATGCCGGCCCCGATCAGCAGCAGCCCCGGCAGCACGCGCAGGTAGGCCCAGGCGTCGCCGGCAGTCGAGGGCATGAATGACACGATCAGCATGCCCAGCGCCATCAGTATCAGCGCCGGCTTGGCGAGCTCGCCGGGCGGCCGCGCGTCGGCCGCCCTGCCCACGAACGGCCAGGCCACGAGCCCGCAGAGCGCCACGGGAGCGATCGAGAGGCCCGCCTCGAGCTGCGAGTAGCCCCACAGGTTCACGAACATGAGCGACATCAGGAGCAGCGAGCCGATCGCGCCGGCGGCGAAGAAGATCATTCCGATGTTCGCGTTGCGGAACTGCACGTTCGAGAGCAGCCCCGGCGGGATCATCGGGTCGGGCGCGCGCCGCTCCCACCAGTAGAAGAGGACCCCGAACAGGATCGCGCCCTGCATCAGGCTGAGCCACAGCGGCAGGTCGCCGCCGAACGGGTTCGCCTCCACCAGCGCGACGATGTAGAAGAAGACCGCCGCGCCGAGCAGCAGCATCCCACGCACGTCCACGGCCTTGCCGACGGCGCCGAGGTCCCAGGTCTCGGGCCACGAGCGAGCCGCGAGCAGCACACCCAGGATTCCGAATGGCACGTTGATGAGGAAGATCCAGTGCCAGCTCGCGAGCTCCACGAGCACGCCGCCGAGCACCGGCCCGAGCGCCGACGAGACGAGCGCGACGACGGCGATCAGCGCGAGCCCGAAGCCGCGCTGCTGGGGCGGGAAGACGAGCACGGTCATCGCGAATCCGAGCGGTGCGAGCACACCGGCGCCCGCGCCCTGGATCGCGCGGAAGACGATCAGCCACTCGACCGACCAGGCGGCCGCACAGAGCGCCGAGCCGACCGTGAACAGCGCAAGCCCGGCCATGAAGAAGCGCTTGCGCCCGAACTGGTCCGCGAGCCTGCCCATCGACACGAGCAGGACCGCGAAGATGATGTTGTAGGCGTTGATGACCCAGGTGACGGTCGCGACGTCGGTGGACATCTCGTCCTGGAGCTCCGGGATCGAGACGTTCACGATCGAGACGTCCAGCAGGGACATCGCCCAGCCGATCATCATCACGCCGAAGATCCGCCACTTGTTCGCGTAGAGGAACTCGGCGGGTGGGTTCTCGCGCCTGGGCGGCTCGGCCTCGGCGACGGCCTGGCCCGCGGCGTCTTCTTCGTTCGCGCGTCGCTGCTTGCGGCGCAGGATCACGGCGCCCGTGGCTCCGGCGTCCGCTCGTTCGTCGGCAGCGGCCCACCTTCAGGGACGCGCCCGTCGAACTTGAAGTCCTCGGGCTCCGTGCCGTCGTCCGGCTCGTCGTTGTCGACCGGGTCGAAATCGTTCGGGATGCCGTCGTCGTCGCCGTCGTCGTCGCCGCGCTCCACCCTAGGCCTGACGGTGCCGTCCGGTCCGAACTCCGGCAGCGTCCCGCCCGCCACGAGCACGGCGATCTGCGACAGCTCGGTCAGCTTTCCGGTGTCCTCGTTGGCGACGTTCTCGAAGCGCGTGATGTGGTCCTCGACCTCCTCGTCGTCGTCATACATCCGCCGCTCGATCTCTTGGCGGTCGGCCACGACGAGCCAGCGCTTGTCGCGAATGATGATGTTCGAGCCCGCCGCGGTCACGTTGTAGCCGCGGTGGTAGAGGTCCCACTGGTCAACGTCGTCGAAGAGCGCCGTGAGGTCCTCGCCGCCCATCTTGCCCGGAACCGTCACGCCCATGAAGGAGAGGATCGTCGGCGCCACGTCGTGCGTGGTGGCGTACCAGTCCACGTCGTCGCCCGCCATGTCGCCGTCTGGGTGGCGGATCAGGAACGGGATCTCGTACGCCGGGCGGTGCGAGGTCGGGGTGGCGATGCCGAGGTAGTCGTGCTCGCCGAGCGCTATGCCCTGGTCGGCGATCGCGACGACGAGCGTCGAGTCGAGCAGGTCGCGCTCGCGGAGCGCGTCGATCACGCGCCCGAGCTCGGCGTCCACGGCCTCCACGTGCTTGCGGTAGGCCGAGCGGACGCGGTCGATGTCGTTGCCCGAGAAGTTCAGCTCGAAGAGCCGGCCGTCCATCGGGCCGAGCCCCTCCTCCTCGACCTCGCGCGGCTTCACGTACACGGGCGGCGCGTACGCGACGTCGATCGGGTCGAACGGGTCGACGGCGAGGAAGAAGCGCTTCGTCCTGGCGAGCCGACCGAGCTCGCGCAGCGCGACGCGGGTGGTGCGCCGGGTTGCTTCGGTCTGCCGCTCGATCGCGCCGAGCAGCTCGTCCAGGCCGGGCGACGGCGGCGATCCCGCCGCGGCGGCGCCGGGCCGCACGACGTCCGGCCAGCGCTCGCCCTCGAGGATCGGCAGGTCGCTCACGTACGCCGTCTCGACGCCCGCTGCGCGCAGGGTCTCGGTCACGACCGGCTGGTGATCCCAGATCGGGTTGAACCCGGGCACGGCCGCCATGCCCTCGCTGCGCTTCCAGTCGCGGAACGGGTACGAGCGCATGCCGGTGATGAGCGCGCGCCGCGCGGGCAGCCCGGGCATCGACTCCGGTATCGCGCGGTCGAAGCGCAGCGACTCGCCCGCCAGCTTCTCGAGATTCGGCGTCTTTGCCGGGCCACCCTCGAAGCCCTGAACGTGGTCCTGACGCAGCAGTGGGAGCACCACCAGCACGGCGTTCGGGCCCGGGCCGGCGTCCTGAGCGGCTGCGGGCAGCGCTCCGAAGCCGAGCAGGCCCGCTCCTGCTGCGCCGGCTCCGCCGCGGCGCAGCAGTGACCGGCGCGTCAGGCTGGGGCTCACCCGCCGATCACCGCCTTGGCGCCGGACGCGCCGAACTGCGGCAGCGTCCCGCCCGCCTCGTCCGCGAGAACGGTCCACAGGCTGTCGACGATCTCCGGGTGCTCGCCGGCGACGTCGACGTTCTCCTCGGGGTCGGCCTTCTTGTCGTAGAGCCGCTTGCGGCGGCCCTCGCTGTCCGAGAGCAGGAACCAGTCGCGGTCGCCCGCCAGTACGTAGTTGTCGTAGCAGGACGTGAAGTGCGGGCGCGGCGGCGGCTCGCGGCCGTCGAACAGCACGCTCAGGTCCTCGCCCGCCATCAGACCGGGCGCGCGCACGCCCATGAAGCCGAGCGCCGTGCGCGGCATGTCGTAGGTGGACGCGAAGAACTCGTGCGTGTCGCCGGCGCGCCGGCCTTGCGGGTCCCGGATCATGCAGGGCACGTGGTAGATGTGCCACTGCGCGCGTGCGCCGTGCTTTCCGAGGATGCCCTGCTCGCCGAGCGTTAGGCCGTGGTCCGAGACGTACATGATCACGGTGTTGTCCATCAGCCCCAGCCGGTCGAGCTCGTTCAGGAGCCGGCCGATCCACTCGTCCACGAACTCGATCTCCGCGGCGTAGAGCTCGCGCACGCGCTGGATCGTCTCGTCGTCCACATCGACCTCGATCACCCACGAGTAGGGCGTCTCGAAGGGCTGGATCGGCGTGATCCCCTGGCGCTCGATTCCCTTCGGCCCACCGAAGCGACGCTGGTAGACGCGCGGCGCGTCGAGCGGCTCGTGCGGGTCGAACGCGTCCACGCCGAGGAAGAACGGCTTGCCGGAAGCCTTCAGGTCGTCGAGCACCCGAATCCCCGAGCGGATCACGCGGGCGGTGGGGTAGTCGTTCTCGCTGTCGCGGTAGATCGAGTTCCAGCCGGCCATCGCGCGCAGGCGCCCGACCTCCACGCTGTTCGAGAGTTCCGGGAGCAGGTAGCGCTCGATCGTGCTGCGCGGCGCGGGCCGCTTGAACGGCTTGTTGAGGAACCGGTAGGCGCCCTGCGAGTAGCTCGGCTTGACCCAGTCGAGCGTCTGGCGGAAGTTCGCGAAGCGCGGGCCGATGAGGAACGGGTTGTCCGTGCAGTACGCGGTCTCGACTCCGGCCTCACCCAGCACCTCCGTGACGATCGGGTGGTAGTCAGGAATCGGGATCCAGCCGGGCCCGAGGGGCAGCCCCTTGGTCGGAACGTAGTTGCGGAACGGGAACGAGCGAACGCCGGTGAGGATCGAGCGGCGTGCCGGGCCGGTGGGCATCGCCTCGGGCACAGCGAGATCGAAGACGAGCGACTCCTTCGCCAGCGCGTCAATGTTCGGTGTCTTCGCGAGCGAGTCCGGGTTGTAGTGGGAGATGTAGTCCGCACGCGTGGAGTCGGTGACGATCATCACCACGTTGGGCGCGTCCTCGCCGTGCGAGGTCGACGGCTCCCAGTAGTCGTCGCCGCAGGCCGACGCAGCGAGCATCGCCGCGCCGCCGGCGCCGGCCCCGAACAGCCCTCTTCTCGTGAGCCCCCGACCCACCAGACGGCGCAGGCTAGCTGACGGCTAAGTCGCCGAGGCCGTGGCCACGCCCTCCGGCACCTGGATCTCGCGCTTCAGGATCTTGCCGGTCGGGCCCTTGGGCAGCTCGTCCACGAACCAGATCCGGCGCGGGTATTTGTATGCCGCCACCTGGCTCTTCACGTATTGCTTCAGCTCGTCGGCACCGACGTCCTCGCCCTGCCTCAGCACCACGGCGGCGCCAACCTCCTCGCCGAGCGCCTCGTCCGGCACGCCCACCACGGCCGCCTCCTGGACGGCCGGGTGCTCGTAGAGCACCTCCTCGACCTCACGCGGGTAGACGTTGTAGCCGCCGCGGATGATCAGGTCCTTCTTGCGGTCGACGATGAAGAAGTAGCCGTCCTCGTCGACCTTCGCCATGTCGCCCGTGCGGAACCAGCCGTCGCTCGTGATCGCCTCGCTGGTCGCCTCCGCGCGGTTCCAGTAGCCCTTCATCACGTTGTGGCCGCGGATCACGATCTCGCCGACCTCACCGGGCGGCAGCTCGTTCCCCTGATCGTCCCAGACCTGCATCTCCACGCCCTCGATCGGCGTGCCGATCGAACCCGGCTTGCGGTCCCTGTCCGGGTGGTTGAACGAGGCAACCGGCGAGGTCTCGGACAGGCCGTAACCCTCGAGGATGATGCACCCGAACTTGACCTCGAAGCCGCGGATCAGCTCGACCGGGATGGCGGCGCCGCCGGACATGCATAGGCGGAGCGTCGATGTGTCCGTCGAGTCGGCGCGGCGCGCGTGCAGCATCGCGTTGTACATCGTCGGCACACCCTGGAACACGGTGACCCGGTCGCGCTCGATGATCTCGAGCGCCTTCTCCGGGTCGAAGCGCGGCAGCATCGTGACGGTCGCGCCGGAGGACACCGCGCAGTTCATCGTGCAGGTCTGCCCGAAGGAGTGGAAGAGCGGAAGCGCGCCGAGGAGCACGTCCTCCTCGGTGAACCGGCCGAGCGTGCCGGCGGCCGTGCGACAGTTGCGCAGCAGGTTCGCGTGCGTGAGCTCAGCGCCCTTCGGCTTGCCAGTGGTGCCGCTCGTGTAGAGGATCACCGCGGTGTCGTCGGGCGCCCGATCCACCAGCTCGTGCTCGGTGCTGTAGCCGCCGACGAGCTGCTCGAACTCCCCCGGCTTGACCAGCAAGACGTCGGCTCCGCCCGCGGAGCCGCCCTGCTCGGCGGCCTCGGCAAAGTCATGCCAGGCGAACACGAGCGTCACGCCGGGGTCGCTCACGTAGAACTCGACCTCGCGCGCCTTCAGCAGCACGTTCATCGGCACCACGGCGCCGCCGGCGCGCAGGATCGCATAGTAGATCGCCGGGAAGTACGGCACGTTCGGCATCATCAGTCCGACGCGGTCGCCCGGCTTCAGGCCGCGTTCCTCCAGCAGGTGAGCTATGCGCGCGGCGGCGCAGTCGAGCATCGTGTAGCTCAGCTCGATGTCGTCGAGCTTGAAGGCGGTGCGGTCGCCGTGGCGCTTCGCCGCGCCCCTGAGGATGCAGGCCAGGTTCTCGCTCATCTGCGCAGCGTAACGCGGTGCCGGCGCCGCCGCGACGGCCACCGCCGCCGCGGCGGACGAGCGCCCCGCTAGGCCGCGCGGGCGTTGGCCGAGAGCACCGGGCGCTCGCGGAAGAGCCCGAGCACCGTGACGGCGCCCGCCGCCGCGGCGCCGGCCGCTCCGAGGCCCCAGGGCACGCCGCTCAGCCCGAGGCCGAGCGCGGCGTCGATCGACCACTCACCGGCGCCGTTGAAGGCGACGCCGATCGCGATCGTGGCGATCGTCAGGACGTACTCCTTGCCGCCGTTGTAGATCCAGAATCCCTTGCCGCCGTGATCGGTGGCGGCCGCCACGAGCATCGTGGCCGCTATACCGGCCGCCGCGAACGGGGTCAGCAGGCCCACCGCGAACAGCGCGCCGGCCATCAGCTCAGTCCCCCCGGCGGCCGCGGCCATCAGCCGCCCATGCCTGATGCCCATCGACTCGAACCAAGCACCCGTGCCGCTGACGCCGCCGCCGCCGAGGAGTCCGAGCGCGTGCTGCATGCCGTGTGCCACCAAGGTCAGCCCGACGAAGGCCTGGATGACGAGTAGTCCGATCTCCATTGGAGTTCCTCCTCCTCTCGCCCGGCGCTCGACCGCCGGTCTTCGTTTGTGTGCACCCAACAATATGTGCGCCTGCACTTATATTACATGACAATGCAAAGGATGCAAGTGCACTTAGAATGACGACGTGGCGAAGGAGCTCGACGACGCAACGCTCGGCGCTTGGCGCGCCCTCCTCAGCGCGCAGGCACTTGTCGTGCGGCGAGTCGAGGCTGCCCTCGCGGCCGAGGGCATGCCCCCGCTCGGGTGGTACGACGTCCTCTGGGCGGTCTACGACGCGCCCCAGCGCCGGCTGCGAGTGGGCGAGCTGGCGAACGCCGTCGTGCTGAGCCCGACCGGTATGAGCCGGATGGTCGAGCGACTTGTGCAGGCGGGGATGCTCGAGCGTAAGGCGGTGCCGGAGGACCGCCGCGGCGCCTACGCGGCGATCACCGAGGAGGGGATCGCGCTGCTGCGCCGGATGTGGCCGGTGTACGCGCGCGTCCTTCGCGAGGTGCTCGAGCCGCAGCTCGACGACTCAAACGGTCTACGCGCGACGCTTTCGGCGGTTGCGGACGCCGCGCGGGCTGCGTCAGGAGGGCCTTCGGCTTCGCCTCGCCCGCTCGCCGACGCTCGCCACTGAAGGAGGCCGCGTGGTGCCGTGACCTGGCGCGCGCCGGGGAGTTCCCTCCACCGGCCATCGACTCTGCGGGTGTCTTGCTTTGTGGGTGCTATAGCCCCAAAAACCAAGACACCCGTCCGGTTCAGCGCCCTCGAGCGCGTCGGCCCGCCTGCCGGCACCGCCTGCCGCCTCAGCGGAGGCCCGTCAGCACGCTGCCCACGTCGCGGGCCGCGTCGAACAGCGGGTCGGGCCAGAGGCCGAAGAAGATCGTGGCGGCCGCTGCGAGGATCGCGATGAGCAGGACCTCGGGCTGGGCGCGCGCCTCGGCCTCCGGGGACCACCCGGAGACCGGCCGGACGACGCGGCGCGGCGGCCCGGGCAGCTCGATCTCGAAGCGGCCCATCCACATCACGGCCACCACGCGCAGGTAGTACGCGAGCGACATCACCGAGCCGACGACGATCACGATGCCGAGCCACGTGTAGTCGCCCGAGACGGCGGCGTCGATCAGGTAGAACTTTCCGATGAACCCGGCGGTTGCCGGGAATCCCGCCAGCGAGAGCATGGCGATCGTCATCGGCCAGGCGAGCCACGGCTCCGCGCTCCCGAGGTTCTCGAAGGATGCGAGGTCGTCGCCGCGCTCGGAGACCCGTTCGCGCGCGACCACCACAGCGAACGCCGCGACGTTCATCAGCAGGTAGACAGCGAGGTAGAACGCGGTCGCCCGCAGCCCGAGCTCGCTGCCGACCACGACGCCGGCGAGCAGGTAGCCGGCCTGCGCCACACTCGACCAGGCGAGCAGCCGCTTCATCGAGCGCTGCGCGATGGCGCCGACGTTGCCGATGACGATGGTCGCCGTCGCGAGCGCGGCGAGCGCGGGTGCCCAGTCGAGCTGCGTCAGGCCGAGGGCATGGTCGAAGAGGCGCAGGAAGATCGCGAACGCCGCCGCCTTCGTCGCGACCGCCATGAACGTGGTGATCGGGGTGGGCGCTCCCTCGTACACATCGGGCGTCCATTGGTGGAAGGGCGCGACGGACGACTTGAAGGCGAGCCCCGTGGCGGTGAGCGCGACGCCCGTGAGCAGCAGCGGGTCCGTGGCCGACAGCTCGTCGCCGCCGATCGCGGCGGCGATCTCGCCGAACTGCATCGACCCGGCCGCGCCGTAGATCATCGCGAGGCCGTACAGCAGCGTCGCCGACCCGACCGACCCGATCACCAGGTACTTGAGCCCCGCTTCGAGCGACGTGCGTCGTCGCAGCTCCGTCGCGCAGAGCACGTAGAGCGGGATCGAGAGCAGCTCGAGCCCGATGAAGAGCGTCATCAGGTTCTCGGCGGCCGCGAGCACCACCATGCCGGCGATCGAGCCGAGCAGCAGCGAGTGGTACTCGCCGTGGCCGGCCTCCTCGGGTGCGCGGGCCCGCCACGAGAGCACGATCGTGACGAGCCCGGCGACGTAGAACAGCATCGACGTCCCGAGCGCGAGCGCGTCCATCGAGAGCGCGCCCTGGATGATCGGCTCGCGATCGCCCGGCTCCCAGATCCAGATCGTGAGCCCGATCGCGGTGATTAGGGCGACCGCCCCGAGCACCGGCACGAGCACGCGCCGAACGAACGGCGAGCGCAGCAGCCCGACCATCAGCACCACGATCGACCCGCCCGCGAGCGCGAGCAACGGCGACAGCTCGCGGTAGTCGATCTCCGGAGCCTTCACGTCGGCTGCGATCGGGATGAGGTCGATCATCGGATCGCCGACACCTCCGCGTGCCCGATCTGGGCGGCTCTCTCGATCGCCGCCGTCGTCGACCGCTCCGTCCGGTCCACCACGAACTGCGGGTACACGCCGAGCGCGACCACCACTGCCACGAGCGGCGCGATCACCGCCAGATCCAGACGGGCGAGCTCGCGCGACTCGACCGCCGGCCCCGCACGGTGGTGCATCACGCCCTGGAAGACGCGGATCATGTAGACCGCCGCAAGTACGACGCCTGCACTCGCGACGAGGCCGTAGACGAGGTTGTCCTCGAAGGCCCCGAACAGCACGAGGATCTCGCCGATGAAGTTGGCGCTGCCCGGCATCGCGAGCGTCGCGAACGTCGTGACGAGGAACAGTGCCGCCAGCACTGGCGCCCTGAACGCCATCCCGCCGAGCTCGCGCACCGACTCGCTGCCTCCGGCGCGCGCCGCCACTACACCGACGATCAGGAACAGCGGCACCACGACGAGGCCGTGGTTCAGCATCTGGAGGACCGCCCCCTGGGCGCCCTTGTCGTCGAAGGCGAAGATGCCAAGGACGATGAAGCCGAGCTGCGCGATCGACGAGTACGCGAACACGAGCCGCACGTTGTCCTGCGAGAACGCGAGGATCGAGCCGTAGAGGATGGAGAAGACGGCAACGATGATGAACAGCTCCTGCCAGTGCTGGGAGCCCTCAGGCATCACGGGCAGGACGATCTGGAGGAACGCGTAGACGCCGACCTTCGAGAGCACGCCGGAGAGCAGCGCGAGCACCGGAATCGGCGTGGAGCGGTAGGTCTCGGGCACCCAGCCGTGCAGCGGGAACAGCGGTGCCTTCACGAAGAACGCGAGCGCGAACAGCAGCACGATCCACTGCTGCGACCCCTCAGCGATCGGGCGCTGCTCGAGGTCCGCAAGCGCGAACGAGATCTCGCCGCCGTCCGGAGTGGCGAGCACGCCGAGCGCGATCGCCGCCGCCAGCATGAGGAGCGAGCCCGACAAGGTGTAGATCACGAACTTCGTGGTGGCGCGCACCCGCTCGCCGCTCCCCCAGCCGCCGATCAGGAAGTAGAACGGCACCAGCATCAGGTCGAAGAAGAGGATGAAGAGCGCGAGGTCCTGCGCCATGAAGGCGCCGAGCACGGCGGTCTCCGCAAGCGCGAGGTTGAAGAAGAAGAGCCTTGGCCGGTCGTGCTCGCGCAGGGCGGCCCAGAGGGTGCACGGCACCCAGGCGACCGCGGTCAGAACGACCATGAAGAGGCTGAGCCCGTCGACGCCGAGCGTGTAGGTGATTCCGAGCTCCTCGATCCACTCGTCGCTCGTCAGGTACTGGACGCCGCGCTCGCCGGAGTCGAAGTCCACCAGCATCACGATCGCGTAGGCGAGCACGGCGAGCGTGCCCGCCAGCACCGACCAGCGCGCCCAGCCGCGCGGCAGCGCGGCGCCCAGCAGGCCGGTCGCCAGCGGCAGGAAGAGCACGATCGAGAGATGGATCGTCATCAGCTCGCGATAAGGAAGTAGAGGACGAGCGCGGCCACGCCGAACAGCAGGAGAAGCGCGTAGGCGCGCAGGAAGCCGGTCTGGATCGCTCGCGCGAAGGAGGTCCCCGCCCGCACGATCCCGGTAGTGCCGCCAACGATGAAGCCCTGCACGAAGTCGGTCTCGATCACCCGCCGACCGAACGTGCCGAGCGTGGCCATCGGGCGGACGAAGACGGCGTCGTAGAGCTCGTCGAAGTACCACTTGTGCGCCAGGAAGCCGTGCACCCGCGCGAAGCGGTCGCGCAGCTCGAGCGTGAGGCCGCGGCGGCGTAGGTACACCACGAAGGCGGCTCCGATGGCGGTGAGCGAGATCAGCCCTCCGATCCCGAGCCCGATGAGCTCGGAGCCCTCGGTCGGGGCGGTGTCGTGGTAGCGAGACGACTCGAAGGTCGGATCGAGGAACGTCTCGAGCGTGTCGGTGACCCCGGGGACGGCCACGACGCCGGCCACGAGCGCAAGCACGGCGAGCGGCGCCATCGCCACCTTCATGGGCAGCGACCGCTCGGCGATGTGATGCTCGGGCCCAGGGAAGCCGACATCCGTGTCCTCGGACTCGCCCGTCATCGGGTTCACCGGCTCGCCGTGCGCCACGTGCCCGCCCTCGAGCTCATTCGCCTCGGGCACGGCCTCGCCGTAGAACACGCGGAAAACCATCCGGAACGCGTAGAACGCGGTGGCCGCGGCGGCTAGGTAGCCGACGATCGCGAGCACCCAGAAGCCGCCACCGCGGTTGATCGTGAACGCGAGGACCTCGTCCTTCGAGAAGAAGCCGGCCGTGAGCGGGAAGGCGGCCAGCGCGAGCGCCCCGATCGCGAAGGTCACGAACGTGAACGGCATCGCGCGCTTGAAGCCGCCCATGCGGTCCATGTCCTGAATGCCGGCCATCGCCCCGATCACCGAGCCGGCGCCCATGAACAGGAGCGCCTTGAAGAAAGCGTGGGTCATCAGGTGGAAGAGACCAGCGCCGTACGCGCCAACCGAAACGCCCAGGACCATGTAGCCGATCTGCGACATGGTCGAGTAGGCGATCACGCGCTTCAGGTCCGTGACCACGAGCGCGATCGACGCGGCCATGAGGAGCGTGAGCGTGCCGATGATGGCGCTCACGTCGGCGGCCGTGGGCGCGAGCTCGAAGAGCGGGAAGCAGCGCGCGATCAGGTAGACGCCAGCGGTGACCATCGTGGCGGCGTGGATCAGCGCGGAGACGGGCGTGGGGCCCTCCATCGCATCCGGGAGCCAGGTGTGAAGCGGCAGCTGCGCCGATTTCGCGAACGCGCCGACGAGGATCAGCAGGCAGGCCGCGACGAGCGTGCCGTCGTTGCGCGAGAACTCGTCCTGCGCCGCCTCGAATACCCCGAGGTAGTCGAGCTGCCCGGTCTCGCGCAGCAGCAGGAAGGCGGCGATCACGAGGCCCACGTCGCCGATCACGTTCATCACGAACGCCTTGATTCCGGCGTAGGTGGCCGTGCCGCGCCGGTACCAGAACGAGATCAGGAGATATGACGCCGCGCCGACGAACGCCCAGCCCACGATCAGGAGCACGAAGTTCGCCGCCAGGACCAGCAGCAGCATCGAGAAGACGAAGTAGTTGAGGTACGCGAAGAAGCGCGCGTAGCCGCGATCGCCTCCCATGTAGGCGACCGAGTAGACGTGGATCAGGAACGAGACCCCGCTGACCACGAGGCACATGAACACGCTCAGCGGATCCACGAGGATCGCCAGATCGACGTTGAAGTCGGCGGTTGAGGCGTAGGTCCAGGCGCTGTCGACCAGCTGCCGATTGTTCTCGGCGTGGTCCTGCAGGTCGATCAGCGCTGCGATCGATGACAGGAAGGAGCCGAGGATGGCCGCGCTGCCGATCCAGCCGGCGCTCCGGCCCGGCAGTACACGCCAGGCGAGCGCGATCACGAGCAGGCCCGCAAGCGGGAACGCCAGCACGAGCCAGCCGAACGAGGTCGCGCTCACCCTCGAAGCTCCGACATCTCGTCGACGTCGATCGGGAGCCGGCGCCTGTACATCGCGACGATGATGCCGAGGCCGATCACGACCTCACAGGCGGCGATGACCATCACGATCAGGGCGAAGATCTGGCCGTCGCCGTCGCCGTGCATGCGCGAGAAGGCGATCAGCGCGAGGTTGCCGGCGTTCAGCATCAGCTCGAGGCAGAGCAGCACGACGAGCGGGTTTCGCCTCGTCAACACTCCCGCCGCGCCGATCACGAAGATGAAGGCCGACAGGACGAGGAACCAGACGACGTCCATTACCGGTCGCCTCCGTGGCACGGGTCCACCCGAGGACGCAGGCAGGTGACGGCCTGCAGCCGGCAGTCGGGTGCGGTGGCCGCGGAGGAGGCCACCTAGGCGCGAACCTCGAGGGTCTCCGTCTCCGGCGTCGGGCGGCGCGGTCCCGGCGCGGCTCCCTCCTCCTCGAGGCCGCGCCGCCTGCGCGCGAGCACCACGGCGCCCACGGCCGCCACGAGCAGCAGGAAGGAGGCCGCCTCGAAGGCCACCAGCCACTTCGTCAGCAGCAGCTCGCCGATACCGCCCGGGTTGCCGAAGGCGGAGCCGATGTCGGCGCCGCGCGTGTCGATCGCCTTCAGTCCGCTGGCGAGGAACGCGATGCACAGCTCCACGCCGATGGCGGCGGCGAACAGCGGGCCGAACGCGTTCACGAGGCCGCCCTCCGGACGGAGCGGCTCGTCAGAGCCGCCGATGTAGGCGACCACGAAGATGTACAGCACCATGACGGCCCCGGCGTAGACGACCACCTGGGCCGCCGCGAGGAACTCGGCGTGCAGCAGGAGGAAGAGCACCGCGAGCGCGAGCAGGTGGCCGACCAGCGCGAGGACCGAGTAGAACGGGTTGCGCAGCATCACCACGCCGAGCGCGCCCGCGAGGGCACCGAGCGCCGCGATGAAGAAGAGCACCTGCTCGAACCACATCGGGCTATTCGCCCTCCCGCCGCAGCGGCGTGTGCTCGGGCGGGTCGGCTAGCAGCATCTCCTTCGTGAAGATCAGGTCGGAACGGGTGTAGTCGGCCAGCTCGTAGTCGTTACCCATCGTGATCGCGTCGAATGGGCAAGCGATCTCGCAGTAGCCGCAGAAGATGCAGCGCGACATGTTGATCTCGTAGACGGCGGCGTAGCGCTCGCCGGCGGATACCTGGTTGTCCGGCGTGTTCTCGGCGGCCACGACGCGGATGCACTTGGCCGGGCAGGCCGCCACGCAGAGCGAGCAGCCCACGCACTTCTCGAGCCCGGTGTCCTCGAAGCGCTGCAGCCTGTGGCGCCCCCGGAAGCGCGGGTAGACGGGCGTCTTCTCCTCCGGGTACTGGATCGTGTGGTGTCCTTCGGCGAACCGGCCCATGGTCGTCTTGAGGCCGCGCAGCGTCTCGCCGAACACGCGGTACACCGCGCCGACGCCGCCGGGCTCGGGGCCGCGCTCGACCGGCTTCGCCGCGCTTCTCCAGTCGGCGGGCGTCACGTGGCCACCAGGACGATCGCGGTCACCAGCACGTTCAGGGTGGCGAGCGGCAGCAGCACCTTCCAGCCGAACGACATCAGCTGGTCGTAGCGCAGCCGTGGCATCGACGCGCGCACCCAGATGAAGAAGAAGGCGCCGCCGAGGATCTTGATCAGCATCCAGACGGGCGCGAGCCCCTCCGGACCCGGGCCGCGCCAGCCGCCGAGGAAGCAGGCGGCGGCGATCGCCGAGATGATCAGGATCTCCATGTACTCGGCCATGAAGAACGAGCCGAAGCGCATGCCGCCGAACTCGGTGTTGTAGCCGCCCACGATCTCGGCGTCGCCCTCGGGGAGGTCGAATGGGGCGCGCGCGGTCTCGGCGAAGCCGGCCACCATGAAGATGCAGAAGCCCACGAACTGCGGCACGATGAACCAGATCCCGTCCTGCTGTTCGACGATCGTCACGAGCGACATCGAGCCGGCCGTCATCACGACGCCGAGCAGCGACAGACCGAGCGCCACCTCGTATGAGATGAGCTGCGCGGCGGCGCGCATCGCGCCGAGGAACGAGTACTTGGAGCCGCTCGACCAGCCGCCGAGCATCAGCCCGTAGAAGGCGAGCGAGCCGAATGCGAAGAAGTAGAGGATGCCGATCGAGACGTCGATGCCGTAGAGGCCGAAGTTGCCGCCCCAGGCGTCAAAGGGCCCGAACGGGATCACCGCCATCGTGGCGACCGCGGTGACGACGGAGATCACTGGCGCGATCGCCATCATCCACGGCACCGCCGTCTCGGGCGTGAACTGCTCCTTCGAGAGCAGCTTGCCGACGTCCGCGAGCGGCTGCATCGCGCCCCGCCAGCCCACCCGGTTAGGCCCGATCCGCGACTGGAAGCGACCCAGGATCTTGCGCTCCGCGAGCAGGACTACGGGCACGATCTGCAGGAGGACCGCGAAGATCACGATCGACTTCGCGATCATCACGAGCGTCCCCTCGAGCATCAGGCGACTCCTGCCCGCTCGCCGGCCCGCGCGACCTCGGCCTGGCCCCCGGGCAGCTGCGCGCCCGACACGAACACGGCGCCGGCGGGCACGCCGGTGCGCACCACGGCGCTCGCGGTCACGCTCGAGCCGTCCACCGTCAGCTCCAGCTCGTCGCCGTGGGCGACGCCAAGGCGGCGGGCGTCGGCCGGCGAGAGCTCCGCCTGCGGCTTCGCGACGAGGAACTCGAGCGAAGGGGAGTGCTCGATCTCGGGGCCGATCCAGAGGTTCGGGACGGTCGCCGAGGTGAGCCCGCCGCTCGGCGTGGCGGGAAGCGGCGGCTCTGCCAGCGGCTCGCGCGAGAGCTCGGACGCCGGCAGCGCCGAGGCGCCGTCGCGGTCCTGCCAGCGTGCGCCGTCGCCTCCGATCGCGTCGAGCGTCAGGCCGCGGTAGAACGGAACCGCCTCCGTAAGAAAAGCGGTGACCTGCGAGCTCGCAAGCACCCCGAGGCCGGCGCCGGCGCGCTCGCACAGCTCGGCGAGCACCTGCCACCCCGGACGGACGTCACCGGCCCGTCCGAGTGCCTGGCGCACGCGCTGGAGGCGGCCGTCGGGGTGCGTGACTGTGCCCTCCTTCTCCGCGTAGATCTCCGCCGGGAAGACCACGTCGGCGTGCTCCTCGATCGCCTCGTCGCGGAAGCGCGCGAAGGCGATCACCGCGCTAGCGCTGGCGAGCTCGTCCGCCGGCCGTTCGCTCTCCACGAGCAGCAGCGCGCCGCCCGCATCGTCGCGAGCGCCGGAGTCCGCCTCGTCGCGGAAGCCCGGGCCGAAGCCCGCTGCGCAGCCCACCTCGCGGAGGCCGCGCCCGTTCGTGCCCGTCGGCACGCCGATCATCCCCGACTCCGGCTTGCCGCCGAAACCGAGCGCATCCGCCACCGCGAGGAGCGCCTCCACGGCCTGGCCGGCGCGCCCGCCCGCGAGCAGCCGCTCGCCCCACACCACCACCACGTCGTCCGCGGCCGAGAGCACGCCGGCGGCGTCGCGGACCGCCACGCCCGGGTCGCCGTTCCGGCTGGCGGCCGGCTGGCCCGGGCGGAAGCCGTGCGAGACCCGCGCCATGCGTGCCAGGGTGCTCACGTCGCGTCCGCCGGCGCGCGGGCTGCCGAGCGCAGCCGCCAGGGCGGCCAGCGCCGCCTCGGCGCCGCCGGGCTCGAAGCGAAGCGCGGCCGCCGCGTTCCCGTCGAGCGTCGACGGCCGGCTCGACGCCACCACCAGCTGTGCGCCGTGACGACGCACGGCCTTTCGAATGCGCAGGTCGAGGATCGGCGCCTCGTCCACCGGCTCGACGTCGAGGACAAGGATCGCGCCGGCATGGTCGATGTCGGAGACCCGCGCCGACAGGTCGGGCCGCGCGAGCGTCCGCGCGTGCCCGGCCGAGAGCGGCGGCCCGCTCGTCACATGCGGCGAGCCGAGCGCCGCGCGCAGCAGGTGCTGAACGAGGAAGCCCTCCTCGTTCGTCGCGCCGCCGCCGACGTGGGCGGCGGTCGCGGCGCCGGAGCGCTCGAGCGCCCGCGCCGCGTCGGAGAGCGCCCGCTCCCAGGAGACCTCGCGCAGGAAGCCGCCGTCGCGCACGAGCGGCGCGGTGATCCGCTCCGGCGAGTGGAACGACTGGTAGGCGAAGCGGCCCTTGTCGCAGAGCCAGCCGTCGTCCACCTCCTCGTTGTCGCGCGCGAGCACGCGAACCACGCGAGCGTCGTCGCGGATCGTGAGCTTCACGTTGCACTGCGCGGGGCAGAGCGTGCAGACGGTGCCCGAGTCCTCGATGTCCCATGGACGGGCGCGGAAGCGGTAGGCCTGCGAGGTCAGCGCGCCGACCGGGCAGAGCTCGATGATGTTGCCGCTGAACGGGGCGACGTACGGGCGGCCGCCGTGCGTGCCGACGAAGGTGTGGTCGGCGCGCTCGAGGAAGACGAGCTGATGGTCCTCGGCCACCTCCTGCGAGAAGCGGACGCAGCGGTAGCAGAGGATGCAGCGCTCGCGATCGATCGCGACGAGCCGCGAGAGCGCGAGCGGCTTCTTGAAGTGGCGCTTCGGCTCGATGAAGCGCGAACGCCCGGCGCCCCATCCGAACGAGATGTCCTGAAGCGGGCACTCGCCGCCCTTGTCGCAGACCGGGCAGTCGAGCGGGTGGTTCACGAGCAGGAACTCGACAATCGCGGTCTGGGCCGCCTTGACGCGGTCCGAGGTGGTGTTCACGACCATCCCGTCGCGGACCGCGGTCGAGCACGACGTCTGCAGCTTCGGAATGCCCTCGATCTCGACCAGACACATCCGACAGGCGCCGACCGGCTGGCCGAGCTTCGGCTCGTAGCAGAAGTAGGGGATCTCGACGTCGCCGCGCTTGGCGGCGTCGACGAGCATCGTGCCCTCCTCGGCCTGAACCTCGCGGCCGTCGATCTCGAACGTGATGAGGTTCTTCTGCGGGCGCGCCATCGTTCTACGCGGCCCCCGCCTCGGCCATGGATCCGAGCTCGTCGGCGCCCATCGGCTGCAGCTCCGCGAGGTCGCGGCGGGCGCGCGCCTCCTCCATGTGGCGCTCGAACTCTGTACGGAAGTGCTTGAGCATCGACGCCACCGGCATGGCCATCGAGTCGCCGAGCACGCACAGGCAGTTGCCCATGATGTTGCCCTGGACCTGCTCGAGGATGTCGAGGTCCATCGGCGTGCCTTCGCCCTCGTCGATGCGCTCAAGCATCTTCACCGTCCAGTTCGTGCCCTCGCGGCAGGGCACGCACTTGCCGCACGACTCGTGGCGGTAGAACTCGGCCAGGCGCAGCGCGAGCGGCACGAGCGGCTGCGAGTCGTCCACGACGATGATCGCGCCCGAGCCGAGCATCGAGCCGGCCTCGGCCATCGCCTCGAACGTGTACGGGAGGTCGAGGTGCTCCTTCGTGAGCACCGGCGCCGAGGAGCCGCCCGGGAACCAGCACTTGACCTCGCGGCCCTCCGGCGGACCGCCCGCGAGGCCGTATACGAGCTCGCGCGCGGGGATGCCCAGCGCTACCTCGTAGTTGCCTGGCCGCTGCACGTTGCCGGACACGGAGACGATCTTGGTTCCGGTCGAGTTGCCCTCGCCGTACTGGCGGTACCACGCCGCGCCGTTCGAGATGATCAGCGGCGCGTTGCAGAGCGTCTCGACGTTGTTGATCAGCGTCGGCCCCTGGTAGAGGCCCTGGTTCGCCGGGAACGGCGGCTTCAGGCGCGGGTTGCCGCGCTTCCCCTCGAGCGCGTCGAGCAGGCCGGTCTCCTCACCGCAGATGTAAGCGCCCTGACCGCGATGGACCACGAGATCGAACGAGTGGTCCGAGCCGAGGATGCGCTTGCCGAGGTAGCCGCGCTCGTAGGCCTCGGCCACCGCGGCGTCGAGGATGTCGGCCTGGGTCTCGTACTCGCCGCGGATGAAGATGAAACCCTTGTTCGCGCCCGCGGCGATCCCGCCGATGATGCAGCCCTCGACCAGCATGTGGGGGTTCTTCTGCATCAGGAGGCGATCCTTGAAGGTGCCCGGTTCCGACTCGTCCGCGTTGCAGCAGAGGTACTTGTCCATCGAGCCCTTCGGGATGAAGCTCGCCTTCTTCCCCATCGAGAACCCGGCGCCGCCGCGCCCGCGGAGGCCCGACTCCTCGAGCTCGTGCAGCACGGCCTCGGGCTCCATGTCGAGAAGCGCCTTGCGCGCGGCCTGGTAGCCGCCGAGGCGCTCGTAGACCGCGATCGTGTGAAGGTCCGGCTCGTCGATGTTCGCGAGCAGCACGCGCGTCTCGCTCACTCGCCCTCCTCCTCGTCGGCGTGCTCCTCCTGGGGCATGCTCGTACCGGGATCGAGCGGGTGGAGGCGTTCGCGCACGTGCGGCGCCGGACCCTCCGCGGGCGGCACGTCGAGCAGCTCCGCCTCCTTCCAGGTCCCGCCGGCCGGGTGCACGTCGGGCTCCTCGGGTGGGCCGGGCGGCTGCTCAGCGGCGGCGCGGATCCGGTAGCCGGGGTCCGGCAGGCCGCGTCCGGGGAAGACCTCGCGGTCCTCACGGAGCGCGCGCACCAGCTCGGGCGCGTCGCCCGTCGAGAGCGGGCCGACGTAGCGGCCGTCGACGGACGCCATCGGCGCCATGTCGCAGGCGCCGAGGCACTCGAACTCGCGGATCTCCACGTCCTCGAGGCCCTGCTCCGACGCCTGAGCCGCGATAGCGTCGTAGACGGCCTTTGCGTTTCGCAGGTGACAGGCGACGCTCGTGCACACGTACACGTAGCGAGAGCCGGTGGGCTGCGTTCGCAGCATGTCGTAGAACGTCGCGACGGCCGACAGGTAGGCCGGGGTCACCTGCATCACCGCGGCCACCTGGCGCATCGCCTCGGGCGAGCACCAGCCGTGCAAGCGCTGGGCGGCGGCGAGCGCGGGCAGCGTCGCGGAGTGGCGGTCGGGGTAGCGCGCCATCAGTCGCTCGATCTCGGCCCGCAGCTCATCCGGCAGGTCCACGTCTGCCGGGTCGGGGATCGTCGCGGGGTCGTCCTCGAGCCGGACGGCCTCATCCCATCCAGGCGGCAGGTCGACAGCGCGGACGGCGGCCTCGTCGCCGGCTTCGCGCATCCGATCGGTCGTCTCCGAGGCCGCCGGCTGGCCGGCGAAGGACGGACGCCGTTCGTTCACCTGTCCACGCCGCCGAGGATCGGGTCGAGCATCGCCACGCACGCGATGAAGTCGGCGATCAGCGAGTCCTTCGCCATCTCCGGCAACGCCTGCAGGTTCACGAAGCTCGGGTCGCGCATGTGCACGCGCGCCGGCTTCGCGGAGCCGTCGGCCATCACGAAGCAGCCGAGCTCGCCGCGCGGCCCCTCGATTGCCGCGTAGGCCTCGCCCGGCGGCACCCGGAAGCCCTCGGTCACGAGCTTGAAGTGGTGGATCAGCGCCTCCATCGAGGTGGCGAGCTCGTGCCTCGGCGGCAGCGCGACCTTGCGGTCCTCGGTGATCCAGGGACCCTCCGGAAGCCCGTCAACCGCCTGCTCGATGATCCTGATCGACTCGCGGACCTCGTCGATGCGGACCTTGAAGCGGTCGTAGTTGTCGCCCACGGTGCCGACCGGCACGTCGAACTCGAAGTGGTCGTACGAGCTGTAGGGCATCGCCTTGCGGAGGTCCCACGGGTGCCCCGTCGCTCGGAGCAGCGGGCCGGTCACGCCAAGCTCGAGGCAGCGCTCCTGCGACACGATGCCGGTGCCCTTCAGCCGCCGCAGCCAGATCTCGTTGCGGTCGAGCAGCGCCAGGTACTGGTCGAGCCGCTTCGGCATCAGCTCGAGGAAGCTGCGCACCTTCTGCTCCCAGCCGGGTGGGATGTCCTCCATCACTCCGCCCACCTGGATGTAGCGCGGGTGCATCCGCTGGCCGGACGACATCTCGAACAGGTCGAGCACGAGGTCGCGGTCGCGACAGCCCCACCACAGCATCGTGACCGCGCCGATGTCGAGCGCGCCGGTGGCGAAGGCGAAGAGGTGCGACGCGATCCGGTTCAGCTCCATGTGCGCCACGCGCAGGTACTGCGCGCGCGGCGGCACCTCGATTCCAAGCAGCTGCTCGACTGCCATGCAGAAGGCCATCGCGTTGAAGTAGTAGGCGAGGTAGTCCATCCGCTCGACGAACGTGATGACCTTCCAGTACTGGTGGTCCTCGCAGCTCTTCTCGATGCCGGTGTGGACGTAGCCGATGATCGGCTTCACGTCGCGCACCACCTCGCCCTCGAGCGTGGTGAGCAGCCGCAGCACGCCGTGGGTGGCCGGGTGGTGCGGCCCGATGTTGATCGTGAAGAGCTCGTCGTGGAGGTCGCCCTCGACGGTCGCCTCGGTGCCCGAGACGGGCTCCTCGCCCATCCGCTCCATCGTGACCGAGCGCTCGCGCTCGCGGTAGGGAACGCTGAGCGGATCAGTCATACCAGCGCGGGTACTTGCTCTCGTTGAAGGTGTAGAGCACCGGCTCGCCCCCGATCGGGAAGTCGCGCCGCTGGGGCCAGCCCACGTAGTCCTCGGGCATCAGGATGCGGCGCATGTCGGGGTGCCCGTCGAAGACGACGCCGAACATGTCGTACGCCTCTCGCTCCTGGAAGTCCGCCGTGGGGAAGAGGTCGATGACCGTCGGCAGATGCGGGTCGTCCACGCCCAAGCGCGTCTTCAGCCCGAGTCGGTCGCAGCGCTCCATCGAAAGCAGCTGGTAGTGCACGCCGAGGCGCGGCTCGTCGGGGAGGTAGTCGCAGCCGTGGACGCTCATGAGGTACGGCCACGGCTCGGCGTCGCGGTCCCTCAGGTACTCGAGCACGTCGTGCACGCGCACGGGCGCGATGCCGATCATCGCCTCCTCACGGTGGAACGAGGTGTCGGTCACGGCGTCGTCGCCGACCGCCTCGCGCACGCGCTGGGCGATCAGCTCGAGTCCGGTCGCATCCACTAGCCCCTCCGCGGGACTTCGAGCCCGCCCTCGTGGCGCGGCGGCTCGGCCTCCCGCTCCTCCGTACCGTAGGCCTGGTAGCGCTCCCGCCAGCCCATGTCCGGGTTGCCCATGATCTTGTCCTGCAGCTTCATGATCCCGTAGATGAGCGCCTCGGGACGCGGCGGGCAGCCTGGCACGTAGACGTCCACCGGCATGAACTTGTCGGCGCCCTGTACCACCGCGTAGTTGGCGAACATGCCCGCGCTCGACGCGCAGGCGCCCATCGCGATGACCCACTTCGGCTCCAGCATCTGGTCGTAGAGCCGGCGGATGATCGGCGCCATCTTGATCGAGACGCGCCCGGACAGGATCAGCAGGTCGGCCTGGCGCGGCGTGAAGCGGATCGCCTCGGCGCCGAAGCGGGCGAGGTCGTTGCGCGGCGACCCGATCACGGTGATCATCTCGATCGCGCAGCACGCGAGCCCGAAGCCGAGCGGGAAGATCGCGTTCTTGCGCGCCCAGTTCTGCGCGGTCTCGAGCTTCGTGAACAGAAGCCGCTCCTCCACGAACTCGTCGAGGTCCCTGCCCGCCAGCTCGCCGCGCAGCATCTGCTGAGCGCGCAGCTGGCGCACGCGCAGGTCACCCTCCACCGGCGTCCGCGTCACTTCCACTCGAGGGCCCCCCTTCGCCAGACGAACACGAACGCCACCAGCAGGAGCACGACGAAGACGATCGTCTCCACGAGCGCGAATACCCCGAAGGCATCCAGCTGAAGCGCCACCGGATAGAGGAACACGACCTCGATGTCGAACAGGATGAACAGCATCGCGATCAGGTAGAAGCTGATGCCGAAGCGAAACGACTTGCGCACGTCGGACGGCAGGCCGCTCTCGTAGGGCTGGCTCTTGACCCGCCCCGGCCGCTTCGGCCCGAGCAGGCCGTTCGCAAGCGTGAAGGCGCTGCCGACGCCGATCCCGAGGAGGAGAAACACCAGCGCTGGGAGGTAGCTCTTCAGCACTCCGCCCGGAGGTATAACGCAACCTTGTGCGGCGGTGCCACATAGTGCGAAAGGACACCCTCTGACCGACATCCACATGGTCGTCGGCATCGCCGTGGTGGCGGCGAACGCGGCCGCCGCCGTGTGGGGCGGGATCGGCTGGCTCAGGAGGGATGCGCGCGCGTCGCTCGTCTTCTGGCCGCTACTTCGGCTTGCCCAGGCCACGGTGTTGGCGCAGGCCATCCTCGGCTTCCTGCTGCTCGCTCGCGGCGCGTCCGCGCCGGACGGGCTGCACATGGCCTACGGGATCGCGCCGCTGGTCGTCTCGCTGGTCAGCGAGGGGATGCGCGCAGGAGTCGCACAGCGCGAGCTCGAGGGCGTCGACGACGTCGACGCCCTCGAGCGGCCGCAGCAGCTCGCGCTCGCCCGGCGCGTCGCGCTCGGCGAGATGGCGGTCATGACCGTCGGCGTGCTGCTGATCCTCACGCTCGCGCTGCGGGCGTACCAGACCGGCGGCTAGCCGAACCCCGCATACGAGAGCCCGAACAGCACGCCGAACAGGCCGAGTGCCGGGATCAGCACGCTGCGATAGACGGGCTCGACCACCCGCCGCGTGAGCACCCACGCGAATACGGCGGTGCAGGCCGCCATCGAGACGATGGACATCGGCGCGAATACGGCCAGTGCGAGCGCGGCCTCGAGCTGGGTGGGGAGCGCCGCGAGCATGAGCAGTACCACGGCCCCGGTACCGGCGAGGCCGTGCAGCAGTCCAAGGCCGACGGCCTGGCTGCGGCTGCGGACCTTCACGTGCCGATGCCCGGTGCCAGTGCCGCGACGCAGGTGGCGGGCAGTGGCGTGCCCGTCCTCGTGGGCGTGGGCCAAGGCGCGGTAGTCGCCGCGCGCCCACTTGAAGATCACCCGCGCGGCGAGCGCGGCGATGACGAGCCCGATCGCCCTCTCGGCTCCGGACTCGAGCCAGGCCGGCAACTCCGCCTTGAACGCGATCAGAGGGATGCCGAGAGCGATCAGCGCCGCGGCGTGGCCCGCGCCCCACCAGACGCCCAGGCGTGCGGCCTTGCGGGTGTCGCCTTGCTCGGCCGCGACGAGCGACGTGACGGCGACCAGATGATCCGGGTCCGCCGCATGCCGCAGCCCGAGCAGGAACGCGATGCCGAGCGCCACCACAAGCGGGGCGTCGTCGAGGAACAGGGACTCGAGGTTCACGGCGAGTCCTCCTTTGTTACACCACGGCGGGTAGCGCGCGCACGGTTAGCACGGCGCCGACGGCGACGATCAACAGGGCGGAGGCGGCCGGCAGGGCGGCCGCGAGGCGGCCCGCCGCCAGCCGCGGCGGGATCAGTCTCCGCGCGTGGACCACGGCGAGGCCGAGCGCGGTGAGCGTGCCGGCCAGGCCGAGGCTGAACGCCACGATCAGAAGAAGCCCGAGCGCGACCTCGTGCTGCGAGATCGCGGCGAGGAGCACTACGAGCGCCGACGGGCAGGGGATGAGCCCCGCGGCCGTCCCGATCCCGAGCACGCCCTTCCACGAGAGACCGTGCTCGTGGTGGTGATGATGGTCGTGGTTTGCCCGGCGTGCCGCCCGCACGCGCGAGCGGAGCACGCCCGCGCCGATTCCGACCACCATCAGGCCGGCTATGAGCGTCAGCCACGGGTAGAGTTGGGCAGCAGGTACTGCGAGAGCGCGAGCGTCACGACACCGAGCGCGAACACGCCGATGGTGTGCGTGACCGTCACGGTCGCGCCGAGCGCAACCGCGTGGCGCGGCGTGCCCCGCGTCCCGATCAGGTACGCCGCGACCATCGCCTTGCCGTGGCCCGGCGACAGCGCGTGAAGTGCGCCCCAGCCGAACGCGGCGAGCAGGAGCAGTGCGAGCACGCCCTTTCCGGAGGCGGCGTCCTCGAAGAGCGCGGCGAAGCCGCCCTCACCGCCATCGCGACCGCTCACGAAGCTTTCGCCGCCCTCGTCCTTCGCTGCGGTGAGCGTCCCGGCGCCTGGCGCCACCCTGAAGCTCGCGTGCGTGCGGTCGGCCGGGCTGCCGAGCAGGTTCTCCGGGTAGCGGGTGAGGCCGTTGGTGGGGTCGCCGCTGGGAGCCTTCGTCGTGACGGCGGTGCCCTCGCCCGGCT
>Ga0126307_10000083_pt1 | contig 52596 bp, 52 predicted proteins | sample Plot28_FD_89955 | JGI IMG/M metagenome (GOLD analysis project Ga0126307, IMG submission 89955) | Serpentine soil microbial communities from UC McLaughlin Reserve, CA, USA - Plot28 | ecosystem: Environmental > Terrestrial > Soil > Grasslands | place: USA: UC McLaughlin Reserve, Lake County... | reverse complement strand
TCGCCGGCGGCACGGCCTTCCGGCTGTCGGAGGAGCACGCGACCTGGAGGGCGATCGCCTCCACCGGCTGGCACGTCGACGTGGTTGCGCTCCGGGCCGAGACGATCGAGGATGACCTGCGCGCCCGCGACTTCACCGTGAACGCGATCGCGCGGCCGCTCGAGGGCGGGGAGCTGATCGACCCGGCCGGGGGGCGGGTGGACGGCGAGGCCCGTCTGCTCCGGGCGGTCTCCCAGCACACCTTCCGCGACGATCCGATCCGCTTGCTCCGGGCGCCGCGACTCGCCGCCGGCCATGACCTCACCATCGACCCCGGAACCGTCGAGCTGGCGCGGGCCACCGCCTCACAGGCAGCACGGCCGGCCGGCGAGCGCCAGTTCGCGGAGCTCCGCGGGATCGTCGCAGGACCGCGGCCGCTGCATGGCATCGAGTTGATGGACGAACTCGAGCTGACCGCAGCCGTCCTCCCCGAGCTCGAAGCGCTCCGCGGCGTCGTGCAGAACCCGAATCATCATCTCGACGTCCTTGGCCACACCCTGGCCGTGCTGGAGGAATGGCTTGGGCTCGAGCGCGACCTGGAGGACTTCGCCGGCGATCTCGCTCCGGAGATCGAGGGCTTCCTCGCCGAGCCGCTGGCCGACCAGCTCAGCCGCCGCGACGCGCTTCGCTTCGGCGCGCTGTTCCATGACGTCGGCAAGCCCGAAACCCGTTCGGAGGGTTCCGGCTACGTCACCTTCATCGGCCACGACGAGGTCGGCGCGCGGATCATCGCCGACATCTGCCGGCGCCTGCGGGTCAGCCGGAGGCTCAGCACCAACCTGCAGGGCCTCGCCCTCCACCACCTGCGACTGGGCTTCCTGATCCACCAGCGCCCGCTCTCCAGGCGCACGGTGTACGACTACCTGGTCGCGACCGAGCCGGTGGCCGCCGACGTCACCCTGCTAAGCGTCGCGGATCGGCTCGCCGCGCGCGGGGAGGGACCGCTTGCGAGCTCCGAGATGGTCCAGGCCCACCTCGACCTCGCCCGAGAGATGCTTCGCGATGCCCTCGTCTGGCATCGCGACGGCCCGCCGCGCCCGCCGCTGACCGGCGATGAGCTGGCGAGCGAGCTCGGGCTCGCGCCGGGTCCCGAGCTCGGTCGCCTGCTCGAGGAGCTGCGCGCCGAGGCCTTCACCGGGGAGATCAAGGGGCGGGACCAGGCCGTCGAGCGGGCTCGGCAGCTGATCTAGGGCCGGCCTGCGTTCCGCCCACCGGGCGGCGGCCGATAGCCTGCCGGCGGATGGCGGATCCCGACTGCCTCTTCTGCGGCATCGTCGCCGGGACGGTCCCGAGCGAGACGATCGACTCCGATGAGCGGACCGTCGCCTTCATGGACATCAACCCGGCGACACCCGGCCACGCGCTGGTGGTGCCGCGCGAGCACTCCGCCGACCTGATGGAGATCGGCGAGCAGGACTTGACCGCGACGATGATTGCCGCGCAGCGGCTGGCGAGGCGGATGAAGGACGTCCTCGACCCGGATGGCATCAACCTGATCAATGCCTGCGGCGCGGCGGCCTGGCAGACCGTCTTCCACTTCCACATCCACGTCGTGCCCCGGTACGAGGACGATCCGCTCAAGCTTCCCTGGGTGCCCGAGGAGGGTGATCCGGACGAGATCGCCAGCGTCGCGAAGAAACTGCGAGGAGAGAATGGCTGAAGCGGAGACCAGGACTGCGCCGGTCCGCCTGGAGCGTGAGGGCAACGTCGCCGTGATGATCCTGGAGAACCCGCCGCTCAACCTGTTCGGCGACGACGCCTGGGGGGCCCTCGTCTCCTGCATCGAGGAGGTGGAGGGCTCCGACGCCCGCGCTCTCGTCTGGCGCGCGGAGGGCGACATCTTCACCGGCGGGGTCGACGTCCACAGCTTCCAGCGGGTGGTCGAGGAGGGTGCGGCCTCGGATGCGTTCGGCTCGCTGATTCCGGTCGTGCAGCGGCTCGAGAACCTGACGATCCCGACCCTCGCGCTGGTCCATGGGCTCTGCCTGACCGCCGGGCTCGAGATCTCGCTGGGCTGCGACATGATCTGGGCGACCGAGTCCGCTCGCTTCGGCCTGGTCGAGGCGGTGGTCGGCCTCACGCCCGGTGCCGGCGGAACCCAGCGGATGGCGGAGCGCGCCGGCCCCGCGAGGGCGACGGAGTTCGTGATGAGCGGCGGCCTCTACGACGCCGCCACGCTCGAGCGCTGGAGCGTGGTGAGCCGGGTCGTGCCCGACGACCAGCTGCTGGAGAAGGGGATGAAGTTCGCGCACCGGCTGGCGGACGGCCCGACGATCGCCCACGGCGCGACCAAGCGGATCATCCGCGCCTACCGAGCGGGCGGGGTGGAGGAGGCCGACCGCGTCACCCCCGGTGTCTTCGCGGAGCTCTTTGCCTCGGAGGACCTGCAGAACGCCGTCCGGACCTTCCTCGAGGAGGGACCCGGCAAGGCGACGTTCGAGGGGCGATAGGACGAGGCGCTACCCTGCCCGGCGCATATGGCGAAGGAAGAGAAGATCGAGATGGAGGGCGAGATCACCGAGGCCCTTCCCAACACGATGTTCCGCGTCAAGTTGGACAACGACCATGAGGTTCTCGGCCACATCTCGGGCAAGATGCGCCGCCACTACATCCGGATTCTGCCGGGAGACCGCGTCAAGATCGAGCTCTCCCCGTACGATCTCGACCGCGGGCGCATCACCTACCGTTACAAGTAGATGAGAGCAGGCAAGCTGATAGCCGTCTTCGCGATCGCGACGCTTGCGATCGGCGCACTCAGCGCGGTCGCGCTGGCGGGCAACAAGAAGAAGACCAAGGTTCTGTTCTTCACCGGCAGCCCGAAGGTGAACAAGTCGGGCAAGGTCACCGCCAAGGGGTCGATCAACTCGACCTCCGTCTGCAAGCCCGGCCGCGGCACGCGGCTTCAGGTGCTCGACCCGACGGGCGCGGTCATCGCCGTTCTCGATGGCTCCACCTCCGACCTGAGTGGCAACTGGAAGCTCCAGGGGCAGCTTCCGACCGGCCTGGCAGCCGGCAGCTCGGTCAGGGTGAAGGCGACGAAGACCACCGCGGGGAAGCTCGTCTGCAAGGCGGGCGTCTCGATCGCAGTGCCGATTCCGGCGACCACCTAGCTGGTCTGCCGAAGAAACCGCCGCTTCTCGTCCACAAGGGGCGGCTTGCGTCTATACCGGCGGCCCGGCGGCTTCGAGGGCCTCGGCTCGCTCTTGGAACAGCCGTTCACGCGTGATCCGCCCGTTCTCGACCGTGAACACGAGCGTGCTCCTCGCGATCACTTCGATTCCCTGGCGCCCCCGCAGGTGGGCGATGTTCGGAACCACTACCTCGGAGCCCACCTCCGTGAAGCCGTGCACCTCAAGTTGGATGTCCTCAAAGGTCGACCAGAATGCGTCCCAGAAGACCTCTCGCTTGCCGGGACCGCGATAGACACCCTTGTGCGGCCCTCGGGAACGCGACCAGTCGATTTCCGCGTCGGGGTGAAACGTGGCCAACCACGTCGTCAGGTCGCACCCGTTCCACGCTTCGACGTGACGCCGCACGATCTCGACCTTCTCCTCCGACATCGCCCACCGCCCGGTCGCGTTGCTACTGCGCGACCGTCTTGCCGGAGCCGCCCAACTCTTCGGGGAAGTCCTTGAACTTGGGGAGGCCATCCTTCATCGGCATCACGGTCGACTCGTAATTGACGTGCACCTCGGGTGTGAAGGGAAATGAAGGGATCGTCGCCGCGTAGACGTCGACCAAGCCCCACTGCGGGTGCCGCGTCAACAGATGGCCGCCGCACTCCTTGCACCACTGTCGATAGCTCCGTTCGTTCTGGTTGTACTCACCGATTTGGTCCTCTCCCTGGGTCACCTTGACCGCCTCGGGCTCCCACAGCGTGAAAGCGTTGACCGGTCCGGCGGACCAGCTCCTACAAGCGGCGCAATGGCAGTAGCCAGCGCCCTCCGGATCGCCGGTGACTTCAATCGTCACAGCGCCGCAGTAGCACCGCCCTTCGAACGTCTTGTCATCCGGGCTCATGTGTGTTCCCTTCGGTCGAGGTCTGGTCCACGCAGTATCTCGCTCAAAGCCCCGCTTTCAATGCAAAGCACTGGTTTGCACGGTGGGGACTCGCGCGCCCGCTAGCCCAAGTACGAGCTCGCCGCGATGGGGTCCGGCTCCACGAGTTCCGCGATCAGCGAGGACCAGCCGAACTCGCGCGCGCCGAGGCCCTCCCCGGTGTGGGGCTCGTAGAACTCGCGCAGGCGCTCGCTGACGACCGCGCCCGAGAGGTGCTTCGCCATCTCGAGCGCCTCCGGCTCGTAACCCTGGCGGAGCAGGCCGATCCAGATCAGCCAGGCCGAATTGATCCAGGTCGGTCCTCGCCAGTAGAGCCGGCGCAGCGGGGCCTTCCACTTGCGCGGCTCGAAACTCGGTTCCTGGGCGGAGACAGAGGTCGGCGGATAGGGTAGCCAGTACTTGCGCGGATCGAGCAGGTGCTCCTCGATCAGCCGGCGAGCGATCTCCTCGGGCAGGTCCGGGAGCGCGAGTGGCGCGAGTGCCGACCAGGTGGATACGCGGATGCGGAAGTCGCCGCCCGCCGGGTCCGTGTCGCCGACTTTGGCCACCTCGCCGCGGGCAACGTCCAGAAAGAGGCCGCGGCGCTCGTCCCAGAGGCGGTCGATCAGCGCCGGGGTGATCGAGGGCTCGCCGGCCGCGATCCGGGCGAGGCACCAGAGGACATTCGTCACCACCTCGCAGAGGACCGGCCCGCCGGCGGAGGCCACCCGCCGCGCATCCCAGTCGAGCCGCCGGTTGCGCGCGATCAGAAAGGGGAAGAGCGGCCGCGCGTGCGCGTGACGGCCCCAGACGGCGTCGAACTTGGATGAGGAGTCGAGCCCCGATTCGTCCGGCTGAACGATCCAGAGCAGCCCGTCGCCATCGAGGTCGCGGTTCGCCTCCAGCCAGCGGTGGTGGGCCGCGATCCGCCTCTCCTCGGCGGGGTCCCCGATCGCGATTCGCCACGCCCAGCCGAGCAGGGGCGGCTGAATCGTCGATGTGTTCCGGTCGCTCCTCGAGGTCACGTTGTAGGTCCAGCGGCGCTGCCAGTCGACGGGGCGGTCCCAGAAGATCGTGTGGCCGATGAAGCCGTCAGCCCGCCCGCCGTCGAGCAGGCTGCGCAGCTCCCGCTCAGCCCGCCCCCGGTCGAAGCGCCGCCAGACGATCGCGTGAAAGCAGGAGTCCCAGTACCACTGCCACGGGTAGTGGCCAGGGCTGGGCCGCGAGTAGGCGAAGGGGACCCCGTCGCGCTCGCCCTCGATCCAGCTCGCCGCAAGCGTCTGCTGGGCGATCCGCATGACGCGGTCGCGGGTCTCCGCGTCGACGATCAGCGGAAGCTGCTTCGCCATCAGAACGTCATGCGGCGCATGCCGCGCAGGGCGAAGAAGCTGAGCAGTGCCGCGAGTCCGATCAGCGTCACGTATCCCGGCCACGTGTCGCCCCACGTGACCGATCCGACGAACCCCTGCCGGACGGCTTCGACGACCTGAGTCACCGGATTGATCTTCGCCACCTCCTGCAGCCAGCCGGTGAGCAGGTGCTGCGGCGCGTAGGCCGTGGTCAGTAGGACCGCCAGGAGCATTCCCACCTGCATGATCGGCGCGGCGGATTGGGTCCGGAACCGAAGGGCGAGCGACGTTCCCCAGGTCGCCGCGACCACCGCCATCCCCATCACCAGCGTGATCGCGATCAGCAGGCCGAGCAGTCCGGGCCAGTGGACGCCGACCGCGAAGCCGACGATCAACAGGAAGGTCGCGGGCAGCAGGCAGCGCAGGGCCGCCGACAGCACGAGGCCTGCGAGCAGCACCGGCCGCGGGGCCGGGGATGCGAGCAGCCGGTCGAACCAGCCCTGCTCGATGTCACGGGCCAGGTTGACCCCCGTCGCCGCGCCGGTGAAGCCCGCCCCCTGCAGAAGGCTGACCGGGATCAGGAAGCTCTGGTAGCTCTGCGTCGTGAATCCCGGCAAGAGGGTGAGGCTGCCGAAGACGCTGGTCAGGCCCAGGAAGAAGATCGTCGGTGCGAGCACTCCGGGGATGGCCGCCCCGGGGACCCTGGTGATCTCGTTGAGCGCCCTGCGGACCAGGATCGCGACGCTCGCGGCACCGCCGCGCCAGCTCATACACCCCTCCGCAGACGGCTGCGCATTGCCGCGGCGCAGAGCGCGAATCCGAGAGCTCCGATTCCGATCACCGATGCGATCGCCTTCAGCTCCGTGGTCGCCGACCAGCCGCTGATGATCGGATCGCGGATCCCGTTGACGATGAAGCTGAACGGGTTGTACTGGGCGATCCAGGAGGCCGGCTCCAGCATCAGGTTGGCCGGGAAGAACGCGTCTGAGAGGAAGAGGACCACGAAGACGAGCGGGAAGATCCCCTGGACGACGCTCGCGTTGTTCGAGCGAAGCGCGATCGCCGCGCCGATCGTGCCGAAAGCGAGGGCGGCGGCGGAGGTCAGGGCGATGATCCAGATCACCGCCGGAACCCCCTCGTGGATGCTTGCGCCGAAGATCAGCCCAAGCAAGATGAAGTACACGGCGATGATCGCCCCGAGCGTCGCGGTGGCCGCCAGCCGTCCCAGCACGACCGAGAAGCGGGCGATCGGAGCGGCGTAGAGGCGGTCCGTGAAGCGCATCTCCATGTCGATTGCGAACGCGATCGCTCCGGAGTTGCCCGTGAACATCACCGCCTGGACGATCGAGCCGGCGAGCATGAACGAGAGGAAGTTCGGCACATCCGGGAACCCGGGCAGGTCGACCGCCCGTCCGGCGCCGGCGGTCTGAATCGCGAGCAGGGCGGTGGGGAAGACGATCAACGGCGCCAGCAGCTGCGGCCGCCGCAGCGTCTGCAGGATCGAGCGTCTCCCCAGGGCGACGACCACGCGGGCGTTCGCCGCCAGTGCCTCAATCACTCGACCACGGCCTCCGTCTCACCCGTGTCTTCGGAAGCGCCCTCGAGGTGCTGACCGGTCTTCTGCACGAAGACGTCATCGAGCGTCGGTTGAACGAAGTCGAGAGACTCGACGTCCAGGCCCTCCTGGTTGAGGGCGACGACGATCGGACCGACCTCGGCCGACCCGTGCTCGAGCTCGACCATCAGGGTCCCGTCCCTGGCGGGCAGCGTGCGGCCGAAGCGGGCCAGCACCGCCTCCGCGCGCGATTCCTTCCCCTGCTGCTCGACCAGGGAGAGCTCGAGATGCGGGCGGCCGACCTCCGCCTTCAGAGCCTGCGGCGTCCCCTCGGCAACGAGCTTGCCGCCGGAGATGATCCCAACGCGGTCGGCGAGCTGGTCCGCCTCCTCCAGGTACTGGGTGGTGAGGAAGACGGTCGTGCCCTCCTCGTTGAGCTTGCGGACCTCCTCCCAGATCGCCTTGCGGCTGACCGGATCGAGGCCTGTGGTCGGCTCGTCGAGAAAGAGGACCTCGGGGGTGTGGACCAGGGCCGCCGCGAGGTCGAGCCGCCGCCTCATTCCGCCCGAGTAGGTGCCGATCCGGCGGTCGGCGGCGAGCGTGAGGCCGACGCGCTCGAGCAGCCAGCGGCACTTGTTGCGGCTCTCTTTCTTGGGGAGCCCGTGCAGGGTGGACTGGAGCTCGAGCAGTTCGCGTCCGGTCATCAGCGGGTCGAGAGCCGCTTCCTGCAGCGCGACGCCGATCTTCCGCCGCACCGCGCCCGGGTCCTGCGCGACGTCGTGGCCCGCCACGATCGCGTAGCCGCCGGTCGGCTGCAGGAGCGTGGTGAGCATCCGGACGGTGGTCGTCTTCCCGGCGCCGTTCGGCCCGAGGAAGCCGTAGATCGCTCCCTCCGCCACCTCGAGGTCGACCCCGTCGACGGCCTTGATGCCGCCCTCGAACTCGCGCGCCAGCTCGTGCGTCTCGATCGCGGCCACGGTCAGAGCAAGATAACCGGCCACCCTCGGCCCAACTCGGAGCGGCGTCACACAGCGCGTAACGGGAGGGAGGACCCCGCCACGGCCGGCTCTCGCCGCCCTCGCCACCGAGTGACGATCGCGGTCGGGTTCGGTGGCAGCCGGTCGTCGGTCGCCAGCCACGATCCGGCCAGGATCAGCAGCAGGCCGGCGATCGCTCCGACCCCGGGGCTCTCACCGAGGACGATCACCCCGAGCGCCACTGCGATCACCGGGTTGATGTAGGTGATGATCGAGGCCCGGCCAGCGCCGACCTCCGAGACGAGCACCATCAGGATCACGAAGGCGGCCGCCGTGCAGAGCACGCCGAGCACGACCAGGGAGGTGACGGCGTCCGCGGGCGGCACCGAGCCCGGGATCGTCACCAGCCCAGCCGGCGTGAGGAGCAGCGCGGCGACTGCCAGGCTGACCGCCATCGTCGCGCGCGGGTCGTACTCGAGGAGATGCCGTTTGATGATCATCGGGCCGGCCGCGTAGCCGACCGCCGCGATCATCACGGCGCCTGCGCCGAGCAGCTCACTGCTCTTCCCGCTCAGATCGATCCCGACCAGCGCGATTACCCCGGAGAGGCCGATCAGCATGCCGAGCATCCGGGTGCGCGTCGGTCGCTCGGTGGGGTCGAACCGGAGCGCGAGCAGGGCGATCAGGAGCGGGACGGTCGCGATCACGATCGCCGCGATCGAGGAGTCGACATGCTGCTCCCCCGCTGCGATCAGCGGGAACGGCCCGACCATCTCGACGGTCGCGTAGGCCAGGATCCAGCGGCGCGGTCCCCGTCGAAGCATCTCGACGCTACCGCGCGGAACGAGGGCGAAGAGCACGGCCGCCCCGAGCACGAGGCGCGCCCAGGAGAGGAAGAACGGGGAGATGCCGTCGTCGACCGCGATCTTGATGAAGAGGTAGGGGACGCCCCAGATCACCGAGAGCGCCGCGAACGCAAACCATCCCCGCCGGCTCATCTCCTCAGGATTGCAATCAGGCGACGTGCATCAGGTCGCGGCCACGAGCGGCCGCCCAACACAACCGCTCGGGGCTGCGCCCCTCGCTCAATTCCGGGCGGCCTGGTGGCCGCTTGGGCGCAGCTCCACGAACTCGCGGTCGGTTGCCCGCTCGACCGCCTCGGCAGCATCGAGCAGCAGCGCGTCCTGGCCCCAGGCGCCGAGCATCTGGAGCGCCACGGGCAACCCGCCGTCGAGGCCCACCGGCACGCTCACACCGGGAATGCCGGTCAGGTTCGCGATCACGCCGTGGCGGGCGTTGCCTGCGTCTGCCGAAGTGGGGCCGGAGGGCAGTTCGATCATCGGGTCGGCGAGCGGTGGCGCCACCGCGGGAACGGTGGGCCAGGCGATCAGGTCGACGCGCTCGAAGAGCCGGCCGAGGTTGCGCCGCGCCTGGGCCCGCGCGAGAAACGCGCGGGCGGTGAGGCTGCCCGGGATCAGGCCGCGCAGCTTGAGGACGCCGCGGTTCAGCACGCTGAGCTCTTCGGGAAGCGCGTTCAGGTTCCGCGGCGTCAGGTGCCCAGCCTCCTCCGACTGCGCGACCAGCACGGCGGCGGGAAGGACGAGCTCGAGGCCGGGGATCTCGATCTCGAGCACCTCGCCGCCGACCTCCGCGCGCAGGGCCTCGAGCGCCGATTCACACGCGTCGCGGACCCCCGGAGCGGAGTCGCTCCAGAACGGGTCCCGGACCACGCCGATCCGCAGACCCTCATCAAACGGATTGCGCTGTCGCCCACCCTCGCCGATGCCGGCCGGAACCTGCTTGCCGAACAAAGCGCCGGCGAGCAAACGGCAGTCGGCGGCATCGCGGCAGAGCGGCCCGGAGACGATGGTCTCGGTGTTGGGGATGTGGTGTCCGTCCATCGCGGAGCGCCCGAAGGTGGGCTTCAGCCCGGTCAGCCCGCAGTAGGCGGCTGGGTAGCGGATCGATCCGAGGCCGTCCGCGCCGATCGCTCCCGAGACGAGCCCGCCGGCCACGGAGGCGCCGGGCCCGCTCGATGAGCCGCCCGGGCAGCGCTCGAGGTCCCAGGGGTTGTGGGCCGCTCCGTAGACCGAGGTGTTGCCCGTGCTGCTCGAGCCGAGCTCGTGCATGTTCCCGACGGCCGCGATCACGGCGCCCGCGTCACGCAGGGCGCGGTAGGGACCCGACTCGCGGGGATGGGTGGTCACACCTGGGACTGCGGCCGCGCCGACCGTCTCCGCCCGCCAGGGCAGGGGCCACTCGTCCTTGATCACGACCGGGACGCCGCGGAGCGGGCCGTCGGGAGCCTGCTCCAGCATCTTGCGGGACTGATCGGGGAAGGTGGCGACGACCGCGTTCAGCTCCGGGTTGCGCTCCTCGATCCTGGCGAGGCAGGCGTCGAGAAGCTCGCCGGCATCGATCTCACCGGAGGCGATCCCGGCGGCCTGCTCGCGGAGCGGAAGGTCGAGCGCGGTCATGGGGCAGGCGGGGAGGAGAGATCCGGGTGTGTCTCGTGATCCACGCCGTCCAGGTCCGCGTCGCGCAGCAGGTTCATGCCCGGCTCCCAGATCGACCAGACGCCCGCCATCACCGCCCGCTCGGTCTCGTCAGCCTCGATTCCGAAGCTCTCCAGGCCCGAATCGACGTAGCGCTGGAAGGGCGATCCCGCTTCCATGGGCACGGACCCTACCTGCCGGTCTGCAAGAGGCCCCGCAACCCTCCTGGAAATGACGTGTTCAATGAAGCTGATGAGCCAGCAAGCTCACGTCTCCGCGCGCCTGCGCAGGCTGGGCGTCGCCTTCGCCGTCGCGGTTTCCACCTCGCTGCTTGCCGCCGTCCTCGGTGCCGGCCATGCCGGCGCAGCGGCCCGGGTCCTGGTGCTGGGGGCCGCGGCCCCGGCGACGCCCTCGTGCCCGACCACCTGCCAGGCGGTCGGCAAGACGACCGGTTTCCAGACCTCGATCGCCGGTACCCGGAACCCCTTCGTCTCCACCGTGCGCGGGCGGATCGTCGCTTGGTCGATCAAGACGGGCGCACCGAGCACCAAGCCGAACCCCAACAACAACAACCAGAGCGACCTCGACTTCTTCAACAAGACGTTCGGCGGCACGCCGAAGGCGCGGATCTCGGTCCTGAAGCCGATCATGAAGCAGATCAAGGCCGGGCACCAGATCTACAAGCTCAAGTCCCAGTCCCCGGTGGAGGACCTCTCCGCATACCTCGGTCAGACCATCACCTTCACGCTCGACATCCCGCTGCGGGTGAAGCCGAACAACATCGTGGCGCTCACGGTCCCGACCTGGGCCCCGGCGTTCGCGATCAACCAGGCCGTCAATACGAAGTGGCAGGCGAGTCGCAAGCGCGGCAAGTGCAACAACACCGAGGACATCCTCGCCGGCACCCCGCAGGACGCCCTCGGCTCGCAGCGCGCCTACGCCTGCACCTACAACACCGCCCGCCTGCTCTATTCGGCGACCGTCGTCGCCGACCCGAACCAGAAGCCGGCAGCGCCGCCCAACAAGAAGAAGAAGAAGTAGCACCAGCTTCTGGTCACTTCTGATCGCTATAGCGGTCCAAGGTGACCAAATCCCCCAAGTCGCTCTGGCTGGCGGCGTGTCGGCTACCCGCAGGCCTGCGGATTCTGCTCGCACCGCTTCTCGAAGGCCTCCTGGGGGCTGCCCGCTGGAGGCGGGACGTCGTTGGTCTCCGAGTCCGGCGTGTTCGGATTGGCGCGATTGGGCGGGCCGGTCCCGCCGTTGCCGTTCTTGCTCGTGTGGTTGAGCCGGTGGGGGACGGGGTTCTTGCGAGCCCGGGCGCGACGGAGGCGAGCGCGAGCGCCCTGGTCACGAGGCGCCGTCGAGCGCCGGCTGGCGAAGCCCGCAATACGGGCAGTCGCTGACGTCGAGCCCGATCAGCTGATCGCAGCGCCGGCAGGCGCGCAGATTCTCCGGGGCCCGGACCAGCGCGGACTCCGAGGGAGCGAGCGGCAGTGTCGCCGCGACAACGTTCATCTCCTCGCCGCTCTCGCGGTCGACGTAGACGCCGTCCGGGCGAACCTTGGCGAGCGCCTCCCGCCCCGATGCGGGTGCGCGAAGACGATACGTCTGGGCCGGGTTCTGCACGGGCGGCACGATAACAACGACCCACTCCGGCAATACCGTTGCGCGCGATGCGCATCCTGATCTTCCACGGCTACCTGCTCCACGGCACCGGCTCCAACGTCTACAACGCCAGCCTGGCGCAGGCGCTGGCGAGCCAGGGCCACGAGGTCCATCTCTTCTGCCAGGACCGCAGGGCCGATGAGCTCGACTGGGTTCGCGATCAAGACAACGTCACCGTCCACGTCCCGGAAATCGGGGGGCTGCTGCCGGTCTACGTGGCCGACCGCTACGAGGGCTTCGAGGTCAAGACGTTCCCCGAGCTGACCGACGAGGAACTCGACCGCTACCTCGCCGCGAACGTCAGAGCTGTGCGGCAGGTCGTCGACGACTACGGGGAGCCCGACGCCGCCCTCGCGAACCACCTGATCATGGGCCCTGTGATCCTGGCGCGAGCCGGGCTCAGATTCGCGATCAAGGTGCACGGCTCGGACCTCTCGTATGTGGTGAGGCCTCACCCCGAGCGCTTCGTTCCCTACGCCCTGGAGGGCGCCGAGGCGGCGGCGGGCATCCTGGCCGGCTCCTCCCACACCGCCGGGGTCCTCTACGAGACGGTTCCGGACCCGCGGCTGCCCGAGCGCACCCGGCTGGGACCGCCCGGCGTCGACGTGCACCGGTTCCGCCCGCGCTCGCCCGAGGAGGCGATAGAGGACCTCCTGGACCTGGAGGCGAGGCTCGAGTCCGAGCCGGCCGGCGAGGCTGCGGACTCCTTTCGGCGGGACGGACCGGCGATCGCGGCGTCGCTGGCGGAGTGGGCGGAGGGCGATCAACGCGTCCTCTTCGTGGGCAAGTTCCTGGTCAGCAAGGGCGTCGATCTCCTGGCCGCCGCGTGGCCGTTGGTCCACCGCCGGCGGATCGAGGCGGAAGCGAAATCCCCCCGCCTGCTGTTCGTGGGCTTCGGCGCCTTCGAGCAGGGCCTGCGCTCGCTGATCCAGGCGCTCGAGAGCGGCGACCTCGACGCGGCCCGAGAGGTGGCCGCCCAGGGCCGCGGCCTCGAGGGCGACGAACCGAGGGCGCTGTCGATTCTCTCCGCCTTCCTCGCCGACCCTCCGGACGGCTACCTCGAGGCCGCGCGCGAGGCCGCCGGGTCGATTCTGATCGGAGGACGCCTGGCGCATGACGAGGTAGCGGACGTGATGCCCGCCGCCGACACCTTCGCGATGACCAGCACCTGGCCGGAGGCGTTCGGGATGGTCCCGGCGGAGTCCGCGGCCTGCGGAGTGCCGCCCGTCTCCGCGGATCACTCGGGGATGCGGGAGGTCTCCGAGCTGCTCGCCGAGGCGCTCGACCCGGACCTGGCGCCCCTGCTCGGCTTCACGATCGGCCCCGGAGCTGTCAGCGAGCTGACAGACCGGATCTGCTGCTGGCTGGCCCTCGATAGCGTGCGCCGCCGGGAGGCGGGACTGGCCCTGGCTGAGCGCGTGGATCAGCTCTGGAGCTGGGAGGGGGTCGCCCGCACCGTGATCGCGGCATCCCGGGGAGAGCTGGACGACCTGCCGCCAGTCGCGCCCTGAGGCACAAGCCCGGCGCGGCGGCTTCAGATTCCCTGAATACAATGCGCGCCGTGCGGGGCGTCCCAATTCCCAAGCTGATCGCTGCGGTCATCGTGCTGACGGTCATCACCTCGGTGATCATGCTGATTCCGAACTGGAACGGCGAGGGAGCATCCACCGCCGCGCCCAAGATCGACACCCTGCTCGACGTGATGATCGTGCTCTCGTCGTTCGTGTTCTCGATCGTCATGGTGATGCTCGTTTACTCGGTCTGGCGCTGGCGGGCGCGCCCAGGCGACGAGTCGGACGGGGCGCCGATCCATGGCAATACCAGGCTCGAGATCGCCTGGACCGTGATCCCGACCGTGATCGTCCTCTTCGGGGCGGTCTACTCGTGGATCACGCTCTCGGACATCGAGGCCCACGACCCGGACCGCATGGTGGTGGACGTCTATGGGCAACAGTACGAATGGCATTTCAACTATCCCGAGCAGGGCGTGACCTCGCGCGAGCTGCACGTGCCGGTGGACCGCCAGGTCGAGTTCCGGATGCACACCCTGGACGTGTTGCACTCCTTCTGGGTGCCCGAGTGGCGGATCAAGAAGGATGCCGTGCCGGGGATCACGACCCGCGCCTACGTGACGCCGGACAAGACCGGGAGCTACACCCTGGTCTGTACCGAGCTCTGCGGATTCGGACACGCCACGATGAGGGCCCCGGTTTCGGTCGAGGACTCGCAGGCGAAGTTCGACGAATGGGCGAAGACCCAGGAGCCGATCCCGGCCAGCGACCCGAAACCGGGGGAGACGACGCCCAAGGTGATCAGGGAGTGAACTTGGGGACGATTGAGATAATTCAGCTGATGGAAGGATGGCGGGAGTGACTGCGGTTCTGTTCAGGCGACCGGGCTGGTGGCGAGCCCTGACCTACACGATCCTGGCGGGAGCCTTCGGCTTTGCGCTGGTGGTGCTCCTCCGCAAGGTCTCGGGGCTGCCGGCGTTCCAGACGGAGCAAACCGGCTACCCACAGGTGATCGTCCCGGCGATCACGGCGCCGCTCGGCTTCCTCGCCGGCATCGGCTGCTTCGACTACTGGCTCCGCTGGGCGGTCGGCGCTCCGACCTTCCCCGCCGAGCGCGAGCACGAGGATCACGGCGCGTACAGCTGGCGGGATTACTTCAAGGTCAACACCGACCACAAGGTCATCGGGATCCAGTACCTGTGCACGACCTTCTTTTTCTTCTTCGTCGGCGGACTGATCGCGATGATCATGCGCGCCGAGCTGGCCCAGCCCGGCACCCAGATCGTCGACCCGGCTGTCTTCAACGGCCTGTTCTCCACGCACGCGGCGATCATGATCTTCGTCTTCGTGATCCCGGCGTTCGCCGGGATCGCCAACTACGTCCTGCCCCTGATGATCGGGGCACCGGACATGGCGTTCCCGCGGCTCAACGCCCTGAGCTACTGGATGCTGCCGATCGCGGGAGTCCTGTTCGTCGGGAGCTTCCTCGCGCCAGGCGGCGCGTTCGATGCGGGCTGGACCGGTTACGCGCCACTCTCGACCGGCGCGCCCCTAGGCCAGTCCTTCTTCAACCTCGGCGTGCAGTTCGCCGGCGCCTCGTCGATTGCAACGGCACTCAACTTCCTGGTCACGATCGTGACCATGCGGGCGCCGGGAATGAACTTCTGGCGCCTGCCGCTGCTGGTCTGGGCAAACCTCTCGACCTCGCTGCTGGTGGTCGCCGCGACCCCGTTCATCGCGGGCGTGCAGTTCATGGTCCTCTTCGACCGCGCGCTGCACACGAACTTCTTCCAGGCAGCCTTCGGCGGCGATGTGATCAGCTACCAGCACATCTTCTGGTTCTACTCGCACCCGGCCGTCTACATCATGATGCTGCCGGGCTTCGGGATCGTCAGCGAGGTGATCTCGACGCACTCGCGCAAGCCGATCTTCGGCTACCGCCTGATGGCGCTGGCGCTGATCGGCATCGTGGTGCTCTCCTACTCCGTCTGGGCGCACCACATGTTCGTCGCCGGCATGTTCAGCTGGCTGCGGGTGCCGATGATGATCACCACTCTGCTGATCGCGGTCCCGACCGGAATCAAGATCTTCTCCTGGCTCGGCACGCTCTTCCACGGGGTGATCCACCTGAGATCGACGGCGATGCTGTTCGCCTTGGGTTTCGTCGCCACCTTCACGATCGGCGGCATCTCGGGGGTCATGCTCGGGATGATCCCGATCGACATCCACGTCTCGGACACCTACTTCGTCGTCGCGCACATCCACTTCGTGCTCTTCGGCGGCTCGGTGTTCACGATCTTCGCCGGCATCTACCACTGGTTCCCGAAGATGACGGGGCGGATGTACGACGAGAAGCTCGGCCGGGTCCACTTCTGGCTGACCCTGGTCGGGATGCTCGGCACCTTCATCCCGATGCACTGGATCGGGATGGAGGGGATGCCGCGCCGCGTCGCCGACTACTCCGCGACCTTCGGCGACTGGAACCTCTTCATCTCCGTCTGCGCGTTCGTGCTCGGCGCCGCCCAGCTGATCTTCCTCTACAACATGATCATCAGCTGGCGCTTCGGTCCGAAGGCGGGCCCGAATCCGTGGCGGGCGAAGACGATCGAGTGGCAGGTCTCCTCGCCGCCCCCGGTCTTCAACTTCGATGAGATCCCGCGAGTCGTCGGCGGGCCGTACGAGTTCGGCGTGCCCGGCGCGCGCCACGTGATCATGCCTGGCGAGGAGTCCGAGGTACGAGAACCCCAGAAGGCCGGGGTCGGGGCCCCCACGTGACCGAGAGTACGCCCACTGAGACCCAGCGCGAGGAGGAGGAGCGCCAGCGCTCCGATCCCGCCGTCGAGCCCGAGCAGGGTGAGACCGCGATCACCGACGTCGGCACGCCTCAGGAGCACGCTTCCGAGGTCACCGCCCCGCGCGAGGTTGCGACCTTCGGCGACCCCGACCCGCCCCCCTCGCGGGAGGGCGTCAAGCGGGTCCTGCTCTTCCTCAACGAGGTCGCCGGCGGGCGCAAGCTGCTCACGGCCTGCCGCGAGCTGGCGGAGGCCGGGGCCGACTACTTCGGCGTCGTCGCCCCCCAGAACCTGCCGATCGTCGGCCAGCTGGTGGACGTGGAGGAGCGCCGCGACGCAGCCCAGAGCCGGGTGGACGTCACCCAGTCCGTGCTCCGCGAGTTCGGGATCGCGTCGGAGGGCGCGGTGATGGATCCGGAGCCCTCGCTCGCCCTCGACGACGCCGTGCGCGCGACCCAGCCCGACTACATCCTGCTCTCCTGCCTCTACGAGACCCGCTTCGGGCTGATGCGCAAGGACCTGGTCGAGTGGGCCAAGGCCCGCTACGACCGGGTCGAGCACATCCCGGTGCGTGTAGACGACGACGCCGTCCGCTGGGACGTCACCCACACCCTCGTCGTCGCGACGCAGACCGTGAACAGCAAGGACCTGGTCGACCGGCTCGCCGAGCGCGCCAGGGAGCGGCCCCACCGCTACACGTTCATCTGCCCCCGATCCGGGGCGATCACGCGCGAGGAGATCGCCTCTCGCCTGGCCGCCACCTTGGCGGAGATGTACCGCAATGAGATCGACGCCACCGGCCAGCCGATGAGCCCCGATCCCTACCACGCGATCGAGAACGCGATCGAGCACTACCGGATCGACGACATCCTGATCTCCACGCTGCGCGGCGAGCAGTCGAAGTGGCTCGAGGAGGGCCTGATCGAGAAAGTCCAGGGCCTCACCGAGAAGCCGATCGAGCACCTCGAATCGGGTACCGAGCCGGCACGAACGACTGCGGAACCAGCCGCGGTCGGCGCCGGGGAGGCGAGCTAGATGGAATCCGCCTCAGTCGCCGTCGGCCACGGAGACGGCCATGCCGAGGAGCACCACGCGCATCCGCCGGAGGCAAACCAGAGCTCGCGGATAGATCGCCAGACCCTCGGGATTTTGCTCTTCATCGTCTCCGAGGTGATGCTCTTCGGGGCGTTCTTCGCTTCGTACTTCTTCCTCCGCGTCGTCGCCAACAACGGCCCGTGGCCGCCCGACCCGTTCGAGCTGCCGGTCGCGGTCGCCGGGATGAACACCGCGATCCTGGTGTCCTCCAGCTTCACCATGCACTGGGCGCTCGAGTCGATTCGGAGGGGCAACCGCCGCGGGCTGCAGATGGGGCTGATGACCACCTTCCTGCTGGGCGCCACCTTCCTCTTCGTCCAGCTCAACGAGTACGTCCACATCGGCTTCAGCGCGCGGGACGACGCCTTCGGCTCGATTTTCTACGGCCTCACCGGCCTGCACGGCGCGCATGTCACGGTCGGCCTGCTCCTCCTGGCGATCGCGAACGTCCGCGCCTTCCGTGGCCACTACGGGCCCGATGCGAAGGACCACCTCGGCGTCGAGGTGCCGGGCATCTACTGGCACTTCGTCGACGTGATGTGGATCATCGTCTTCACGACGGTCTACGTCCTCTAAAGCCCTGCTATTCGCCATTAGTGGCCTCCGTTCGCCACTAGTTCGCCAGTGAGTTCGCCAGTCAGCATGCCGCCAACCGCCCGTGCGGCCTCCTCGGCCCGCGCGCCGGGGCGAGCACGGCGACCGTTTCCCGTCTCGAGAACGGCAAAGCGCTTCCCTCCGATCCGCTCATCGACTCGATTCTTGACGCCTATTGCGTGGTCAGCGGCGTGCCTCGGCTGGAGTTGCTGGAACGTGCTGCCGCCGATTGGCAGAAGAATGACTACGGCGAGGTAAAGGGCCTCAAGGCCTAGCCACGCGTCGTGCCCGCCGGTATCTGGCGTCTTGACGCGTTGCGCTTTCCATGCAAGCGGATAGCCGCTTCTCGTCCAAAGCAGCTATCCGCGTGGCACCGAGAATGCGCGCCGCCTTGGACTAGCCGTCAAGCGAGTTTGGCCGCCCGGCCAATGCAAGCCGACTGAAGCCGCGGTTTACTCGGCCGATGGAGCAACTAAAGATCCGACGCGCGCGTCGCGTGGATTGCGCAGCGATCGCCGCCATCTACAACGAGGGAATAGCGGAGCGGCGCTCCACATTCGAAACCGAGCCCCGCACCGCCGGGGACCTCGAGCACTGGCTCCGCTCGCCTTACGGTCCGGTGCTCCTCGCTGAGCGCCACGGCGGCCCGGTGGGGTGGGCAAGACTTTTTCCCTACAGCTCGCGCCGATGTTATGCCGGGGTTGCCGAGGCGAGCATCTACGTTCGAGCATCCGAGCGACGCCGTGGCGTCGGCACCGCGCTGGCGATGACGCTCAAGGACGCAGCCGAGCAGGCCGGTCGTCACAAGCTGGTGGGCAAGCTCTTCGCCGACAACGAGGCCAGCCGCCGCCTGGTTGCCCGATGCGGGTTTCGTGATGTTGGCCTGCATCTTCGACACGCCCGCCTCGACGGGCGGTGGCGAGATGTGACCCTCGTCGAGCTTCTCCTCGGCGAGGCCAGCGCGTGAGGAAGTGGGCAAATTGGTTCCCGTTTTCCACGCAAAGCGCCTAGCCGCTTCTCGTCCAAAACGGTACCGCTGATCAGGGACGAAGCAGCGCCTTGATCGCTCGCCTTTGGTCCATGGCTTCATAGCCCTCGGCGGCATCATGGAGTGGCAGTTCCAGATCGAATACCTTCCCCGGGTCGATCTCGCGGTTCCAGATGAGGTCGATCAGCTCGGGCAGAAATCGCCGCACCGGGGCGGGCCCACCGTGCAGGTGAACCAGGCTCCAGAACATCTCCATCCCGGGGATCGCGACGTCGTGAGCGACGCCGACGAAGCCGACGTGTCCGCCCGGGCGAGTCGAGTGGATGGCCTGCATCATCGACTCCTGTGTACCGACCGCTTCGACCACGGAATGCGCGCCGAGGCCGCCAGTGAGCTCCTTGACCTTGGCCACACCGTTCTCACCGCGCTCCTCGACGATGTCGGTCGCCCCGTACTCGCGCGCCAGATCCTGGCGTGCGTCATGGCGGCTCATAGCAATGATCCGCTCCGCACCAAGCTGTTTGGCTGCGAGCACGGCATGCAGACCGACCGCGCCGTCGCCTACGACGGCCACCGTCTTGCCCGGGGCGGCCTGCGCGGCCACCGCACCGAACCAGCCCGTCCCCAGCACATCGGAGGCCGAGAGCAGGCTCGGGATGAGCTCGTCGGGTGGGAGGTCCGGGGTCGCTACGAGGGTGCCGTCGGCGAGCGGGATTCGCAGCAGCTCGGCCTGGGCACCCAACATGCCCATCGGCACCCGATTGACGCAGGCGCTCTGATAGCCAGCCCTGCATAGGTCGCAGGTGTTGTCGGCGGCCCAGAACGACCCGACCACAAACTGGCCGGGCCTGATCGTTTCGACCTCACTGCCGACCTCTTCGACCACCCCGGCGTACTCGTGCCCCATCGGGGCAGGCCATTCGAGGTCCTCGACGCCCCGGTAGGGCCACAGATCCGAGCCGCAGACACAAGCAGCGGAGACGCGGATGACCGCATCAGTTGCATCCTGGATCTCGGGATCGGGGCGCTCCTCAACTCGCACGTCGCCCGGCGCGTACATGACCGCGCCATCCACGATCAACGACCTCCTTCCACTCGCGCGAATTTCGGCGGACGAGAGGTGGCTACCCGGATGAGGAGGGCTCAAGCGTTTCGGGGATACTGCTTTCCATGCAAAACGCCGTCCTCGTCCAAAGCGGCCGTTTCTGACTACTCCGTGAGCCCGACTGCGGTCAGTCCGCCGCCGGGGTCGAATCACAGACCCGATGGAGCCGGCAGGATGCGAGCGGCGAGTCGCTCATAGAGCCGCGACGCCCAGTCGGCGAGATCAGCAAGCGCCTGCCGAACCGGAGGCCACCAGAAGAACAGAGCGGCGAGGGTGCCGAGCGCCGCCCCTGCGAGCACGTCGCTGGGATAGTGGGTCCCGACCACTACGCGCCCACGGAGAGGATCACGGCCAATGGTCAACGCGAGAATCCCCGCCCTTCGGTGGCGCATGAGGATTGACACCGCGATCGCGAAAGCGGCCGTGGCGTGATCGCTTGGGAACGAGGGATCGCCGGACGCGGGGATGAAGAGGTGGGCAGCGGCCGGGTGGGCGACATAAGGCCGCGGGCGAGCCCAGATGTAGCTGATCAGAATCCGCAGCGCCCAGCGCGAGTAGCGCCGCGAATCCCGCCGCGATAACCCCGTGCCGTGCGTCCAAAGCGGCTATTGGTGAGTCCTCCGAAAGGAAAATGGAAATGGGAAGGATCGTTATCAGCGAGAACGTCACGCTCGACGGAGTCGTCCAGGACCCCTCCGGCGACGAGGACTTCGGGCGCGGCGGCTGGGTCGGCAGGGTCACGGATCGCGAGGAGGCTGGCAAGGTCCTGGTCGACGAGGCGCTGGGCGCCGACGCTGAGCTGTACGGTCGGCGGACCTACGAGTTCCTCGCCGCGCGGTGGCCGTCCCGAAGTGGCGCGTTGGCGGAGAGGTTGAACAGCATGCCCAAGTACGTCGTCTCCTCGACCCTCCAGGATCCCGAGTGGAGCAACACGACGGTGCTGAACGGCGACGTGGTCGAGGAGGTCTCGAAGCTGAAGCAGGAGCTGGACGGGGAGATCATTGTTCCCGGCAGCATCCAGCTCGCGCGGACGCTGATCGAGCACGACCTGGTCGATGAACTGCGGCTGATGGTCTACCCGGTCGTGCTCGGGGCCGGCGAGCGCCTCTTCAGCGAGACCACCGACAGGAAGCCCATGCGCCTCATCGAGACCCGGATCGTCGACGATCTCGCGCTCCTCACCTACGCGGCCATCCGAGAGGGCTAGCGGGCGTCGGACGACTTACCGCTTCGCGGAAGCGAAGGGGCGTACGCAAGAGCTGAGCCTGGCCCAGCGCACGGTCTCCATGCTCTCGCACTTCCACCGCAGCGTTCTTCAGGCTGGCCCTACTGGATCTGCAAATCCTTGCCGGGACCGCCCTTCAGCTTGTCCTTGCCCTTGCCGCCGAGCAGCTTGTCCTTGCCCTTGCCGCCGAGCAGCGTGTCCTTGCCCTTGCCGCCACAGAGGCCATCGCTGCCTGCACGTCCCTTGAGAATGTCGTTTCCACCGAGACCGAGGATGCCGTCGGCCCTGTTCGTGCCGACCAGCTTGTCCTTGCCGGAGGTGCCGACCCGGTTGACCACCCTCCCGCCGCATCTCGCGAACTCGTACGCGCCGATGTCGGGGGTCCTCCGGGGAACGCCGCGCTGGTCGGCCGGCGTGACGCCATTGCCGCCCGCGTTGATCGCCGGGCTGCCGGCCAGCAGGGCGTGCGTGAGGGTCGAGCCGCCATTGTTCGCGAGCGGTCCCAGTAGCGGTTTGACGTTGAGCTCGTCGCCGCCCCGGGGCGTGAAGCCGCAACCGGTGCGGTCCGCGATCAGATTGTTCCCCTGCGAGATCGGGCTGCCACCGCAGTCGGGCGACGCGCCAACGCCCGGCTCCGAGAAGTCTCTGTTGCCGGCGATGATCGTGTTCCTGAGGTTGAGCGTTCCCTTGGCGACCAGGCCTCCACCGCCTCCCGCGTCCCCATCGGTGTCGGCGGTGTTGCCGGTGATCGTGACGTTGTTCAGGTTTGCCTGCCCGGCGGGGCCCTGGTCTATGCCGCCGCTGTCATTCTCGGCGCGGTTGCCGGAGATCGTTACGTTGATGAGCACCAAGGTGCCCGTGCCGGCGTTCGCGATCCCGCCGCCAAAGCTCGCCGTCGTCTCGTTCCCGGTCAGGGTCGCACTCGAGAGGTTGAGATTGCCCTCGTTGCGAATTCCGGCTCCGGACTGCGTTGTCCTGCCGTTCCTGATCGTGAGGCCGGATGCGGTCAGGTTCCCGGTCGGCAGCACATGAATGACGCGGTCGATTTCGTTCCCGTCGATCAGCGCCGGCGCGAGCCCGGTGTGCGTGATCGTCAGCGGGCCGGCGACGTCCAGATCGCCCTCCAGACTGCCATCGTCGGTCGTGCCAGGCGGAATCGAGAGCCCGTAAGTGCCGGCGCCGAGGGGGATCGTGTCCGCACCGCCGCCCGCCGGACATCCGCCGAACGCAGCGTCGGTGTTGGCGGCGAGGATGGCTTCGCGCAGGGAGCAGTCCGCTCCTCCGCCGTTCTCGTCGCCGAACGTGTTCGGTTCGATCACCGCCCCGAGTGCCGGTGAGCTCACAAGCAGTGCGCCCATTACTCCGAGTACGCCAACCATTCCCAGCCGCTTCGCCGTGCGAATAACCACCCTGCACTCCCTTCCGAGACTCCCTGGTTCTCCTGCCTTCGAAGGAGTTCTAGCAAGGCGTCGGAGAGCGTGTGCCGGTTCCGACTCCACTCAGGTCGAGCGGTACCGGGTCCCGCCCTGACCTCTCAGGGCTTGGGCAGCTAGAGGTCGTCCCGCACGCGCAAACAGCACCGTCTATGCGCGACCAGGGAGCTGGCGGCAGCATGAGGCGAGTCAAGCGGATGAAACCGCCTACCCATACCACGCAGTAGTAGGGGCTACCGTTGGTTCCAGGGAGGCGATTTCTCCGCGTATCCCCTGAGATCGCCTCTCTGGATACACCGGAAGCGGCCCGTGACTTCCCTGCGGGTCGCTTCCACTACGTGTACGTGTAGAAGCGCCCGCCCGGATTGCAGGGTTACGGGGCCCGCGCCCGTTTTTGAAACAGGAGGCGCGAAAGACCGCCAGGTAGCGCTCTTCGCAAAACGTCGCAGCGACCAGACGATCAAAAGGCGTCGACCGGAACGATGGTCTTGTCCGGCTCGAGCAAGAAGTACTGATCGCCATTAGGGGCGGACTCGTTCCTGATCAGGTAGCGACCTGGCGTGATCGGACCGATCCTCCTGACGGCGCCGCGCCAGGTATCAGTCTCGACCGCCCCTCCGACCTGCTCCCAATTCTCCGCTGTGTCCTCGGGCCAGTGGTAGAGAGTCCATCTCGCTGCGGCCACAGGGCTGACCCTACGCGGCACTGACTCCAGATGAACTCGGTCATTCGTCCAATCGTCATTGACCGGGTCTAATCGGCGGAATTCATGTCTGAGAGCCGCCTATGTGCGGGCATGCGAGATGTGGATCATCGTCTTCACCACCGTGTACGTGCTCTAGCCTCGCGGCGGCAATGCCGCGAGAGCATCAGGATGCGCTGCGGCGGGGCCATGAGGCGTTCAACCGGAATGACCTGGACCTGGCGCGGGATGTCTTCGCCGAGGATCTCGATTGGGGCACGACCGGGCTCTGGCCGGGGATGGAGACGAGATACCGGGGGCACGAAGGGCTCGATAAGTGGACTCAGGTCGTGCGCGGGGAGTGGGAGAGATTCGAGGTCTCGCTGGATGAGGTTCTCCGCCACCACGACGATGCGCTCGCGGTCGGCGAGCGGCTCCGGGGCAGGGGAAGGAAGAGCGGCGTGGAGACGGAAATGCGCGTCTACGCCACGTACTGGTTCGATGAGGACGGCAAGGTCGTGAAGCGCCGAGCCTTCACGAGCGCGGGCGACGCCCTCGCGGCCCTGCGATCATCGCCCGCGTGAGCGAGACGCCCGCCCGGCCCCCCCACAATCCGCTGAAGCGGGAGGCGGACATGTTCCGCGTCCTGATCATGTTCGCGGCGGCGGCGGCGATCGTGATCGCTGTCGCCCTGCTGGTCAGCTCTCTCGCGGGCGCGATCGTCGGCGTGGTCCTGGTGGCGATCGGCCTCTGGCGGACCTGGAGCCTGATCCAGGAGTGGCGCCGCTACGGCTCGGACCCGGCCGAGCGCTAGGGCCACCGGACCGTTCAACTCCGAGCGAGCGGCGCAGCTCCGAGCGGTTCTGTTGGGCGGCCGCTCGTGGCCGCGACCTGATGCGAAGCAGTCCCTACTTCTTGCCGCCGCCGCCCCCGGCCGCGGCGCCGCCGCCACCGCCGGTGGCGGTTTGCAGGTAGGAGACCAGCTGCTGGAGCTGGTCCGGCTGCAGCGTCTGTCCGAAGTTCTGCGGCATCACGTTCGGCGGATAGCCGGGGGCGATCACGGCGTTCGGGTCACTGATCGACTGCGAGATCTGCTGGGGAGACATTCCCTTCAGCGCCTCGTCGAGATTGGGCCCGGTGGTGCCGGTTGTCCCGGCCTGGCCAAGGATGTGGCATCCGCCGCAGTTGGTCGCGAAGAACTGCGGTGGGGCGAAGACCGGAGGCTTGATCCCCGGCACGCCGGCAACGCTCGCCACGTAGGCGGCGACGTCGTCGAGGTCATCGCCGGTGACGATCTCGGCCGGCATGTAGGTGTCGACCTGCTCCGGGGTGGCCGGGCGCGGATTCTCGACCTGAGCCTTGATCACGCCCTCGAAGGTGTCGGCGTCCTGCCCGTTCGCGCGCGCCTCCTTGAAGGCGTAGTCGAGGTTCGGCCCGACGGTGCCGTTCGTGCCCGCCCCGGTCAGCGTGTGGCAGCTGCCGCACTTCTGCGTGAACAGCTGCTGGCCCTTGGCGAGGTCCGGCTTCGGACCGAGATCGCAGCCGCTCAGGGCGACGACGGCCGCGGCCGCGGCCATGGTGGCGACAACCCAGATCGCCCGCCCATGCCTTGAGAAGCGCTTCATCGGGGCCGGAATCCTATATGCCGCCCGCGCGCGCCCGGCGCCTTCCCAGGCGTCGGATAAGCTTGCGCCGAACGGCACGAGGAGGCTGAGTGGAGGTTCGCCAGGGGATGTCGAGCGTGGTGCTGGCCGTCGGGCCGAGCCACACTCTGCGCGAGACCGCGACCAAGATGACGGAGAAGGGGACCGGCGCCGCCCTTGTCTTCGACGACGAGTCGCCGGGGCCCAGGATCATCACCGAGCGCGACATCCTGAGGGCCGTCGGCACGGGCAAGGACCCGGACACCGAGAAGGTCGCCGATCACATGTCGGAGAGCGTCATCTCCGCGGCGCCCGATTGGAGCCTCGAGCAGGCCGCCGAGGAGATGGTCCAGCGGGGCATCCGTCACCTGGTGATCGTCGAACGCGGCGAGCTCGTCGGCGTGCTCTCGATGCGCGACATCGTCCGTTGCTGGACGCAGGTCGGCGCGACCTCGTCGATGTCCCCGCCGTAGCGGCCGCTTGTGGGCGCGGCTGTATGGCGAAGCCGGGCTACTGATCCGCCGGCGGAGACACGGACAGCGGAATCGGAGCCGTGTCTGTGCGCTGGTGGCGAGGCATGCGCTCGATCTCGGCGCGGTTGGCGCGGAGCCAGCCGATCAGCGAGACGAGCGCGATGAACGCGCCGATCACCGAATAAGGCCACCAGGCGAACAGCCCCACGATCAGCGCCGCGAACCCGAGCGCGAAGAGCGCCGGGAACATGGTCGGCTTCGGGAGATAGATCGACTCGGTCGGCTCGGTGGGCTGGCTCATCGCAGGTAGAGAACCGCGACGTAGAAGGCAAGCGCGAAGACCACCAGGGCGAGGCTGGCGGCCACCATGCCCGCGCGAATCGTGGCTCTGGCGCGCTCTCGATCCACGATCAGGAACCCTATAACGCGCGGTCGAGGGCCATCGCGATGAAGAGCAGTGCCAGGTAGGCGAGCGAGCTCAGGTAGAGCCGCCTCGCCGCCCGCCGGCTCGGGTGCGCGAGCAGCACCAGGGCGAGCCCGAGGAAGGCGGCGCCGAGCGCCAGCGCCGCGATCAGGTAGGTCGCACCGAAGAGGCCCGTCACGACCGGCCCGACCGTCACGGCGACCAGTAGAAGCGCGTAGCCGACGATCTGATGTCTTGTGGTGGTCTCACCGCGGACCACGGGAAGCATCGGCACGCCGGTGCGCGCGTAGTCGTCCGAGATCAGCAGCGAGAGCGCCCAGAAGTGGGGCGGGGTCCAGAAGAAGACGATCGCGAATGGCCAGAGGGCCTGGGCAGAGAGGCTGCCGGTGGCCGCGGCCCAGCCGACCAGCGGCGGCATCGCGCCCGCGGCGCCGCCGAGGACGATGTTCTGCGGCGTGCGCGGCTTCAGCCAGAGGGTGTAGACGAAGACGTAGCCGAGCAGACCGGCGGCCGCGAGGACAGCCGTGAGCACGTTGACGGTGATCGCCAGCTGCGCGACCGCGATCACACCGAGCGCCAAGCCGAAGAGCAAGCCGCGTCGTGGCTCGATCCGGCCGCTCGCAAGTGGCCGACCCTTCGTCCGCGCCATCCGTGCGTCCGGCTCGCGCTCGATGTAGTGGTTGATCGCTCCGGCCCCGCCCGCGGCGAGATACCCGCCGAGACAGGTCCAGAGGATGGTCGAGAGCGCGGGGCCGCCAGGGTCCGCGACGAACATCGTCGCCACGCAGGTGAGCAGAAGCAGCGAGATGATCCGCGGCTTGGTCAGCGTCACGTAGTCGTTCGCCACGCCGATCGCCGCGCGCATCGTGCGCACCCGCGCGTCGCTCGGGGTGACCGAGACGTGCTCGCCCCCGGGGCGGGTCCGGGGGACCCGGTCCTCGCCGGTGCCGAGGTGAACGCTCATGCCGGCGCCGCCGATGCCTCGGCCCTGGGGGCTCGCTCGCCGGAGCGCGCCGGGCTGGGCAGCCAGGCGAGCCGGTACGCGATCGAGATCACGGCAGCCCAAAGCAGGGTCGCGACCGTGAGGTGGGCGACGATCAGCGAGGCGTGCTCGCCGAGCCAGACGTTCATGCCGCCGAGCAGCACCTGGCCCAGCAGGAGCAGCGCAGCGAGGACGAGCAGCCGGTCGCGCGCGCCTCGGGCGAAGGCGACGCTGAGCATGACGACGATCGCGATCGTCGCCGCGTAGACGAAGACCCGGTGGGTGAGGTGGATGTCGGTCAAGCGGTTGTTCCCGAAGGGCAAAAACTTCCCACCCCCGCAGGTTGGAAACTGGTGGCCGCAGGCGAGATGTGCGCCGGCGATGTTCGGGCCGACCTCGTTGACGCCGCGCTCCTCGGTGCCGGCCATGTAGCCCCCGGCCACGATGGCGCAGAGGAGCAGGACGGCCGCGGTCGCGACGTACGGCCTCAGGCTCCGCATCGGCTCGCGCACAGGCTGGTTCTCCTCGAGCGCCGCGTCGGAGCGCGCCCTGAAGCTGAGCCAGAGCAGCAGGCCGAGGAGGAGCATCGCGGTGCCGAGATGGGCGGCGACCAGGGTGTCCTTGAGGCTGTGCTCGACCGTCAGGCCACCCAGTCCCGCCTGGACCAGGACGATCAAAGCCGCGGCGATGCTGCCGCGGAAGGCCCAGTTGTTGCGGTTCCGCAGGTCGCGGAACGCGCGCCAGCAGAGCAGGGCAATCAGCGCCACGACGATGCCGGCGAGCAGGCGGTGCGAGAACTCGATCAGCGTGTTCTCGTCGCCGACAAGCGGGACCACGTCCCCGCCGCAGAGCGGCCATCCCTCGGTCCCGCTGCCGCCCGGGCCGCAGCCCAGGCCCGAGTCGCTGACGCGAACGACCCCGCCGACGATGATCAGCAGGAAGGTGACGAGCGCAGTGAGGTCTGCCAGGCGGCGAAACCGGCGGAGCCCTGCACCGCCGCCGCCGGCACCGGGTCCGGCCATGCCGTCAGGCTACCGGCTCGCGGCGCTCGGCCCGGGTCCCGGATGAGGCGTCTCGGGACTCGTCGCGGCGCCGAACCGCCTCGCGGATATCGCGCAGCGGCTCGTCGCTGCGGACGTCCGGGACGACATCGAAATTGTGCGGAGGAGGCGGCGATGTCGCGAACCATTCGAGTGTCTCGCCACCCCACGGATCGGGCCCGGTGACGACGCCGCCCCTGGCCGAGGCATACGCATTCACGATCGTGAGGATCACCCCGATCGAGAGCACGAAGGCCCCGATCGTCGCGATCAGGTTGTAGGCGTCGAGGCTCATCGCGTTCATCGCGTCGCTCGCCTCGAAGAACTTGAATATGTCGGCCTGCTGGCCCTCGACCCCGGCGAAGAAGAGGGGCAGGAACGTCAGGTGCGCCCCGACCACGATCAGGGCCGCCGAGGAGCGTCCCAGGCCCTCGCCCATCACCCGGCCGGTCATCTTCGGGAACCAGTAGTAGAGCGCCGCGAAACCGGCGAGCACCGGGCCGCCGACGAGCACGTAGCCGCTGGCGGCGGTCGACGCCGTCGTGTCCCCGAGCATCCAGTTGACCGGGATCACGCTCTGGATCAGCTCACCGACCAGGCCGAAGCTGAGGGTCGAGATGGCCGCCAGCGCGAACACCAGCGGCGCGCGCATCCGCAGGACGCCCCCCGCGATCGTGCCGATCCAGTTGACAAACACCGTTCCGATCGGGATCGCCAGCAGAAGCGACATCAGCATCGCGCCATAGAGCCAGCCGATCGGTATCGACGCGCTCATCATGTTCTGCATCCAAGCGAGCAGCCCGAGCGGCATGATCGCCGCCATCGAGAACGTCAGCGCCCGGCGGGAGAGCAGTGGCTTGCCGGAAAACACCGGGAGGATCTCCGAGATCGCGCCGATCGCCGGCAAGAGGAAGATCAGATAACAGCCGGTGAAGAAGATCCAGCTGAGGTGCTGGTAGTAGAGCGGCGCTCCGCCCTCTCCCGGGTCGAAGAAGACACCGCTGAAGTTGCGATCGATCTCCAGCATGACCAGCGCCGCCACCATCGCGGTGCCGGCGACGATCATCGTCCAGCTCGAGACGGCCGCCGAGAAGCTGAAGGGCGGGAGACGGCGCCACGCCAGCCCCGGCGCACGCAGCTTCGCGACGGTCACCGCAAGGTTGATCGACTGGAGGACCAGCCCGAGGACGGTGAGGCCCACGGCCGCGATCCAGGCGTCGACGCCGTTGTTCTCGATGAAGATCGTGTCGGAGAGCGGCGGCCACGCGTTGAAGCCGGCCTCCGGGGGCGTGTAGACGAAGGTCACGTACAGCAGGGCGCCGCCGAAGACGTAGAGCCACAGCGAGAGAGACGCGAGCCGCGGGAAGGCGAGCGACCGCGACCCGATCTGAAGCGGCACGACGTAGGTGAAGAGCCCGAAGACGAACGGCAGGGCGAAGAGGACGATAAGCGTCGCGCTGCCGACCGAGAGCAGGCGATTGAAGGTCACCGGCTCGATCAGGTCGTTCTCCGGCACCGCCAGCTGCAGCCGGATCAGCAGGAAGGAGACGATCCCGAGCACCAGGAACGACAGGGCGGCGCCGATGTAGATGCGGCCGATGTCCTTGTGGTCGGAGCTCATCAACATCTCGAGCCAGCGCGGCCGCGTCGGGGCGGGTCCCTCGGTGACGAGCTCGGGCCGGTGGGGGGCGATCGTCCGTCCGTTGCTCATCCGCCGGTCTCCCCGTTCACCTGCTGCACGAAGGTCTGCGCCTCCTGGATCCCCGTCGCCTGCTGCTCGAGCCTGGCCTGATAGGTCGGAACGTCGACGACGCGCACGCGCGTCCGCATCACGGCGTAGGAGGCGCCGGAGAACGCGTAGCTCGCGCCGTCATATTCGCCGGTCTCATCCGCCTTGAACCAGGTCTGGTTGCTCTCGCCCGGCGTCGCATCGAACTTGCCGCTCAGGCCGGGCACGTACCAGCGGTGTACGACGTCGGTCGAGCAGAGCTTGAGGACGACCGCGGTGTCCACGGGGACCACCAGCTCGTAGTACGAGTAGGTCCCGTCGGGGTACTCGTAGCGCCAGATCCACTGCTGACCGCAGGCCCTGATCTGGAGCGGCGCGGTCTTCGTCGAGGTGGCCGGCAGCGTGAGGCCCCGCTGCGCGGTCAGCACCGCCGAGCCCTGGAGGCCCTCGGACCCCGTGGCCTCGACCTGCTTGGCATCGTCGGTGACGATCACCCCGGCCACGAAGGCGACCAGCGCGAGCCCTGCGAAGGCGCCCGCCGTCCCGAACTGCGCCGGGCGGCGCACCACGAGCCGCCGCGGCCGCCGCCCGCGCGCGCGGCGGAAGCGCATCGCGAGGGCGAGCAGCGCCCCGTTGATCGCGATCAGCAGGACGACGCCGACGATGAGCATCACCCAGTAGAGGGTGTTGATGTCGTCCGCGTTCGGCGAGTGGCCGCCGGGGGGGCTGAGGAGGGCTAGCAAGGCGGCGTGAGTCTATTAATTCGCCCGCTCGCGACTGGTACTGGCTGGCTGGCCAGATTCGCCCCTTCGTCTGACAGAATCGCCCTCGAGGACCGACCAGGAGACGAGGGATGGCGCGGAACGGCAAGGGTTCTGACGGAACGGCCCAGCGGGCGCTGCGCCGGATGGCCGAGTCCGATCCCGAGCTCGCCGCCCGCCTGATCATCCACTCCCTTCCCGCCGCGGCCGCCGACCTGCCCGAGGGGCTGAGCTATCGCCTCGAGCTCGACGGCCTAGGAGCCTGGACAGTGAGCTCGCTCGGCGGCCGGGCGAAGGTGGCCGAGGTCCTCTCCGGCGCGGACCTGAACGGCGAGGCCTTCGTGATCTCCACCGATGCGGAGACCCTCGCCCGGGTGGCCTCCGGTCGCAACCCGGTCGCTTCGCTGGCCAGCGGCCGTCTGAAGCTGCGGGGCCGGCGCCGTAAGGCGCTCGCACTCCGGAGGTTGTCGCCGGACGCGGGGCCCCGCGATCTCGCCCGTCTCGGCATCCCGGTCGACCCGGACCTGATCTTCCGCTCGCTCGCCTACGCGATCGAGCCTGAGTGGACGCGCGGGCACCGCTTCACCGTCGCGTACCAGCTGGTCGGCGAGCGCGGCGGGACCTGGCGGGTGGAGGTCGACGACGGCTCGGTCCGGGTCCAGCGCGGGCTCGGCGAGGACCCCGACGCGATCGTCCGCATCCGCTACTCCGACTGGCTCGCGCTCCTCTCCGGCGAGCTGACCCCGCCCGACGCGATGCGGCTCGGCAAGACGGAGGTCGACGGCAGGATCCCGCCGGTCACCCGTCTCGGGCGCTGGATCGACCGCGCCGAGGGCATCGACGGGCCCGAGCTCGAGCGGGAGGAGCGCCAGCGCCGCCGGCAGGCGGAGAACGCCGGCAGCTGGGGAAGCGAAGTGACCACCAACGGGGCGCCGGGCGATGCCGGGGACCCCGCCGAGTCCAAGCGCCCCAAGGGCGGCCTGATGAGCTACGAGCAGCTCTACGCGCTCTGGGAGCGGCAGAACTGGCGGGCGCACGAGCTCGACTTCTCGGTCGACCGCGAGCACTGGCTGATCAGCCCGGCCGAGGCGCAGCGGCACACCGCCTTCAGCATCGGCAGCTTCTATGTCGGCGAGGAGCGGGTCACCGCCGACCTCGCTCCGTTCCTGCTGGCGGCGCCGAGCGGCGAGGTCGAGGCCTTTCTCGCCACCCAGCTCGTCGACGAGATGCGCCACGCGGTCTTCTTCGACCGCTGGGCGAGCGAGGTGATGGGTCTGGAGGCCGGCAGCTTCCGTCAGCGGCTCCACGAGATCGAGGACCGGATGCTCGGCCCGTGGCACTTCCTCTTCGACGACTCGCTGCGCGAGATCGCCAACCGGATCAAGGACCGCCCCGATGACCTCGAGCTGTTCGTGGAGGGCATCGTCACCTACCACATGGTCACCGAGGGCGTCTTGGCCATGCCCGGGCAGCGGACCATGATCCAGTACACCGCCGACCACGATCTCTACCCGGGGTTCAACGAGGGCTTCCGGCTGGTCGAGCAGGATGAGCACCGCCACATCGCCTTCGGCGTCCGCTTCCTCAAGGACGTCTGCGACGAGCGGCCGGAGATGAAGGCGGTCATCCTGCGGCGGCTCGAGGAACTGCTGCCGAAGGCGGCGGAAGTCTTCTGCCCGCCGGAGGCCGACGACCCCGCCGACTTCGTCTCCTACGGCCACCACTCTTCGCAGATCTACGGGTTCGCCTACCAGGCCCTGAAGCGGCGCATGGCGGCGATCGGGATCGAGATCCCGCCGCCCGAGCGCCTCATGCCCGGCGCGGTCGACTTCGGCGGACTCGCCGAGCGCCGGGTGCTCGCCGCGGAGGCCGTGAGCTGAGACGCGCCTCTGCTCACTTTCGCCCGCTATAGCGTCCAAGGTGACCATTTCTTCGCCCGGCCGCTGTTGATTCACCGAACCGCTGATGCGAACATACGTTCGTGTCAGCTTCGGCCTCGATCCTGCACGCAGACGCCGATGCGTTCTTCGCCTCGGTGGAGCAGCGGGACGATCCGAGTCTCCGCGGCAGGCCGACGATCGTTGGCGCCGGGGTGGTCATGGCGGCGAGCTACGAGGCCCGCGCCTTCGGGATCCATGGCGGGATGAGCGGCGGGCGGGCCCGCCGGCTCTGTCCCCACGCCGCGGTCGTCCCGCCGCGCTTCGCCGCGTATACGGAGGCCAGCCGGGCGCTCTTCGAGATCTTCGAGGAGACCGCGCCGCTCGTTGAGGGCATGTCGCTCGAGGAGGCGTTCCTCGACGTGCGCGGACTGGAACGGATTTCCGGGACGCCGCGCCGGATCGCTGCGCGACTGCGGCGCCGGGCGCGGGCGCGAGTGGGGCTGGCGGTCACCGTCGGCGTCGCCAGGACGAAGGTCCTCGCGAAGATGGCGAGCAACGCGGCGAAGCCGGACGGCCTGTTCGTCATCGAGTCGGACGGCGAGCTGGACTTCCTCCAGCCACTTCCAGTCGAGGCCCTCTGGGGGGTGGGCGACGTCACCGCGGACAAGCTGCGGGCGCACGGGATCAGCACCGTCGGAGAGCTCGGGCGCCGCGACGAGACGGAGCTCGCGATGTTTCTCGGCGGACACGCGGCGCGCCATCTGCACGCAATCGCGCACAACCGCGATCCGCGTCGAGTCCGGCGGGGACAACGGCGGCGCTCGATCGGCACGCAGTCGGCATTCGCCGGTGGTGGCAAGTCCGGGTCCGCTCTCGACGCGCTGCTCGTGACGCTGGTCGACCGGGTCACGCGCCGAGCGCGGGCCGCCAACCGAGCCGGGCGGACGGTGACGCTCCGGATGCGGTTCACGGACTTCTCGCGCGCGACCCGCTCGCGCACCCTCGCCCACCCGACCGCCGGGACCGGCACGGTCCTGGCGGCGGCCAGGGCTTTGCTCCGGGCGGCGGAACCCATGATCGAGCGCCGCGGCTTGACCCTGCTGGGCATGACCGTGGCGAACCTGAGCGACGAGGCGCAGCTCGAGTTGCCGCTCGAGCCGCATGTGGATCCCGCCCTCGACCTCGCGATCGACGAGATCCGCGGGCGCTTCGGGACCGATGCGATCAGGCGCGGCTCGGCCGGCCCCTCGACGCCCCGGCACTTCACGCAGGTCTGAGCCGACGCCCCCGAGCGGGTCCCCGGCCGCTGGTCCCGGTTAGGCTGCCCGCCGATGGCGAGCGTCAGGGAAGCCGCGTTCGAGCTCTTCCGTGAACACGGGATGACGACGATCTTCGGCAACCCCGGCTCGACGGAGCTGCCGATGCTCGCCGAGTTCCCCGATGACTTCCGCTACGTCCTCGGGCTGCAGGAGGCGGTGGCGGTGGGAATGGCGGACGGCTACGCCCAGGCGTCGGACAAGCCGGCCCACGTCAACCTGCATACGGCGCCGGGCGTGGGAAACGGCATGGGCGCGATCTTCAACGCGCAGGCGAACCACTCGCCGCTGGTCGTGACGGCGGGGCAGCAGGTCCGCGCCCACATCACGATGCAGGCGAACCTCACGAACCGGGACGCGACCCGCGTCGTCCATCCGTTCGTCAAGTGGAGCTTCGAGCCGCCGCGCGCCCAGGACGTGCCGCAGGCGCTGGCCCGGGCGATCCACACGGCCTCGCTCGCCCCGAAGGGCCCCGCATTCGTCTCCCTGCCGATGGACGACTGGACCGAGGAGGCGGACACCGAATCCGGCCACGCGATCGAGCGGATCGTCCAGCCGCGCATGGGTCCCGACCCGGCCGCGATCGAGTCGCTCGCCCAGCGGCTCGCCGCCGCGAGCAGCCCGGTTCTGGTGGCCGGCCCGGACATAGATGCGGCCGGCGCCTGGGACGACGCCGTCGCGCTCGCCGAGCGGCAGAAGCTGCCCGTGTTCGCATCGCCCGCCCCAGGCGGCGGCCGGCTCGGCTTCCCGGAGGGCCACGCGCTCTTCCAGGGGGTCCTGCCGCCGGCCATCGGCCCCGTGAGCGAGACCCTCAAGGGACGCGACCTGATCCTCGTCGTCGGTTCCTCGGTCTTTCCCTACTACCCGTACATCCCCGGTCCGCTGCTCCCCGAGGGCGCCGCGCTGGTCGCGATCACCAGCGATCCGGACGAGGCCGCGCGCGCCCCGATGGGCGAGGTGATCCTCGCCGACCCGGGGCTAGCGCTGCGGGCCCTGCTCGATCAGGTCGGCGACGCGAACCGCTCCGAGCCGAACCCGCTCGCGGAGCCGACGGCCGGCGACGAGACCGATCCCCTGACCCCCACGATGGTCCACAACACCCTCGCCCAGGTCTTTCCCGATGACGGGATCGTCGTCCTCGAGTCCCCCTCCAGCACGCTCTCACTGCGTAACCAGATGCGAATCTCCAGGCCCGGCAGCTACTACTTCGGTGCCGGCGGCGGCCTCGGCTTCGGGCTCGCGGCTGCGATCGGCGTCCAGCTCGCGCAGCCGGACCGACCCGTGGTCTGCGTCCTGGGCGAGGGCTCCGCGCAGTACGCGATCACCGGCTTCTGGACGGTGGCCGCCTACGACGTGCCGGTGACCTTCCTCGTCCTCCGCAACGAGGAGTACTCGATCCTCAAGTGGTTCGCGGACATCGAGGAGGTGCAGGGGGCACCCGGGCTCGACCTTCCGGCCCTCGAGGTCGCCAGGGTCGCCGAGGCGTATGGCGTCCCATCCCGCTCGGTTTCGGGCCGCGACGAGCTGCACGACGCTCTCGGATCCTCGATCGGATCGGAAAAGGCCGAGCTGGTCGAGGTGCCGGTCGCTCCGGGGATGGCGCTCTTCTAGAAGTCGCGGCTTCGCAGCGATGTCGATTCCCCGGGGGATCGTTCGTCGTACGGGTGAGCAGACCGACGACAAACGATTTGCGCCTCACCCGAGGAGGGAGCCATGACGGACATCACCTACGACGAGCTCACCGGGCCGGACCTCGACCCCGCGCTCTGGAGTCCGGCGCGCCTGCCGCTCGCGACGGGCGAGCACATCCCTCTGGACCCCAACGCGGAGCTGGCCGTCGGCGAGGGTGAGGTGCGAGTGACGATTCCCCGCTTCTCGCTCTCGCACGACTCCTTTCAGTCCGCCGACAGCCCCAAGTACCTCATCTTCTCGACTCACCAGTACGAGCTGCCGCCGGATCGACCCGCGACGTTCGCCGTCGATCTCGCGGTCGAGAACATCGGCGGGGAGCCGGCGGACTACCGGCTGGCGATGGCCGCCTTCCACGTCTTCGACATGGAGGTGACGAGCCGCGTATTCGCTGTCTGCGGCACCTCGACTCGGGTGCTCGCGCTCCACGAGCAGCTGGGCCTGGGCGGGGGCGGGACCGGCGAGCCCTTCTACCACGTGGTCGAGTCGCCGTACGAGGACTTCGACGACGACTTCACCCGGCTTCGCTCGTGCGAGGTGACGCTCGACCGAAGCGAATCCACCGCCGCCTGGCGCGTCGACGGCCACACCGTGTACGAGGCCCACGGCACCCTGATCCCCGAACGCACGCGTGTCGGGTTCGGGATCTGGACGATGCTGCCGATCCGGGATGGCCGCAGCCACTCGCTCGACGGGCAGGGCATGAGCGCGCGCTGGCGCCGGTTCCGCGTGCACGGCGTCGACGCCTGAGCGCTGCGGGACTAGTCTGCCTGCGTGGATCTGCTTGCCCCTGATGTGCACCGGATCGCGCCGAAGGGGAGTGAACCGGCGAAGGACAGGGCGCCGGACGAGCTCGCCGCCGGTACGCCCGAGCCGCTGCGCGGGGACCTGATTCGGCTGCTCGGCCAGGACCGCGTCCTCACCCGGGTGATCGACCTGGTCCGCTACGCCTCGGACGCGAGCCCCTACCGGCTGCTTCCGCGGGCGGTGGTGATGGCCCGCGACGCCGAGGATGTCTCGAAGGTGCTCGCCTACGGAAGGCGCACCGGCGTGCCGGCCACCTTCCGGGCGGGCGGCACCAGCCTGAACGGCCAGTCGCAGACCGACGGCATCCTCGTCGACGTCCGCCGCCACTGGAGTGGGGTGGAGGTGCTCGACGACGGCGCCCGGGCCCGGGTTAGACCGGGCACCGTGCTCGGTCACGCCAATCGCGTGCTCGCGCCGCACGGGCGCAAGCTCGGTCCCGATCCGGCCAGCACCGACATCGCCTGCGTCGGCGGCGTCCTCGCCAACAACTCGGGCGGGATGCGGTGTGGCGTGGTCGCCGACTCCTACAGCACGGTGCGATCGCTGACCTTCGTGCTCCCGTCTGGAACCGTGATCGACACCGCCGCGCCGGACCCCGCCGAGCGCTTCGCCGAGGCGGAGCCCGAGCTGGCGCGCGGCCTCGCCGAGATCCGCGACGAGATCCGCGGCGACGATGACCTCGCGACCCGGATTCGCAAGAAGTTCCAGATCAAGAACACCACCGGCTACCGCCTCTGCGCATTCCTCGACGAGGACGAGCCGGTGCAGATCTTCCGCCGGCTGCTGATCGGGTCGGAGGGCACCCTGGGCTTCATTGCGGAGGCGGTCTTCGAGACCGTTCTCAAACCGCCCAGGACGACGGTCTCCTGGCTCCACTTCGACGGGATCGAGTCGGCGACCGAGCCGGTCCCCGCCCTGGTCGCGTCGGGGGCGACGGCGGTGGAGCTGATGGTCGCCCCGGCGCTGATGGTGGCCGCGCAGAACATCGCGGGCGCGCCGCAGGACTGGCTCGAGCTGCCGCCGACTTCGGCGGCCCTGCTGGTCGAGTTCGGAGCCGAGAGCGACGGGGAGCTCGACCAGCTCGTGGCCGGGGCCGAGGAGATCCTGCGCGAGCACGAGCTGATCCGGCCGCCCGACTTCACGCGCGACGAAGAGCGCGTGGAGGTCTCCTGGACGGTGCGGGAGGGCCTGCACGGCCTGATCGGACGCTTCCGCGCTCCCGGAACCTCGCTGATCATCGAGGACGTCTGCGTGCCGCCCGAGCGGATCGCTGAATCGGCCCGCGACATACAGGGCCTGCTCACCGAGCAGGGCTTCCTTCCGGGGGTCGCCGGCCACACCTCGGCCGGGAACCTCCACTTCATGCTCACGCCCGACTTCTCCAAGCAGGAGGACATGGAGCGCTATGAGGCCTTCATGGAGAAACTCGTCGAGCTCGTCCTCGAGAAGTACGACGGTTCGCTCAAGGCGGAGCACGGCACCGGGCTGAACATGGCTCCCTATGTCGAGCGCGAGTGGGGACCGAAGGCGACCGAGCTGATGTGGCGCGCGAAGGCGCTCGCCGACCCGGACGGGGTGCTCTCGCCGGGGGTCCTCCTCAACCGTGAGGCCGGCGCCCACCTGCGCAACCTGAAGACGACGCCCGAGATCGAGGAGGTCGCGAACACCTGCGTCGAGTGCGGCTTCTGCGAGCCGGTGTGCCCGAGCCGCCACCTCACCACGACGCCCAGGCAGCGGATCGTGATTCGCCGCGAGATGGCCCGCCAGCCGGCCGGCTCACCGGTTCAGCGCGCGTTGCTCGACCAATACGAGTACGACGGGATCCAGACCTGTGCGGCGGACGGCACCTGTCAGATCGCCTGCCCCCTCGGCATCGACACTGGCAAGCTCGTCAAGGGCTTCCGCGAGCGCGAGCACACGTCACGCGCGCAGCGCCAGGCGGCGAAGGTCGCCGAGCGCTTCGGCCGCTACGAGAGGCTGGCGCGGGCCGGTCTGCGAACCGGAGCAGCCGCGGGGCCCCTGATGCGGGTGGCCGCTGGGGCGACGCGTGCGATGGTCAGCGACGAGCTCGTCCCGAGCTGGCCGCGCGACATGCCGCCCCCGGCACCGGCGAAGCTGCCGGCGAGCTCGCGCGAAGGGGCCGCCGCCGTCTACATGCCGGCCTGCGTCAACCGGATCTTCGGTCCGCCGCGCGGCGATGGCGGCCTCCACCTGCCCGCCGCGATGGTCGAGCTCTCCGCCCGTGCCGGCCTGCCGGTCTGGATCCCCGAGGACATCGGCGGCCACTGTTGCTCTGTGCCCTGGACCTCGAAGGGCTACTCGGACGGCGCCGGGCTGATGGCAAACCGCACGGTCGACGCGCTCTGGCGCTGGAGCGGCGAGGGGGACCTTCCGATCGTGATCGACGCGAGCTCCTGTGCCCTCGGCCTCGCCGGCGAGGTCGCGGGCAACCTCACCGAAGAGAACCGCGAGCGCCACGGCGGGCTCGAGATCCTCGACTCCGTTCAGTGGGCGAGGCGGCTGCTCCCCGAGCTCCCGATCGAGAAGAGGCTCGGCTCGGCCGCCGTCCACCCGACCTGCTCGACGCGGCACATGGGGCTCGAGCGCGAGCTGCGCGCGATCGCGATCGAGATCGCGGACGAGGTTCACCAGCCGATCCGGGCGACCTGCTGCGGGATGGCCGGCGATCGCGGGCTGCTGCATCCGGAGCTGACCGCCTCCGCGACCGCCGAGGAGGCGGCGGAGCTCGCCGGATTCAGCCACGACGCCTATCTGTGCAGCAACCGGACCTGCGAGCTCGGGCTGCAGCAGGCGACCGGCGCCGCCTACGAGTCCTTCCTGATCCCGCTCGAGCGAATCAGCCGGGAGTAGGCGCGGCCCGCAGCGACGAGATCGGCGCGGGCTTGCCGAGGTGATAGCCCTGGGCGAAGTCGACGCCGAGCTCGCGGACCATGTCCATCGTCCGCTGGTCACCGACGAACTCGGCGACCGTCTTGATGCCGAGGCCCTCACAGACGTCGACCAGCGCGCTCACGATCAGACGGTCGGTCCGGCTGTCGGGCAGGTCGCGGACGAACGAGCCGTCGATCTTCAGGTAGCTGATCGGCAGGTGCTTGAGGTAGTAGAAGGAGGCGTAGCCGGCGCCGAAGTCGTCCAGCGCGAAGCGGCAGCCGATCTTGGCCAGGCGCTGGGCGAAGCTGCGAGCATGGTCGATGTCCGCGACCGCCGCCGTCTCGGTCACCTCGAAGATCAGGCTCGCAGGGTCGATTCCGGCGTTGGTGAGCTGGCGCTTCACGTCATCGGGGAAGCGCGTGTCCCCATGGTCTTGCCGGAGAGGTTGACCTCCAGGATCAGCTCCCGCCCCTGGCGGTTGTGTGCCTCGATCAGGCGGACCGCCTGCTGAGTCACCCAGCGATCGATGCCGCCGATCAGGCCGAAGCGCTCGGCGGTAGTGAGGAACGCCCTCGGCTCGACCAGCCCGCCTCCGTCGTCTCGCATGCGAACCAGGAGCTCGTGCTGGGTCGTCTCGTCGCGCTCGAGGTCGACGATCGGCTGGGCTGTGAGGATGAACAAGCCGCGCTCGGTCGCCTGGCGGACGCGCTCGGTCCAGACCCGGCGCTCGTCCATCTCCTTGCCGCCCGCGTTGAAGCCGAGCACGCGGTCGCGGCCGGACTCCTTCGCCGCGTGCATCGCCGCCTCCGCCTCGGCGAGCAGCTCGGCACCGACGACGGGCCGCTCGTCCAGCGAGGTGACCCCAGCGCTCAAGGTGATCCGGAGAGCCTCGCCCCTGATCACGAAGGGATGCTTGCGAGCGCGCTCGAGCAGCTCGTCCGCCAACGCCACAGCCTTGGTCCTGTCGGCGCCGTGGACCAGGATCCCGAAGACGTCGCCGCCGACCCGCGCCAGGATGTCGGTCTTGCGGAGGCGTCCGCCAATCACCTCGGCGAGGCCCACGAGCAGCTCATCGCCGGCGGACGAGCCGAGCGTCTCGTTGACGTACTTGAAGGTATCGATGCCGAGCGCGATCACGCTGCCGCCGTTGCCGTAGCGGGCGGCGTACTCGACGTCTCGGGTGAGCGCATGCTCGAACCCGATCCGGTTGGGCATGCCCGTGAGGGAGTCCTGGTCGGCCATCTCGCGAAGGCGGGCCTCCTCCCGCTTGCGCTCGCGGATGTCGCGCGCCACCGCCGCTAGCGAGCGGACCTGACCGACACGGACCTCGCTCAGCGAGAGCTCGACGGTCACCCCGGTGCCGTCGGGTTGGCTGCAGACGACCTCCCGCCGTTCGCCGAGGATCGCGACCTGTTCTCCGGCCGCGTAGGCGCGCAGGACCCGCTCGTACTCGCCGCCGAACGGCTCCGCGAGGAGGGCCGGAAACTTCTCGCCGACCAGCTGGTTGATCGAATGGCCGAACAAGCGCTTAGCGGCAGCGTTCGCGTACCGGACGGTGCCGCCCTCGTCCAGCAGAGCGATCGCGTCCGGCAGGTTCTCGAGCAGCGTGACGGTCGGACCCGAGCCGTTCGTGGTGCCCGTGGAGGTGTCGGGTGAGCTCACATGTGAGTATCGGCGCCGCGCCCGAGGGGCCTTAGACTCGCGCCGCCTTGTTCAGGAGCGCAGCCACGCGAAGCTCTCCCTGGGCCCCTCTGGTGAAGGGAGCGGCGGTCGCGGGCCTCGCGGCTGCCGTCGCCGTCCCGCTCTTCCGCACGAAGCTCAGGATCCCCGCCGGGGTCACCGCCGCGGCACTCGGCGCCGGTCCGCCGGCGCTCGCGATCGTCGGCAGGCGAACTCGCCTCCGTGACGCCGGGATGTACGCGCTGCAGATGTGGATGTTCACGATGGGCCACGAGCTGCCCTACGACGATCCCGAGGCAGCGCGCAGCCGGCTGCGGATCCACTACCCGATCCGGGCGGACACGTTCCTTGGAGGGGGCGAGCTGCCGAACGTCCGGATCCAGAGGGCCCTTGCGGGGCTCGGCCGGCGGAACACGGTCGACCGCGCCCTCTCCTGGGTCCACTGGTCCTGGTTCCTCGAGCCCCACGGCTCCCTGACCTGGATCCTCGCCCGGCACCCCGAGCACTTCGCTCGCTCCGCGAGGCAGATGTCCGCGGTGTTCGACATCGGCTGCGCCCTCTACATGGCGGTGCCGACCGCGCCCCCGTGGTGGGCCTCGGAACAGGGATACACCGACGTCAAGGTCCGGCGGATCATGCAGGAGGTCGGCGAGGAGGAGTGGGGCCGCGCCTGGCCCGTCCTCTACGACGCCCTCGGCGGGAACCCGTGGGCGGCGATGCCCTCGCTGCACTTCGCGACCTCGCTGATGGCCGCTCTGCTGCTCGCCGAGACCGGGCCCGCCCAGGGGGCGTTCGGGTGGGCCTACGTCGGGGCTCTCGGATTCGCCCTCGTCTATCTCGGCGAGCACTACGTGATCGATCTGGTGGCCGGAGCGGCGATCGTCATCGCGATTCGGCGCGGCGAGCGTTACGTGGACCCCGTGGCACAGGCGATCAGCCGGGGGCTGCAGCGGCTCGAGCGCATCGCAAATCCCAGCGACTGAGGCGCGCCGGTGCTCCGGGAGGGCTGTTTGCGAACATCCCGGGGGTGAGGGAGGAGCGCCCGCAAAGCGCTTCCGAGCATGAGGAAACTCCGCGCGAGATGGTGGCGGAGGCTGAGCCGAGCTTCTTTGCGAATCCCAAGCGGCTGATCCAGACGACGATCGCGGTCGTCCTGCTGTTCGTCGCGATCTACGTTCTGGTCCCGCGCCTGTTCGACCTGCAGGACGCGCTCGACAAGATCGGCGAGGGCGATCCGGTCTGGATTGCCATCGGCATCGCCTTCTGCGTGGCGATGTTCGCGGCCTACGTCGCGCTCTTCCGTGGGGTCGTGGGAGAGAAGGTCGTCCACCTCGAGTGGGGCGAGAGCTATCAGATCACGATGGCCGGGCTGGCGGCGACGAGGCTCTTCTCGGCGGGCGGGGCCGGGGGGATCCTGCTCACCTACTGGGCCCTGCGGAAGGCGGGGATGGAGCGGCGCCAGTCCGTCTGCCGGATGGTCGCCTTCCTCGTCGTGCTCTATTCGGTCTACCTGGCCGCGCTCGTGATCTTCGGCATCCTCCTGCGGACGCACGTCCTCTCCGGCGAGGCGCCGCTCTCCGGCACGCTAATCCCGGCAGCGCTCGCCTTCGTGGCGATCGTGGTCGGCCTGCTCCTCGCGCTCGTCCCGAATGACATCGAGCGGCGGATCGAGCGCCACACCTCGGGACGCTTCGGCCGGTTCGCGAAGCGTCTCGCGACCGCCCCCGCCACTTTCGCGCAGGGAACGGGTACGGCGCTCGCCTTCGTCCGCCACCCGAGCGCGGGGGCGGTGGCGATCGGCGGCGCGATCGGCTTCTGGGCCGCGAACATCGCGATCCTCTGGGCGAGCTTCCACGCCTTCCACGAGTCGGTCCCGCTCGGGGTGGTTATCCAGGGGTTCTTCCTCGGCATGCTCGCGAACCTGTTTCCCTTCGCCCCGGGGGGCGTAGGCGCGGTCGACGCGGGAATGATCGGCGCCTTTGTCCTCTTCGGGATCCCGAGCGCCGAGGTCTTCGCCGCCGTCCTCACCTACCGCGTGATCGCCTTCTGGCTGCCGATCCCGCCCGGGATCGTCGCCTTCTTCCAGCTCCGAAAGACCGTCAACCGGTGGGAGGAGGAGGGCCGCGAGCGACCGGAACGGGTCGGGGTTCGCGAGCCCGAGACCGCACCGGCCGGGCCGTAACAGGAGAGGCGTTCCGGCTACTATAAAAAGTGAAGTGAGGGTGTCCCACCGAAGCTCTGGGTAGGCTCCGAAAGGACCGAGATGACTGAGAAGACGAACGGCAACGAGAAGGTCGAGGACCTGATCATCGTCGGCGGCGGCCCCGCCGGCTACACCGCCGCGCTCTACGCCGCTCGGGCCGAGCTCGAGCCGCTCGTCATCGAGGGCTTCCAGTGGGGCGGCCAGCTCCAGAACACGACCGACGTGGAGAACTACCCCGGCTACCAGGAGGGCGTGATGGGGCCGGAGATGATGAACGACTTTCGCGCCCAGGCCGAGCGCTTTGGCACCCGCTTCATCACCGACGACGCCACCGAGCTCGAGCTGACCGACGGCGGTATCCACACCGTCAAGGTGGGCAACGACGTCTACAGGGCCAGGGGCGTGATCCTCTCGATGGGCGCCGAGCCGAAGCGGCTCGGCATCCCCGGCGAGATCGAGCTATCCGGGAGCGGGGTTTCAACCTGCGGTGTCTGCGACGGCGCCTTCTTCAAGGGCGAGGACGTCGCCGTGATCGGCGGCGGCGATTCCGCGATGGAGGACTCGATCTTCGTCTCGAAGTTCGCGAAGAAGCTGTTCTCGATCCACCGCCGGGACGAATACCGCGCCTCGAAGATCATGCAGGACCGCGCTCGGCGCAAGGAGAACATCGAGTTCCTGACTCCGTACGTCCCGGTCGAGTTCATCGCCGGGGACGACGGCAAGATCGCCAGGATCAAGCTGCAGCACGCCGAGACCGCTGAGGCCAAGGAGATCGAGGTCGGCGGCGCCTTCGTCGCCATCGGGCACCGCCCCCGCTCCGAGCTGGTCGAGGGCCAGGTCGAGACGGACGACGAGGGCTACGTGATCGTCGAGGAGCCGTCCACCAAGACCAAGCTCGCCGGCGTCTTCGCCGTCGGGGACCTCGTCGACCACACCTACCGCCAGGCCGTCACCGCGGCCGGCAGCGGCACCAAGGGCGCCCTCGACGCGGAGTGGTACCTCCGCGACATGCCGCCGGACCCCGAGGAGCACTGGGGCACCAACACCGGCGCCATCGTCGAGGCCGTCGAGGCCTCCTAGTCCGGCCGCGCCGAGCGCCTTACACCTCGTGAATTGGCGACCTAGTGTCGCTATGCGCCACTAAGAACTGCTTTGGACGAGAGGCGGCTGTTTTGCGCATTGGTTCCGGAGGTCCGGAACCAAAGCGACAAATCGGGCCGGAACGGAAGGGCCGGCCTAGCCGCCGAATGCCCGGCAGGGCTCGCCCCGGAGGCCGGGGCACGGCGGCAGCGGCGTCGGCGCCGAGACGCCGGGGACGAACGGGAGGATGAGCCGGGACGGGCGCTTGTGTGAGAGCGCCACCGCCACGCGGGTGTTCTGCTGCGGCACGGTCTCAGCGAAGGCCCAGACGGGCTGGTCGCCGACAGGGGCGCTGATCGTGACGCGGATGCGCGAGCCGGCCCGGTACATGTGGCCCTGGTAGTAGAGAGGGATGATCAGCTTCGAGAAGCGGCCCTTCGGGAGCCTGGCGGTGTCCTCGCGACGCTGTCCGATCACCGGCTCGAGCAGTGTGCTCTTGCGCCGGTTGAGCTTGCGGAAGCTGGCGCGCAGATAGCCGCTCTGGACGTAGGTCTCCTTGCCGTCCGGCCGCACCTCGGAGACGGTCACCTGCAGATCGACGTCCGGGACCATGGTCCTGACCCAGGCGTGTACAGCACCGGCACCAATGATCGCGACATCGCGGCCCAGTGGCGGCGTGACAAACGAGGCGGCCGCCCCGGCCGGCGGCTGGCGCCAGTCGAAGCTCGGGTTCGCGGTCCAGAGGTCGCCGCCGCCCGTGTCGGTCCCGGCGAAGTCGGTCGCCGGTCGCGACGTCTTGTCCCAGGTGAAGCTGGTGCTGGCGCCCTTTCCGCCCTTCTTGGCGGGCTTCGGGGTCATCAGGCCGTTCTGCCGGAAGAACCAGAACTGGGGCCTCGTCTTCGGAATCGGGAAGCGGTTGAAGAACCGCTCGAAGCCTGGGTACGGCGAGCCCGGCGCGCCGCCGGCCCCGTTGTCGAACAGGACCCGAATCGAGGGCTGGCTCTGGAACAGGTTGAGAGCCGCCTCATAGCTGGGCTGATTCTGGATCGGATCGGGCGGCAGCGTGACGCCGTCGACGCCCATCACCGTCTGATAGATGAGCGGCGCAGCCCCGTCCGCGGCGGGCGGTAACTGCGGTCTTCGCCCGGCCACGTAGAGCTCGAGGAAGTCGAACCAGCGGTTGAAGGTTTCGGGGTCGAGCGAATCGACGTGCAGGCCGTTCGTGAAGGTGAACCACTTCCGCTTCGTCCCGGTGAAGCGATCGGCGAGGTTGGCGCAGTGACCGCCGGTCTGCTCGTCCTCGAACTGGCAGGCCATGAAGGTCGGCACGCGGATCTTGCTGACGAAGGTCGCGGGGGAGAGCGGGTCGGCGACCTTAGGCCGGTAGAAGCGGTTGTTGTGGATCTTCGCGATCAGGTCCGCGGCGGCGGTGTGCAGAGTCTGGTTCGCCTTGCAGAGCTGGTCGCCCTCCTGGATCCGCTTGTACGCCCAGCCCTGCCCCTCGGTGGGCGAGGCGGGCTTCGAATCGTCCACGCGGTCCTCGGCCCAGTGGAGCGCGAAGCCGGTGTTGAGGAACCCGCCGGGATAGAGAGTCGTCGCGGTGTTGTCGATCACCGAGAGCGGGGTGATCGCGGCGAGATGCGGAGGCCTCGTCGCGCCGACGAAGAGCTGGCTGATCCCGCCATAGGAGATCCCCGCCATGCCCACCTTGTTGTGGAGCACCCAGGGCTGCCGTGCCGTGGTCTCGACGATGTCGTAGCCGTCGAGGCTCTGCAGCGGCTCGAAGTAGTCGAAGGCGCCGCCAGAGCAGCCGGTGCCGCGCATGTTCACGTCGACGACCGCGTAGCCGAGCAGGTTGAGAAGCTGGCTGATCCCGCTCTGGGCGCCGGCGGGATTGGCGTAGCCGTAGCCCGCGTACTCGACCAGAGTGGGGTACGGGCCGTTCTCCGCCGGTCCCGGCAGCCGCACATCAAGGGCGAGGCTGGTCCCGTCACGGGTGTAGGCGTAGCCGTAACCGCCGGCCGGGAGGGTCTGGTTGTAGATCGAGGTGTTCTTGGGCGGCCGCTCCGACATCACCGCGATCCGCCTCGAGAGGGACCCGTCGGCGGCGCGCACCCGGTAGCCCTTCCCACTCGCAATACGGCGGAAGACGACGCCCCCGAGCGTCCCCACCGGCTTCCTCGAGACGACGTTGCCCTTCCGGACCAGGCGCAGGCTGGTGCCTGGCTGGGCGCCGGTGACGTAGACCTGGTTGACGCTCCCGTGAACGTTGAGGGAGTTGGCAGCCGACGCGCCGGCGGGCGACAGCGCGACGAGCAGCAGCATGGTCGCCACCGCCAGTCCGATCGCCCGCTTCACATCCTCTCGCTTCCCGCGCAACCCATTCCCGCCGCCTTTCCTTGCCCCGCAGTGCTCGCGCTTGGGACGGCAAGCATAATCTGAACCATGGGCGTCGCGACCGCTGACCGGCCCACCGCTCCGCTGGCCCGGAAGCCGGAGCTTCCGCCGGGCCCCGACTGGTCGCTCCCACGCATGACCTGGAGCTGGTGGAAGCGGCCGCTGCAGATGCTCGAGGAGTGCCGGGCCCGTTACGGCGACATGTTCACCATCCGGCTGCCCTACGAGGGGACCTGGGTGTTCGTCTCCGATCCGGAGGCGATCAAGCAGGTGTTCACCGGCGATCCGAACCTGCTCCACGCGGGCGCGGCCAACATCGTCTTGCTGCCGCTGCTCGGCGAACACTCCGTGCTGCTGCTCGACGAGCCGGAGCACATGGTCCAGCGCAAGCTGATGCTGCCGCCGTTCCACGGCAAGCGGATGCAGGCCTACCGCGAGGTGATGGCGCGGGCCGCGGCCGAGGAGATCGATCGCTGGCCCACCGATGCACCGGTGCGGATGCGCTCCCGGATGCAGGCCATCACGCTCGAGGTGATCCTGCGCGCCGTCTTCGGGGTCGAGGAAGGCGAGCGCTTCACTCGGTTGCGGGACGAGCTGCGCTCCGTCCTTGACCTCTCCGCCAAGCCGCGCCGGGCGATGCTCATGGCGCTGCTCGGCCCGCAGCGGCTGGGCCGTTTTCCACCGTTCCGCCGCAGGATCGAGCGGGTCGACCGGGTGCTCTTCGACGAGATCCGCGCAAGGCGTGACGCTCCGGACCTGGCGGAGCGCGACGACATCCTCTCCCTGCTTCTCCAGGCGACTCACGAGGACGGCCGGCCGATGAGCGACCGGGAGCTCCGCGACGAGCTGATGACACTGCTCGTGGCCGGGCACGAGACGACGGCCACCGGGCTCTCCTGGGCGATCGAGCTGCTGGCGCGACACCCGGCCGAACTCGAGCGGCTCGAGGCGGACATCGCGGACGGAGACGGCAGCTACCTCGACGCCGTGATCAAGGAGACGCTTCGGCTCCGCCCCGTACTCGCTCTGGTGCTGCGCAAGCTGGTCGAGCCCATGGAGATCGGTGGGCGCCTGCTCCCCGCCGGCGTCTCGGTGGCACCCTCGATCTACCTGGTCCACCGGCGCCCCGAGATATATCCGGAGCCGGAGCGCTTCCGGCCCGAGCGCTTCCTGGAGCGACCGCCGGGCACCTACACCTGGATCCCGTTCGGCGGTGGGGTCCGGCGTTGCCTCGGCGGCGCGTTTGCCGAGTTCGAGATGTCGGTGGTCCTCCGGGAGCTGGTCGCGCGTCGCAGGTTGCGGCCGGTCGGCGACCAGCCCGAGCATTCGGTGCGCAGCACGATCACCAACGTCCCGAGCCGAGGCGCCGAGGTGATCGCCGCCTCACGGACGAGCTGACTCCGTCGTTACCTTGAGTGAATGGATCGTCGGGCCTGGTTCTGGCTGCTCCTGCTCGGAGCGATCTGGGGTGCCTCCTACCTGTTCATCGCGATCGGCCTCCGCGACCTCTCGCCTGGGATGGTCGCCTTCCTGCGCATCGCGCTCGCGGCTGCCGTCCTGGTCCCGGTCGCCGCGGTTCAAGGCGCTCTCACCGGCGTTCGGCGATACGCCGGCTGGCTCGTGCTCGTCGGCGCGGTCCAGGTCGCGGGGCCGTTCCTCCTGATCTCCGCGGGAGAGGAGGAGATCGCCTCCTCGCTCGCCGGAATCCTGGTGGCCGCCGCGCCGCTGTGGACTGCAGTGCTGGCGATCTGGGTCGACCACGAGGAGCGCTCACAGGGCCTCCGCCTGGTGGGGGTCCTGATCGGCTTCGCCGGCGTCGGGCTCCTGCTCGGCGTCGATCTCGGCGGCGGCGGGTCGGAGCTGCTGGGCGGCCTCGCCGTGGTGGCCGCCGCGCTCGGCTATGCGATCGGAGGCCTTCTGGTCAAGCACCGGCTGACCGGGATGGCGCCGGTCGGGATGTCCGGCCTGGTGATGACGGCGAGCGCGCTGCTCCTGCTGCCCGTCGCCTTCGCGACGCCGCCGGATTCGTTTCCGAGCCTCGGGCCGATCGCTGCGGTGCTGACGCTCGGGGTGGTCGGGACAGGGGCGGCCTTCGTGATCTTCTACTGGCTGATCTCGACCGTCGGCCCGGCGCGGACCCTGGTCGTCACCTACGTGGCCCCCGGCTTCGCGATCGTCTACGGCGCGCTGTTCCTCTCGGAGGAGATCACCGTGGCCACGATCGGCGGTCTTGCCCTGATCCTGGCCGGGTCCTGGCTCTCGGCGGAGGGCCGGCTACCCGGACGGCGGCAGTGGGGCCGGGAGAGCCTCCCCGCCAGCGAGGTCCCGTAGCAGCGGCGCGGGGCGGTAGGCCTCGCCCTGCAGCTCGCGGAGCTCCTCCAAGACGCCGAGAGCGCGGGCCCAGCCGAGCCGCTCGCCCCACTCGAGCGGGCCGATCGGCCAGTTGTAGCCGAGCCGCATGGCGGTGTTGATGTCCTCCGCGGAGGCGACCCGTTCCCCCAGCGCGAAGCAGGCCTCGTTGGCGATCGTCGAGCCGAGCCGTATCAGGACGCGCGGCGCGTTCGGCCCGGCGAGCTCCTCCAGCTCCTCCTCTTCGAAGATCGGCCTCTCCACTTCGAGGTCGGGATCGCCCGGCCGATGCGGTTCGCCGCTCTCGTAGCTGTAGAAGCCACGCCCTGTTTTCCGGCCGAGCCGGCCCGAGGTCACCATCCGTTCGTGCAGCGGGCTCGGCCGCCAGCGCGGGTCGCCGAACGACTGCTCCCAGAAGGAGCGGGCGACCGCGAAGTTGACATCGATCCCGATCAGGTCCATCAGCTCGAACGGGCCCATCCGCAGCCCTGCCCCGACCCGCACGACCCGGTCGATCTCGTCGTGTGGCGCGACGTCGTCGGACAGCATGCGCAGCGACTCGAGGAAGAACGGCCGGACGCAGCGGTTGGCCACGAAGCCGACCGAGTCTCGCGCGCGGATCGGCGTCCGGCCCATCCCGCGCCCGACCTCCATGGCGAGCTCGAGAGCGGGCTCCCCGCTCTCGTCCCCGGCGACCACCTCGACCAGCTGCATGAGGGCCGGCGGGTTGAAGAAGTGCATGCCGACGATTCGCTGCGGACCCGGGACGGCCGAGGAGATCGCCGTGACCGAGAGGGAGGAGGTGTTGGTCGCCAGCACCGCCTCGGGTCCGCAGACCGAGGCGAGGCGGTCGAACAGGTTGCGCTTCAGGTCGAGGTCCTCAGGCGCCGCCTCGATCACGAGCTCGCAGTCGCTCAGCAGCTCGACCACCGTGTCGGTGCGCAACCGCTCCAGCGCCGCCTCCGCATCGCCCTCGCTCCAGCGCCCGCGCTCCGCACCGCGGCTCATGCCGTCCCGGATCATCTCGATGCCCCGCTCGAGCTGCTTGTCGTCGATCTCGTAGAGGAACGTCTCGTAGCCGCCGAGCGCGGCGATCTGGGCGATGCCGGCGCCCATCGTGCCGGCGCCGACGACCCCGAGCTTCACGAATCGGCGGAGGGGGGGACCATCGCGTTGATCCCGGTCGCGTCGCGGCCGATGATCAGCTTGTGGATCTGCGAGGTGCCCTCGTAGAGGGTGGTCACTCGCGCGTCCCGCAGGTAGCGCTCGACCGGGTAGTCGTCGACGTAGCCCGAGCCGCCGTGCACCTGGATGGCGGCGTTGGCGCAGTCGACCGCCGCCTCGGTCGCGTAGTACTTGGCGATCGAGGTCTCGACCGTGTTGCGCTCGCCGCTGTCCTTGAGCGCGCCGGCCCGGTAGACCAGCAACCTGGCGGCGTCCCGCTTCACGATCATGTCGGAGATCAGCTCCTGGACGAGCTGGAAGCTCGCGATCGGCACACCGAACTGCTGCCGCTCCTTCGCGTAGGCGACCGAGGCGTCGACGCAGCCGTCGCAGATCCCGACGCATCCGGCGGCGACGCTGTAGCGGCCGTTGTCGAGGGCGCTCATCGCGACCTTGAACCCGTCGCCGACGTCGCCGAGCATCGCGTCGTCACCGACCTCGACCTCGTCCAGCGAGATCTCGGCGGTGTCCGACGAGCGGAGCCCGAGCTTGCCGTGGATCTCCTGCGAGCTGTACCCGTCGTTCGCCGTCGGAACGAGGAAGCAGGCGAGGCCCTTGTGCCGCCTGCCTGGATCCGTCTGCGCGAAGACGAGGGCGACGTCGGCGACGTTCCCCATCGAGATCCACATCTTGTTGCCGGTGATCGTCCAGCCCGAGTCGTTGGTGGCGCGGGTGCGGAGGCCGGCGGGGTCGGACCCCGCGTCCGGCTCGGTGAGCGCGAAGCAGCCGAGCGCCTCCCCCGAGCACAGCCTTGGCAGCCACTCGCGCTTCTGTTCCTCGGTGCCCCAGCGCTCGATCGATCCGGCGACCAGCGAGGTCTGCACGGACACGACCGTCCGCGCCGATGAGTCGGCGCGCCCGACCTGCTCCACGATCAGCGCGTAGCTCAGGTAGTCGAGGCTGCGCCCGCCGTACTCCTCCGCGACCGGTGCGCCGAGATAGCCCATCTCGCCGAGCTTCGTGGCGAGCTCCCGGTCGAAGCGCCCGGCGCGGTCGTTGTCGCGCACCCTCGGAGCGATCACCTGATCGGCGAAGTCGCGCGCGGTCTCTGCGATCAGCCGCTGTTCGTCTGTCAGCTGGAAATCCAACTCAGGGTCAGCTCGAGGCGGAGGCGGCGAGCTCGCGATCGAGGATCGCGGCGAACGCCTCGGCGGCCGACTCGGTCCGCTTGCCTGGACATTCTGCCAGCTCTGTCTCATCAACGACCGAGATCGCCTGGACCTCCCGGACCGTCGAGGCGAGGAAGGCCTCGCTCGCCCCCTCCAGTTCCTCGAGCGAAAAGGTGCCCTCCTCGACCTCGAGCTCACGGACCAGCCGGTCGCGGGTGATCGAGGCGAGGATCCCGACGTCGAGGGCCGGTGTCCGCAGCCGACCGTCCGCGCCGACCCAGAAGACCGCCGAGGTGGGAGCCTCGAGGACCACACCATCCGGACGGACAAGGATGGCGTCATCCGCGCCCCGTGACTCCGCCAGCCGGATCGCCTTCATGTTGGCCGCATACGAGAGGGACTTGACCCCGTTCAGGATCTCGCTCGGTCCGTAGATCACGGAGATCACGCCGATCCTCTCCTTGGTGGCATAGGGAGGGAGGTTCTCCGTGAAGGCGAGGCGCCGACCGCCGCGCGTAGTGACCAGCCTGAGCTGGGCGTCGCCGGCGCCGAACTCCGTGAGCAGGGCGGCGATCTCGGCCTCGATCGCCGTGCGGTCGAGGGTGAGGTCGATCGCCGCCGCCGAACGCTCCATGCGGTCGAGGTGCTCACCGAGAGCGAAGGGCCTGCCGCCGTAGAGGCGGATCACCTCGAAGACGCCGTCGCCACGGAGAAGTCCGTCATCCGCGGCAGGGATCCGGGCATCCGCCCTCTCAACAATTCGTCCATCGACGCTGGCCAATTCGGGTGCGCTCATGCCTGAGCGAGGCTATCGGAGGCCGCAAGCTCAAGGCCGCGGCGGCGGGGCCGGAGAGCCACGCTGTGGCACCCGCGGCGAACACCACCCCGCCCACGACCCCGAATGGCGGCGGCACCAAGGGTGCCGGTGGCAAGGGTGGCAACCAGGGCGGTAACGGAGGCGGCGGCGCCGCCGCCGGCAACGGCGGCGGTGCCGGAAACGGTGCGGCTGCCGGTTCGGCAGCGGCCGGGGACGGCCAGCTGGCCTTCACCGGTGCCGACCTGCTGGCCCTCGGGCTGGTCGGAGGCGCCCTGATCCTCGGTGGAATCGCCCCGACCACGGCAGGACGCCGTCATCGCCAGACGGTCTAGCGGCGAAAGCGGCGGGGGGGACGCGACCAAGCGTCCCCCCTCGCCCCGCCGCAGAGGAACGACGGAACCGGGCGCCGAGCGGCGCCCGGTTTCGTCACGCTCTCGGTGCGGGCGGACTGGTAACCAGTCCGGCATCGGCAAGCCGCCTGAGACAGGCAAGAGGCGCGCGAGGTTGGTCCGGCCGCGTGAGATGTGGGGGCGGCGGAGCGTCGCGGTCGGCATCGTG
>Ga0126307_10000082_pt1 | contig 53272 bp, 42 predicted proteins | sample Plot28_FD_89955 | JGI IMG/M metagenome (GOLD analysis project Ga0126307, IMG submission 89955) | Serpentine soil microbial communities from UC McLaughlin Reserve, CA, USA - Plot28 | ecosystem: Environmental > Terrestrial > Soil > Grasslands | place: USA: UC McLaughlin Reserve, Lake County... | reverse complement strand
CTCCACCCCCACCCGCTCCCGCCCGCGCTGGAGCCACTCGCGCCGCGGACGTACAACACGCTCGCGCTCGCGTGGCAGCGCCCCCTCGAGCGCTCCCCCGTCGGCCTCGCGTTCTCGACGGCGTTCGTCGCCGTGTTCGAGAGGGCTTGACGCTCAGCATCGTGATGTACCACTACGTGCGCGACGGCGCGCGGGTTCACGCACGGACCACGGCGGAGCTCGAGGCGCAGCTCGACCACCTCGCGTCGCGGTACACCGTCGTGGGGCTCGACGCCGTTCGCGCGCGCTCCTGGCCCGACGACGCCTGCCTGCTCACGTTCGACGACGGGCTGGTCGACCACCTCGAAGTCGTTGCGCCTGCGCTCGCGCGGCGCGGGATGACCGGCGTGTTCTGCGCGGCCGCCGCCGCCGTGCTCGACCGGCGCGTGCTCGACGTGCAGAAGTCCCAGTTCGTCCTCGCGGCGTCGCAAGACCACGATGCCCTCGCGCGCCGCATCTTCGAGCTCGTCCCGGGCGAGGACGAGTCGGCCCTGCGCGAGCGGTGGACGCTGCCGCACCGGTACGACCCGCCCCGGAAGGTGTTCGTGAAGCGGCTGCTTCAGGACGGTCTCCCGGAGCCGGAACGCACGCGTGCGCTGGGCACCCTCTTCGCCGAGCTCGTCTCGGACGACGAGCGCGCGTTCGCCGACCGTCTCTACCTCGACGTCGACGGGCTTCGAGAGCTGGCGGCGATGGGGATGGACCTCGCGGGACACGGCCGCCACCACCGGCGACTCGCGTTGCTCGACGAGGCGGGGCAGCGCGAGGAGATCGAAGGATCGGTGCGCATGCTCGAGGCAGCGCTGGGCGAGCGCCCGCGGGACTGGACGATGTGCTTCGCGTACGGCAGCCGCGACGAGACATCGCTGCGCCTCCTCCGCGAAGCCGGCTGCGCAGTCGGCCTCACCACCGAGCCGCGAGTCGCCACGCGGGAGGACTCGCTCCTAGAGTTGCCGAGGCTCGACACCAACGACCTGCCGGTCGAGGTAGTCGAGCGCACGTGAGTCGACGGCCCACTTGCCGAGCCGCCCGAGGTCGTCTGCAGCCGCGAGCTCCTGCGGCGACCGTGCGAACACCTCGACCGTCGCCTCGAACGGGCGGTCGACGTGCTCGACGGCCTGGTAGACCGCGCGAAGCGTCGTGAACCGCGTCTGGCGCGCGCGGAAGAGCCCCCACGCGTGCTTGCGCGCGAGCTCGATCTGCTCCGGCGTCGGACGCGGCGTCTCCTCGATGCGCGCGAGGCGTCTCAGGTACTCCTCTCGCGACGCCGAGTCGCTCGTGAACCCGCGGCCGGAGTAGAATCCGGTGCCGGCGGTGAGCGCGGGCACGCCGAAGCACGGCAGCTCGAACCCGGTCGAGCCGCGGATCGTCACGCCCACGTCCGTCACCGAGAAGAGCGACCACGTGCTGATCTCGGTGTCCGGGAGGAGGAGCCGCACGTGCGGCGGCAGCTCGCCGACGCCGTCCCTGATCGCGCGCAACTCGGCGAGCTCCCCCTCGTACCCGTCTCGGCGCAGCTTCCAGACGTTTGCCGGGTGCAGCTTGAGGATCCAGTTCGCGCGCTCGTTCGCCGCCGCGGCGCGCACGGTCTCGACGAACCACTCCTCCTGGTCGCGGAAGAGGTCCCGCCCGTAGAACATGTTCGCGTCCCAGAGGACGTGCGAGAAGACGATCGCGGTCGGCCGCGCCGGATCGAGACCGAGCTCGCGTCGCAGCTCCTCGCGTGAGTGCTCGCGCGTCCAGCCCTGGTTCCAGCGCGCGAGGAACGTCGCGTCCTTGTCGTACCGGCGCGCGAACTCGGCGTCGAGCTCCGCCTGCCGCTCGGGCGTCCACTCCAGCCCGCGCACGACCTCCCAGGAGTCGTCGGCGAGCGACCGCGGGTGGATGCCCTTCGTCGCGGCCGTGTAGCGCTTGAACACGAGCGTGTCGTCGTCGAAGCCGCTGACGAACTGGATCACGTTCAGCCCGCGTTCGAGCGCGACGTCGGAAACCGGGCCCTGCTCGGCGTAGTTCCGCTCGTTGAAGACGACGAGGTCGGGCGACACGTCGTTCAGCAGCGCCTCCGCTGCGAGCGTCGTCCGCACGGCCGCGGGAAGGAGCTCCTCCGCGAGCGCGCGTGCGCGCGCACCTGCGAGGTCGACGGTACCCTCGTGCAGGTATCGCGAGAGCGTCGAGAGCACCTGCCGCCCGACGTCCGCACCGTGGAAACGAAGCTGCCTGAGATCCTCGGCTGTCCGGACGTCGGCTACGACCGCCGCCGCGCCGACGTCACCGTTTGCGGATGCGTAGTCGTCGAGCGTCACGAAGCGATCGACGCCGAACAGACCGAAGTACCGGCGGACGAGCGCGCCGTCCCGCGGCACCGCCGCGACGACGTCGAATCCCCGGAACTGCAGGGCCTTCGCGATCATCCCCTCGAGCTTCACCTGGAAGGTCGAGTAGCTGAGGCTCGCGAGGAGCGCGGTTCCGCGCGTCGGCTCCGGCTTCGGCCGCAGGACCGCGCCGTAGCGGCGGCGGAACGACGCCAGGTCGCGTTCGAGGATCGCGCGCTCGTGGAGCGCACGGGCGCGGGCGCGCAGCGAGGGCGTCAGCGCAGCCGCCACGGAGCGGCGAGTATAGGCGCGCGTGCTCGGGCCGATCCTCTACCACGCCGCGCTCGGGATCGTGCTCGCGGCGCTGCTGTGGACGGTCGGTACAGGCGTGTTGCGGCTCGCAGGCGCAGCGCTGACGGAGGCGACGCTGCCGCACGCGTATGCCCTTGGGGTGGCGATCGTTGTCGTCGCAAGCACGCTTTTTCTGCTGACGCCTTGGCTTGGCGTCGTCGCGCTCGCGCTCCTCCTCTTGCCGGTCGTGCGGGCCGGCCGCGACGAATCGACGCGAGCGGCACTGCGGCCGGCGCTCGCGCGCGGCGCCGCGACGCTCCCCGGCGCGGCGGCGGCCGGAATCGTCCTCGGGCTCCTGCTGCACGGCCCTTCCGGGGACCGCAGCTCGCACGCGTTCGGCGACCTGACGTTCTACGTCGCGAACCAGATCTCCGCAGGACAGTCGCTGCTGCCGTTTCGCGACCTGCTCGTCGACGGCGCGTACGGCACCGTCGCCGAGAGCGGCACGTCGTTCGTCGGGGCAGCGTTGTCGGAGCTCGTGACGCTCGACCCGTTCCTGTTCCAGACCACGACGCTGCCGGTGCAGCTCTTCGTGTCGCTCGCGGTCGGCTTCGCGGTCCTGCGTCGGCGCGGCGCCGTCGGCGCGTGGCTCCTCGCCGTCCTGCTCGCGACCGCGACGATCTACCCGACATGGGTCGCGGAGAGCCCGCCCGTCGCCATGGCGCTGCCGCTCGTCTTCAGCCTGTTCGCGCTCTGCAGGCACGCTCTCCCGCCGCTCGGCCTGGCGGCGATCGTGGCGGTGCTCGCGCTTGACTTTGCGGTGACGAAAGGGCTCGCGCTGCCGGTGCTCGCCGTCGTCGCCGCGTTCGCGGTCGCGCGCCATCACCGGGCGCGACTCACGCCGCGTCGCCTCGTCGCCGCGATCGCCGCCGTCGCGCTCGTCGCGACGCTCGGCATCGCCGCGCTGGTGCCGTCCGCCGGCTGGATAGCGGCACTGATCGAGCTCAAGTTCCTGCCGCTGACTGCGTACCGCGGGCTCCGCGCGCAGCTCGACGTCCGCAGCGTCCAGCAACTCGCGCCCGCGTGCGAGGTCGCCGGCGAGCTGCTGCTCGCGGCAGCCCTCTGGCGCGAGCGTCTGCTCGATGCGCTCGCGGTGACGTTGACGGCGATCGCGACGACGTGGTTCCTCGGGGGGCATCCGCTCGACATCACGCTCGGGCTCGCAATCGCGTTCGCGGTGCTGGCGCTGGTTCGCGACCCGGAGGCGCTTCGCCGCCGGCGTCTTCTTCTCGGCGGCGCCGCGGCGACGTTCTCGGCGATGGCCTGGTTCCGCGACGTCTACGGAACGCGCCCGGCGCTCGTCCTGCTCGTGTTCTTCGTCGTCGCAGCCCGCGGCGCACTCGGCGGGGTGACGGCTCGGTCGGTCGCGGTGGCGGGCATCTGCGCGGCGTCCGTGACGGCGCTTGCCGCGGCGCGCGGGCTCACCGACCAGACGCCGGTGCTGACTCGCGACGACTATGCGGTCTGGCGCGCGGTGCGGGAGCGGATTCCCGCCGCGGGCCTCGTCTTCACGTCGCTCACCGGCCCGCGCATCACAGCCGCGGAGGGATGGAACTACTACCCGGGCGTCGGCGAGCGGCAGGTCTTCGTCGCGGGCTGGGCGGACGGACAGGTGCGCGGCGACGAGGCGCGGCTCGAACGTCTGCTCGCCGAGAACGCCGATGTGCTGTCCGGGCGAATCGACCCGTCGCGGCTCCCGCTCTCGCGCCGGTACGACTCGTTCTTCGCCGTCCTCCGCCGCGGCGACCGCGCTCCGCCGACCTTCGGCCGTGTGTACGCGAACGAGCGCTACGCGCTGTACCGGATCGCGTCCGGCAGCCGGAACTAGAGTCGGCCGCAGATGGCGGCGCTCGTGTCGGCGGTGCTCCTGCACGTCGTCCTCGGACTCGCGCTCGCGGCTCTCGTCTGGGGTGTCGGCGCGGGTCTCGTCGCGGGCCGCGGCGACGCCGTCGACGGCTACCCGTTCGGCCTCCTGGCCGTCACCGCCGCGGCGTTCCTCGTCCTGCTCAGCCCGTGGCTCGCGCTCGCCGCCGTGCCGCTACTCGTGCTGCCGCTGACGCGGGTCCGCCTCCCGCGCATCGACGCGCGCACGAGCGCCGTCGCGGCAGTTCCCGTCGCCGCCGTCCCGATCGCGTTCGGGCTGATGTACCACGGTCCGACGGCGACGCTCCCCTCCGCTGCAAACGGCGAGACGCTCGCGTGGGCGAGCCGCGTGTCGGCCGCAGCGGAGTCGGTCGTGCCGTATCACGATCTCCTCGCGGAGGGCCAGCGCGTCGTCTACGCGGAGGCGGCCTCGAGCATCGCCGGCGGCGCACTCGCGTGGCTTCCCGGCTTCGATTCGATCCTTTTCCACACGACCTCGCTGACGGCCTTCGGACTAGTCTCGATAGTCGTCGGACTGTGGGCGATGCGGCCGGACGGCGCCGCGACGACTTCGGCGCTGTGGGTGTCGCTCGTCGCGCTGCTCGCCTTGACGACGGTGATCTATCCGAGCTACCTGGTCGAGAGCGCGCCCGTCGCGCTTGCCGTGCCGCTCGCATTCGCCGCTTACCGCCTCTGGGAGGGGCGACCGTCGCCGCTGCGCGTCGCGGTGGTCGGAGGTGCCATCGCGGTCGGTCTTCTCCTGACAAAGGTGATCGCACTCCTCGCCGTCGGGATCGCCGTCGGCTACGCGCTCTACGCGCGCCACTGGAGCGGGCTCGACGCGCGGCGGCGGGCGATCGCGCTCGGAGCGGTGGCGACGGCAGGCGTGCTCGTGGTCGCTTCGCTGTTGCTCACGGCGGCGTGGTTCCGCCACCTGTTCGAGCTGCGGTTCCTGCCGGCGGGCGCCGCGCGCGACCTGTGGGCGCAGCGGGAGGTGCGGAACGCGGCGACCGCCGCTCCGGCGTTCCAGGTGCTCGGACAGGTGGCGCTGCTGGTCGCGCTGGCGCGCGCGCGCGTCGTGGGGCTCGCGCTGGCGCTCGCCGCGACCGTCGTCGCAACCTGGTTCCTCGGCGGACAGGCGTTCTACATGGCGCAGGCGTTCGTGACGCTGTGGACGGCGCTCTTCTTCTGGCGGGATCGCGCCGCGCTTGCGGCACAGCGCGTGCCGCTCGTGCTTGCCGCGGTCTCACTCGGACTGTGGAGCTGGCTCCAGGACATCTCGGGCGTACGCGTTGCCGCGTTCCTGATCGCGTTGACCTTCGTCGGGCTCGTCGCCGGGCTCGCCCGGCGGCCGTCGGCCGTGCCGGTCGCAGGGGCGGGCGCGATCGCGTTCGCGGCGCTCGCGCTCGGCGGGTTCACGCTACTCGACCGCTTCGATGCGTACGGCCCGAGCGACTACGACATCTGGCACCGAGTCGACGAGGACGTCCCCGCGGACGGGCTCGTGTTCACGAGCCTGACGGGGCCGCAGGTCGACCTGCGCCACGGGTGGAACAACTATCCGGCGATCGCGCGCCGGCAGGTCTACATCTCCGGCTGGTACGACGGGCGCCTGACGGCGGAGCCGGAGGAGCGGAACCGTCGGCTCGCGCTCAACGCCCGCGTACTCCGGGGAGCACTGAACCCGTCGCGGCTCGACTACTCGCAGCCGTTCGGCTCGTACTGGGCCGTGGTGGCCGCGGGCGCGTCCGTCCCGACGTCGTTCCGCCGCGTGTACGCGAACGACGGGTTCGCGCTCTACCGCATCGAGTCGTAGAGCGCGAGCGTCCGCGCGACCATCCGCTCCTGCGCGTACCGCTCGAGCACGTGCGGGCGCGCGCGTTCCGCGAGCGCCCGAGCGAGCTCGGGGTCGTCGAGCAGCCGCACGATCGCTTCGGCGAGCGCCCGCGCGTCGCGCGGGGGGACGAGCAGGCCCGTCTCGCCGTCGACGACGTTCTCGACGATCCCGCCGACGGGCGTCGCGACGACGGGGACTCCCGCCGCCTGCGCCTCGACGACTGCGAGGCAGAGCCCCTCGAAGAGCGACGGAAGCGCGAACACGTCGAACGATGCGAGCAGGTCGGGGACGTCGTCGCGCGCGCCGAGGAAGACGACGCGGTCGCCGAGCGGCTCCGACAGCCGCTCGAGCTCGCCGCGGAGCTCGCCGTCACCGGCGATCGCAAAACGCACCTCCGGGTGGCGTTCGAGCACGAGCGGAGCCGCCTCGAGCAGCGTCGCGTGGCCCTTCTGCTGCGCGAGCCGCGCAACGTTGCCCACGATCCGGCCGTCGAGGACGCGGGTGCCGCGCGCGAAGCGCTCGAGCTCTACCCCGAGCTCGATCACGTGCGAGCGCGGCCTCGCGTCGCGCGCACGGTCGGTCTCGGACGTGTAGATCACCTGCGGCCGGGTCGCCCACCCGATGCGGCTCCACAGGCGGCCTGCCGCGTTGTCGCGGCGCGGCAGCTCGGGCGTGTGGTGCGTGACGACGACGCGAGGCGCGCGCGCGAGGCGCGCCGCGACGAGCGCCTGCGGGAAGACATCCGTCACGTGGACGACGCGCGCGCGGAGGCCGCGCAGGCGGCGCGCGAGCGTTCGCGTGAGGCGCGGCGCGTCGAGGTCATAGGGCTCGCCGCCGAGCTCCGCGAACGGCGCGAGCACCGGGTCGTCCGGGTACAGCAGCGCGACGTCGTCACCGCGCGCCCGCAACCCGCGCACGAGCGCCGCGACGTACTCCTCCACCGCGCCCCAGTTCCGCAGGCCGTGGACGAACGCGATCATGCGACGAGCTCGTCGACGGCATCGGCGATCACCGTCGCGACGCGCTCCCACGTGAACTGCGCCGCGCGCTCGACACCCCGCCGGCGCAGGTCGGCAGCGAGCTCCTTGTCGTCGAGCAGGCGCCGCAACTCCCTTGCGAGCTCGGCGGGCGTGCAGACGATTCCGGCGTCGCCGACGATCTCGGGAATCGACGTACCGCCCGTTGCGACGACCGGTGTCCCGCACGCCATCGCTTCCAGCACCTGGTAGCCGAAGCCCTCGTAGCGGCTCGTGTCGACGTAGACGGCGGCGCCGCGGTAGAGCTCCACGAGCTCGTCGTCGGAGACGCGGCCGAGGTACTCGACGCCCCGCTGCGGCGGGCCGATCCAGCCGCCCGCGACGCGCACCGGCACGTCCACGTCGGCGAACGCCCGCAACGCGCCGGCCGTGTCCTCGCGCGGATCGCCCGACGCGATGTGGAACACGTACCTGCCTTGTGCCGGTCTGTTGCTCGGCGAGAAGCGAGGGTCGAGCCCCGGATACAGCGTGCGCGCCGGGACTTCGAGGGCTTGCCGGGTGGCGTCCGAGCCCGTGAACACGACCGCCGCGCGTCGGAGCGAGCGCCTCCAGAGGACCGCCGTGACGAAGTCCGCGGCGCGCTGGTACGCGCCCGCGCCGCTCGCGCGGTTCGTCTCGATTCGGTGCGTCGGCGGCTCGAAGAGCCAGACGAGGGAGCGTCCGCCGCCGTGCAGCGGCAGCCGCTCGCTCCACGTCAGCAGCGCGTCGAGCCGGTGCCTCCGGTACGCGCGCGGCAGCCCGAGCTGCTCCCACGCAAGGGCGGGCCGCCACGTGACTTCGTGGCTCGGAGCCACGAGCTCCTCGGGGTGCCGCGCGAAGACGACGAGCTCGTGCCGACCGTCGCGTCCAAGCGCCTCGACCGTGTGGCGCTGCACGCGCGCGATCCCCTTGCCGTCCGGAGCGACGGAGGTCGCGTCGACGCCGAGCCTAGCCACGAGCAGCCTTCGCACGGACGACGAGCGCGCGCGGGAGGAAGCTCCTCGCCAGCAGTCCGAGCGGGCGCGGCGACGGGCGCAGGCCGCGCAGCAGGTATCGTCGCGCCGGACCGAGCTCGAGCGCGTGGTAGAAGTACTCGCCCGCGGCGAGGTAGGCGCTCCGCCGTCCGGCGTGCGCTCCGGGAAGATCCGACCGCGCGAGAAACTCGTCCGCGAAGCGCACGTAGTCCCGAGCCTTCGCCGCGGGGGCGCCGGCCGACTTCGAGTCCGGATGGACGCGGTACGTCGCCAGCCGCTCGTCGATCGCGCGAACGCTCCCCGGCGCGGCCTGCGCGAGCCGAAGCACGAACTCGAAGTCGAAGAAGTAGTACCCGCGCTCGTCGAACGGCCCAGCGAGCTCGTACGCGCGGCGCCGGAAGAGCGACCCCGGCTGGACGACGTGGTTGGCGCAGGTGCGGACCATCGTCTCGACGTCGAACGGGCGCGGGTCGAGCGGGAAGATCTCCCGTCCTTGCTCGTCGACGAAAAGTGCGCCGCCGTAGACGAGCAGCGCGTCGTGTTTTCGCGCGAGCTCGGAGACCACCCGCGTGACTGCGCCCGGCAGGAGCGCGTCGTCCGAGCCCAGCCAGCCGAGGATCTCGCCGCGCGCGCGGGCGAAGGCGGTGTTGAGCGCCGCGGCCTGGCCGCCGTCGGGGCCGCTCGTCCACCACGCGAGGCGATCCTCGTAGCGGCGGATCACGTCGACGGAGCCGTCGGTCGAGCCGCCGTCCACGACCGCGTACTCGAGCGCCACGTAGTCCTGCGCGAGCACCGACTCGATCGCCTCCTCGAGAAACGCCGCCTGGTTGAACGAAGGCGTGACGAGCGTGACGAGCGGCGCGGTCAAGCGGCGGCGACGAGCTCTTCGTAGAGCCCGGCATACCGCTGCACCTGCACGTCCACCGAGAACTCCTGCTCAGCGACCTCGCGGCAGCGGCGGCCGAGGCGCGCGAGCAGCTCGTCGTCCCCGAGGAGCGTCCGCAGGCCCTCCGCGAACGAGTCGATGTCGCCGAAGCGCGCGCTGTAGCCGGTCTGCATGTGGCGCACGACGTCCGTGACGCCGCCGCGGTCGAACGCGATGCACGGGGTGCCGCAGGCGATCGATTCCGGCGCGGTCTGTGTGAGTACGTCCGCCAGCGTCGGCACCGCGAACACGTCCGCGGCGCGGTACGCGTCGGCGAGCACCTCCTCGTCCATCACCGTACCGAGGTAGCGCGTCTCGATCCCGCGCGCGACGGTGCCGCTGCCGGCCACGAGGAGGAGCGGCGGGTCGTCGAGCCGGCGCAGCGCCTCGGCCAGCAGGTGCAGTCCTTTGCGGCGCTCGTTGATGTTCGCGGCGGCGAAGAACACGATCCGGCGGTCGAGCGGCAGGAGCAGCCGGCGCCGAGCCTCTTGCCGCGGGCCGGGACGGAAGACCTCGAGGTCGATCCCGGTCGGGATGTAGCGGACGTCGAAGCGCGAGAGCAGCGGCGACGCCGCGACGAGGTCGGACATCCACTGCGAGGGGACGACGAGCGTCAGCTTCGAGTGGTCGTAGGCCGTCTCCTTGAGGCGCCAGAGCAGCGACGTCGTGTCCCTGCGGAGGCGCGGGTATTCGCCGAGGTACGGGCACGCGCCGCAGCCGTGGCGCCACCGCTCGCAGTCGAGCGAGTAGGCGACGTGGCCGGTCATGCCCCACTGGTCGTGCAGCTGCCAGACCACCGGGCGGCGCGAAGTCAGTGCGGGCAGCGCGCTGAAGCCGAAGTACGAGCCGTGCAGGTTGTGAAGCTGGACGACGTCGGCGGAGCGGAACCATTCGTCCGCGAGCACGCCGAACGACGACGGGTAGAACACGTACTGGAGGCTGAGCAGGTCGAGGAGCTGGCCCGAGGCGCGGTCGAGCGCACGCCAGACGAGGTTGCGCTTCAGCGGGCGGATGTCCACGTCGCGCGTCACCTTGCGCCCGACGAGCATCCGCGAGAGGTGGCCGAGGCCGTTGAGGCCGCGATGGAGCTTGTACGCCGCGCGCCCCGCGCCTCCCGCGGCGTCGGATTCGCTGATGTGCAGGACGTTGAGCTCCACGCGGGAGAGCATAGGTTTCGCGCCCGTGGGTGACACGACCGCCTATGCCGAGAGCTTCGGCGAGCAGTGGAATCGCTATCGCCGCGTGCAGCTCGACTCGGTCACCGGGAAACCGCTGTCGCGCAAGCGGTTCTTCGAGGGTACGCGCTGGCCGGAGCGACTCGACGGAGAGCGCGTGCTCGAAGTCGGCTGCGGCGCAGGGCGTTTCACCGAGGTGCTCGTCACGACGGGCGCGGAGGTGGTCGCCGTCGACGCGTCGGCGGCGGTCGAGGCGTGCCGTGAGACGGTCGGGGACGCGGCGACGGTGCTGCGCGCCGATCTCTTCTCGCTGCCGTTTCCGGAGGGGTCGTTCGATCGCGTCTTCTGCTACGGCGTTCTTCAGCACACGCCCGATCCGCGCGCAGCGTTCCTGACGATCGTGCGGTACGCGCGCCCGGGCGGGCACGTGGCCGCGGATGTCTACCGGCGGCGGGAGCACGTCGACCGCTGGTCGGCGAAGACCCTCTGGCGTCCGCTGACGACGCGCCTGCCGCGCTCGTGGCTCCGGCGGCTCGTGGAGTGGTACGTGCCTCGCTGGCTTCCGATCGACACTCGGCTGGCGCGCGTCCCGAGGCTCGGCCGCTTCCTCACCGCGGTCGTGCCGTGCTGGAACTACGCGGGCCTGCTGCCGCTCTCGCGCGCAGAGCTCGAGGCGTGGGCGGTGCTGGACACCTACGACGCGCTCTCGCCCCGCTACGACCAGCCGCAGACGCTCGACACCGTGCTCGAATGGTGCGCCGCCGCCGGCCTCGTCGAGCTCGACGCCCGCCCCGGCGGGAACGGGATCCTGATCAACGGGCGGCGGCCAGACTGACGTGAGCGCCCTCGAGCTCGCACTGGCGCTGGCCGGGCTCGTGGCGATCGGGGCCGGCACGGCAGCAGCGCTTCGGATGAGCTCATTCGTCTCCTTCGTACTCGCGACGTACCTCGTCTGTTGCGCCGCGACCGTCGCGCTCGCCGAAGCCCTGTCGCCTCTCCATTGGGTCGACAAACGCGGGTACGCAGCCGGGGAGCTGCTCTTGCTGGCGGCGGTCGGCGCCGCGTGGCACCTCAGGGGCCGACCTCGCCCTCCGTTGCCCGCCGTTGCGCTCGTGCGCGCGGCTCGTTCGTATCCGCTCCTGTGCGTGCTCGCTGCCGTCGTCGGCGTCGCGGGCGCGTACGCGGCGTTCATCGCGGTCGCGACGCCGCCGAACAACGGCGACTCGCTCGGGTACCACCTGACCAGCGCGGCCGCCTGGCTCCAGCACAGGGGAATCCACGAGCTGCCCGGCGGCGGGAAGGCGCGCGAAAACGAGTTTCCGCCGAACGCCGAGCTCGAGATCCTCTACACGTTCGTCTTCCTCGGCCGCGACACCGTCTCGGCGCTGACGCAGCTCGTCGCCGAGGCGGCGATCGCCGTCGCCATCTACGGCACCGCGCGTCGCCTGCGGTTCTCGCAGTCGGCGTCGCTGCTCGCCGCACTGCTCTTTCCGACGCTCAGCGTCGTGGCATTGGAGTCCGTGACGACGCAGAACGACCTCGTCGTCGCGTCGTTCGTCGCCGCGGCTGCGTACTTCGTGCACGCGCGGAACCGCGCCGATCCGTGGCTTGGCGGGCTCGCGGTCGGCCTGGCGCTCGGCACGAAGCTCTCGGCGATCTTTGCGCTTCCGGTGCTGCTGCTCCTCGCACTGACGTCGCTGCGCGGCCGGGCGCTCGCCGCCGCCGTGGCCGCCGCCACTGTCGCCTTCCTCGCGTTCGGAAGCTTCGCGTACGTCCGCAACGTGCACGAGTCGCAGGGCGCCGTCGGGACGTTCAGCGACCCGAAGCAGTGGCGTACGGTCATCACCCCGCGGGGCACCGTCTCGACCGTGGCCCGCTACGTCTACGGGTTCCTCGACCTGTCCGGCTACCCCGTCGACTATCGCGACCTGCGCCTCCCGACGACTGCGGCGCGAAAGGTCTTCGAAGCGTTGCACATCCCGCAGAACCCGCCCGAGTCGACGGCCTACCCGTTCGGGTTCGCGATCAACGTCCGCGCCAACGAGGACCTCGCGTACTTCGGGCCGCTCGGCGTCCTGCTCGTGCTTCCGCTCTCGGTCGGTTACGCGATCGCGTGGATCCGCCGCGCGACGACGCGCGAACGCGCCATGCACGCGCTCGCGCTGCCGCTCTACCTGCTCACGCTCGCACTCGCGTTCCGCTACAGCGGGCAAGGCCGCTACCTGATCACGCCCGTCGCGCTGACCCTGCCTCTGGCCGCGACGATCTACCGATGGCGGTGGATCGCGGCCGCTGTCACGGCGGTCGCGGCGGTGACCGTCTTCTTCGCGTACGCGCACGACGAGACGAAGCCGACCGGCTTACGCGGAACGACACCCGTCTGGCGCCTTTCGCGTGCACAGGCGCAGGGGCTCCGAGCCGCCGCCGCGGTCTCCTACATGATCGAGCGCGTCGAGGCCGAGCTGCCCGAAGACGCAACCGTCGGGACGGTCGTCGGAGAGGCCGATGCCGACTACGTCCTCTACGGGCCCGCTCTTCGGCGGCGGCCGATCGCGCTTCCGCGTGGGGATCCGCTCCGCGCGGCGGATCGGCTGGGGCTGCGGTGGGTGTATCTGGGCCGGTTCGTTCGCGTCCCCGCGCGCCGCCCCGGCTGGGAGACGCTTCGTCTCAGCGACTCGGGGACGCTGCTGATCCGGCGCTGAGGTCTCGCCAGGAGAAGCTCGGCGCGTCGCTGAGCGCCTCCTCGACGTAGAGCAGGTGCCAGAGCTGGAACATCACGACCGGCCACAGGCGCTCGGCGTCGAGGGCGCGGAAGTCGTACTCGGGGACGAAGATTCCCTGGGCGCGGAGGTACTCCGGGGCCAGCATCCGGTCGACGAGCGGGCGCAGCTCCTGCCGCAGCCACCGCTCGAGTGGGAGGACGAAGCCGCGCTTCGGCGCGCCGAGGTGCTCGGGCGGCAGCAGGCCGCGCACCGCCTCGCGCAGCAGGTACTTCGGATCATCGGCCCGCGTCCGCACCTCCGGCGGTATCTGCGCCACGAGCTCGACGAGCTCGTTGTCGAGGAACGGCGTCCGCGCCTCGAGCGAGAACCGCATCGAGAAACGATCCGTCATGTGCAGGAACTCGTCCGGGAGCTGCGTGTGCATGTCCAGATACAGCACCGAGTCGCGCGCGCTGTCGCTGCCGCTCTGGCCGAACACGTTCTCGAGGTACGCGCTCGTGCCGGGGCCCTCGAGGCCGAGCACGCGCTTCTCCGCGTCGCCGAAGTAGTACGACGGCTCGAAGTAGTACTTCGAGAACGAGCGTCGCCACCGCGCCAGCCGCGCCGTTTCGAATGGGACGAATCGCCGGTAGTTCCCGAACAGCTCGTCGCCGCCGGTCCCGGTGAGGCCGACCTTCACGTCGGCGGCCATGAAGCGGAACACGTACCAGGACGGCAGCCCGCCGCCGTACGGCTCGTCGAGCGCCCACACCATCTGCAGCAGGTCGTCGAGAAGATCGTCCGCATCGGCGACCAGCTCGTGGTGGTCCGTGCCGTACCGCTCGGCGAGCGAGCGCGCGAGCGGCAGCTCGTCCAGGCTCGCGTCCTCGCCTGACGTGAACCCGAGCGTGTACGTCCGCACCGGCCGCCCCGCCTCCCCGAGCAGCGCGGTCACCGCGCTCGAGTCGAGCCCGCCCGAGAGCGACACCGCGACGGGGACGTCCGAGAGCGTCCACCTCGTGACGGCTCCGCGCAGAACCTCACGCAGCCGCTCCGCCCAGTCGTCGCGCCCCTCGGGCTCGAATTGAAGCCGCCACCAGCCCCACGTCGTGAAGCTGCCGGTCGTCATGTCGTAGCGGAACGCGTGCGCGGGCCGGAGGCGCAGGATTCCCTCGAGGATCGAGCGCTCGCCCGGGACGTAGCGGAGCGACAGGTAGTGCCACAGGCTCTCGCGATCGAGCTCGCGGTCCACGCCTGGGACGTCCAGCAACGTCCGCAGCTCGGACGCGCACGCGAACCCGCCGTGCGGCCGCGTGTAGTAGAGCGGCTTGATCCCGAACCGGTCGCGCGCGCCGAAGAGGCCGTTGCGCCGCCGGTCGTGGATCACGAACGCGAACATCCCGTTCAGCCGGGGCAGGAACTCACCGCCGCGCTCGTACAACCGAAGCACGACCTCGGTGTCGGAGTGATCGCTCGTGAACCCGACGCCCTCGCGCTCCAGCTCGGTGCGCAGCTCGGGCGCGTTGAAGATCTCGCCGTTGAACGCGAGCACGACCGAGCCGTCGTCGTTCGCCATCGGCTGCCCGCCCCCTGGCAGGTCGAGGATCGCAAGCCGCCGCGCGACGAGCGCCACGTTGCCGTCGCGGTGGACCCCGGTGCCGTCGGGGCCGCGGTGCACGAGCGCGGCGGCCAGCCGGTCGAGCAGCTCGGGCTCGTGCGGCAGCGCGAGCGCGGCCAGGCCGCACACCTAAGCGGCCAGCTCCTCGTACAACTCCACGAAGCGGGACGCCTCGAGATCCCGCGAGAACTCGCGCTCCGCAAGCTCGCGCGACGCATCCGAGAGTCTCTGCCGCAGCTCGTCGTCGCCGAGCAGCGTCCGCACGCCGTTCGCGAGATCGTCGGCGTCCCCGAGTTTCGCCAGGTACCCGGTCTCGAGATGGCGTACGACGTCGGGCATCCCGCCCACGTCGAACGACACGCACGGAGTGCCGCAGGCGATCGACTCGATCGCCGCGTTCGGCAGGTTCTCCGCGAGCGTCGGCAGGACGAACACGTCGGCGGCCGCGTACGACAGCGCGATCTCGCGTTCGTCCGTAAGGTGCAGAAGCGAGCGGAACGAGCGCGGAAACGGCGGCGTCTCGTTCGCGCCCGCGACGATCAGTCCGAAGTCCAGGTCGAGCAGGCGCCCGAGCGCCTGGTTCAGCACCGCCCCTCCCTTCCGCCGGTCGGAGATGTCCGGCGCCGAGAAGAGCACCACCGGCCCGTCCGGCGGCAGCCCCAGCTCGGCCCGCGCGGCGCGCCGGTCGACGGGCTTGTACTGCTCGAGGTCGACGCCGTTCGGAATCCACCGGATCGGAAACCGCGACAGCAGCGGGCTCTCGCGCGCGAGCCGCTCGATCCAGCGCGACGGAGCGACGATCGTCAGACGCGAGCGGCGGTACACCTGATTCTTCCACTGCCACAGCAGCGCGGTCGTGTCGCGCGACAGCGCCGGGTACTCGCTCGGATACGGGCACGTGCCGCAGCCGTGCCGCCAGCGCTCGCAGTCGTACGAGTACGCGACGTGCCCCGTGAACGCCCACATGTCCGACAGCCGCCAGACGACCGGCCGCCGGCGCGACAGCAGCGGCAGCGCCGTGTGCGAGAAGTACGAGCCGTGCGTGTTGTAGAGCTGCACGACGTCCGCGTCCTTGAACCACGGGTCGTTGACGACGCCGAACGACGACGGGAAGAAGATGTACTGGAGGTTGAGCAAATCGGCCACGGTGCCGGCGACGCGGTCGCCGGCGCGCCACGCAATCGAGCGCTTGAGCGGACGCACGTCGCGGTCGGCGGTCGCACGCCGCCCGACGAGCATCCGCGAGCCGTGACCGAGCGCGCGCAGGCCCGAGTGCAGCCGGAACGCAGACCGCCCCGAGCCGCCGATCCCGTCGGACTCGCTGATGTGCAGGACGTTCACCGCAGCAAGACTATGATCGCCGCGGATGACCACGAGCCGCGGCGAACGCGTCCCGGTCGGCCTCGTCTACCGCAATCCGAGGCTGTACCGCCTGGCGATGCGGCTCCTCGACCGCCACGCCGACGAAGACCTCCGCATGGTCGCCGACCGGATCGAGCCGGGCTCGCACGTCCTCGACCTCTGCTGCGGTGACGCTGCGATCGCGCGGCTGCTGCTCGCGAAGAGGTGCCGCTATGTCGGCCTCGAACTGAACGAGCGGTTCGTCGCGGACGGCCGCCGCCGCGGGCTCGACGTTCGCCGCTGGGACGGCGCGACGCTCGCGATTCCCCAGGACGCCGACGTCGTCTGCATGCTCTCGAGCCTGTACCAGTTCATCCCGGAGGAGCGGTCGCTGCTCGACGAGATGCTGCGCCACGCGCGGCGTACGATCATCGTCTCCGAGCCGGTGCGGAACTGGGCGACGAGCGACTCGGCGCTGCTCCGTCGGGTTGCGCGGACGGTGACGCACGTGAACGGGGAGGTCTTCGAGCGGCGGCTGGACGAAGAGCGGCTGCGAGAGCTCTTCGCCGGCCTCGCGGGCGTCGGTACGGAGTTCGTGCGCCGCCCCCGGCAGCTGATCTGCGTCGCTACGGCTCGCGCCGCGACGTGACGGCGTCGAACGGGTGCTCGGCGACCACGCGCTCGCCGGGCGCTTCGACCGCATCGTCGATCAGGTACAGCGGCCGCTCCTTGACCTGCTCGAAGATCCGCCCGACGTAGAGGCCGATCACGCCCATGCTCGTCAGGATCAGGCCGCCGAGCACGAGGATCAGCACCGCCAAGCTCGTGTAGCCGGACGGGTTCTCGCCGCCGAAGTACACGATCACGTCGTACGTCGCGAGGGCGAGGCCGCCGAACGCCACCGTGAAGCCGAGGAAGACGATCCACCGCAACAGCACGGTCGTCTGGAAGAACATCCCGTCGGCGGCGACGCGCAGCAGGCGGCGCAGGCTGTACGAGCTGCGGCCGTCGTGCCGCTCGGCGCGGTCGACCTGGATCGTCGCGTGCCGGAATCCGAGCCAGTCGAGCATGATCCGGTACTCGCGGTCGCGGTCGCGGAGACGGAGGAACGCGTCGACGACCTTGCGCGAGAGGATGCTCAGCATCCCGTGCTCGGTGTTCGCGTTCGACTGGAGGAAGACGTTTCGCAGCTTCACGTACGAGCGCGACGCGAACGCTCGAAGCCCGCGCCCGCGATCGCGCGCCGTGTAGACGATGTCGTAGCCCTCTCGCGCCGTCGCGTAGAGCCGCGGGATCTCCTCCGGCGCCTCCTGCAGGTCGCAGTCCATCACCACTGTCCAGCTTCCACGGCTCTGCGCGAGGCCCGCCGTGATCGCGGCGTGCTGCCCGAAGTTGCGGCTGAGCCGGAAGCCGCGAACGCGCGGGTCCTCGTTTGCGAGAGCGCAGATCGTCTCCCAGGCGCCGTCGGGGCTGCGATCGTCGACCAGCACGAGCTCGAAGCGCGCCGTCAGCGGCTCGACGCTGGCGCGGATGCGGGTGTGCAGTGCGCGCAGGCAGTCGCGGCACCCGTAGACGGGCACCACGACGCTGAGCTCGAGCTCGTCGACGCCGTCCCGGAGCCGGTCGCGCTCGGACGCAAGCACGCGCTCAAGCGTACCGTCGGTCGTCGTCGCCCTCCAGCGCGCCGACGGGTGCCGGCGCGGGGCGCCGTTACGATTGAGCGGCGGCCGCAGGCCGCGCCAGATGGAACGGCACCCGCGCACACCCGTCCTGTTCGTCCACCACCGCAGCGAGCTCGGCGGTGCGCCCGCGTCGCTCTCGTACCTGATCCGCGACCTCGACGAGACGAGCTTCGAGCCGCACATCTACTGCCCGCCGGGCCCCGCGGCGGAGCTCTTCCGCGAGGCCGGCGCGCACGTGCACACGGGGCCGGTCTCGGGCTTCACGCACATCTGGGCGTCGACCTACCGCGGCCGGCGCTGGCTGCTCTTCGCACGCGAGCTGGCGCTGCTGCCGAGCCACGTTCTGCGCTTCCGGCGGACGCTCAGACGCAACCGCTTCGAGCTCGTGCACCTGAACGACTCGCCGCTGATCCCCGCGGCATGGCTCGCACGGCACGAAGGGCTGCCCGTGGTCTGGCACCTGCGCTCGGCGCTGCCGGACGGCGGCCGCGACCGGCGCAGCGCATTCGTGCGCGCCGCCATTCGCCGGCTCGCGACGACCTCGATCGCGATCAACCGCGACGTCGGCGACGTCTTCGGCGTCGGCTCGAACATCGTCCCGAACTCGGTCGACCTGACGCGCTTCACGCCCGGCGAGCGCGAGGAGGCGAAGGCCGCGATCGGGCTGCCGCCGCACCGGCCGGTCGTCTCGTACTTCGGCTTCATCTACCCGTCGAAGGGGTTCCAGGAGTTCATCGAGGCGGCCGCGCGGCTCCGCGACAGCGGGATCGACGCCAGCTATCTGATCGTCGGCGGCGCCGTCCGCGGCGAGGAGTTCTTCCGCACCGTCGTCGGCCGCTCGCTGCAGCTCGCCGACCTGACCCGGAACTACGAGCAGGAGGCGAAGCAGCTCGTCGCGCAGCTCGGCCTCGGCGACGTCGTCCGCTTCGTGCCGTTCACGCAGGACACCGCGAACCTCTACCAGGCGTCCGACGTCGTGGTCGCGCCGTCGCGCGGCCCCGAGCTGGGCCGGCCGGTGATCGAGTCGGCGGCGAGCGGCGTCCCTGTCGTCGCGTCGGGCTCGCGCACCGGCGGCGGCGTCGTCGTCCCGGGTGAGACGGGGATCCTGGTCGACGACTTCCGCGTCGCGGCGCTGGCAGATGCCGTCGAGGAGCTCGTGCGGGTCCCGGAGCGCCGCGAGGCGCTCGCGCGTGCGGCGAGAGCGCACGCGGAGGAGAACTTCGACCCGGCGAAGAACGCGCGCCGGATCGAGCTGATCTACCGCCGGATCGCGCCGCTCCGCGACCGGATCCCGATCCTCTACGTCCACCACCGACCGCAGCTCGGAGGCGCTCCGTCATCGCTCGCGCAGCTGATCGCGAACCTCGACGACCGCTTCGAGCCGCATGTCTTCTGCCCCGAAGGCCCGGCCGCGGATCTGTTCGCCGCCGCCGGCGCGACGGTCCACACCGGCGACGTCTCGATTTTCGCGCACGCCTGGGACTCGCCCTACGAGGGGCTGCGGTGGCTGATCATCGGCCGCGAGCTCGCCGCCCTGCCGCCGCACCTCCGCCAGCTCACGCGCCTGATGCGAACGCACCGCTTCCCGCTCGTCCACCTGAACGACTCGCCGCTGCTGGCCGCAGCGCGCGTCGCGCACATCCACGGCGCGAACGTCGTCTGGCATCTGCGCTCGGCTCTGGCGGGCGAGGGACGCGACCGGCGCTCGCGCGCGATCGCGGCACTGATGGAGCGCTGGGGCGACGCTGCGATCGCGATCGACCGGGACGTCGCGCTTCGCTTCCCGATCCGCCTACCGCTCACGATCGTCCACAACTCCGTGTCGATGCCGCCGTACTCGCCGGACGGCACGAGCCGGAAGGCGGCGCTGGGGCTGCCGGAGGATCGCGTCGCGGTCGGCTTCGCCGGGTTCGTGCGGCGGCAGAAGGGCTGGCCGGAGCTGGTGGCCGCGGCCGAGCTGCTCGTCCGCGACGGCGTCCCGGCGCACTTCGTGATCATGGGCGGCGGCGTCCGCCCGCCGGAGTACTTCCGCACCGTCCGCGGCCGGGCACTCGCGGCCGCGCAGCTCCTCACGGACGAGGAGTCGGCGATCAAGGAGCTCGTCGCGGAGAAGGCGCTCGAGGAGCGGTTCTCGTTCCTGCCGTTCACGGCCGAGACGGGCGAGATCTACTCCGCGCTCGACATCGTCACGTTCCCGAACCAGGGCGTCGGGCTGGGCCGCCCCGTGCTCGAGGCGGCGATGTACGGCAAGCCGGTCGTCGCGTCGGGCTCGGAGCGCGGCGCGGGCGTGATGGTTCCGGGCAAGACGGGGCTGCTGCTCGACGACGCGTCGCCGCGCGGCATCGCGTCCGCGCTCGAGCTGCTGATCGACGACGCCGAGCTCCGCCGCCGGCTCGGCGAGGCCGCGGCGACGCACGCGCGCGAGCGCTTCGACCCGCGCACGAATGCGCGGGCCGTCGAGGCTGTGTACGACCAGCTGCTCGGGATCGAGGCGGACGCGCCTCAGGCGAAGCCGACAGCCGAGCTCGTCGCCATCTAGCTCGGCGCCTTCCTGAGCACGACGACGAACTCGGCGTCCGCCCGCTCGAATGCCTGCAGCTCGAACGGCATTCCGTCGCCGCGGCAATGCTCAAGCAGCTCGAGGAACGTGTCCGGCGTCCAGACGTGGAAGTGGATGCTGTAGTCCTGCGCGGAGAGCCGCGCGATCGTCGCCTCGACGTCCTCCGCCACCTTCTGCGCCTGCGTGACCCACTCCCAGTAGTGCGCTGCGCGCGACCACTCCGGACCTTCCCGGTCGTCGCGCACGAGATGCTCGACGGAGGTGGGCGCGCGTTCGGCGTCAAAGGTCGCGCGCATGTCCGGCACGACCAGGAAGAGCACGCCGCCCTCGCGCAGCTTGCGCAGGTGCCGCCGAATCGTCCCGATCGGGTTCTGACAGTGCTCGATGAAGTGACTCGCAGCGACGAAGTCCAGCGACGCGTCGGCGAACATGTCGAGCCGCTCGCCGTCGTCGACGACATCGGGTTCGATCAGCGCCAGGCCGGCGAGCTCCGGGTACTGCTGCCGCAGCTCCGGGACGCTCATCCGGTCGACGTAGCGAACGTGCGTGCCGCGCGGCACCGGCAGGGGCCCGACCAGGGCGCCGATCTCGATGCCGTACCCGCGGAGATACCGAAGCGCGAGGAGCTGTCGCGCGTCGGCGCCTTGGGCGACGGCGACACGGACGAGAGCCCGCCGCAGACGGGCCTTCGCCGAGCTCCACACGTCAGCGCAAACGGCCGAGAAGCCGGCGGAGGCTGCGCCGCCGCGGCTCCGTCGGCCAAGCGGGCACTGGGAAAGTGAACGGACGCGCCACGTGCGGGACACGACCGCGGCTTGCGATGCACATGATCATGTTCGGGCGCTCGGGCTTCATCGACACGTCGTAGATGACGCCGGCGAGGTCCTGGAAGAAGATCTCGGCGTCGTCGAACGCCGCGAGGGCGCTCTCGCGCACGTTGTGGACAAGGTGGTGCGGGTTGATGCCGCGGTCCTCGTCGTAGGGCACGTCGACGGCGAGCCGTTCGCGAAATGCGGCCGACCGGATCAGGCGCACGCAGTCCGGACCGTCTTCGATCGCGCCGCGCGACACGACATAGTCGAACGCCGGCATCTCGGGGATGTATTCGGCGACGTCGGCGCGGACGTACGCGACGTTGTCGCGCGCGTAGCGCTCGCAAGCGAAGTCGAGCGTCTCCGCGGAACTGTCGACGCCGACGAGCGTCGCTCCCGGAATCTCGGCGAGCGTGACGCAGCGGTGCCCGACGCCGCAGCCGAGGTCGACGATCGAGAGAGCACGGCCATGCGTGCGCCTTCGGCATCGCAGCTCCTCCGCCAGAACACGTAGGAGCTGCGATGCCGGACGCGCTCGCTGCGATCGTGCGTCACGCCCGGAATCAGCCGCTCGCCCGCGTTGTAGCTGGCTTCCAGGCGCCGGGTTGAACCCGCCATCGCATGAACTGTAGACCGGGTCGACGCTCGCCTCCGGGAAGCGGCGTACGGCTAGACAGTTATCGTGGGGCTGGGTGCCGCGCCCTCGCTCGCTCTTCCGCCTCCCGCGTGGCCGGCCTGAGCCGACCTCCGCGCGTTCGCACGAATCTCCATTCGCGAGCGTCGTCGTCAGCTTCTTCAACCGCCCGCAGGCGCCGCCGCTCCTCGGCGTCGTCGACGCGGGCGCTCGATCGTTCTCGACGACGCCCCTGAGCGCCGTGGCTGCTGCGGCCGGAATCACGGGACTGGCTGCAAGCTCCGACTTTCTCTTCTTCCCCGTGCAGCGGGCCGACGTGACGGGCGTCTCCGCAATCGTCGCGCTCCGGCGCGCGACGCTGGAGCCAGCAGCCGTCACGAGTCTCCGCGCGCGAGACGTCCACTCGCTCTCGGCGGCCGCGGATGCGCTCTTCCCCGTGTCGACGGGGACCGACGAGGTGCTCGAGTTGACGCTTGATGAACCGGAGGTCGTGCGCGAAAGCGTCGTCTGGCGCCCCGGGTGCCCGTGAGCGCAGCGCGTGAATCATCTAAACGGCATTACCGCCTTCGACGGACGGCTCGTCGTTTCCGGATTGGGACGCAAGGATGGCGAGCTCTGGAAGACGGCGCGCGATGGGTTCGTCTGGGACGTCACGCGCAACATGGCCCTGGCGGAAGGAATCCATCACCCACACTCCGTCACCGTGGTCGACGGTGCGCTCGGATGGTGCGCGTCCGGCGACGGCCGCGTCGAGCTGCTCGACGGACGCAGGAGCGAGCGGCTGCACGGTTACGTCCGCGGCCTCTGCGCCGGCGACGGCGTAGTCTTCGTCGGCACGAACAAGGCGCGCGATACCTCGCGGAGTACGGGGAGGCGAACGACCCAGCGTCGGGCGGAAGACGCAGGCGCCTGCCTATCACAGCGCTCGGCTCGAAGCGGCTCCGCGTGCGAGCGATCCTCGAGGTGGGCGACGACTTTGGGGAGATCTACGACCGTCTCCCCGTCGAACACGACCACCGCGCGCTCACGGCCTTGCGCGCCGCGCGCGAGCCGTTCGAACACCGCGCCGTCGCGTCCTAGCTGCGCCCTCTAGTCGCCGCGAAGGTCCGTGAGGAGGCCTTCGAGCGATTGCAGCGCGCTCTCCGCGGTCGCACGCGCGGTGTGGCGCGTGAGCACGTCCTCGCGCGCCACGCCCCCGAGCGCACGACGCAAATCGGCGTCTTCGACCAGCCGCGACAACGCTTCTTCCCACTCCTGGGGCGAATCGGCGAGCAGGCCGTTTTCGCCGTTCCGCATCGCGCGAGCGAAGTCCGGTCGCGGGCTCGCGATCGTCGGAACGCCGACGAGCCCCGCCTCGAGATACTTAATGCAGGTCTTGCAGTCCGTGAAGGCGTTGCCGCGCTCGAGGGGCGCGAGGTTGACGTCGAGCGTCGCGAGCAGAGCCGGCAGTTCGTGGGGATGGCGGTACGGCTCGCGCAACGCTCGGCGCCCGGCGAAACGCTCGTCTAGCTCGAGGAATCCGACACCAACGAACTCGACGTCGGCGCGCCGGTCGAGCAAGCGGACGAGGGCGCCGGCGGTCTCTTCGAAGTCAGCCTGGTGCGTGGGCGTCCCACTGAGGTACCCGATACGAATTCGACGACGCGGCCTCGCCGCGGCGCGCGCAGCGTCGGAGCGCGCAATCATTTCCGCGGTGACACAGTTCGCCACGACCGCGACGTTCGCGGCGACCTGCGCCGCCTCTGCCGCGAGTGGTTTCGTCGCAACCGTCGCCGCACCGCACGATTCGAGCGTCTGCCGCTGCCGTGCGACTGAATCGATGAACGCTGTCCGCGCTTCGGCGTTCATCGCGGAGATGCCGCGAAGCAGATCGATGCGCGCGGGATCGAACACGAGGTCGTCGAAGTCGCAGATGACGCGACAGTGCGCGCTCGCGGCGCCCGCGACCAGCGCCGCCACCTCGTCGTCCCACTCGACGCGGTAGAGGACGATGCAGCGGTAACGCTCGGCAAGCGGTACGAGCCGGACGTCCGTCCGATAGCAAACGTCGGCGGCGACCCCGGCAGCCCGCAACTGCGCGACTCGGTGGTCGCCTCGGTAGAGCCGACCAAAGCCGCCAGGCCCCGAGACGATCAGGACAGCGCGGCGCTCGCCGCGGCGCGCGAGGCCAAGCCGGCGTGACGCGACCGCCCGCTTCACCGGTCGCAGCACGACACGGGCCTTCGACGAGAAGCCCGTCATCGCCGCATCATCGCGGCGCAGACGAACGCTGGCGCTACTGTGCGCGCGGCGTGTCCACGGCCTCCTACGATCTCGAGCGGCCGCCGCTGCGTGCCCGCCTCGCGTACCAGCTGAGGGTCCTTCGGGTTATCGCGCGCGTTCAGTTCAAGCTCAAGTACGTCGACTCTGCACTTGGGTACTTGTGGTCGCTCGCGAAGCCGCTCGCGTACTTCGGCGTCCTCTGGGTCGTCTTCGGCCGGTTCTTCGACACGGGTGTGGGCCGGTACCCGCTCTATCTGCTGCTTGGCATCGTGCTGTTCATGTTCATGACGGACGCGGTGGGACTCGCGCTTCCGTCGATTGTGGAACGCGGCTCGCTCCTGCGAAGGATCTCGTTCCCGGCCGTGGTCATCCCGCTCTCGGCGACGGTCACGGGAGCGATGACATTCGGCGTGAATGCGCTGGCAGTCGCGATCTTCGTCGGCGGCAGCGGCGTCACGCCGCACGTCGGCTGGCTACTCCTCGTCCCCCTCTTGTTGGAGCTGTACGTGTTCATCGTCGGCTTGGCGTTGATTATCTCGACGCTCTTCGTGCGCTTCCACGACGTCGGGCCGCTCTGGGAGCTTGTCGTCCAGCTCATGCTCTTCGCGTCGCCGATCATGTATCCGATCACGATCCTCCCGTACTGGGCCCAGCGCATCGCGATGGCAAATCCATTTGTGCAGGTTCTCCAGGACGTTCGGAGGATCGTTCTCGGGCCCCACCCCGGTTTCGGAACACTGCCGACAAGCGTCGTCGCGCACTTGATCCCGATCGCCATCACGCTCGCGGCTTTCGCGATCGGCGTCTTGCTGTATCGCAGGGACTCGCCCTACTTCGCCGAGAGGGTCTAAGTGAGCGACGCGATCACCGTCGAGCGCGTGGCGAAGAGCTTCGTCATCCCGCACGAACGGAAAACGACGCTCAAGGAACACCTCCTCCACCCCTTCCGTCGCGCGTCGTTCGAGCGCAACGAGGCATTGCGAGGCGTGACGTTCAGTGTGCCGCGCGGTGAGTTCTTCGGAGTAATCGGTCCCAACGGGAGTGGCAAAAGCACGCTGCTCAAGATCCTCGCAGGGATCTACAAGGCGGACGAAGGGACTGTTATCGTCGACGGCGCGCTTTCGCCGTTCATCGAGTTGGGCGTCGGGTTTTCGATGGAGCTTAACGCGCGCGACAACATCCAAATCAACGGAACGTTGCTCGGTCTCACGCAGACCGAGATCGACGCGAAGTTTCGCGGGATCTTGGAGTTCTCCGAGCTGCAGCGCTTCGTCGACCTCAAGCTGAAGAACTTTTCCTCCGGAATGCTCCTACGGTTGGCGTACTCGATCGCGATTCAGGTTCCGTTCGACATTCTGCTTCTCGACGAGGTACTTGCAGTCGGCGACGAGCGCTTTCAGAAGAAGTGCTTCGAGACGTTCGAGGGGTTCCGGGAGAACGGGAAAACTGTGGTCTTCGTCAGCCACGACCTTCATTCCGTCGGACGGTTTTGCGACCGCGCGATGTTCCTCTACCGCGGCGAGATTCGCGCGATCGGCGACCCGCGCGAGGTGATCGACGTCTACCGAACCGGACGGCTCCCTCAGGCGGCCGCAATTTGACGGAAGCCCGTCTACCGCTCATCGAATGGATCGGCCGCGAAGACGCCCACAAGGGCGACTTCCTTCGCTCGCTGCTCTCGCCGGCGCAAACCGTCGCCGACATCGGCGTCGGCATCTATCCGCAGAAGCTCCTCGTGCCGAAGGTGCACATCTGCGTCGACGCGTACGGCCCGTACCTCGACGAGCTGCGTAAGCGTCTCGGCAGAGATCCTCGATACGTCTACCTACATGCAACTTGGGATCGTGCGCTGCCGCTGCTGCCGGACGAATCCGTCGATACGGTCTTCGCGCTCGACTTCCTCGAGCACCTCGAGAAGGAGGAAGGTCGGCGGTTCTTGGACGAAGCGGCGCGCGTCGCACGGTCGCAGGTAATCGTCTTTACGCCGCTCGGGTTCTACCCGCAGTCATACGAGCCGGGCGACGAGGACCGTTGGGGAATGCACGGCGGGCGCTGGCAAACGCACCGTTCGGGATGGGAGCCCGGTGACTTCGACGACGGTTGGGAGTTCGTCGCGTGCGCCGACTTCCACGACCTCGACGAAAACAACGAGCCGCTCGACACGCCGCAAGGCGCGTTCTGGGCCGTGGGGACCAAGGGGCGGCATCCGAAGTCGGTGGCACACGACGTTCGCCGTCTCGACGAGCCGCTGCCGGCACCGCCCGCGCGCCCGCCACGACGGCTCCGTGTGCTGTTCGTGGCGATGGCGAACAGCCCTCACTCGGCCCACTGGATCGCGCAGCTCGAAGGCCGAAGATGGGACCTGTCGCTCTTTCCCGCCGACCTTCCCGAGGTCGTCCCGGTCACGCCGTTGCTGCGCGAGGTGGCGCCGTCGGTTCGAGTTGTCGAAGGCTGGCCGATTCCGGGCGGCGGCCGGAATCTCGCGTTGCGCCTCTCGCGGCCGTTCAAGCCGGGATGGAACGTCCGGGCGTGGGAGTTAGCGCGCGTGATCCGGAAGTTGGAGCCGGACATCGTGCATTCGCTCGAGATCCAGCACAGCGCATACCTGACGTACAGCGCACGCTTGATGATCGGCGACGACTTCCCGCCGTGGATCGTCTCCAACTGGGGGAGCGACACGTATATCTTCGGCCGCCTCGCAGGGCACCGCAAGCGGGTCCAGCAAGTTCTGAAGCTGTGCGACTACTACACAGCCGAGTGTGCGCGCGACGTCGGCGCCGCGCAAAGGCTCGGCTTTGGTGGCGGCGTTCTCACGGTCTTGCCGGCAGCGGGCGGCGTCGAAATCGAGCGTGTGCAGCAGTTCCGGCAGCCGGGGCCGCCGTCGGCGCGGCGAACCATCGCATTGCGCGGGTACCAGGGATGGGCCGGGCGGGCACTCACCGGGCTGCGCGCCATCGAGCGCGCCGCAGACGCCCTGTCCGACTACACGATCGAGGTCTACAGCTGGACCTCGTCACCTGACGTTCCCCTCGCGGTCGAGCTTGCGGCCGCGCGGACGAGTCTCAGCTTCAAGCTCCTGCCGTACGGGCCGCACGACGACATCTGGCGCCTCCACGGCCGGTCGCGTGCGCTTGTGGCATTGGCCATCGGGGACGGCATCAGCACGTCGATGCTCGAAGCGATAACGATGGGCTCGTTCCCGATCCAATCGCACACGAGCTGTGCGAACGAATGGCTCGAGGACGGACGCACTGGCTTCCTCGTCCATCCCGAGGACGTCGAAGAGGTCGAAGAGGCGTTGCGACGAGTCGTCACCGACGATCGACTCGTCGACGAAGCGGACGTCGCAAACGGGCGGGTTGTCGCTGCGCGACTCGACGTCGGCATGGTCCGCCCGCAGGCCGTCGAGCTGTACGAGCGCGTCGCCGACGAAACGCGTGTCCGCGCCTGACCGGCGCGCTGCGGCTAGGGTGCCGCGCGTGAGAGTGCTCGTCCTCGGCGGTACCGGGATGCTCGGGCACAAGGTGGTCGACGTCCTCGGCCGGCGCTGCGACGTATGGGCGACCTTGCGCAGTTCGGCCGCGATCCCGAGGCTCGCACCCGAACGCGTCGTCTCGCGGATCGACGCCGCCGATCTGCGATCCGTCGACTCGGCTGTCGAAACCGTCCGCCCCGACGTGTTAATCAACTGCGTCGGCATCGTCAAACAGGTTGCTGCCCCGAAATCCGCGATTCCGTCGATCGAGGTGAACGCGCTCTTCCCGCATCGACTCGCACAGCTCGCCGAGGCGCGTGGTGCCCGCGTGATTCAAATCAGCACCGACTGCGTGTTCTCGGGACGACGCGGCAACTACAGCGAACAGGATCTGCCTGATCCCGTCGATCTCTACGGCCGAACCAAGCTCCTCGGTGAGCTCGAGTCTCCGCACACGCTTACGATCCGGACGTCGATCGTCGGACGGGAATTGAGCGACGCGCACGGGCTGCTCGAGTGGTTCCTGGCGCAAAGTGGGGTCGTCCGCGGCTTCCGACGCGCCGTCTTCAGCGGCTTGACGACGGAGGCGCTCGCGAAGACGCTCGCGGCAATCATCGCGGAACATCGCGACCTAACCGGCGTCTGGCACGTCGCATCGGAACCGATCGACAAGTACACGCTTCTTCGCCGCTTCGCAGACGTCTACGAACACCGTGTCGACATCGAACCGGACGACTCCGTGGAGATCGACCGGTCGCTCGACGACACGCGCTTCCGCAGCGCGACCGGCATTGCGCAACCGACCTGGGACGAGATGCTCGACGCGCTCGCGCGCGATCCCGTCCCGTACGGGGACCCACGGGCGGTCGCGTGCTGACCGGCAAGGGCGTCCTGATCACGGGCGGCAGCGGCTCGCTCGCGCGCGTACTGCTGCGGCGGCTGCTCGCCGGCGATCTCGGCGAGCCGGCGCGGATCCGGATCTTCTCGCGCGACGAGGCGAAGCAGCACGACCTGCGCCTCACGTATCAGCACCGCCACGTCGCGACCGACGAGGTCATCTACCACAATTACGACCGCGCGGTCCAGTTCCAGATCGGGGACATCCGCGACGCCGACAGCATCCGCACCGCGCTCGACGGGATCCACGTCGTTTTCAATACCGCGGCGATGAAGCAGGTGCCGACGTGCGAGTACTTCCCGTACGAGGCGGTGCAGACGAACATAGTCGGTGTCGAGAACCTCGTGCACGCGATCCGCGGCGGCTCCGACGTCGAGACGGTCGTCGGCATCTCGACCGACAAGGCGTGCAACCCGGTGAACGTGATGGGCATGACGAAGGCGCTGCAGGAGCGACTGCTCGTGCGCGCCAACGTTGATCGCCCCGCGACGCGCTTCGTCTGTGTGCGCTACGGCAACGTCCTCGCGTCGCGCGGCTCGGTAATCCCGCTGTTCCTCGACCAGATCCGCCGCGGCGGACCGCTGACGCTGACGACGCCCGAGATGACCCGGTTCCTGCTAAGCTTGGAGGAGGCCGTCGACGTGATCTTCGAGGCGCTGCGAGGCGCGAATCCCGGCGAGATCTACGTCCCTACCGTCGCTTCGGCGCGGATCGTCGACGTGGCGGACGTGCTGATCGGCGACCGTGACATCGAGCGGGTGTTCACAGGAATCCGCCCCGGCGAGAAGGTGCACGAGGTCCTCGTCTCCGGCGAGGAGGCGCCGAGGACGACGTGGCGAAAGGAGCATTACGTCGTGACGCCGTTGCTCCCCGAGCTGCGAACCGCCGACTTCGAGCCACTTGCCGACGCCGAGGTCAGCTCCGGCACGGACCCGCTCTCGAAGGACGGGGTTCGCGAGCTTCTCGAGCGCCATGGGTTGACGACGGGCGGGCAGCTCGTCGCCGAAGACCTCCACCGGTAGACGCCTGTGAAGGTCATGACGATCCTCGGCACGCGGCCGGAGATCATCCGGCTCTCGCGGGTGATACCGAAGCTCGACGCCGTCGCCGACCATGTGCTCGTCCACACGGGCCAGAACTACTCCGAGCGGCTGAGCGACATCTTCTTCGCCGACCTTGGCGTCAGGGCGCCCGATCACTACCTCGGCGTGCGCGAGGACTCGTTCGGCAAGCAGATCGCCGCAATCATCGGGCGCAGCGAAGAAGTGCTGACCGCGGAAGCGCCCGACCGCCTCCTGATCCTCGGCGACACGAACAGCGGGCTTGCCGCGATCGCCGCGAAGCGCCTCGGAATCACGGTGTTCCACATGGAGGCTGGTAATCGCTGCTACGACGACCGCGTCCCGGAAGAGGTGAACCGTAGGATCATCGACCATTCGAGCGACGTGCTGATGCCTTACACGGAGCGCAGCCGTGAGAACCTGCTGCACGAAGGTTTCCCGGGCGAGCGAGTGTTCGTCACGGGCAATCCGATCAACGAGGTGCTGCTGGCGTACGGAGACCGAATCGAGGCCTCGGCTGCGCTCACCGAACGAGGGCTCGAGCGCGGCGACTACTTCCTCGTCACACTGCACCGCGAGGAGAACGTCGACGTCGAATCACGGCTGCGCGCGTTCGTCACGGCTCTCGGGAGGCTCGCCGCGGAGTATGACCTGCCGGTCATCTGCAGCGTCCATCCGCGAACCCGTGCGCGCCTCGAAGACTCCGGGATCGACGCGCACGACGGCGTCATGATCAGCGAGCCGTTCGGGTTCTTTGATTTCGTGGCGCTCGAGCGCAACGCGCGCTGCGTCCTCAGCGACAGCGGAACCGTGCAGGAAGAGTGCTGCCTGTTCCGCGTCGGAAACGTGACGCTCCGCGACGTGACCGAGCGCCCCGAGACGATCGAGTGCGGCAGCAACATCCTCAGCGGGGCCGACCCGGACACGATCATGCGTGCCGTGCGCACCGTGCTCAGCAGCGAACCGAACTGGCGCGTACCGCCGGAGTATGCCGTCGAGAACGTGAGCGATATCGTCGTGAAGCTCGTTATGGGACATCTCCACGGCGCAGCCATCGCCGAGCGCTCGCGCGTCCCTAGGTAGTCGACCCGCCGATCGCCTCGGAGTCGAGCTCCTCCATGCGCTGGATTGCCTCCTCGAAGTGGGCGATGCTCTCGAGCCCGAGCCAAACGTCGTCGATCTCCATTACACCGACGCGCCGACCATCGCGAAGCAGTGCGTCGATCAGCTGGGGCATCGTTAAGAACGTCCGCGCGGGAACGAGCTCGGCGACAGCGGGCCCTGCCGCGTAGATGCCCGCGCTGACGAATTGCTCGAGCCGCGGCTTCTCCTCGATCGCGACGAGCGTCTCGTCGTCGATGCGGAGCACCCCGAATGGCGACTCGTAGACATGCTGCGTGTATCCGACCACGAGGTCGAACGCCCGGTCGCGTCGGAAGTGAACAAGCCTGCGCAGATCGAAAGTCGTCAGCACGTCGCCGTTCATTAGTACGAAATCGTCGTTGCCCAGCGCTCCACGAGCTAGCGCCAGCGGGCCTGCGGTCCCGAGCGGCTCGTCCTCGTGCACGTACGTGACGCGTAGGCCGAACTTAGACCCATCGCCGCAGAAGGCGTGGATCAGCTCCGCGTGGTATCCGGTCGCGAGGACAACCTCGTCGAAGTCGAAATCCCGCAGCCGCTCGAGGATCAGCTGCAGCAGCGGGCGCTCGCCCACCGGGAGCAGCGGCTTCGGGATCGAGAACGTCAGCGGCCGCAGCCGCGTGCCGTAGCCGCCGACGAGAACGACGGCCTTCATTAGATCCGGTACGAGCGTGGGTCGTAGAGCTCCGGGTGCGCCCGCACCCAGTCGATCGTCCGCTCGAGACCTTCGTCGAGGCTGACCTCGGGCTCCCACCGCGCGAGCTCGCGAACGCGCCTGTTGTCGGAAACCAGCCGGTCGACCTCGCTCGCGGCAGGCCGAACGCGCTCGGCCGACTCACGCACCTGGAGCTCCTTCCCGAGCAGCGCGCCGACCCGCTCCGCGAGCTCTCCGACCGAGATGTCCGTCCCGGTGCCGAGGTTGAGCTCCGCGCCGATCGTGTCGTCCGACTCTGCGACCTTCACGAAGCCGTCGGCGGTGTCCGTGACGAACGTGAAGTCGCGTCGCGGCGTCAGGTTGCCGAGGACGACTTCGTCGCCGACGAGCGCCTGGCTGATGATCGTAGGGATGATCGCCCGGTCCGACTGGCGCGGGCCGTACGTGTTGAACGGCCGCACAACCGAGACGGGAAGGTCGAAGGCGGCGTGGAAGCTGCGCGTGAGCGCGTCCGACGCGACCTTACTCGCCGCATACGGCGACTGCGGGCTCTTGGGATGCGTCTCCGGCATCGGAACGAACTGCGCGCTCCCGTACACCTCGCTCGTCGAGGCGACGACGACGCGCAGTACGCCCCGTTCCTTCGCCGCCGTGAGCACGTTCAGGGTCCCGATGACGTTCACGCCGACGACTTCGCCGACATGCACGTACGAATAGGGAATCCCGACGAGCGCGGCGAGGTGGAAGACGATGTCGGCGCCGTCGACGACGCCGGTGATCGTGTCGAGATCGCGGACATCTCCGCGCACGACCTCGAGGTCGCTCGTCGTGCACGCGAGCACCTCAAGGAAGCCGTCGTCGCTCCGCGAGTTGTAACGGACGAACGCGATGACGCGGCAACTCCGGGCGAGGAGCCGCTCGACCAGATGGCTGCCTATGAAGCCGCCGGCGCCGGTGATGACGACTCGGCGTCCGCGCAACGCGTCCTCCGCCATGGCGCAACGGTAACGGCCGCGCGGTTAGGTTGTCCGCCGATGAGGGTCGCGATCGTCTCGCACGTGCTCCCGCCGACGTGGTCCGGGCAGTCGATGATCCTCGCCCGGCTGCTCGAGGCCTTCGATCCGGACGACTACGTGCTGATCCGGACGATGAACCTGCCGATCGACGAGGACGCATACGTTCCGCCGCTGCCGGCGCGGACGTACCACCTGCCTGAGGCGTTCGTCTCGATCCCGGGCCGCTGGCGGCAGCACGCGGCGACCGCACGCAACCTGGTAGCGACGTTGCGCGTACGGTCGCGCGGGATCGCCGAGATCGTGCGGAAGGAGCGCTGCACGGCAGTTGTGGCGTGCACGGCCGGCGACATGCTCGACGTCCCCGCCGGCTACCTTGCCGCGCGCCGCACCGGCATGCGATTCATTCCGTACTACTTTGACCACTGGTCGCAACAGTCGCAGCTCGGCCCGGGTCGGCGCCGCTTCGCGGAACGCGTTGAGGGACGTCTCGTCGCGCGCGCAGATCCGGTGATCGCCCCCAATGAGCACCTCGCGCGGGAGCTCGAGGATGCGTACGACGCTCGCGTGCGTATCGTCCGCAACGGGTGCGACGTCGGGCCCGAGCCCGATCCCGTCTCCGGCGTGCAGGGCGAGGCGGCGATCGTCTACACCGGTGCCGTCTACGCCGCCAACCACGACACCTTTCGCCACCTCCTCGACGCGATCTCGGTCGCGAAGGTCGATGCGCGCGTGGACGTCTACACCGCGCAGTCCGTCGACGAGCTCGCAGCGGCGGGGATCGCCGGACCGCTCGAGGTGCACCCGCACCGCCCGGGCGCCGAGATGCCAGACGTGCAACGCAGCGCCGACGTTCTGTTCCTGCCGCTCGCATTCGAATCTCCGTTCCCGTCGCTGATCCGGACCTCGACCCCCGGGAAGATGGGCGAGTACCTCGCCGCCGGGCGGCCGATCCTCGCGCATGCGCCGCCCGACTCCTTCGTGGCCGAGTACTTCCGCGAGCACGGGTGCGGTGTGCTCGTCGACCATCCCGACCCGGCCGCCCTCGCCGAGGCGCTCGAGGAGATCGTCGGCGACGGCGAGCTCCGTCGTCGCGTCGCCGCGGCGGCGCGGGAGCGCGCGCTCGCCGACTACGACATCGAGCGCGCGCGGGAAGCGTTCGGGTCGATCGTCGGGCTGCGGCCGGCGATGCGTCGGGCCGCGCCGCCGGTCGGATCCGCTTGAGGATCCTCTTCGTCGTCCACGGCTATCCGCCCGACGAAGCGGCGGGCACCGAGCTGTACACCGCGGGGGCCGCGCGGGCGCTCGCCGCCGCCGGGCACGAGGTTCGCGTCCTCGCGGCCAACCCATCTGCAGGCGCGCCGACGCACCGCGTCGAACGCGTCGACGGAGTCGAGGTCGAGCGCCTCTGGACGGCCGTACCCGCCGAGCCGGGCGGGGTCCTGCCGTTGCGCGACGAAGCGGCCGAGCGCGCGTTCGCGGACGCACTGCGCAGCTTCGCGCCGCACGTCGTGCACGTCGTCAGCCTGATCTTCCTCTCCGAACGTCTCGTAACGCTGGCGCGCGAGGCAGCCGTCCCGGTCGTCCTCGCGCCGACCGACTTCTGGTTTCTGTGTCCGGGAGTCCACCTGCCGGTCGGCCGGCGTCACCCTCTCCGTGGCCGGCTCTGGGGCCTGAGCTGCTTCGGGCACACGGAGGCGTCGTCCCCCCGCTGGCTGGCGGCGCTCGCGCGGTCGGGGCGGCTGCCTGCGCGTGTGCGCTGGCACGTGCGCCGCGCAACGACGCTGCGCGCGACGCTTCGGGACGCGCAGCTGATCCTCACTCCGTGCCGGTTCATGCTCGAGCGGTTCGTCGAGTTCGGCGCCGATGCAAAGCGGATCGAAGCGCTTGCGCTCGGCCTCGAAGGCCCGCAGGACGCGCTCCCGCGCAAGCGGCGCGGACCGCCGCGCGTCGGCTACCTCGGCGCCTTCACGCGCGACAAGGGAGCGGACCTGCTCGTGCGGGCGTTTCGCGAGGTCGACGCCGACGCCGAGCTCGTCGTCCGCGGCCACCCGATCGACGAGGACTATGCAGCCGCGCTCCACGTCGCTGCCGCAGCGGACGCTCGCGTCGCCGTCGGCCCTCCGGTTCCGCCCGGAGAGGTCGTGCGCCACCTGGCGGACCTGGACCTGCTCGTCGTCCCGACCCGCGTCCACGAGAGCTTCTCGCGGGTCGCGCGCGAGGCGTTCGTCGCACGCACGCCCGTCCTCGCCTCCGCGGCCGGCGCCCTCCCCGAGATCGTCGAGCCCGGCCGGAACGGCGACCTCTTCCGCGCCGGCGACGCGCGCGCGCTCGCGTCGCGGCTGCGGACGCTGCTGCAGGGCGATGCGCTGGCACGGCTGCAGAGCTTCCCGCACGTGAAGACGATGGAAGAGCACGCGGCCGAACTCGTCGAACGCTACGCGCGCGTCCACGCGTAGCCTCCGGGCCGATGGCAAAGCAGCTCGTCAGCGTTCTGACCGCGACATACAACGGCGCCGAGTTCATCGCGGAGACCATCGAGTCCGTACTCGCGCAGACGCACGAGGAGCTCGAGCACATCCTCGTCGACGACGGCTCGACCGACGACACGCGCGCGGTCCTCGAGCGGTATGCCACGCAGCACCCAGAGCAGGTCCGCGTCGTCGAATTCGACGACCGCGCCGGCCCGACTCGGCGGCGGAACGACGCGTTGGACACAGCCCGCGGCGAGTACCTCGCGTGGCTGGACCACGACGACCTCTGGGCGCCGGAGAAGACCGCGCGGCAGCTCGACGCGCTCACGGCCGAGCCTGCGGCGGCCGTCGCGTACACGCAGTGGGAGATGTTCGACCACGACAGCGGAGACGTGTTCGCGCGCTCTGCTCTTCGCGGCGGGGGCGACTTCCTGCAGCGGCTCTTCACCGAGGGCTGCTTCCTCGCGTCCTCGACGGCGCTGATCCGCCGTGAGGCGATGGCGCGGCGCGGCCTGCGGTTCCGTGACGCGCACTTCTCCTGGGGTGACGACCACTACCTGTGGCTCGAGCTCGCGCTCGACTGGGACGCGGTGCTCGTCGACGAGGTGCTCGTGCGCCTTCGCCGCCACCGCGCCAACGAGAGCGTGCGGCTTGCGAACGAGAACTCGTACCGATGGAGCATCGCCCTGCTCGACGAGTTTCTCGCGGCCCATCCGGAGGCCGGCGCCCGCGTCGGCACGGCGCGCCGCCGCGGCATCGCGTTCCACCGCGCGCTCGGCGCGATCTACGAGCTGCAGCGCGGACGTCGTGCGCGTGCGGCAGTGCTCGCGCTGCGCGCGGGAGTGCGTGATCCGGCAGGTGCCGCCCGCTACGTCAGGCGGCGCGCCCGGAGTGCGCTGACCCGCGCGGCGCGCTGACGCGCGGCTCGCCGTCGACGAAGAGCCGGTTCCACCATTCGAAGCAGAGGAGCGACCAGATCAGCAGCCGGTGATTGCGCCGCGCCGACTCGTGCTCGCCGAGCAGGCCGGTGATCGCTTCGGGCCGGAAATAGCCGCGGCCGAGCGTCCGCTCGTCGAGCAGCAGCTCGCGGATCCGGGTCATCGAGTGGCTGCGGTACCACGACTGGTCAGGGGGGCTGAACCCTTGCTTCGGCTTCTCGAGGACCGCCTCGGGAAGCAGCCCGTGCATCGCCTTGCGGAGGATCTCCTTGCCGCCCGCGCCGCGCTTGAGCTGCGACGGGATCCGCCGCGCCACCTCGACGAGCTCGTTGTCGAGGAACGGCACGCGCGCCTCGAGGCTGTGGGCCATCGACACGCGGTCCTCGACCACGAGCAACCCGTGCAGGAATGTCTTCGCCTCGAAGTACAGCGCCTGGGAGAGCGGGTCGAGCTCTTTCGCCGGTTCGAGCACGCCCCGCAGCGCGTCGAGGGGCGAGTAACCGCCCGCGTCCGCGAGAAGAGCGGGCTCGAAGAAGGACGCGTGGTCGGCGGCAGGGACGAGGCGCGACCAGTACTCGTAGAGAGCGAGCTCGGTGTCCGCGCCCGCGAGCGCGTCGTAGCGCCAGGGGTACCCCGCGAACAGCTCGTCGCCGCCGGTCCCTGCGAGTGCGACCTTCACGAACTTCGACGCGAGGCGCGCGATGTAGTGGTTCTGGTACGCCATTCCGACTCGGAGGTCCTCCAGGTGCCACACGAGCTCGGGCAGCACCCACCACATGTCTCCCGGGTGCATGACCATCTCGTAGTGCTCGGTGCGGAAGGCGCTCGCGACGCGCTCGGCGTCGGCGCGCTCGTCGAACACCAGCTCGAGCCCGTCCACGGCGCTCAGGTCGAAGCCCCCGGTGAAGGTCATCAGCCGCGGGATGTGCCGGCTCGCGACGCCGACGATCGACGCGCTGTCGATCCCACCGGAGAGATAGCTGCCGAGGGGTACGTCGCTGACGAGATGCCGTTGGACGGCACCCTCGAACGCCGCGCGCACGCGCTCGACCCACTCGACCGGCGACACCGACTCGTCAGGCTCGAGTTCGAGGTCCCAGTAGCGGCTCAGCGTCGGCGAGCCCTCACGGAGCGTCAGCGTGTGGCCGGCCGGGAGGATCCGGACGCCGTCGAACAGCGTCAGGTCGGAGAACAGGTTCTGGAACGTGAAGTACTCGACGAGCGCCTGCGGCGACACGCGCGCCGGCACTCCCGCCTCGAGCAGCGCCTTGACCTCCGAGGCGAAGACGAACGCTCCGTCGCGCTCCGTGTAGTAGAGCGGCTTGATGCCGAAGCGATCGCGGGCGAGCAGCAGCTCGCCGCGGCGGCCGTCCCAGACGGCGAACGCGAACATCCCGTTGAAGCGGCGCACCGCGTCCGGCCCCCACTCCTCGTACGCGCGCAGCACGACCTCGGTATCGGTGGCGCTATGGAAGCGGTGTCCGCGTCGACGCAGGTCGCTCCGCAGCTCGATGTAGTTGTAGAGCTCGCCGTTGTAGACGAGCGCGAGCGCGCCGTCGTCGCTCGTCATCGGCTGGTGGCCGGCAGCGCTGAGGTCGAGGATCGCAAGCCGTCGGCTCGCGAGGCCGACGTTGCCCGAGACGAATGTCCCGAAGTCGTCCGGGCCGCGGTGCGCGATCGTGCGCGCGGCGCCCGACAGCCGGTCGGCGTCGACCGGCCGCCGCGAGTCGACGATGCCGACGATGCCGCACATCAGACCGGCGCGCCGGCGTGCACGGTGCGCTCGAGCCCTTCGCGCAGCGCCAGCGGCGCTCGCCCCAGGAGCTGGTGCAGCCGGTCGTTCCGCACGACGAGATCGCCGTCCGCCGTGCCCCCGTCCTCGAAGACCGGCTCCGCGCCGACGACCTCGCCGATCAGCTCGGCAAGCTCGCGAATCGAGACGACCTTATCGCCGCCGACGTTCACGAGTTGCGGCGCGTCCCGCTCCAGGGCGAGCACGATCGCGTCCACGACGTCGCCGACGTAGATCGGATTCATGCGCGGCCGCCCGCCGCCGTTGAGCGTGATCGGCTGGCCGTTCCGCACTCGGTCGACGAGGCCCGGGACGAGGCGGTTCCGCTGCCCGGGCCCGAATGGCGCGACCGGGCGCAGGACGATGACCCGCAGGAGGTTCGCGTAGGCGCGGGCGAGCCGCTCTGCCGCGATCTTCGTCGCCGAGTAGAAGTCGGTCGCGCGCGGCGGGTCGTCCTCGGCGAACGCGAGTTCGCCGACGCCGTAGACCGAAGCCGACGAGGCGAAGACGAAGCGCTCTGCTCCCGACGCGCGTGCGTGCTCCAGGAGCGCGGCGGTGCTCGCGGTGTTGACGGCGAAGAGGTCGGCGGCTCCGTCGGGGAAAGGCACGTTCGCCTGCGCGAGATGCACGATCGCGTCAGCGGCCGGAAACGACCGCGCCGCCGCCAGGTCGAGCTCGACGTTCTCGCCGCCCGCCGGAAGTCGCGACGCGTCGTGCCCCAGCGCGACGACGTCATGCCCCTCGCGCACGAGCGCCGGCACGAGATGTGACGCGACGAAGCCGGTCGCGCCGCTGACGAGGACGCGCATCAGCGCGCCGCGGGCGCAACCGTCTGCGCGCGCACCCACTCCACCGTCTCGCGCAGCCCCTCGTCGAGCCCGATCGAGACCTCCCAGCCGAGCTTCCGCTTCGCGCGCTCGTTCGTCCCGACGCGCCGGCGCGTGAGCACCCGTTGCGTCGGGTCGTAGTGCGGCTCGACGTCCGCACCCGTGATCTCGACCAGCTTCTCGACGATCTCCCGCACCGAGGCCTCGCCACCGGAGCCGACGTTGAACGTCTCCTCGCTCACGTCGGAGGCCATCGCGTGAACGTTCGCGTCCGCGACGTCACGCACGTGCACGAAGTCGAACGACTGCGACCCATCGCCCTGGATCGTCGGCGCCTCGCCCGCGAGCAGCCGGCGCGTCACCGCCATCACGAGGCCGCCCTCCTGCCGCGGCCCGTAGACGTTCATGTACCGCAGCGTCACGTACGGAAGGCCGTACGCGTCGTTGAACGCGCGGAGATAGAGCTCGCCGGCCAGCTTCGTCGCGCCGTACATCGTGCGCGTGTCCAGCGGGTGCGACTCGTCGGTCGTCTCGTCGGTGTCGCCGTAGACGGAGGACGCCGAGGAGTAGACGACTTTCTCGATGCCGGCGGCGCGCGCGGCCTCGAGCACGTTCAGCGAGCCGCCGACGTTCACATCGTGCGCGAGCCGCGGATCATCGATCGACGGCCCGAGGGGGAGCACCGCCATGTGGAAAATCCCGGCGGCACCGTCGGCCGCGTCCCCGACGGCGGCAGCGTCGCGCACGTCTCCCTCGACCACCGTCAGCGACGCGACGTCGGGGAGGTTCTCGCGGCGGACGACCTTGTCGAACACGACGACCTCGACCGCTTCGGACTCGACCAGCCGATCGACGACGTGCGAGCCGATGAACCCGGAACCGCCCGTGACGAGGAACCGTTTTCCGCGCAGCTCCATCCGCGCGTTGATGCTACTGACCGGCACCGAGAGACTCCGGCCACCGCCCTACAATCGGCCGCATGTGCGGGATCTGCGGAGTCGTGCAGCTCGGCGAGCCGCCGGAGACCGGCACGGTCGCCGCGATGGCACGCGCGCTCGACCACCGCGGCCCCGACGGCGACGGTGCGTACGACGATGCCGCGGGTGTCGCGCTCGGCTTCCGGCGTCTCGCGATCATCGACCTGAGCGACGCTGGCCTGCAGCCGTTCCCATCCGACGACGGCGCCGTCCAGCTGCTGCACAACGGCGAGATCTACAACTACGTCGAGCTGCGCCGCGAGCTCGAGGGGCGCGGCCACGCCTTCCGCAGCGCGACCGACACCGAGGTGATCCTGCGTGCCTACGAGGAGTGGGGCGACGCGTGCGTCGCGCGCTTCAACGGCATGTGGGCGCTCGCGCTCTGGGACGCGCGCAGGCGGCGCCTCTTCTGCTCGCGCGACCGCTTCGGGATCAAGCCCTTCTACTACTCGTTCGACGGTCGCCGGCTTGCGTTCGCGAGCGAGCCGAAGGCGTTCCGCGCCGACCCGCGGACGCGCCTGGAGGCGAATCCGCGCGCGATTCGGGACTACCTCGACCAGGGCTACGCCGACCACACCGAGGAGACGTTCTTCACCGCGGTCAAGCGGTTGCCCGCCGCGCACAACCTCGTCTTCGACGAGGCCGGGATGCGGATCGAGCGCTACTGGAAGCTGGAGGCGCGCGAGCCGCCGGCCGGGGACGCGGCCGAGGCCGTGCGCGAGACCTTCCTCGACGCGCTGCGCGTGCACCTCCGCAGCGACGTGCCCGTCGGCACGTGCCTGTCGGGCGGGATCGACTCGTCGGCAATCGTCGCAACCGTCGACCACCTCCTGCGGAACGAGCACGCCGCGGCGGCCGCGGTCGGCGAGCGGCAGCGGACGTTCACGGCGTACTTCGAAGACGCCGGCTTCGACGAGCGCCCGTACGCGGAGGCGGTCGTCGAGCGAACGCGTGTCGAGCCGCACTGGATCACGCTCCGCGATGCCGATGTCGTCGAGCTCGTGCCGAGAATCGTCGAGACGCAGGACGAGCCGACGGGCTCGACATCCGTGCTCGCGCAGTGGGCGGTGCTGCGGGCGGCGCGCGAGCGCGGGCTGACGGTGATGCTCGACGGCCAGGGCGCGGACGAGATCTTCGCCGGCTACCACGGCTACTTCTCCCCCTTCTACGCCGATCTGCTGACGTCGGGGCGCGTCGGCACGCTCGTGCGCGAGCTGCGCGCCTACCGGTCGCTTCACGGCGCGTCCGCGGCGCGGCTCGCGGAGATGGTCGCGCGCCGCTTCGTCCCGGACCGCGTCCGCTGGGCCGCGCGCGGGCGCACGCGCGGCGGCTCTGTCCTCGTCCACGCGGAACTCCGCGGCGGCTATACGCCCGAGCCGAACGGCGCCGTCTTCCCCGACCGAACCCGCCGCCTGCTGCACCTGATCCTGACTGCGCGCGGCCTCCCAGAGCTCCTGCGCTACGAGGACCGCAACTCGATGGCGCACTCGCTGGAAGCGCGCGTGCCGTTCCTCGACGTCCGCCTCGTCGAGCTGCTCTTCTCGTTGCGCTCGGACGAGCTGATCCGCGACGGCCGCACGAAGGACGTGCTCCGGCGCGCGCTCGGCGATCTCCTGCCGCCCGTGGTGCGCGATCGGACCGACAAGCTCGGGTTCGTGACGCCGGAGGCACGCTGGCTGCGGGGCGAGCTCGGCACGCTCGCGGACGAGGTCTTCGCGTCCCCCGAGCTACGCGAGCGCGGCTGGGTGGACGCCGACGCGGCGCGCGCGCGACTGGCCGCACACCGCCGCGGCGAGCTCGACGCCGGCTTCGAACTCTGGCGGGCCCTGAACGTCGAGCTGTGGGCGCGGACGTTCGTGGACGCATGACGCAAGAGCAGGTCCGGCAGTGGTGGAACCGGAACCCGATGTCGTACGACGTCGACGACCCGATTCCGTACGAGGAGGGATCTCAGGAGTACTTCCGCGAGATCGACCGGCGGATCTTCCACCCGCGCTACATGCGGCTGACGGCCGACGCGCGGGGCCGTGTCTTCGGGCGCTACGTCGACTTCGACGCGCTCGCCCGTAAGGACGTGCTCGAGGTCGGCTGCGGAAGCGGGATTGCGGCACAGATGCTCGCGGAGGCGGGCGCGAGGCTGACGGCCGTCGACCTGACGCCCTGGGCCGTCGAGACGACGCGCAAGCGACTCGACGCTTTCGGGTTCGAGGCGAACGTGCTCGAGGCGGACGCCGAGGCGCTGCCGTTCTCGGACGCGTCGTACGACCTCGTGTTCTCGTGGGGCGTGATCCACCACTCGAGCGACATGGACCGCGCGCTCGGCGAGCTCGTCCGCGTCTGCCGTCCCGGCGGGAAGCTCGTGCTGATGGTCTACAACCGGCACTCGCTCTTCTACGCGAGCTACAAGGGGTTCCAGCGGTTCCTGCCGCTCGCGCGGCGGCTCGGCCTCCACTTCGAGGGCGCCCGCGCCGGCGAGACCGAAGGGCTGATCGCACGGCACTTCACCGTCGAGGAGCTGCGGGCGAAGCTCGAAGGCGCGAGTCTGCGCGACGTGCGGATCGAGCCGTACGGGCAGGACGCCGAGTTGCTGCCGCTGCCGCGCCGCGTGCGGCTGCCGGTGACGGAGCGCCTGCCGCAGCGGCCGAAGGACGCCGTGCTGCGACGGCTCGGGCACCAACTCGCAGCGACGGCTCGCAAGTAGTGCCGCGGCTCCTGCTCGTCACTCCCGCCGAGCTGACGCGCGACCCGCGCGCGCGCCGCGCGGCCGAGGCGGGGAAGGCGCTCGGCTTCGGCGTCGTCGGCCTGTCGGGCCGCATCTCGGGCGAGCAGCCGGCAGAGCTCGCGGATGTCGCCGTCGTCCGCGCAGGCCGCGAGGGCCGCACGAACGCGCGGTGGACGACGGGCGGCGACCCGACGCCGGAGAGGCCGCTTCTGCGCGAGCTGCGAGGCGTCTTCCGGCTCGTACGGCTCGGCGCGCGCACGGCCACGCTCGTCCGCGCGGGCCGCACGCTCGGCGGCGTCGACGTCGTGCACGCGAACGACCTCGACACGCTCCCCGCTGGGTACCTGCTCGCGCGGGAATCCGGCTCGCGCCTCGTCTACGACGCGCACGAGCTCTACGCCGACTTCGACCCCGATCCGCCGCGGCTCGCGCGCGCCGCGCTCAACGCGATCGAGCGCCTGCTCGCGCGGCGGGCACATGCCGTCGTGACGGTGAGCGACGAGATCGCTGCGGAGCTGGCCGAACGTCTTCGCGTCACGCCGATCGTCGTGCTCAACGCGCCGCCGGTCGACGAGCGCGAGCCGCCGGATCCCGCCACCGAGCCGTTGCGGGTCGTCTACCAGGGCGCGTTCGGCACCGGGCGGCCGCTCGCCGACCTGATCGAGATCCTGCGCCACGCCCCGAGCGTGCGCCTGACGCTGCGCGTCAACCGCTCGACGAGCGCGGAGCTCGAGGGCGAGCTTCCGCCCGAGCTCGCGCCGCGCGTCGAGGTCGTGGAGCCCGTCGGCCCGGACGCCGTCGTCGGAGCGCTCCACGGCCACCACGTCGGGCTGCTATTCGACCGGCCGCTGACGCGGAATGCCGAGCTCTCCTCGCCGAACAAGCTGTTCGAGTACCTGATGGCCGGCCTCGCAATCGCAGCGCCGCGCCTGCCCGGGTTGCTCTGGATCGAGGAGGAGCGTCTCGGCCTCCTCGCCGAGGCCGGCGATCCTCGGGCCCTCGGTGCCGCGCTCGAGCGCCTGAACGCCAGCCGCCCTCTGCTCGCCGAGCTGAGGGCGAACGCGCGGCGGGCGGCAGTCGAGCGCTACAACGCCGAGCGGCAGCGCGACGCGCTCGCGCGCGCGTGGCGCGGGTGACGCTTCGAGTTCTCCACGCGCCCTATGCAGTCGCGGGGCAGGCGCCGCAGCTCGCGGCAGCGGAGCGGGAGCTTGGCCTCGAAAGCATCTCCGTTGCGCTAACGGGGAGCGGCGCGAGGCGCGAGCTGCAGCGTTGGCGCCTCCTCGGACGCGCGCTGCGCGAGTCCGACGTCGTCCACTTCAACTTCGGCTCGACCTTCCTGCCTCGCTGGTGGCCGTCGACGCATCATGGCGTGCGGGCGCCGTACGGCGCGTACGCGCGCACGGTCGAGCTACGTGACCTCGACTGGCTGCGCCGCGCCGGCAAGGCCGTCTTCGTCACGTTCCAGGGCGACGACGTTCGCACTGCCGAGGCGTTGCGCGCGCGCACCGGGTACGCCGCCTGGATCGACGACTACTACGACCCGCGGGACGACGAGCGGAAGCGTCGCGCGGCGCAGCGGTTCGCCGCGGCCGACGGGCTGTTCGCGCTCAACCCGGACCTGCTCGCGCTGGTGCCGGCGGCATCGTTCCTCCCCTACGCGAGCGTCGACCTCCGGGCGTACGCGCGCGCGCCGCTGCCGCGAAACACGACGCCCGTCGTCGTGCACGCCCCGACGGATCGGCGCGTCAAGGGGACGGAGCACGTGCTCGGCGCGCGCGGCGACTTCGAGCTCCGGCTGGTTGAAAGCGCCACCCGGGCGGAGGTCCGCGGTGCACTCGAGGCCGCCGACGTCTACGTCGACCAGCTCGTCCTCGGATGGTACGGCGGCACCGCGGTCGAAGCGATGGCGCTCGGGCGCCCCGTGATCGCGTACCTGCACGACGACGACCTCGCGCGGATCCCGCCGGAGATGCGCCGCGACCTCCCGATCGTCCGCACCACCGCGGCGACGCTCGTGGACGCCGTCGAGGACGCGCTCGAGCGTCGCGAAGAGCTGGCGGAGCGCGGCCGGGCCTTCGTCGAGCGGTGGCACGACCCGCTCGCGGTCGCCGCCCGCACGAAGGCGGCGTACGAGGAGGCCGTCGCTAGGATCAGCCGCCGGTGACCGCGATCCTGGGGCTCAACGCCTTCCACGGAGACGCGGCTGCGGCCCTCGTGATCGACGGAGAGCTCGTTGCTGCGGCCGAGGAAGAGCGCTTCAACCGCATCAAGCACGTGGCTGGCTTTCCGGCGCTCGCGGCGGCGTGGTGCCTCCGCGACGCCGGCCTCGAGCCGCGCGCGCTCGACCACGTCGCGATCGGGCGCGACCCGCGCGCGAACCTCGGCCCGAAGGTCCGGCAGACGGCGAGGCGTCTGCGGAATCCGCGCTACGTGGTCGAGCGGCTGCGCAGCATGCGGAGCGTCACCGGAACCAAGGACGAGCTCGCGCGGGCACTCTCAACGCCGCCGGACGCGCTTCGCGCCGAGTTCCACCGAGTCGAGCACCACCTCGCGCATGCGGCTTCGGCCTTCTTCGTCTCGCCGTTCGACGAGGCGGCCGTGCTCACGCTCGACGGCTTCGGCGACTTCGCGTCCGCGCTCCTCGCACACGGGCGCGGCAACCGGCTGGAGGTACTCGACCGCGTCACGTTCCCGCACTCGCTCGGGATCTACTACACGGCGATCACGCAGTGGCTCGGGTTCCCGAAGTACGGCGACGAAGGGAAGGTGATGGGTCTCGCGCCGTACGGCGACCCGGAAGTCCATCGCGAGCGGATGCGCGAGTTGGTGCGCCTCGACGGCCTGTTCGAGCTCGACCTCGAGTACTTCACGCACCACGTGCAGGGCGTCGACATGACGTGGGCCGCGGGCTCCCCGACGATCGGCCGCATCTTCTCCAGCCGGCTCGAGGACGCGTTCGGCCCCGCGCGGGAGCCGGGCAGCGAGCTGGCGAAGCACCACGAGGACGTCGCCGCCGCGCTCCAGGCCGTGCTCGAGGAGGCGTACCTCCACCTCGTCCGCGAGGCGCACCGGCGGACCGGCGCGGCCAACCTCTGCCTCGCCGGCGGCGTCGCGTTGAACGCCGTGGCGAATGGACGAATCCGGCCGGAGACGCCGTTCGAGGAGGTGTACGTCCAGCCCGCCGCGGGTGACAGCGGCATCGCCGTCGGCGCCGCGTACCACGTCTGGAACCATGAGCTCGGCCGGCCGCGGGGATTCGTGATGGAGCACGCGTACACGGGGCCGCACTACTCCGACGACGAGTGCGCGCAGGCGCTGCGCGAGGCGGGGCTGGAGCCCGAGCGGCTTGACGACGACGCGCTCTTCCGGACCGTCGCCGAACGGATCGCCGACGGTGACGTCGTCGGCTGGTTTCAGGGCCGAATGGAGTTCGGCCCGCGCGCGCTCGGCAATCGGTCGATCGTCACCGATCCGCGCCGGCACGACATGAAGGACACGCTCAATGCGCGGATCAAGCACCGCGAGCCGTTCCGGCCGTTCGCGCCGTCGGTGCTCGCGGAGAAGGCGGGGGAGTGGTACGAGCAGGACTACACCTCGCCGTTCATGATCCTCGTCTACAAGACGCGCCCGGAGAAACGGGGGGAGATTCCGGCGGTGAACCACGTCGACGACACCGGCAGGCTGCAGACCGTCGAGGAGCGCGTCGCGCCGCGATATCACCGACTGATCGCCGAGTTCGCCCGCCTCACCGGGGTGCCGATCGTCCTCAACACGTCGTTCAACGAGAACGAGCCGATCGTGATGACGCCGCGCGAGGCCGTGGAGACGTTCCTCAAGACGCGGATGGACGTGCTCGTGCTCGGCAACAACCTCGTTCGTCGTGGCTGACGACCCGATCCGCCTCGCGTGGCCTGACGTCGGCGCGGCGGAGGCGCAGGCGGTGGCGGCGGTGCTCGAGGACGGGATGCTGACGATGGGCCCGCGCGTCGAGCAGTTCGAGGGCGAGCTCGCCCGCGCGTGCGAGACGTGGCACGCGGTCGCCGTGTCCTCCGGCACCGCCGCCCTCCACCTCGCATTGCTCGCACTCGACATCGGGCCCGGCGACGAGGTGATCGTCCCCGCCTACACCTTCCCGGCGACCGCGAACGTGGTCGCGCTCTGCGGCGCGAGCCCACGGCTCGTCGACGTCGACCCGCAGACGATGAACCTCGACATCGAGCAGGTCGAGCGGGCGGTCCGGCGCCGCACGCGCGCCGTGCTCGCGGTTCACCTCTTCGGGCGGCCGATCGACTGGGAGAGTCTGCGCGCCGTCGTGCCCGAATCGGTGGCGCTCGTCGAGGACGCCGCCGGAGCGCTCGGCGCGCGCCGGCAGGGAAAGCCGTGCGGGAGCCTGGGGCGCCTCGGCTGCCTGTCGTTCCACCCTCGCAAGATCGTCACCACGGGCGAGGGCGGCGCGGTTCTGACGAGCGAGGAGCCGCTCGCGCAGGCCGTTCGCCGGCTGCGCCACCACGGGATCGCGCAGGCGGGCACGTTCGAGATCGAGCGCGCGGGCTTCAACTACCGCCTCGCGGACGTGCTGTGCGCGATCGGGATCCCGCAGGTCCAGCGTCTCGAGGAGCTGCTGCAGGCGCGCGAGCGGCTCGCCGCTGCGTACCACGAGCGGCTGAAGAACGTCGAGCGGCCGGCGCCCGGCGAGGGCGACCGGCACGGGTGGCAGGCGTACGTGATCCAGCTCGACCGCCGCGACGAGGCGCTGGCGGCGCTACGCGAGGCGGGGATCGAGGCGCAGATCGGCACGTACGCGCTCAACCTGCTCGGTGCCTATCGCGAGCAGGGGTCGTTCGCGGGCGCCGAGTCGTGCTTCCGGAGAGGGCTCGCGCTCCCGTTCCACTCGCGGCTGACCGAGCGCGACCTCGACCGCGTCGCGAAGATCGTCCGCCGCTTCGCCTAGCGGCCGAGCGCGTACGCGTACGCCTCGAGCGTCGACGCCGTGAGGACGTCCCAGCTCAGGCGCTCGCTCGCGCGGACGCGGGCCGCCGCTCCGAGCCTGGTACGCAGCTCCGCATCGCCGAGGAGGCGTTCGAGCGCCGCCCGCAGCGCCGGCACGTCGCGAGGCGGAACGAGCAGGCCGGTCTCGCCGTCGGCGACGAGGTCGAGCAGCCCGCCGACGGCCGAGGCGACAACGGGTCGGCCGTATGCCATCGCCTCGGCGCACACGACGCCGTAGCCCTCGCGGTATGACGGGCACGCGACGACCGCGGCACGCTCGTAGAGCCGCTCCAGCTCGCGGTGCGGGACGAACCCGAGCGCCTGCGGGACGCGGTCGCGCAGCGGCCCGTCTCCCGCGACGACGAGCGGTAGGCCGCGCGCCGCCTCCACGAGCTCGAGGACGCCCTTCTCTCGCGAGAGCCGACCCGCGTACAGCACGTGCGGCGGCTCCTCCGGCTCGACGACTTCTGCCGGAACCGAGACGCCTCCCGGGATCACCCGCACCTCGCGCGCGCCGAGGCTGTGGGCCGCGTCGGCGAGCGCCGAGGAGGCGCAGACGACGAGTCGCGCCCGGCGCAGAATCGGGCGCGCGAGCCACTGGGCACGGCGCGCCAGCTCGACGTCCGTCCCCCACACCTGGACGACGTACGGCTTGCCGAGCGTCGCCGCCACCGCACCCGCCGCCAGCCAGTGCGCGTGCACGAGGTCGGCACGCGCCGCCGCCCGCGCCGCCGCTCGCCGGAACGCCGCGAGGAACGCGGGCACGAGGAGCGCGCGGGCCGGCCGCGCCGCGAGGTTGCCCGCGATCCCGGCCCCGTACGCGATCCCGAAGTGCCGGAAGTCCCCCGGCGAGACGACGTCGATCTCGACGCCCCTCGCGCGCACCCGCTCGACCGCATCGGCAACGAAGCGGCCCGCGACGTCGCCCGGGCCGCGGGGATAGGACGTCGTGAGTACGGCGACGCGCATCGGCGGGGCGCATCATCGCCGGGGGTCACGATCGTTGCCGTCTCTGCGGCCGCTCCCGGCTGGCTGCTCGGCGACCCGCGCGGGCACGCCGCACGTGGGGGTCGCTCTCGTCGCCGCCGCAGTCGCGGACGCGGTGGTACAGGTCGAGCACAGGCAGCGCGGCCGCGTCCCGGCCCGCACGAACGCACCTGACCGCACGCCCGCCGACCTGACCCGTCGTCGCGCAGAGCTACCATCGGGGCTTCGATGGCCGCCGCGCCGCCACGAGCCCTTGCCGCAGACGAGGTCGCGGCTGAGGACGCGTACGCCGAGCTGCGCGCGTTCTTCGATGCGTTCGCGCCGGACGAGCCGCGGTGGCGCGGGCGCAACCGCACGTACCACCGCCAGCTCGAGCAGCTCTACCGGTTCCAGGTCCCGGAGGGAGCGCGGGTGCTCGAGATCGGCAGCGGCTCGGGCGACCTCCTCGCGGCGCTGAAGCCCTCTCGCGGCGTGGGCATCGACGTCAGCCCGCGCATGGTCGCGCTGGCGCGCGAGCGGCACCCGGAACTGCAGTTCGAGATCGCCGCCGGCGAGGAGCTCGACCTGGACGAGACCTTCGACTACGTCGTCCTGTCGGACCTCGTGCCGTTCGTGCACGATCTGCTCGCGCTGTTCGAGCGCGTCGTCGCGCATTCTCACCCCCGGACGCGCCTGATCCTCAACTCGTACAGCCGCGTCTGGCGACCGCAGATCCGGCTCGCGGAACTGCTGCGGCTGAAGCCCTTCAAGCCGATGCGGAACTGGGTCGCTCCCGCCGATTGCCGCAACCTGCTCCAGCTCTCCGGGATGGAGGTGCTCACGACGAGTGCGCGGATCCTGCTCCCGAAGCAGATCCCGGGCCTGACGCTCTTCCTCAACGGCTACCTCGCGAACCTGTGGCCGTTCAATCAGCTCTGCCTGACGTACTGGATCGTCGCGCGCCTCGAGGCACAGCCACGCGGAGAGCAGAGCGTGTCGGTCGTCTGCCCGTGCCGGAACGAGCAGGGCCACGTGGCCGGGATCGTCGAGCGGCTGCCCGCGATCGGCGAGGAAACCGAGCTGATCTTCGTCGAGGGCGGTTCGACGGACGACACTCACGGCGAGATCGAGCGGCAGATCGCGCGACACCCCGATCGCGACATCAAGCTGCTCGCTCAGCCCGGAAAGGGCAAGGGCGATGCCGTCCGCACGGGTTTCGAAACCGCACGCCACGACGTCCTGATGATCCTCGACGGCGACCTCAGCGTCCGTCCCGAGGATCTGCCGAAGTTCTACCGCGCGCTCGTCGACGGCCGGGCCGAGTTCGTGAACGGTTCGCGGCTCGTGTACGACGTCGAGCCTGGTGCGATGCGCTTCCTCAACATGCTCGGAAACCGCACGTTCTCGCGCCTGTTCAAGGCCGTGACGGGGCAGCAGGTCAAGGACACGCTCTGTGGCACCAAGGTCCTTCTCCGCCGTGACTACGAGCAGATCGCCGCAGGGCGCGCCTACTTCGGCGACTTCGACCCCTTCGGCGACTTCGACCTGCTGTTCGGCGCCTCCCGGCTCGGCCTCAAGGTCGTCGACATGCCGGTGCGTTATCAGCCGCGCGTTTACGGACAGACGAACATCAGCCGCTGGCGACACGGCCTGCTGCTTCTTCGGATGACACTCTTCGCCTTCGGAAAATTCAAGGTCGCACCCTTTCGCCGAAGTGCGTGAGGCGGACCAGCGTTACGAGGCCGAGCGCCGTCAGGGCGAGGCGATCGTGCGCGACGACCTCGAGCGAGTGTGGGGCTGGAACGGACCCGCGGGGCAGCTCCGCGCCGAGCGACGCGCGGCCTTTCTCGCGGCCGCCGCGGCCGTTCGCCGCGGCACCCGCTGCCTCGAGCTCGGCGCGGGAACAGGCGAGTTCACGGCACGGCTGGTCGAGACGGGGTGCGAGCTCGTCGCGGTCGAATTGAGCGACGCGACCGCCGCGCGCTGCCGGGAACGCGTCGACGGCCGGGCCGAAGTCGTCGTCGGCAACGTGGAGACCGGCGAGGGCCTCGAGGGACGAGAGTTCGACGCGATCGTCGGCGTCAGCGTCCTCCACCACGTCGACCTCGACCTCTGCCTCCGCAACACGTTCCCGCACCTGGTGCGCGGCGGCCGCTTCGCGTTCAGCGAGCCGAACAGGGCCAACCCCCAGGTCTGGGCGGAGCGGCGGGTCGAGGTAGTCCGTCGCACGCGGCACACGACCGAACACGAGACGGCGTTCCGCGTCGACGAGCTCCGGAGAACGTTCGAGGGCGCGGGACTCGTCGTCGACCGCTGCGAGCCCTTCGATTTCCTGCACCCGGCGACGCCGCCGCGGCTGATCGCCCCCGTCCGCCGCCTCGAACGCATGCTCGAACGCACGCCCGTGCGCGCGATTGCGGGATCGATTCAGGTCTCCGGCCGCAAGCCGTAGCGCGGCGACCGGCTGGGGTGCGATCGTTCGGCGCGTGAGGCCGGCGATGTTCTCGTCCTGACGACGACGCCGGCATACAACCGCTGGCGCCGGTCGCGCGCACAGACCGCGGTCGCCGCCGCGCTCGTCGTCGTCGCCTGCGCGATCCTGTTCGCGTTCCAGCCGCTCCGAGCTCCCTGGTGGGTCGGGCACGACTTCGACTCCGCCTACGCGGCCACCGGGCTGACGCTGTTCCGCGGCGACCGTTCGAACTACTACGACCACCCCGGCGCGCCCTTGCAGGAGGCGCTCGGCGTCGCCTTCACCGGCGCCTGGCTCCTCGGAGGCGCCGACGGGAGCCGCGACGAGCGCTCGCTCGAGTGGGTGCGCGACCTCGACTCGACCCGGCCGTACCTGCGCGCGCTCGGCTTCGCGATGTTCGTCGCGGCGGGGCTGCTGTCGTTCTTCACGCTCGCGTGGGTGACGCGATCCGCCTTCTGGGGGCTGCTCGGCGCGCTGCTGGCGCTCTCTGCGCCCGACGTGATCGCCTGGTCGTCGGTCGTGAAGCCCGACTCGCTGCTCGTCGGCCTCTCCGTCGCCGTGACAGGGCTCCTCGTGGAGGCAATGCGCCGGCGCTCGGGGCCGCTCTATCTGGCGGCCGGGTTCGCCCTCGGCGTCGACCTTTCGGTGAAGGTTCACGCGGTGGGGCTCGCGCTCCCGTTCGTGCTCGCGCTGGCCCTCCGGCCGCCGGCGGCTGGATGGTGGCGGGCGTTCCCCCGCGACGTTCGGAATTGGCTCGCCGCGCACCGGCGGCCGGTTTTCGCAACGGTCGCGTGTACGGCCGTCGTCGTGCTGCTGAACGCGTTCGCCGCCGCGCCCGAGGCGAAGCCGATGCTGGAGGCGGTTGTCACGACGGCTGTGCTCGCGACGGCGGCGGCGCTCGCCTGGCGTGCTCTTCGCCACACGCGCCTCGCGGGGGCGGCGGCCGCGGCGATCGGGTCCGTGTTCGCGTGCCTGGCCGGCCTCGTCGTCCCGAATCTCCTCTTCTGGAGCTTCCCGCCGCCGATGCTGCGCGAGATCGCGATCACGCTCACCGGCGGCGGGGTCAACACGGGCGCGCACCCCGAGCTCAACCCGTGGGTCGTGCTCCAGTCATGGCGGCCGTTCCTCGTCGTCGCCGCGCTCGGCCTGTTCCTGGCGCTGCGCAACCGCGAGTGGGACGCGCTTCTGTGGGCGGCCGCCGCATTCGGGCTCGGCCTGCTCGCCTACCTGCGCTACGGCGAGTTCCACTACTACGCCGCCGCGATCGCGGTCGCCGCGCCGCTCGTCGTGCGCGCGCTGCAGGCTTCGCGCATCGCGCGTCCGGTCGCCGCGCTGCTCGTCGTCGCCGCGATCCTCTACCAGCCCTACCGCCACGAGGTCGATCGCGCTCGCTCACGCGGCGAGGTCGCAGAGCGCACCGAACGCGTAAACGAGTGGGTCGAGCCGCGCCTGGGCGGCGATGAGGTCGCGCTCACGTACCTCGAGTCCGACGACTCGCGCCATCTGTACATCGTCGACTTCTACTCGCCCTGGAACCCCGACCGCGACTACAGGTTCGTACCGCCCGGGCCGGAGGGCGAGGAGTACGTGCAGAAGAGCGGGAAGCGGATCGGCTACGTGATCACGGGTGCGGAGACGGACGCCACGGCGCTGCTCGAACCATTCGACGCCGACGCGCGGGCGACGCGCGTGTCGGAGGCGCCCGGCTTCGTGTACCGCGTTGCGAGCGGCGCCCGCTAACCGTCGTACGCGAACGTCAGCACCGCGCCGAGCTGCCGCGAATCGCTGCCGCCGAGGTCCGCCGGCGAGAACGTCGGCGTGATGCGGACGATCGCCTGGAACGGCGGCGGCGGCGTGGGCAGCTCGAGGTTGACGGCCTCGTGCGCGTGGAGCTCGGCGAACCGTTCCGAGAAGGGGTTGCCGCGCTCGTCGGTCACGTCCACGATCACCCGCGACGGCCGATCTGCGCCCGTCCACAGCTCGCGCGACGCGGTGACCGTGAGCTTCGACTCGCGCGCAGGCCCCGAAAAGCGCCGGTAGGTCGTCTCCCCGCCGCTCCAGCCGTCGGAGTACCGGCCGATCACGACCTCGGACGCACGCGCGGGACCGTCGACGCGCAGCACCGACCCGTACGGTGTGCGCGCCACAACCTCCCCGCCGACGCGGCCTGCGAGCGCAGACGTCAACGCGAGACCGACGCGGCGGGGACCGATGGCGCCGGTCGCCGGATTCGCGCCCTCGGGATCGATCCGGACGACGCGGCGCAGCGAGCGGTTCCACAGGCGCGCCTCGGCGAGGCCGCGCGCCTCGCCCTCGGCGGGGAGCAGGAGCCACGTCACGTCCGCGCCGTTGCCGACCGCGTCGTCGACTGAGGTCCGCGGCGAGGGCGCGAACGGCCGCAGGTCGCCGACGGCGCCGGCGGCGTCCACCCACGCGGCGGCGGAGCCCGCGACGACGACGGCGGCGCCGGCTGCGACCGCGGGCAGCAGGCGGCGCGGTCGCAGCAGCGGAGCGACCGCGAGCGCCGCGACCACGGCGACGAGCAACGCGTGCGACGGGAGGTGCCGCGCCAGCGCGGCGGCGAGCGTTCCCGCGTCTGCCGCCTCAAACGGCCAGGGCAGCGCCACGGCGAGGAGCACGACGCCGACGGCGGCGCGACGGGCTCGTGGCAGGTCGAGCCCGTCGTCGAGCGCGGCGACAGCGAGCGCAAGGAGCAGCGGCACGAGCACGAGCGCCGGCCGCTCGTCGACGCCCGACCCATCCGCAGCG